>Ga0335083_10000802_pt1 | contig 45324 bp, 36 predicted proteins | sample Lox_Sample_42_FD_206716 | JGI IMG/M metagenome (GOLD analysis project Ga0335083, IMG submission 206716) | Soil microbial communities from Loxahatchee National Wildlife Refuge, Florida, United States - Lox_Sample_4.2 | ecosystem: Environmental > Terrestrial > Soil > Wetlands | place: USA...
AACGCGCTCGAGCGCCGGCGCATGGCGCGCGAGATCGCGACGCTGCGCAAGGCTGACTCGCGGTGGGAGCTGCTCGGCGGCACGTCGGTCATGGCGGATCTGCGCCGGCAGATCGCGAAGGTCGCGCCGACGCGCAGCCGCGTGCTCGTCACCGGCAACAGCGGCACCGGCAAGGAGCTGATCGCGCGCGCGATCCACCGCAACTCGAGCGTGTCGGCCGGACCGTTCGTCAAGGTCAACTGCGCCGCGATCCCGCCCGAGCTGATCGAGAGCGAGCTGTTCGGCCACGAGCGCGGCGCGTTCACCGGCGCGGTCGCGAAGAAGCGCGGCCTGTTCGAGGTCGCCGACGGCGGCACGATCTTCCTCGACGAGATCGGCGACATGGCGCTGCCCGCGCAGGCGAAGGTGCTGCGCGTGCTGCAGACCGGCGAGTTCACGCGCGTCGGCGGCGAGAAGAGCCTGCGCACCGACTGCCGCGTCGTCGCCGCGACGAACCGCGACCTCGAGGAGATGGTCAAGGCCGGCACGTTCCGCGAAGATCTCTACTTCCGGTTGAACGTCGTGCCGATCCGCTCGCCCGACCTGCGCGAGCGCGCCGACGACATCGCGCTGCTCGTCGAGTCGTTCGTGCGCGAGTGCTGCGACGAGAACGGCCTCGGCTACAAGCCGGTCGACGAGCCGGTGTTCGAGCGCTTGAAGCAGTACGACTGGCCCGGCAACGTGCGCGAGCTGCGCAACGTCGTCGAGCGGCTCGTCATCATGAGCGACGACGTGATCCGCGAGAAGGATCTGCCGCCGTACCTCGGCGGGCCGCGGCCGGCGAGCCGCAGCGCCGACAAATCCGGTCCTGGCACAGGTTCCGGGGCGATCGATCTCGGCCGCTACGCCGGCAAGAGCCTGCGCGAGTTCCGCGAGGAGATCGAGAGCGAGTTCATCCGCATCCGGCTCGCCGAGTTCGACTGGAACATCTCGCGCACCGCGCAGGCGCTCGGCATCGAACGCACGAACCTGCACAAGAAGCTGCGCGCACTCGGCATCCACCGCGGCGAAGGCAGCGGCGAGCACGAGTGAGCGAGAGCCTCGTCGCCGAGAAGAATCGGCGAGCACGCCGCCTCGCGCTCGGGTTCGCCGTGCTCGTCGCGGCCGGAGTCGGCGCGTGGTTCGCGCTGCGCGCGCATCATCGCAAGCAAGCGTGGCATCGCGCCGGGCGTGCCGCGGCCGACGTCGAACGCTGCATGATCGGCGAGCCGCTCGCGCCAGGCGAAGCGGTCCCGAAGCGGCTCGAGCTGATCTCCGCGAGCAATCGCCCACCCGAAGCGGTGAATCCGTGGCCGCAGCGCTGCCTGCCGTTGTTCGACGAGCTCGAGGCCGCGCTCCACGCCGACGACCTCGAGCTCACGGCCGAGCAAGACATCTACTATTCCGAAATGATCGGCCCCTCGCGCAGCGCCGTGCAAGCCGCCGCGACCGATTCGGGCTGGCGGTGGCGCTACAGTTTCGATCTCGCCAACCTCCATCTGCCGCCGGTCACGTCCGACGTGGCGCTACCACCGCCGCCGGCGACGCCCGTCGATCCGCTGTGGGTGCTCGGCGATGACTACGTCGGCAGCATCCGCGATCGTCCGCTGGTGTGGTCCGTCGCGGGGGCCTGCACGCTCGCGTTCGACGCCGAGACGGCCAGTTGCGTCGAGGGCCAAGTGGGCGACGTGCCGACTCCGTCCGGTGCCGCGTTAGCGCAGCTCGATGCGAAGGCGCTGCCCAAGCTGCGGCTCGCCGGCCGCGACGACGATCGCGGCGTGTACCCGATCCGAGGCGGCGAGCCGGTCGTGCGTGCGACCAAGCTGGGAGCGCCAATCGGCGGCGTCTCGATCGGCGATGCGTTCGCGGTGCTCGTCGGCGGCGACCGGGTCGCGCTCGTGCACTCGCACGGTTCCGCCGTCGAGCAAACCAAGCTGACCATCCCGGCCGATTCGTATCCCTATGTCGTCGGCGCGTACGCGCTGTGGCACGCCGGCGATCCGAAGCATCTGTTCGTGCAGCGCATCGCGACCGCCGATGGCACGATCGGACCCGTCCTCGATGCCGGCGCGTCGCGCAGCGGCGAGGACGGCTGGCTGTGCGGCACCGTGCTCGCCGATCGCGACGTGGTCGGCGTCGTGCGCGGCGATCACTGGCAGCCGCTCGCGAACGCACCAGCAGTGACACGCGACGTGGCGATGACGTGCAACGGCGACGCGGCCGCGTTCGTGTGGGTCGACGACGTCGTTCATGTGGTCACGTGCACCGCGACCGAGTGCCGCGCCGAGCAGCGCAGCGCTCGCCCGACGCCTGCATGGAAAACCGGTCGCGCCGCCGTGCTCGGCGACAAGATCCTGCTCGTCTATCACGACGACGAAGGCATGTGGATGCGCCTCGCGCCACTCGCCAAGCTCGACGACGCACGCGAGACGTTACTGTCGAAAGCTGCGTACGTGGTCCACGATATCGTATCGAACGCGAACACCGCGCTCGTGATCGTTCGCTACGAGAGCGGCGTCGCCGCGATCCGCATCGACGCCAGCGGCAAGGCGACTGCGATCAACGTTCCTCGTTGAACGAGAAGTAGTTGCCCGAGTCGTCCTTGAACACCGCGGCGAAGCCGTACGGCTCCTCGGTCGGCGGCTTCGCGAACTCGACGCCCTTTGCTTTGAGCTCCTCGTAATCGCGGCGCAAGTTGTCGGTGGCGAGCACCCCGCCGCCGAGCGCGCCGGCCTCGACGAGCTTGCGCAGTGCCGCCGCGTGGTCCTCCTTCAGCATCGGGCTCGCCTTGATCGGCATCAGCACGATGCGGACGTCGGGCTGCGTCTTCGGGCCGACGGTGAGCCAGCGGAAGTCGCCCATGCGGGCGTCGTCGCGGCACTCCAGGCCGAGCTTGTTGCAGTAGAAGTCCTTCGCGCGATCCTGATCGAGCACGTAGACCGTGGTGTGCGTGAGCTTCGTGATCATGCGCGGGTTGTAGCGGACCCGCGGCGCGCGAACTTCTTCAATCGTGCGCGACGTACGCGGTGAAGTAACAGGCCGGCACGAACAGGCGCGGGATTCCGAGGCTTTGCACGAACGGGCGCGCGAGCTTCTGCCACGCGCGCGGCGACATCCCGACGCGCCGATGAAAGCTCGACGAGAACGTGCCGAGGCTCGCGAACCCGAGGCCGTAGCAGACGTCGGTCACGCTCGCGCCGGCCGCGAGCGCGCGCTTGGCCTGATCGACGCGCAGCTGCACGAGATAGCGATGCGGCGGCACGCCGAACGCCGACGCGAACTCGCGCGCGAGATGCGCGCGCGACAGGCCCGACTCGCGCGCGAGCTCGTCCAGCTTCGGGCCGCGCACGTGCTCGGCGTGCAGGTAGTCGCGCGCGCGCACCAGTCGTTGCAGGAGCGCGCCGCGGGCCATGCGGCTCCATAACACGGTGCTACAGTCGGCGCGTCGTGAAAGTTCGACGCGGGCGAATCCTGGCGATCAAGTGGGGCATGAACCCCAACTCGTCGAGCCTCGGCGTCGACGTCACGTTCTTGCTCGTCGGCGCGACCGCGCTCGCCGTCGTGACGCCGATCGTCGGTGCGTGGCTGCGCTGGCGGCGCAACAAACCGGACGTGCATGACGCTGCGTGAGCTGGTCGCGCGCGTGACCGCGAGCCGCGGCATGCGTCGCGCGCGACTCGAACGGTTCGGCGCGATCGTGCAGCTCGCGTGGCCACGTGCGCTCGTGTTCGTCGACCGCGCGATGGCCCGGCGCGTCGTGCGCGGCCTGAAGGGCGAGCCCTGGAACGATTCCGAGAGCGCGCTCGGCGAGCACGTGCTGTCGGCGCCACTCGAGGCGCACCTCCAGCTCACGAACCGCTGCGGCGCGGGCTGCGCCGGCTGCTACACCGGCGCGTCGCCGGCGGGCGCGCCGAACGAGTGGGGCCTCGCCGAGTGGAAGCGCGCGCTCGACGTGCTCGGCGCGGCCGGCGTGTTTCACGTCGCGCTCGGCGGCGGCGAGAGCACGACGCTGCCGTGGCTCGGCGAGCTCGCCGCGCACGCGCGCCTGCGCGGGATCGTGCCGAACCTCACGACATCGGGGCTCGAAGGGCTCGCGCGCTTGCTCGCGATCGCGGATCGGTTCGGGCAGATCAACGTCTCGCTCGACGGCCTTGGCGCGACGTACGCGGCGGTGCGCGGCTTCGATGGCTTCGCGCGCGCCGACGCGGCGATCCGCGCGCTGCGCGCGGTGAAGCGCGAGGTCGGGATCAACGTCGTCGTCACGCGCAGGAACTTCGACGAGCTCGCCGCCATCTTCGCGTACGCGCGCGAGCGCCGGCTGTCCGAAGTCGAGCTCTTGCGCTTCAAGCCGAGCGGGCGCGGTGCGCGCGCCTACGACGAGCTGCGCTGCACCGACGCGCAACACCGCGCATTCCTGCCGACGATCCTCGCCGCCGCGCGCCGCCATCGCGTGCGCGTCAAGGTCGACTGCTCGTACACGCCGATGCTCGCGCATCACCAGCCCGATCGCGCGCTGCTCGCCGAGCTCGCGGTCTACGGCTGCACCGGCGGCGATTTTCTCGTCGGGGCGAAGGCCGACGGCCGGCTCACCGCGTGCAGCTTCATGGGCTCGCCTGAAGGCCGGCCGCGCGTCACCGACCTCGCCGCGTACTGGCGCGCTCCGGATGCGTTCGGCGCGTTTCGCCGCTGGCGCGACGCGCGCGAGCCGTGCGCGAGCTGCGCGTATCACGATCTCTGTCGCGGCGGCTGCAAGGTCGCGAGCGCGCACGTCGCTCGCGATCCGGCGGCACCCGATCCCGAGTGCCCGCGCGTGGTCGATCACGTGCGTGCTATAGAGGCGCGTGGTTCCGTACCGCACGAACGAGCGCGCCGGCACCTGCCCACGCTGCGCTAACACGCTCGAGCCCCGCGTGGTGCCTTCACCCTGGCCGTGGAGCCCGGCGCTGTGCCCGATCTGCCGCGACGAGATGACCATCGCGTATCGAAACGACGTCGCTGCGGCCTGCACGGAGTGTGGCTGGACGCGGGCGAGTACCAGCGCTTCCGTGTGATATAGAGGCCTCGCATGAAGACGGTGATGATCATCAGCGATGCCACCGGCGAGACCGCCGAGCGCATGGTGCGCGCGGCGACGCTGCAGTTCAGCGAGCCGGTGCAGATCCGGCTGTTCTCGCGCGTCCGGCTCGAGAGCGAGCTCGAGCAGATCCTCGAGAAGGCGGCCGAGCTCAAGGCGCTGGTCGTGTTCACCGTCGTCAACAACGAGGAGCGCGATCTGATCGCGAAGCTCGTCGAGCGGCACTCGATCGAGATCGTCGACCTCATGGGCGCGCTGATCGCGAAGCTCGCGGTCTACCTCGGCGCCCCTCCGGCGGGCGTGCCCGGCCTGCTCCACACGATCACCGACGATTACTTCCGCCGCATCGAGGCGGTCGAGTTCGCGGTCAAGAACGACGACGGCGCCGAGCCGCGCAACCTGCCGAAGGCGGACCTCGTGCTCGTCGGGATCTCCCGCACGTCGAAGACGCCGCTGTCGACCTACCTCGCGCAGCGCGGGCTCAAGGTCGCGAACGTCCCGCTCGTGCTCGGCGTCGACCCGCCCGAGGAGCTGTCGCAGGTCGACGACAAGAAGGTGTTCGGGTTGATCGTCCAGCCCGACATGCTGATGCGCATCCGCCAGGCGCGGCTGTCTCACCTCGGCATGCCGGCCGACTCGAGCTACGGCCAGCGCGCGCACATCGAGAGCGAGATCTCGTACTCGCGCGAGATCTTCCGCAAGCACGCCAACTGGCCGGTCATCGACGTCACGAACCGCGCGGTCGAGGAGACCGCGGCCGACATCCTGCGCATCTACACCGAGCGCAACCCGAACTTCCCGGTATGAGCGCGCCGTATCGCGACGCCGACGGTGTCGCGTGTCCGCGCTGCGAGCGTGCGATGTTGCCCGACGAGCGCGGCGACCTCGCCTGCCTGGATGGCTGCGGCACGTGGCTCGCGCGCGAGGTCGTCGTCGAGCTCGTCGGCGGGCTCGCATTCGCGGCGCTCGCGGCTCCGACGTCGTGGGCCGAGCCACTCGGCCGCGCACCCTGCCCGTCGTGCGGCGATGGTCTCGACGAAGTCATCGCCGCGCTCGCCGACGGCGCGCTGGTCTGTGGTCGCTGCGAGCGGCACGGCGTGTGGATCGTGCGCGGCGATCGCACGTCGTTCGCAGCGGCGTTCTCGCCACCGCCGACGCGCGAGGAGACGCTCGAGCAACGCGTGGTCGCGCTCGAGCGTCGCGTGGCCGCGCTCGAGCGGCTTCTCGACCACTGAGCGCGATATGCTGCGCGCATGCTTCGCGCGCTCGCGATCCTGATCCCCCTGGCCGCGGCCACCGCCGCGCACGCTCAGCCCGCGCTCGACTTCGAGGTCGCGCACACCGGCACGTCGTACGTGGTGCGCGACGACGCGTACCAGGTGACGTTCCCGATCGAGCCGCAGGTCAAGGCGATGCAGTCCAAGCGCGCCGACGGCACGATGGGCGACTCGGTGATCGCATCCGGCGATGCCGGCGACGTCGGCTACACCGCGACGTTCACGCCGGTGCCGCGCAACGCGCCCTATCCGATGAAGGCCGGACTCGATGCCGCGCGCGACGGTGCGCTGAGCGCGATCAGCGCGAAGCTCGTGTCGGAGTCGGCGACCAAGCTCGGCGGCCGCGCCGGCCGGCGCGTGCGGGCGACCGCGGTCTTCGAGGGCAAGACCATGTACCTCGACATCCGCATGGCGTGGGATCCCGAGCACCGCACGCTGGTGTCGCTGCTCGTCGTCACGCCGACGCGCGATCAACCCGCGCCGGTCGCGGCGTTCTTCAACTCGCTCGCGGTCGCGAAGGGCACGAAGGACCCGCTCGATCCGGCGCTGCCCGCCGAGGGCGCGCCGGTCAAGACCGGCGTCGGCAGCCTCGAGCTCGTGCGCAAGAAGGACACGTACCTCGTCCACGACGGCGTCTACGAGATCGCGTTTCCGCTCCGGCCCGAGATCAAGCCGATCGAGGCCAAGCCGCTGACCGGGTTCTCCGCCGACGGCTACGGCGACGAGGTCGAGTACTTCGCGCTGTTCGCGATGACCGCGCCGGCCGACGTCGAGTACGACCCCGACAAGGGCATCGCGGGCGCGCGCGACGGCATGTTGAAGGTGATCGAGGGCCAGAACCGCGACGAGAAGAAGGCGACGATCGCCGGCCTACCCGGCCGCCGCATCGCGGTCACCGGGGTGTTCCGCGGCCTGCCCGTGCACGGCGAGGCCGACATGGTGTGGGACGCCAAGCACCGAACGCTGCTCGCCGCGTTCGCGCTGACCAGGCAGGGCGCGCTGACGCCGGCCGCGCGCGCGTTTCTCGCGTCGTTCGCGATCAAGCACTGAGCGGCTACAGCAGCGCGATCGTGACTGCGACCGCGATCGCGACCGCGACCAGGACGACCGGCCACAGCCACTTGCGCGCCGGCGCGACCGGCATGCGCGGCGACGACATCCGCACGATCTGCGCGGTCGTCGTGATCACGCGGGTCGGCGACGGATGCGGCGGCGCCGGGTTCGCGAGCCGCACGACGAGCGGCGCCGGTGCCCCCGCCGTCGAAATGATGACGGGCGTGATCGGCACGGTCGTGACGTCGCCGTCGTCGGTGGCGTTCGCGGCGTGATAGGCCTCGGTCTTCTCGTCGAGCACCGGCACGTCGACCGGGGTGACCGGCGTGATGTCGATGTCGTCGACCTCGTCGACCACCGCCTCGTCGGCGTCGCGGCGCGGGCCGGTGTCGGCCTCGCTGCTCGAGCGCGCGAACCGGCGGCGATTGTCGGTCGCCGGGTCGAACAGGCGGTGCATCACGTCGAGCACGGCCGCGTGACCGAGCTGCATGCCGCGGCGCGCGGCGAACGCCTCGAGCTCGGCGCCCATCGTCGCGGCATCGCGGAAGCGCAGCGCCGGATCGATCGCGAGCGCGCGCATCACGATGCGCTCGAGCTCCCGCGGGTAGTCGCGCACGAGCTGCGATGGTAGCCGGAGCTCGCCCTTCGTGATGCGCTCGAGCGTGATCAGCTCGGATTCGCCGTCGAACGCGCGCGCGAGCGTGGTCAGCTCGTACAGCACGATGCCGAGCGCGAACACGTCGGCGCGGCGATCGACCGCCTTGCTCATCACCTGCTCGGGGGACAGGTAGGCGAGCTTGCCCTTCAGCGAGCCGATCTGCGTCTGCGACGTGCGGCGCGCGAACTTCGCGATCCCGAAGTCGATCAGCTTCACGCCGCCGTCGTGGCCGATCATGATGTTCGACGGCGACACGTCGCGGTGCACGATCTCGAGCGGCGTACCATCGGGCGCGCGCAGCTCGTGGGCATAGTGCAGCGCCGACGCCACCGCCGCCGTCGTCGCCACCGCGAACGCGACCGGCGGCGCGATGCCGGCCTCCTTTGCAGCCGACCACACGGCCTCGGCGGTCTTGCCGCGCACGTACTCCATCACGAGGTAGTAACGGCCGCGATCGTCGCGGCCGACCTCGTAGACCGGCGCGATGTACTGGTGGTGAAGCGCGCCCACTAACCGCGCTTCATCGAGGAACATCGCGACGAGCGCCTCGTCCTCGTGTGGATCGGAGTAGTCGAGCGTCTTCACGACCACCTTGCGCTCGAACCCGCCGAGCCCTGTGGTGCGAGCCAGATAGACGTGGCCCATCCCTCCGGACGCGAGGTGCCCGACGACTTCGTACCTTCCAATTCGCTCGACGCCGCTCACAGGTGCCAGAAATGCCGCGAGTGAAACGGCGCTCACCTTACACATTTCGAGACCGCGCGCGAGAGTCTTTGCTAACGAGATCTCTTGCAGATCTCGAAGGTCGAACCACTCCGGTTATTCCGTTCACCGAAACGGTACGCGCGCCCACGCGGCGATTGCGAGGCGAGTCGACATGACGCGAGCATGAACGTCGGTGAAGCCGGCCGCTTCGAGCCCGCGTGCGAGCGCGCGACGCGAGAATCGCGTCGGGTGCATGTGGCGACGCGAGAAGCCACTGCGCCGCGCGATCAGCTCGAGCAGCGTCGACTCGATCGCGGCCAGCCACGGCTCGCCGTAGTTCGGCGTCGACAGCCACAGCTGCCCACCGGGCACGAGCGCGCGGCGCAGCCCGACGAGCCAGCCCGGCCAGGCGTGGACGTGCTCGACGACTTCCTTCGCGTAGATACCCGCGAACCGCTTGCCGAGCGCGATCGGCCGCTCGGCTGCGACGACATGCCCGGCGACGATGCGCGGATCGCGACGCGCGAGCACGACCTCGACGGCGCGCGGGTCGATGTCGGCGACCGTGAACCGCAGCCCGGGCGGTGCGGCGTCGACCTCGTGCAGCAGGCCGCAGCCGACGACGAGGATGTCGCCGCTGGGATGATCGGCCGCGACCCCGGTGAGGAACCGCGCGAGATCGCGCTCGAGCGGCGCGTGATAGAGCGTCCACGGGAACTGGCGCGCGCGCTCGTGGTTCGCGAAGTAGTTGGCGAAGTAGTCGGGCTGCGCGCTCACGGCTTGTCGACGGCCTCGGCGACGATCAGGTACTCGTATGCGTGCGGCGAATCGGCCGACACGAGCGGATCGGACACCGCCCACCGCACGAGCTTCGCGAACGGCGCGATCGCGGCGTCGGGCAGGTAACGCGCGAGCTTGCTCGGATAGAAGCCGGTCAGCTTCTTCACGACGAACTCGACGAACGACGGCGGCATGAACGCGCGGAACAGGAACTCCGAGCGCGCCGAGCCCATGCCGAACGTGGCCTTGACGTGCCAGCCGTGCTGCTCGAGCAGGCGCTGCCACACCTTCGCGTCGTAGAGGTGCCAGTGCTGGAAGAAGCCGTTGAGCGCACCGGCCATCGCCATCGCGACCCGCGGCGCGCGCGCGAGCAGGAGCTGCTGCAGCTTGCCGTGATAGGCCCAGCGCGGCGTCGGCACGAACATCAGCAGGCGCGCACCGGGCGCGGCGGCCGCGCGCAGATTCGCGAGCGCGCCGTCGATGTCGGGCACGTGCTCGAGCGAGCAGTTGCCGATGATCTCGCCGAACTTCGTGCCGCCGAAGACCTGCGACGGCGCCTCGCGCGAGACGTCGGTGACCGACGCCGTGATGCGCTCGCGCGCCTGCGCGATCTCGCTCGCCGAGATGTCGATCCCGTAGACCGGGCGGTCCTCGTGGCGCACGGTCCACCAGAAGCCATCGCCGCAGCCGACGTCGAGCACCGGGCCGCGATCGCCGGCGACCGCGGTGAACGCGACGAGCCGGTTGATCTCGCGCAGCGCGAGCGACAGCGGCGCGTGGCGCAGATACGCGAACGCCCAGCGCAGGATCTCGTCGTCGCTCGGAACCGTCGACGTCGCGTCGCCGTCACCGGGGTCGGGCACTGCCTTCAACATCGCCTGGATCTCGCACGGTTTCCGTCGCTTCGCCAGCCTCATGCTCGCCGATGCAGCCGCACCCACCACGCTCCACTCGCCGCGGCCCCTGCGGTGAACACGAGCAACAGCGCGAGGCCGAGCGGCCACGTGTCGGTCGCGTCCTCCATCCACAACAGGCCCCACCAGTCGATGCGCGCGCGCGGGTAGCTCTGCGCCAGGTTGACGTCGAGCGTCGTGTAGCGGCGCCACGGCGCGTCGGCCTGCGCCTCCTTCCAGTCGTCGCCGCGCGCGATCGACTCGACGAGCCAGAAGTGGCCGCGGATCGGCTGGAACGCCGGCGTCCACAGGATCTCGTAGGTGTCCTCGAAGCACGAGTCGCAGTGACCGCGCCCGGCCTCGGCGACGTACGCGCCGCTGCGGTTGGGATTGCCGAGCCACTGGTTCTTGGTGTCGATCGCGATGCGGATGAAGTGGTCCCAGTACAGCGCGTTGCCGAGCAGCTGCACGACGAAGCCGGCCGAGACGATCGACGCCAGGATCATCTTCTTGCGGCGCGACATCGCCTCGACGAACCACGCGATCGGCACGAGCAAGACCGGCACGACGTAGACGAAGAACCGCGGGCCCCACGCGTAGTCGCCGCTCCACGACCGGTACGTGCAGCACAGGATGAACGTCGGCAGCGCGACCGTGACGAGCAAGACCCCGTAGCGGCGGTTCGCGCGGATCGCCGCCGGCAGCGCGGCGACCGCGAGCACGAGCGGCGGCGAGTACAGAAACGCGCTCTTGTTCGGCGAGACCAGCATGCCGGCCGCGCCGTCGAACACGCTGCCGCCGAAGAACGCGCCGAGGTACGGCCCGTAGCCGGTCTCGAGCACCGAGCCCCAGCGCAGGTAGTTGTAGACGAGCGCGAGCGCGGCGAACGGCGCGCCCGCAACCGCGGCCCAGGCGAGCACGCGTCGCAGCTCGGCCTTGCGATCGCGCAGGCTCCAGATGATCGCGACCACCGCGCCCGCGATCGCGAGCGCGTAGACGTACTTCGCCTCGAGCAGACAACCCGCCCAGATGCCGAGCCACACGGCCTCGCGGCGGGTCGGCTGTCCGATCACGCGCCAGGTCGCGCGGAACGTGCCGAGGAAGCACGCGAGCTGCAGGATCTCGGAGTACGGATAGCGCGCGTAGACCCACGTCGTCGTCGCGAACGCGAGGATCGCCGTGCACAGGCTCGCGATGCGCGGCGTGCGCCCGAGGTCGACGAGCAACAGGAAGAACAGCGCGCACGCGAGCGCGCCGAGCGCCGCAGCCGCGAGGTGCGACGCGATCGGCCACACGAGCGGGTCGTACGACCGCGCCACGCCGCGCGTGATCCCGGCGATCGCCGCGCCCGGAAGCTGGACGAGCACCGGACCGATCGACGCGATGCCGTAGATCTTGCCGTCGCGGCCGGGCGGCAGGTCGTCGGGCCAGCGCTTGGTGATGTCGATCGCGCCGTGATGGACGATGCGCTCGGCGACGTCCCACACCGGATGCGCGTCGCCCCACGCGTGCTCGCGGCTGCCCGACAGCAAGTACATCGCGAACACGGTCGCGAAGATCGCGAGGGCGTGCTTGCGCGTGGTCGTCACGCGCCGTCCACGTTCACCTTGCACGTCGGGCACGGCGAGTGATCGTACTGCACGGCGGGATAGGTGAACGGCACCGAGAACACCTCGAACAGGCCGTGCGTCACCTTGCGCAGCTTCGGCGTGCGGCTTTCCAGGAGGTCATCGAGCAGGCCCTGGGCGTTCAGCGTGACGCCGAGGAACAGCTCCTGGGTCGGCCGGCCCGGCGCCGCCGCCATGTCGGCCGGCGTGACCGCGTCGGGCTTGTAGTTGCGCGAGCCGAAGCCGGCCGCGACGTCGACGAAGCGCGCGATCGCGCCGCCGGGCAGCCCGCGGATCGGTCCGATCGCGCCGAGGTGGAGCGCGAGCTGATAGGTCTGGCCGGAGTAATCCTCGGCGACGTTCCACTTCGAGCAGCCGCCGGTCGGGCACGGCGAGGCGCCGTCGAGCTTGCGCAGGTACATCGTGCTCGGCCAGTACTCGACGCGGTAGTCGAACAGCTCGTCGAGCCGCGGCCACTGCGACAGCGCGAACGCGGCGAGCGCGCCGAGCGTGTCGCCGGTGAGATCGCTGAACGAGAACTCGTAGTAAAAGCCGTCCTTGACCTCGACGCCGGTGAACAAGAGCTCCGACGCGATCGTGCTGACCACATTCGCCTTCGTGCGATCGTAGCCGCCCCATTGATCGAGCATCTCGGTGCCGAGCCGCGCGAGGCTCATCGTCGACCACGCGTGGCCGAGCTTGTCGGCGCCGCCGGCGTACGTCTGATCGCCGACCCAGCCATCGCCGCCCCACTTGAACTGCGCGAGCGGATGGTGGTGCTCGTACCAGGCGACGTACATCCAGCCGGCGAACAGCGCGTACATGCCGGCGAGCGTGGCGGCCGCCGCGACCGGGTGCGCGGCTTGCTCTGGTTCCGAGACGCGGTGCTCGAGAACATTCACGGCCGAGGACGGGGGCGCGAGATCGATCCACGGCGACCCGCTCCCGGACGCCCGAACTGTGACACCCTGATCATGGGTGATCTCGGGGTCGGGCGGCGGGTCGGCCCGTGCGCTGGCGCGCAACCCAGCGATCAGCAACCAAGCGCAGCCGATCCGACCCATCGGCGACGTATCTCATCCGGTCTTCGCAAAAACAAGGAAGGGACCCTCAGCAATCTGAGGGTCGAATGACGCTGCCTCGCCTTTTGTGGCAACATGCGTCAACCAACTTGAGTTATTGAGCAAGTCATAATAGTTTGCTGAGACTATCCGCGGCCTTTAGAACCCGCGGAGCTTTCTAGCCTCCCTCATCGTGAAACCTCGCTTCAGCTGTCATCACTGCGACGTTGGCGCAGCCCTCGCAACTAGGGGGCGTGGATGAACACCCACGTTCTCTGGGTTCTGGTTCACTCGCTGGCGGTCCTCGTCTTCGTGAACCGGTACGTCGCCGGCCTGGTGCTGCGCACGTGGCGCGGCCGCAACTGGGACCAGGTCCGGCCCGACAACTGGGAGCCCACCGTCACCGCGGTGATTCCGATGTACAACGAAGGCGCCGCGATCAAGGAGACGCTGCAGAGCCTCCTCGATGCGGATTACCCGGCGCACAAGCTCCGCGTCGTCTGCGTCGACGACTGCTCGACCGACGACAGCTACGAGCAAGCGCGCTCGATCGCGCGCGGCTCGGGCGGCCGGCTCAAGATCCTCCGCAACCGCGTCAACCTCGGCAAGCGCCGCTCGATCAACCGCGCGGTGCGCGAGACCGACAGCGAGATCATCGTCTCGGTCGACTCGGACGTCGTGGTCGACGCCGACGCGATCAAGCAGCTCATGCGCCGCTTCACCAGCGATCGCATCGCCGCGGTCGGCGGCTGGATCGACGTCCGCAACAAGCACGACAACTGGCTCACGCGTATGCAGACGGTGAAGTACTGGTACGCGTACTACTTCATGAAGAACCTCGAGTGGGGCTTCCGGCGCATCCTGTGCCTGTCGGGCTGCCTCACCGCGTACCGCCGCAGCGTGCTCATCGATCTCGAGCCCGTGCTCGAGAACCGCTCGATGTTCGGCATGTCCATCAAGTACGGCGAGGATCGGTTCCTGACCCGGCAGATCATCAAGGCCGGCTGGAACACGACGATGACGCTCGACGCGCGCTGCCGCACGTTCGTGCCGACCACGCTGATGGCGTACTTCTCCCAGCAGCTGCGCTGGCGGCGCTCGAACATCGTCGACTACTTCGGCGGGTTCACGCACATCTGGCGGCTGAACCCGGTGCTCGCGATTCACTTCTTCTCGCTGTTCGCGCTGCTCATCGTCTATCCGATCGCGCTCGTCCGCGCGCTCGAGTCGCATCGCTTCCTGCCCAGCTTGCAGCTCCACCTCGAGCTCGTCGTCGCGTTCGGGCTGTACTACCGCTGGCGCGTGCGCAAGTTCCCCAAGCACGAGCGCGTCGGTGCCCTCGCGTTCTTCCCGCTCACGCTGCTGATGCCGATCACGTACGCGCTGCTCACGCCGCTCGCGCTGTTCACGCTCGACTCGGGCAGCTGGGAGACCCGCGGTCACGAGGCCGAGGCGACGGCGACAGGCGGCGCGACCGTCGAGCCGATCTCGGATGCCGGGACTGGCCAGCACGTGCTGGTTCCTGCCGCGGTGGTAGCCGAGCCCGTAAGGGCGCGAGCTCGTTCGGAAGTCGCGGCCTAGCGAAACGTAGACATCGGCCCGCTTCTTGGAGTAGGACTCGGACGCGATGGAAGCTCCCGCACGGAAGACCCCGAAGTTCTGGATGGCCGTGCAGCCGTCGATCATCCGGATCTACAAGGTCGCCGGCCTGTTCACGCTGACCGCGATCCTGCTCGGGCTCATCGGCTTCCTCGTCGTCAACATCTTCTACTTCTTCGACCACACCTGGGTCCGCCCGGTCGTGCTGTCGCCGACGCACCAGAAGGTGATCGAGGCGCAGCAGCAGCTCGACAACGCGGAGCTCAACGCGAGCAAGCTCGACGCCGAGAAGCTCGAGATCGCGGCCTCGCTCGACGAGATCAAGCGCGCGGTCGACGCCGACAACGCGTTTCTGACCGAGGTCGGCAAGCAGGCCGACGATCCCAAGACGCCCGAGCAGTGGCTCGTGCATCGCGAGGTCGAGAAGGCGCGCCTCGATCTGGCCAACGAGACCGGCCGGCGCGCGCCGCTCGAGGCCCGCCAGAAGAGCATCGAGCTCACGATCAAGGACCAGAAGCAGCTCGTCGACAAGCTCGCCCAGTCTCCGTACCTGCGCGCGATCAACGGCAAGGTCGTGCTCGGCTTCGTGCCGTACCAGAACCTGCGTTCGATCAAGGAAGGCGAGACCAAGCTCTACGCCTGCTCGTGGGGCCTCGTGCTCTGCCACGTCGTCGGCAAGGTGAAGACGACGATCGAGGGCGAGGTTCAGGACATCCATCCCCACGACGAGAGCGTCCAGCGCGGCATCATGGTCGAGCTCGACCTCAGCACGCCGTCGGCCGAAGGCGAGACCGTCTTGTTCGCCGGCGGCAAGCCGCTCTGGCTGTTCTGACCGGCCGGGCGTTCTGCCCGTTCGAGGCCTACATGTGGGCGCGCAAACCTGGCGTACCCAGGCGATCTCGACGGTGCGGCCTAGTATCATGAACGCGCTGGGGGCGACCGCGTCTTGTCCAGACGTTTGCTGGCGCGTGCCTCGGAGGCCGGGACGAGATGAGCGAAGACAACGGATCGAATGGATCGAACGGATCGGGCGCGGGCCGCAAGACGATCATCGGCCCCGCGCCGCAGCCTCCGCGCAACGAGGGAAGCGGCCTCCACAAGCGTCCCGGCGAGTACAGCATGGGCCGCAAGGAGCTATCGGGCGCGCACAAGATGCCCGAGGCGTCGTCGGATCCGAACGCTCCCCAGCTCAAGCCGAACGAGCGCACGATCGTCAACGCGAGCGGCCCGGCCGAGGCGCCGCGCCGCGATACCTTGCCGCGCGTCGATCGAGCATCCGCGCCGCCGCTCAACAACTCGGCCGCGACCGTCGTGCTGCCGGGCCAGGACAACCCGACGCCACCGTCGGGCGTCGCCGCCGGCACGCGGCCCAATCCCGCGACGGTCGCGAGCCAGCCCCGCGCGCGCCGCGCGTCGGAGGGCCCATCGGTGCAGGGCATCAGCCAGTGGGACGTCCACGCGCCGTCGGAGGATCCGAGCTCGCCCGGAAGCGTGCCGAGCACGCCGAACAGCGCCGACCCGACCGGCGCGCATCCGGTCGCGGGCTTGCCCCATCCGGGCGTTCGCATCAACCAGTACGAGATCATCAAGATGATCGGCGAAGGCGGCATGGGCACCGTCTATCTCGCCCGCGACCTTCGCCTCGGCCGCCGCGTCGCGATCAAGTTTCTGCAATCGCAGCAGCCCGAGCTGACGCAGCGGTTCCTCGTCGAAGCGCGCGCCACCGCGCGCTGCGAGCACGAGAACATCGTGCGCATCTACGAGGTCGGCGAGCAAAACGGCAACCCGTACATGGTGCTCGAGTACCTGAACGGCAAGCCGCTCACGCACTACATCAAGAACGGCCAGAAGCTGCCGTACACGCGCGTCGTCGAGATCATGATGGCCGTGTTGCGCGCGCTCGAGTGCGCGCACGGCCAGGGCATCGTCCACCGCGACCTCAAGCCCGACAACATCTTCATCCTCGACTCGGGCGGCATCAAGGTGCTCGACTTCGGCATCGCGAAGGTGCTCGAGGCGTCGCAGCCGACGCCGGCGCAGATGTCGTCGGGCGCGATCCGCATGCCGAGCCCGCTCGAGCTCGCGACCGGATCGAACAGCTCGCTCACGCGCCACGGCACGATCATGGGGACGCTCAAGTACATGTCCCCCGAGCAGTGGGGCATCGGCGTCGAGATCGATCACCTGAGCGACATCTGGGCGTGCGGCATCCTGCTCCACCGCATGATCTGCGGCCGCCACCCGCTGCATCCGCTCGACGGTAACCAGCTCGTCGTCACCGCGATGCTCGAGCTGCCGATGCCGTCGATGCTCGACGCCGCGCCGATCGATTGCCCGCGCGAGCTCGTGCAGATCGTCGACCGCTGCCTGCTCAAGACCAAGGAGATGCGGTGGGGCAGCGCGACCGACCTCATGCGCGCGCTCGAGCCCTACCTGCCCGGGCGCAAGGCGGCCGAGATCAAGATCGACGAGAGCCCGTACGCGGGTCTGTCGTCGTTCCAGGAGGCCGACGCCGACAAGTTCTTCGGCCGCGCGCGCGAGGTCGCCGCGATGGTGACGCGGATCCGCGACCGGCCGCTGATGGCCGTGGTCGGAAGCTCGGGCGTCGGCAAGTCGTCGTTCGTGCGCGCCGGTCTCGTGCCGGCGCTCAAGCGCTCGGGCGAGCAGTGGGAGACGCTCGTCATCCGCCCCGGCCGCAAGCCGATGGAGGCGCTCGGCTCGATCACCGCGCCGATGGTCGCGACCGCCGCGAACCTCGCCGACGAGATGGACGAGCAGAACAAGCTCGTCGGCAAGCTGCGCCGCGAGCCCGGTCACCTCGGTCACCTGCTGCGCGGACGCGCGCGGCGCGACAGCCGGCGCATCCTCTTGTTCGTCGACCAGTTCGAGGAGCTGTTCACGCAGGTTCCCGATCCGGCCGAGCGCGCGGCGTTCATGGCGTGCCTCGCCGCCGTCGCCGACGACGCGACGAGCCCGCTGCGCGTCGTGCTGTCGATCCGCAGCGACTTCCTGGATCGCGTCGCCGAGGATCAAAACTTCACCGCCGAGCTCACGCAGGGCCTGTTCTTCCTCGGTCCGCCGAACCGCACGTCGCTACGCGAAGCGATCGTGATGCCCGCCGAGCTCGCGAGCTACCGCTTCGAGATCGAGGCGATCGTCGAGGACATGCTCGACCATCTCGAGACCACGCCCGGCGCGCTGCCGCTCCTCCAGTTCGCGGCGAGCAAGCTGTGGGAGAACCGCGACACCGCGCGGCGCCTGCTCACCCAGCAGAGCTACGCGCAGATGGGCGGCGTCGCCGGCGCGCTCGCGAGCCACGCCGACCGCGTCGTCGCCGAGGTCGGCGCCGGCAAGCCGACGCTCGTGCGCGCGATCTTGCTCCGCCTGGTCACGCCCGAGCGCACGCGCGCGATCGTGCCGATGGACGAGCTGCGCGAGCTGTCGCGCGAGGTCGGCGAGGTGCAGCACCTCGTCGATCAGATGGTCGATGCCCGCCTGCTCGTCGTGCAAAACCTCGAGGGCGGCAAGGGCTCGACCGTCGAGATCGTCCACGAGTCCTTGATCGCGAACTGGCCGACGCTGCGGCGCTGGCTCGACGAGACCCAGGAAGACGCCGCGATCATCGACCAGCTGCGCATCGCCGCGCGCCAGTGGAACCAGAAGGGCCGCTCGCCCGACCTCTTGTGGCGCGGCGACACCGCGGACGAGGCGAAGAAGTTCAAGAAGCGCTACAAGGGCCCGCTGTCCGATGTCGAGCGGTCGTTCCTCGACGAGCTCATCAGCTACGAGGTCGCGGTCCAGCGCCGGCGCCGCGCCGGCGTGATCGCCGGTTTCATCGCGCTCGGCTTCATCGTCGTCGCCGCGATGGTCGCGCTCGTCGTGATCCAGAAGAAGGGGCAGGAAGCGAAGCGCGCGCAGCACCAGGCCGAAGAGAACGCGGCCAAAGAGCAGAAGGCGAACATCGATGCCCAGCAGGCGCTCGCCGCCGCGCAGGAAAAGGAACGCCAGCGCCAGCAAGCCGAGGTCGCGAAGCAGAAGGTCGAGGCCGAGAAGCACGTCGTCGACACCGAGCTCGGCAGCGCGCAGGTCGACCTCGCGCAGAAGAACGCCGAGCTCCAGGTCGCGCTCGATCAGGCCAAGTCCGCCGCGTCGCGTGCCGAGGCGAACGAGAAGCGCGCCGAGGACTCGGAGCAAGAGGCCGAGGCGGCGAAGAACGACGCGCTGATCCAGAAATCGCTCGCCGAGGGGCTGCTCAAGCTCGAGCAGGAGCGGCGCAAGCGGCTCGAAGATCAGATCGGCAGCCCGACCATCGACGACCTGAAATAAGCGGAGACTCGCATGCTGAAACGGATCGTGTTGCTCGCGCTCGTGGCGTTCGGTGGGGGCACCGCATTCGCGCAACCGAAGGCGCCCCTGATGCCGCCCGACGGCTCGCCTCCACCGGCAGAGCCCGAGAAGAAGCCCAAGGACGAGAAGGCCGGCAAGGACGAGTCGCTGCAGAACGGCGGCATCGAACGGCCGTGGGCCAAGGGCGTTGCCGCCGCCGAGCAAGCCGCCGCGCTCAAGGCGTTCCACGACGGCAACGCGCAGCTCAACGACGGGTTGTTCGCCAAGGCGATCGACAAGTACCGCGAGGCGCTCAAGCACTGGGACCATCCCGCGATCCACTACAACCTCGCGCTCGCCCTGATGAACGTCGACCAGTCGATCGAGGCCTACGAGCACCTCCAGGCATCGATCAAGTTCGGCGAGGCGCCGCTGCAATCGAAGGACAAGTTCGACAACGCGAAGCTGTACATGCTGCGCCTCGAGAAGGAGATCGCCGACGTCGAGGTCAGCTGCGACAAGACCGGCGCGAAGGTCTCGCTCGACGGCAAGGAGCTGTTCGTCGCGCCCGGCACCTACAAGACGCGCGTCACGACCGGCAAGCACCAGTTTCTCGCCGAGAAGCAGGGCTACACGGCCCGCATCACCGCGCCCTACATCAGCCCCGGTGAGCACTTTCGCATCGACCTCAAGCTCTACACGGCCGACGAGCTCACGCGCTATCGCCGCAAATGGGACGCGACGTGGATCCCGCTCGCGGTCGCCGGTGGTGCGGTCGCGCTCGGCGTCGCGGGCGGCCTGCTCGAGTACTCGGCGTCGCAGAGCTACAAGGACTACGACAACAAGGTGAAGTCGTGTAACCAGAACAACTCCGGGTGCCCGGTGTCGTCGACGCTGACGAGCCTCAAGAACAGCGGCGACACCAAGCGCACGCTCGGCATCGTCGGCTACAGCGCCGCCGGCGCCGCGGCGATCGCGGCCGGCGTGCTCTGGTACATCAATCGCCCCGAGTCGTACGAGATCCGCGCCGAGGATCTGCAGAACGAGCCCGGAACCGAAGAGGCAACAGCCAAGACCAAGCTCACTCCGGTCGTCGCACCCGGTTACGCCGGCGCGGTGATCCTGGGTCACTTCTAGGCGGGAGACCACATGACCTGGCTTCGACTAACGACCCTGCTCGCGATCGCCGCGTGCGCGCTGGCCGGCTGCGCGAACAAACCCTCCGCGCTGACGTGCTCGACTGGCATCGTGTGCCCGTCGCCGCTCAAGTGCGCCGCGGTGCAAGCGGTGTGCATCGAGAACGACTGCGGCGACGGCCACGTCGACGTCGGCGAGCAGTGCGACGACGGCAACATCATGGACGGCGACGGTTGCTCGCACAGCTGCCAGAACGAGGTCTGCGGCAACGGCGTGATCGACCCGGGCGAACAATGCGACGACGGCAACACGGTCGCCGGCGACGGCTGCTCGCCGACGTGCCAGATCGAGCGCTGTGGCAACGGCGTGATCGATCCCGGCGAGGCCTGCGACCTCGGCTCCGACAACGGCAAGTGCCTCGGCTGCAACGCGGACTGCACGTCGAACGAGACGTGCGGAAACTGTCACGTCGACACCGAGTGCGGCGAAGTCTGCGACGACTGCAACACCGTCTCCGGCGACTCGTGCGAGTCCGATTGCAAGTCGGGCATCGGCTGCGGCAACGGCGTGCTCGATCCGGGCGAGCAGTGCGACGACGGCAATACCGACAATAACGACGACTGCACGAACCAGTGCAAGGTCAACATCTGCGGCGACGGCATCGTCGACAGCGATGGCCACGACGTCGAACAGTGCGATCCGGGTGGCTCGGCGGCACCGAACACGCCGCAGCAGTGCAACGACAACTGCACGGTCGCGTCGTGCGGCGACGGCATCGTCAACCCGAACTACACGCCGCCGGGCGCGTCCGGCCCCGAGCAGTGCGACGACGGCAGCGACAACTCCGACAGCCACAACTGCACCGCGCACTGCCAGATCGCGTACTGCGGCGATGGCCTGCGCGACTTGGAAGCGCCGCACATCGAGCAGTGCGACGACGGTAACCAGGTCGAGGACGACGGCTGCTCGAACTCGTGCACGACACCGCTGTGCGGCAACGGCATCGTCGATTCGGGCGAGCAGTGCGACCTCGGCGCGGCGAACAGCGACACTGGCGCGTGCACGACGGCGTGCACGATCGCGAAGTGCGGCGACCACCTCGTCGAGACTGGTGTCGAGCAGTGCGACGGCTCTTCGGTCATGGGCCACGCGTGCTCGGCAAGCTGCACGATCGAGGTGTGCGGCAACAAGATCATCGATCCGGGCGAGCAGTGCGACGACGGCAACACGGCCGCTAACGACGGTTGCGGCCCGACCTGCCAGATCGAGTATTGCGGCGACGGCATCAAGAACAACGTCACCGAGCAGTGCGACCCGGCGGGCACGACGTCGCCGAACACGCCCGCGCAGTGCAACAGCGACTGCACGCTCGCATCGTGCGGCGATGGCAAGGTCGATCACTCCTTCGTGCCGGCAGGTGCGCCCGGCGGCGAGCAGTGCGACCCGCCATCGATGCTGACCGGCTGCTCGGCGACGTGCCAGCTCGAGACCTGCGGCGACGGCCACACCGACATGAACCTCGGCGAGACCTGCGACAACGGCTCGGCGATGAACACGCTCGCCGGCCCGTGCTTGCCATGGTGCCAGCTCGCGACCTGCGGCGACGGCCTCGTCGAGACGCACAGCATGGGTGTGACCGGTTCCGAGGAGTGCGACAACGGCGACGCGAACGGCACGACCGCGTGCCCGTACGGCGCGACGAGCTGCACCGTGTGCACGTCGATGTGCAAGACCGCCGCGGGTACGACGAGCTACTGCGGTGACCACGTCAAGGACACCGGCAACGGCGAGAACTGCGACGACGCCACCGACGGCGAGACCGAGTGCGCCTACAAGGGCACGAACGTGGCGAGTAACACGTGCCAGGTCTGCACCGATTGCCAGCCGCAGACCGCGCTCGGCCCGTATTGCGGCGATGCCGTGAAGACGAACGGCGAAGCTTGTGACAACGGCTTCGCGCTCAACGGCACCACGCTGTGCCCGTACGGTCAGCACAGCTGCAGCGTGTGCACCTCGACGTGCACGTCGACCGCAGGCACCACGTTCGAGTTCTGCGGCGATGGCACCAAGAACGGTCCGGAGCAGTGCGACGGCGGCGTCGGTGGCGTCGAGACCGACACGTCCAACTGCAACAAGGATTGCACCACGCCGAGCTGCGGCGACGGCTACGTCAACACGGCGTACACGCCGCCGGGCGCGGCGAGCCCCGAGCAGTGCGAGCCGCCGAACACGGCGACGTGTGACAGCAAGTGCCAGATCATCGCGTACTGCGGCGACGGCGCGTGCAACGGCAGCGAGACGCCCGTGACGTGCCCGGCCGATTGCCCCGGATCGTGCGGCGACGGCATCATCGAAGCCGGCGAGGAGTGCGACAAGACCAACTTGAACGGCGCGACATGCGCGTCGTTCGGCTACACGGGCTCCGGCCTCGCGTGCAACATGACGGCCCCGAATGCGTGCAAGTACGACACGAGCGGGTGCACGAAGCCGGCGACCTGCACCGACGGCATCCAGAACGAGGACGAGACGGACGTCGACTGCGGCGGCACGACGTGCTTCGCGCGCTGCGCCGATGGCAAGCACTGCGTCGGGAACAGCGATTGCGCGAGCGCCACGTGCACGGCTACGGTGTGCCAGCCGAGCTGCACCGACGGCTTCCAGGACGGCGCCGAGACCGACGTCGATTGCGGCGGCGCGCTGTGCGACGGATCCGGCCACAAGTGTCCCTCCGGCGATATGTGCAGCGTCAACACCGATTGCACGAGCGGGACGTGCAAGGCCAACGGGACCTGCATGTGACGACGTGATATACGGCTGCGCATGCAGCTATCGCAGCTCAAGATCATCATCACGGGTGCGGCCCAGGGCATGGGCGCTCACTTCGCGCGGCGGCTCGCCGAGGCCGGCGCTCAGGTCGCCGCCGGCGACGTCAAGGACGAGGGCCTCGCGGCACTCGCCGAGGCCACGCGCGGACTGCCCGGCAAGGTCCACACCCGCAAGCTCGACGTGTCGAACGAGGCCGAAGTCGGCGCGTTCGTCGACTGGGCGCACGGCGCGATGGGCGGCCTCAACGGGCTCGTCAACAACGCCGGCATCCTGCGTGACGGCCTGCTCGTCAAGAAGGACAAGACGACCGGCCAGGTCGCGAAGATGACGAAGGAGCAGTGGGACGCGGTGATCGGCGTGAACCTGACGGGCGCGACATTCGTCGTGCGCGACACGGTCGCGAAGATGGTCGCGACCGAGCAGCGGCCCGGCGTGATCGTGAACATGTCGTCGGTGGCACGCCACGGCAACCGCGGCCAGTCGAACTACGTGTCGGCGAAGGCCGCGCTCGCCGCGAACACGGTGACGTGGTCGCGCGAGTTTGCGCCGTTCGGCATCCGCGTCGGCGCCGTCGCGCCCGGCATGATCGAGACGCCGATGACGCAGGGCATGAACCAGAAGGCGCGCGACGCGCTCGTCGCGGCGATTCCGGTCGGCCGCATCGGCGTCCCCGAGGACATCTGGCTCGCCGTCAAGTTCGTGCTCGAGTGCGATTACTTCGACGGCCGCACGATCGATGTCGACGGCGGCCTCGTGATGTAGCGCTCAGCGGTGGGTGGCGAGCCAGTGCTTCGCTTCGGCGATGTTGTCGGCGCCGCCGCCTTGCTGGAGCTCGGCGAGCGCCTGCGTGACCTCGGTCTTCGCGCGCGCGCGGTTGGCCGCGCCCGGTAGCTTGCCGAGCGTCAGGCCGAGCGCGAGCCGCGCTTCGCCGAGCTGATCCGGACGCATGTGCGCGGCGGTGCGGATCGCGATCGCGCGCTCGTAGTACGGCACGGCGTCGGCGGGGCGCTGCAGCTCCTCGATCTCCTGGCCGATGCCGAGCAGCGGATACGACACGTACGAGTGGTCCTTGCCGAACTTGGCCTCGAAGATCGCGAGGCTGCGCTGATATGCAGCGAGCGCGGCCTTGTGATCGCCGCGTGCATCGTCGAGGCTCGCGAGGTTCGTCAAGATCATGCCGACGCGCGGATGATCGGCGCCGAGGTGGCTCTCGTAGACATGCAACACGTGACTCTCGAGCTCCGCGGCCTCGGGCAGCTTCTTCTGCGCCTTGTAGATCACCGCCTCGTTCGCGAGCAGGTCGGCAACGTCGGTGTTGTCCGAGCCGTACGCCTTCTCCGCGATCTTCTGCGCGCGCTGGTACGTGGCGAGCGCCTTGTCGTGATCGCGCTCGGCCTCCTGCAGCGCGCCGAGGTTCGTCAACAGATCGACGAGACCGCTGCCGTCCTTGCCCTGCGCCGCCTCCATCAACGCGACCGAGCGCTCGAGGTACGAGTGAGCGGCGGCGAAGTCACCGCTATCGACCGCGAGCTGGCCGAGATTCGCGAGCGCGGGCACCAGCTCGACGCTGTTGTCGCCGTAGGTCTTCTGCCAGATCGCGAGCGCGCGCTCGTAGCTCTGCTTGGCCTGGGCGCGATCGCCGACCTCGCCGTAGAACGTGCCGAGGTTGTTGAGCGTGGTGCCGACCTCGGGATGGTTCGGACCGAGCGCGGCGATGCGGATCTCGAGCGCGCGCTGGTATACGCGCTTCGCGTCGTCGTACTTGCTCTCGCGGCGATACACGTTGCCGACGTCGTTGAGCGCGGTCGCGACGTCGGGATGGTCCTTGCCGTAGGTGCGCTCGCGCGACGCGAGCACGCGCTCGTAGGCCTTGCGCGCGTCCTCGAGCTTGCCGCGTTTCATGAGCACGGTCGCGAGCTGGCCGAGCGTCGTCAGCGTCGCCTCGTGGTCGTCGCCGAGCGGCGCGGCCAGGGCGAGCGCCTTCTCGAGCCGCGCCTGCGAATCGGCGGAGTGGCCGCGCTCGAACTCGAGCATCGCGATCGCCTCCTCGAGCCGCACCTGCTTCTCGACCGGCGGCTTCGCGTGCTGCGCGACCGCCTCGGCGAGCCCGGCGATCTCCTGCGCCCCGGCGTACTCGCTCTTCTGCACCGAGAGCGTGAACACGAGCCAGGCCGCGGCGTCGAGCATCGTCGCGTCGTCACCGGCCTGCGCGGCGACGTGCAGCGCTTCGCGCAGCGTGTCGCTCGCGCCTTGATTGCCGAGGTCGTACTGGATCTGGCCGGCGACCACGCCGGCTTCCGCGATCGCCGGCGCGTAGCCGGTCGCGCGCGCCGCGGACATCGCGACCTCGGCGGCGGCCGCCGCCGGCTTGTAGCGGCCGAGCTTCTCGAGCGCGCGGGCGTCGCCGATCTCCGAGCGCACCGCCGCAACCCGCGCACGTGTGACTTCTTCGTCGGGCGGAGGGACGGCGGCGAGCAGTGCGCCCGTGTCGTTGCACGGCGCGACCGACGGCAGCGCGTGCACCGCATCGAGCGCTTTGTCGATCGCCTCGGGCCCACCTGCCGCGATCTGATCGATCGTCGCGCGCGTGTCGTCGAGCCGGCGCGCGAGGCATTGCATGCGCAGGTCGAGCAGGTGCTCCGATTGATCGCCGCGCACGCGCGTCGCCTCGCACGCGTCGGTGTAGGCGTCCTGCCACGCACGCGTCCACGCGTCGAGCTGGCGCGACGCCGACGCGAACCACGCCGCGGCGAGCGGCCGCTTCGACGCGGTGAACGCGGCCTCGAGCGCGGCGCGCCGGTCGTCGTTCCAGACCGCGCCGACGCGATCGCCGCCCGTGCTGCACTCCGCGCCGCGCTTGGGTCCGAACGCGTACAGCGCGCCGGCCGCGGCGACGACCGCGATCGGCATCGCGACGGCGACAGCCGTGCGGCGCCGGCGCGCCGGATCGCGGGCGAGCGCCGCGAGCAACGCGTTCATCGACGGATGACGGTCCTCCGGCTTGCGTGCGAGCCCGCGCAGGAGCATGCGGCGCAGCCACGCCGGCACCTTCGCGCCCTTCGGCGGCGGCCGCACCTCGCCGAACACGACGTTCGTGCTGAGCTCGGTGTACGTGTCGCCGGCGAACGGCCGCTGGCGGTACAGCGCCTCGTAGAGCGCGACGCAAAACGCGAACTGATCGGTTTGCGCCGTGGCCTCGCCGCCCGTGAACTGCTCGGGCGACATGTACGAGGGCGTGCCCATGATCGAGCCGGTGCGCGTCAGATCCTGCGACAGCGGCGTGATGTTCGACTGCGAGAGCGGCGCGAGCGGCTGGTCGAGGTCGACGCGCGGCAGCGGATCGGCGGTGATCGCGCGCTTGGTCGCCGCGGCGTCGTTCATCACGCTGACGAGCCCGAAGTCGGTGACGCGCACGCTGCCGTCCTTCGCGAGCAGCACGTTGTCGGGTTTGAAGTCGCGGTGAACGAGGCCGGCGGCGTGCGCGGCGGCGAGGCCACGCCCGGCTTGCACGAACAGCTCGACGATGTCGCGCAGTGGCCGCGGCTGGGCCTTGAGCCAGCTGCGCAGCGTGCCGGCGTCGGCGAACTCCATCGCGACGTACACTTGCTCGCCGAACGTGCCGGTCTCGTGCACGTCGATGACGTTCGGATGGTTGATCTTCGCCATCGCCTGCGCCTCGCGGAGCAGGCGCGTGCACGCGTTCGCGGCGTTGGTCTGGGCGATCTCGGCGTGCAGGAGCTTGATCGCGACCTTGCGATCGAGGTGCGGATCGTACGCGGAGTAGACGTTGCCCATTCCGCCGGAGCCGAGCAGGCCGAGCACGACGAAGCGGCCGATGCTGTCGCCGCGCGATGGCTGGCCGACCGGCGCCGAGCCGCTGCCCACGGTCGGTGCGCTCTCCCGGGTGCTCGGCCCCACGCTCCCCCGGCTAGGGATTCGCTCCTCGTGCGGTGAGCTCGCGACGCTCGGACCGATCGCCGTCTTGCTGGTCGCCGGATCCTCGTTCGGCGCATCGCCGAGCGTGTCGGTGCCGAGCCCGATCTTCGTCGTCGACATCCCCAACCCCGAATATACGCCGGAATGCGCGGGCTCATTCCTTCGCGGCGAGGCGACCAAGCGTGCGAATCCCCGAGGCGATTCGCTCCGACCACGGCGTCCCGGCCGACACGCGGATGAAGTTCGAGAACCGCGCGCGGGCCGAGAACAACGAGCCCGGCGCGACCACGATCCCGCGGCGCAACGCGTGCTCGTGGAGCGCGAGGGCGTCGACACCGACCGGGAGCTCGACCCACAGCACGAAGCCGCCGCGCGGCGACGCGACACGCGTGCCCTCGGGAAACTCCGCGATGATCGCCTCGCGGTAGCGCTCGACGTTGCCGGCGAGCGCGGCGCGCAGCCGGCGCAGGTGGCGATCGTAGCCGCCGCTCGCGAGAAACTCCGCGACCGCCATGCCGGGCAGCGCCGGGCACGCGAGCGACTGGCCGTATTTCAGGCGCAGGATCTGCTCGTGCCAGCGCCCGCCCGCGATCCAGCCGACGCGATAGCCGGGCGCGAGCGTCTTCGACACCGAGCTGACGTGGACGACGTGGCTATCCTCGCTCGCGCCGGCGAACGCGCGCAGCGGCGGCGGGCGCGAGCCGTCGAACACGAGCTCGCCGTAGACGTCGTCCTCGATGATCGGCAGGTCGTAGCGGCGCGCGAGCTTGACGAGCCGCGCGCGCTCGTCGTCGGGCATGATCGAGCCGAGCGGGTTCGCGATCGTCGGCGTCACGACGAGCGCGCGCACCGGCTGCGCGCGAAGCGTCTCGTCGAGCGCGTCGACGTCGAGCCCGGTGCGCGGATGCGCCGGGATCTCGAGCGCGCGCAGCCCGAGGCTCTCGATCGATTGCAGGACGCCGAAGTACGCCGGCGACTCGACCGCGATCACGTCGCCCGGCCGCGCGACCGCGCGGAGCGCGAGCGACAGGCCCTCGGTCGCGCCGATCGTCGTGCACAGATCGTCCTCGGCGAGCGCGACGCCGGCCTCGACCGCGCGCCGGGCGATCTGGCGGCGCAGCGTCAGTAAACCGGGCGCCGCTTCGTAGCGCGCGCCGACCGTCGCGATCTCGCGGGTGAGCTGGCGCACGATGCGGTTGAGCTGCGCGATCGGCAGCATCGACGGATCGACCGTCGCGCACCCGAACGGCACGAGCGACGGATCGCGCATCGCCGCGAGGATCTTCGTGTACGCGTCGGTCACCGTCACGCGCGACGGCTGCTGGCACGCGCGCGGCATGCGGGGCTCGGCGGTGAGCGCGGTGCGCCGCCGCACGAAGTGGCCCGATTTCGGCCGCACCTCGATCAAGCCGGCGTTCTCGAGCCGCACATACGCCTCGATCACGGTCGACACGCTGCAGCTGCGCTCCTCGGCGAGCCGCCGCACCGACGGCAAACGATCCCCGGCGCGCAACGCGCCGCGATCGATCGCCTGGCCGAGCTCGTCCGCGAGGCTCTCGTAGAGGAAGCCGCTCGTGATCGCGACCATGACGTCAAGTGTATCGATCCCATTCCCGATGGACCAGCACAGACGCCGATCGCGGCAGCCGGTACAGCGTAGGTGTACTGGTCGCAGCGCGGTTCGCGTGTCACTGTACTGCTCGCGCGGAAGGCTCACGATGATCCGCGTGCTGGCTTCATCACCCTCCGTCTCCGTGGCACGCCCTTCCATCGATCCGCGCCTCGTCGCGAGCCTGCTCGCGGTGTACGTGATCTGGAGCTCGACCTACCTCGCGATCCGCATCGCGGTGCAGGACATGCCGCCGCTGTGGGCGGCGAGCATGCGCTTTCTGTCGGCGGGCGCCGTGCTGATGGTGATCGCGCTCCGGCGCGGTGCCGCGTGGCCCCGCGCGCGTGACTGGATCGCGATGGTGCCGGTCGGCGCGTGCCTGTTCGTCGGCGGCAACGGCTTCGTCGCGCTCGCCGAGCAGACCGTGCCGTCGGGCGGCGCCGCGGTCGTATGCGCGACCATGCCGCTGTGGGTCGGCGTGCTCGGCGTGGTCGCGGGCGAGCGGCCCACCGCGCGCGAGTGGGCCTCGCTCGTGCTCGGTTTCGCCGGCGTGCTCGTGCTGATGCGTGGCCCGGCGCTGTCGGGCAAGCCGGAGCACATCGGCCTGGTGATCCTGTCGCCGATCCTGTGGGCGAGCGGCTCGTTGCTCGCGCGCCGCACCAAGGACATCGGCGGCGAGCACGCCGCGATGGTCGGGCCGGCGATGCAGATGCTGACCGGCGGCGTGCTCCTGCTGGTCGCCTCGGTCGCGCGCGGCGAGCCGATGCCGCTCCACGCGAGCACCACGTCGTGGCTCGCGCTCGGCTACCTGTTCCTTTTTGGGTCGCTCGTCGGATTCACCGCGTACGCATGGCTCCTGCGCCACGCCCGGCCCATCGTTGCCACCAGCTACGCCTACGTGAATCCCGTGCTCGCGGTGCTGATCGGGGCCGCGCTCTACGGCGAGCCGCTCGGTTGGACGACGGTGGTCGCGAACGCGATGATCGTGGGTGCCGTGATGCTCGCGCTATCGCGACGTCGGTAGCCGGCAAACTGGCACCCTCGCTCGGGTTTCGCTACGCTTGCCGCCATGGCGGGAGCGCCCCTCCGGTTCGTGCTCGCCGCGGCCTGCGTGGCCGCGGCGTGCGGCACCTCTGCACCGCCGCCCAAGCACGCGAAGGAGCCGAAGCACGACGAGCGCACGTTGCTCAAGGAAGCGCAGGAGGACGCCCGCAACGGCGACTACGAGGCCTCCGACAAGAAGTTCGCCGAAGCGTACGCGCAGTCGAAGGACTTCGAGGTGCTCGAGGACCGCGTCGACATGCTCATCCACGCCGCCGGCAAGGCGACGAAGGCGGTCGGCGTCGCGAAGGAGTTCTACGACACGAACCTCACCGACGTGCGCGGCTTCAACCTATACGCCGAAGCGCTGCTCGCCGCGGCCGATGGCGAGAACGCGCTCAAGGTCGCCGAGGAGATCCTGAAGATCAACCCCGAGGATCCGTCCGGCCACGAGAAGAAGGGCCGCGCGCTGATCGTGCTCGAGAAGAACGAGGAGGGCCTCGACGAGCTGCGCCGCGCGAAGGATCTCGACGTGAAATCGTCGACGTATCACCTCTCGCTCGGCAACGCGCTGCTCCAGCTCAAGCACGTCGACGAGGCGGCACTCGAATTCCGGGCCGCGATCAAGTACTCGCCCGACGACTCCGACGCGAACGTCCAGCTCGGCGCGGCGCTGCGCCAGCAGCAGGAGTTCGACGACGCGAAGCACTATCTGGACAAAGCTCTCGAGCTCGACCCGCGCAGCGGCTCGGCGCACTTCGAGCTCGGCCTGCTCTACAACGCCGAGAGCAACCAGGCCGACGCCGAGGTCGAGCTGCTCAAGGCCGTGCAGCTCTCACCCAACAACTCGCTGTACTGGTACGGCGCCGGCGAGCTGTATCGGCTCGAGGAGCGCCTCGACGACGCGATGCGCGCGTACAAGAAATCGGTCGACATCGATCCGCCGTACCCGAAGGCGCTGCAGAAGTACGGCCTGATCTTGCTCGAGCGCAAGCAGTACGACGACGCCGAGATCGTCCTCACCCAGGCGATCCACCGCGAGCCCAACAACGCCGCGAACTACCTGAACCTCGGGCTGACCCAGGCCGCGAAGAGCAGGTACAAGGCGGCGATCGAGAACCTGGAGACGTACTTGAAGAAGGCACCGAAGGGCGATCCGGATATCGACCGCGCGAGGGAAACGCTCGAGAAGCTGAAGCGACGGCGATGAAGCGCGCGTACGGGCTGGCCCGCCGTCCGTTATAGTTGACAAGTCGTCCGTTCGTCTGGTAGAGGTTGTTCCGTTATGACGGATGAGCCTCGATCGGCCGGGAGAACCACCCGGCGCCTGGGCACGAGCTTCGCGCTCTATCTCGTCATGGCGGTGCTCGGCCGCACGCTCGCGAACGCCGGCGTTGCACCGGTGGCGGCCTACCAGCCGCTCGTCGCCACGGTCATCGTCGACATCCGCCTGTTGTGGAGCTTCTTCCGCAGACCGAAGCTCGCCGCGAGGACCGCGTGACGGCGGCGCTGGGCATCGCAGCCGCGTCGCGCGCACTGCAGGAGGTGCAGCCGCTGGCGGTGTTGCGCTGGGCGACCGCGAACGTCGGCCGCGTCGCGTTCGCGACCGGCTTCGGCGCGGAAGGTTGCGTGTTGATCGATCTGATCGCGCGCGACCGGCTGCCGATCGATCTGTTCACGCTCGACACCGGCCTGTTGTTTCCCGAGACGTACGAGCTGTGGCAGCAGCTCGAGGCGCGCTACCGGATCGCGATCCGCGCGGTGCGGCCGGCACAGACGGTCGAGCAGCAGGCGGCCGAGCACGGACCCGAGCTGTGGCAGCGCGCGCCCGATCGCTGCTGCGAGCTCCGCAAGCTCGCGCCGCTGCGCGAGGCGCTGCGCGACTACGACGGCTGGATCACCGCGATCCGCCGCGACCAGACGCCCGAGCGCGCGCACGCGCAGCTCGTCGAGCACGACCGCCGCTTCGATCTCGTCAAGGTCAATCCGCTCGTCGCGTGGACGCACGACGACGTGTGGGCCTACATCTCCGCCCACGATGTCCCGTACAACGCGCTGCACGAGCGCGGCTATCCGTCGATCGGCTGCGCGCCATGCACGTCCGCGATCGTCCCGGGCGAGGCGCTGCGCGCCGGGCGCTGGCGCGGCGCCGGCAAGACCGAGTGCGGCATCCACGCCGCGAAGGCGCCGAAATGACCGACGCGTTGTACCCGGCGTTCCTGAAGCTCGACGGGCTGCCCGTGATCGTCGTCGGCGGAGGCAAGGTCGCAGCCGGCAAGCTCGACGGCCTGCTCGCGGCCGGAGCACGCGTCACGGTCGTCGCGCCGCGCGTGCTGCCCGAGATCCGGCAGCACGTCGCGGTGATCGAGGCCGAGTTCCGCCCCGCGCACCTCGCGGGCGCGCGCTGGGTGGTCGCCGCCGCGACGCCGGAAGTCAATCGCGACGTCGCGGCTGCAGCGGCGGCGCGCGGCTTGTTCGTCAACGCCGTCGACGATCCGGCGAGCGCGACCGCGTACCTCGGCGGCGTGATCCGGCGCGGGCCGATCGAGATCGCGATCTCGACCGGCGGGGGGGCGCCGGCGCGCGCCGGGCGCGGGGGGGGGGCGCGCGCCGCGCGCCGGCCCCCCCCGGTCTCGTGCGCGAGGCGCTCGACGCGCTCCTGCCCGCCGATGTCGAGCGCTGGCTCGACGTCGCGATCGCCGCGCGCGCCGAGCACAAGCGCACGCGCGTGCCGATCCACGAGCGCCGTCCGTTGCTGTTGCGCGCGCTCGAAAGGCTGTACGCGGCATGAGCGACGACGATGGATCGCAGCGAGTGCGAAGCGCGAGCTCACCTTGGGAGGCGCGAATCCCTCGACGGGGGAGCGGCTTCGTGTCTCTCGTCGGCGCCGGGCCGGGCGATCCCGAGCTGCTCACGGTGCGCGCGGTCGACCGCCTGCGCCGCGCCGAGCTCGTGCTCTACGATGCGCTCGCGCCCGCACAGCTGCTCGAGCTCGCGCCCCGCGCGCGCCGGTTCTACGTCGGCAAGCGCGCCGGCCGCCATTCCATCGATCAGGACGGCATCCATCGCCTGATGATCCGCGCCGCGCGGCGCGGCACGCGCGTCGTGCGCCTCAAGTGCGGCGATCCGTTCGTGCTCGGCCGCGGCGGCGAAGAGGCGCTCGCGCTCGAGGCTGCGGGCGTCGCGTACGAGGTCGTGCCCGGCCTCAGCTCGGCGATCGCCGCGCCCGCGCTCGCCGGCATTCCGGTCACGCACCGCGGGATGGCCGCGGCGTTCGCGGTGGTGTCGGGCCACGCGGCGAGCGCGTTCGGGCCCGTCGTCGATTCGATCGCGCCCGGCTCGCTCACGCTCGTCGTGCTGATGGGAGTGCGCACGCGCGGCGAGCTCGCGGCGCGCCTGGTCGCGCGCGGCTGGAACGCCGACACGCCCGCCGCGATCGTGCTCGGCGCGTCGCACGACGGCGAGCAACGCTGGATCGGCACGCTCGCACGGCTGGGCGCGGCGGAAGTCGAGACCGAGCTGCCGGGCGTGATCGTCGTCGGTGAAACCGTGAGCCTGGCCAAACCGCTCGCGAGCGCACGCGCGCAGGAGCAAACGTCATGACCGCTGTCCCCGCACCCACGCCGGTCGGCCGGCTCGGCTTCGCGCGCCGCGAGGACGTCGACCTGTTCGTGCAGCGGCTCGAGGCGTTCGAGCGCGGCGAGCTCGGTGCCGACGAGTGGCGGTCGTTCCGCCTGCTCAACGGCGTGTACGGCCAGCGCCAGGACGGCGTGATGATGATCCGCGCGAAGCTGCCCGCCGGCATCGCGACGCCCGAGCAGCTCGAGGCGCTCGCCGATGTCGCCGAGCGCTTCGGCGGCGGCAAGGGCCACGTCACGACGCGCCAGAACGTGCAGTTCCACTTCGTGCCGCAAGCCGAGGTCGAGACCGCGCTCCGCCGGCTCGCCGATTCCGGCATCACGACGCGCGAGGCGTGCGGTCACTCGGTGCGCAACTGGACGTGCTGCCCGTTCGCAGGCGTCTCGGCCGACGAGCCGTTCGATCCGACGCCGTACGTCGAGGCGCTGGCGCGCCACCTGCTGCGCGGGCCGTACTCGTCGACGTTGCCGCGCAAGTTCAAACCGTCGCTCGGTGGCTGCTGCGGCACCGATTGCTCGCAGGCGTTCATCAACGACCTCGGTCTGCTCGCGCGCACGCGCGATGGCGCACCGGGGTTCCGGATCGTCGCCGGCGGAGGGCTCTCCACGCTCCGTCGCAGCGCGATCACCGTCGAGGAGTTCGCGCCGGCCGGCGAGATCGCGGAGGTCGCCGACGCGATCATCCGCGTGTTTCACCGCATCGGCAATCGCCACAACAAGGCGAAGGCGCGCCTCAAGTGGGCGATCGACAAGCTCGGCGTCGACGCGTTTCTCGCCGAGTACCGCGCCGAGCGCGACCGGATCCGCGCGGAAGGCGGCGTGCCGCTCGTGCTCCCGCCGCAACCGGAGCCACCGCGCCGCCGCGCGCTGCTCGCGCAGGTCAGCGAGCCCGGTCCGGGTTACGCCCAGTGGGCCGCCGACAGCGTGCGCCCGCAGAAGCAGCCGGGATTCTCCGCCGCCGTGATCCGGCTGCCGCTCGGCGACCTCACCGCCGCGCAGCTGCGCGGGCTCGCGCGCCTCGCCGATACGCACGGCGAAGGCGAGGTGCGGCTGACCAACGAGCAGAACATCGTGCTGCGCTGGGTGCCGACCGCGCGCTTGCCCGCGCTGCACCGCGAGCTCGCCAAGCTCGGGCTCGCGCGCGCCGGCGCGAACACGCTCGCCGACGTGACGAGCTGCCCGGGCGCGACGAGCTGCAAGCTCGCGGTCACGTCGTCGAAGGGGCTCGCGGCCGTGCTCACCGAGCTGCTCGATCGCCGGCCCGATCTCGTGACCGCCGCACGCGGCCTCGACATCAAGGTCTCGGGCTGCCCGCACGGCTGCGGCCAGCACTACATCGCCGGCATCGGCTTCCAGGGCGGGATGCGCAAGCTCGCGGGCCGACCCGCGCCGCAGTACCTCGTGTACGTCGGCGGCGGCATGGCGGCCGATCGCGCCGATTTCGGCCGGCTCGTCGGCAAGGTCCCCGCGCGCCGCGCCGCCGCCACGCTCGAGCGGCTGATCGACTTCTACATCGCCTCCGGCGGCGCGTCCCACGCGTTCTGGGCCGGCGTCTCGCTCGACGTGCTGCGCGCGCTGATCGCGGATCTCGCCGAGCTCCCCGAGGCCGACGCGCGCGACGACGACTTCGTCGATCTCGGCGAGGCATCGGCGTTCGAGGTCATCTCGGGCGAAGGCGAGTGCTCCGCGTGACGCGAGCGGCTGCGGGCCGCGATCGCTTCGTCGTCGCTGCGCGTCCGCTCGCCTACCTCGATGTTTTGACGGTCGGCCGCGTGATGTTGTAGATGATGCCTGCCAATCCGGCAGCGACCAGCACGATGCCGCCGATCATCGAGCCGCTCACCGGCGGATAATACGGGCAGACGCCGTCGGTCGCCGTGCACTTCGGATTGGTCGTCGACGTGGCCACTCCGATCGCGGCGCCGCCGCCGACGACCAGGATCGAGTCGCCGACATAGGACCATCTCTTGGCACTCGAGTTGTAGCCAAAGCATCCCGCGAGCAGTGCAACACACGCGACGAGAGCCACCGCTTTCATCTCGCAACCAGTATATGACATCCTGCGCCCGCGAATGCGCCAGCGGTCGCCGCTCCTGCCGATCTTTTTGATCGTCCTCGTCGACGTCCTCGGCTTCACGATCGTGATCCCGCTGCTCGCGCTCTACGCCGAGAAATTCGGCGCCAGCCCGCTCGTCGCGACCACGCTGGTCTCGGTCTACGCGATGTGCTCGCTGGTCTCGACCCCGCTGATCGGCAGCCTGTCGGATCGCTACGGCCGGCGCCCGCTGCTGCTCGCCAGCCAGGCCGGTACGTGCGCCGGCTTTCTCGTGCTCGGCACCGCGAGCGCGCTGTGGATGGTGTTCGTCGGGCGGATCCTCGACGGAATCACCGCGGGAAATCTGTCGACCGCGCAGGCCTACATCTCCGATCACACCAAGCCCGAAGACCGCGCGAAGGCGTTCGGCGTGATCGGCGTGGCGTTCGGCATCGGCTTCATGTTCGGGCCCGGCCTCGGCGGCTGGCTCGGCGGCGCGTACGGGATGCACGTGCCGTTCATCGTGTCGGCCTGCCTGTCGGCGCTCAGCATGATCTGCACGTACACGCTCTTGCCGCGCGAGCTCCCGCCCCAGGCGCGCGAGGCACACGCCGACGCCGCGCCCGGAGGCAAAAGGCCCGGCGCATTCGATTTCGCGACGTATGGGGCATTCCTCCGGAGGCCCGGCCTCGGCCCGCTCTATCTGCAGTTCTTCCTGTTCACGTTCGCGTTCTCGGCGTTCACGAGCGGCTTCGCGCTGTTTGCCGAGGCCCGCTTCGGCTGGGGCGCGCGGCAGACCGGCTACTTGTTCACGTACGCCGGCCTGCTCGGCATCGTCTTGCAGGGCGGATTGATCGGGCGGCTCGTCAAGCGCTTCGGCGAGGTCCGGCTCGCACTCGCCGGGTTCGTCGCCGCGATCGCCGGTTACACCTTCCTCGGCCTCGCGCAGTCGATCGCGTTTCTCCTCGTCGCCGCGACCGTCAACAGCTTCGGCAGCGGCGTCTTGCGGCCGGTGCTGACCAGCCAGATCACGCAGCGGGTCGGGCGCCACGAGCAGGGCGTCGCGATCGGGATCTCGGGCTCGCTGAGCTCGCTCGCGATGACGCTCGCGCCGCCGAGCGGCGGCGCGATGCTCGACGCGCATCAGACGCTGGCGTGGGCGCTCGTCCCGGCGACGATGTCGGTGTTCGGATTGATCGTCGCGCTCGCGAACCGCCGGTCGGCCCGCGCCGCGCCGGCTACTTGACCTCGAACTTGAACGTCGCGCCGTCCTCGCCGGTGCCGTGCGCGCCGGCGGGCGTGTCGTAGCCGAAGCGGATCTTGCCCTGCGCCTCGTACACGCCACGCGGCGCCGAGCACGTCACCGTCGCGATCAGCGTCTGGCCGCTGATCTTGAGCTGGTCGCCGTGCAGCGCCATCGCGTCGCACTTGATGTCCTTCGGCGCGGTCAGCGTGAACTCCATCGGTGTCTTCTGGCTGTACGCGAGCCAGCTCGCGAGCTGGACCTTGAACGTCAGCGGGAACTTGTCGCCGATCCTCACGGTCGCCGGGTTCTCGTGCGATGTCGTGAAGTCGTGGATGTCGCCGGCGAGCCCGGTGACGACCTTGTCGCGCGCGTCGAGCTCGTTGAGATCGCCGCTCGTCGTCACCGCCTTCACCTTGCCTTCGACGTCGACGACGATCGCGCCCTCGGCGACGCCGAGATCCTTCATCAGCTTGACGACCTGGGGCCCGAACGCGACCGTCCCGCGCCCGACACCTTCACTCTCGCGGATCGGATCGAGCTTCTTCGCGTCGTATTGGCTGCCCGCGATGTACGCGATGATGTAGACGTGGCCGGTGTCGCGCAGCGCGATCACGCGCTCGAGATCGGCCGCGCAATCCTTCGCGACCTGGCGCGGGCTCGGCGAGCAGAACCAGTGCAAGACGACCTTGCCGGCGGCGTCGCCCGCCGACGGCGACGCGTACAGCCACGTCAGCTTCTGCGGCCAGTCCGGCGCGCCGGCGAGCGACAGCGTATCGCCCTGTTTCGGCATCGTCGGCTTGGCTTGCGCCGCGGCGGTGGCGGCGACGGCGGAGATCGCGAGCACGAGACAGCACGTGAGTCGAGCCATGGCGAGGTTATAACCTACGACGTGCGCCACCTCTTCGTATTCATCGCCGCATGCAGCGCGCCGGCTCCGCCGCCGGTGCAACCACCCGCGCCGCGTCCGCCGCTGCCCGTCGCGGTGCCCGCGCCCGACGCGGCGCCGATGCCGCCGCCGCCGGGCCTGCGCGGCGCTTCGTGCTCGGTAGAACACGCATGCGCCGAAGGCCTCCGGTGCGGTCCGCTGCCCGGCGGCTACTGCATTTCCGCATGCGGCGCGACCGGCACGGCGTGCGACGGCGCGTGCGTCGAGACCGCGCGTGCGGGCGAGCTGTGCATGAAGAGCTGCACGAGCGACGCCGACTGCCGCGCGAGCGAAGGCTACACGTGCGATCCGGTATGGCACGCGTGCGCGCTGCCGAACTTCGCGGCGATCGTGCCGAAGCAGTGTCCGGCGTCCGGACCGGCGCGCGACGCGTCGTTCGGCGCGAGCGAGCAGCTATCGGATGTGTCGTCGCCCGGCGTGTATCAGTTCGAGCCGTCGGCGGTCGTCGGCGACGACGGCTCGACGACCGCGATGTTCATCACGCGCGGCTCGATATTCGACGGCAACGCGCTCGGCGTCGCGCAGGCCGGCGGCGCGAACACGCGGGTCGCGGTGAAGTCTGCGAAGCAGAGCCACTTCGATCCGTGGCTCGCGCGCGACGCGAAGGGCACGCTGTACGCGGTGTGGTACGGCTTCGACGGCCGCGATCAGAACGGCGAGATCGCGCTGTCGAAGTCGACCGATCGCGGCGCGACGTGGTCGGAGCCGGTCGCGGTGCACGATCCGGCGGATTGCGCCGAGCCCGAGGGCGAGTGCCTCGACAAGCCGATGATCGCGATCGGGCCGATGCCGCGCGGTGTCCGCGGCGAAGCGATCTACGTCATGTACGCGGCCGAGGGCGGCGGCTTGCGCGTGCGCGGCTCGCACGACGGCGGCGCGACGTGGGGCAAGCCCGTGACCGCGCTCGCCGGCATCTACGGCAACGCCGCGGTCGGCGCCGACGGCCGCCTGCACGTGGTGACGCTGAACGGCGGGCCGATGGGCGCGTTCGGCTCGGCGCAGCAGACGGTCGAGTACACGGTGTCGGCCGACGGCGGCGCGTCGTTCGCGAAGGCGACGCGCGTCAGCGCGCCCGACGAGATGATCCCGTTCTTCTTCTCGAACCCGAGCATCGCGATCGACTCGCGTCGCGGCTGGCTGTACGTCGCCTACGCGCGCGGCGGCCGCGACGCGGTGTGGGACGTCGTGCTCGCCGCGACCAGGGACGGCGGCAAGACGTGGCTGCGCAAGCCGCTCGGCGACGGCTGCGCGCTGCACATGGTCCCGAACCTCGCCGTCGATCCGTCGACCGGCATCCTGCACGTCGCTTATTACGACAGCGCGGGCGGCGGCCGCTACACGCACGCGGCGTGCGCGGTCGGTCTCGCGAAGTGCACGGTCGGCGGCGCGATCAACGACAAGCCGTTCGGCGCGGTGTCGACCGAGCGCCACGGCAGCAAATGGATCGGCGAGTACGAGTCGCTCGTCGTCGACGACAAGCGCCACGTGCTGCACGCGGTGTGGACGCAGCCGGTCGCGGAAGCCGGCGGCAAGGTGATCGCGCGGATCTTCTCGGCGACGGCCAAGTTGCGGTAGGCGATCGGCGCGAATTGCCTCGTGGCTATCCCCCGAAGATCTTCCCGAGCGCACCGCTCGCGATCAAGCTCGAGATTCCCACGTACAAGACGTACAGGCTGCCGCCGGCGATCAAGCCGCCGCCGATCAAGCTGGTCGGCCCCATGTCCTCGGGCAACTCGCCATCGGGTGCGTGGCCGGTCGTCGTCGTGCGCTGGTTGCGGCGGCGCGCGAGATACCAGTTGATGCTCGACGTGATCGCGCCGCCGGTCGCCCACCACACGGACGTCTTGAACTCGACGAAGCCGCCGAAGCTCGCGGCATAAGGCGACGCGAGCAGCACGGCGTCGAGGATGAAGTCGATGATCGCGTTCACGCGCGAGCGCTGCTTCCACTCGACGTAGCGCGGCGAGCGCAGCAGCACGCGCCGCGCGACGTTGATCGAGAACCCGATGGCGATGCCGAGGCCCATCACGATCAGCGTCTTCGTCTTGTCCTCGGCGAGCGTGTTGAGCACGCCGACGAACTTGTACGTCATCGCGCTCTGCCAGTTCTGCGCAGCGCCGTGGCGCAGCTCGGGGTGCGCGAACTGGTTCTGCTGCAGCACCGGGAACGCCTGCAGGAAGATCCGGCACATGATCACGCTCAGGAGCGCGCCCATCACGATGCCGATCACCTGGAACCGGAACTGGATCGATCGATTCGAGCCGAGCCGCCAGCCGGTCGAGCGATCCTGCTGCATGTCGACGCCGACCGTGCACGACACGAGGAGCACGCTGCCCGCGAACAACCCGATCAGCGGCTCGCGGAGGCCCAGGCCGGCCATCAGCAGCACGGTCACGACGAACGCCGACGAGATCGGGTTCTGATCGGTGATGCCCTGCGAGATGCCGTTGATCATCTGGAACAAGAACGACATGCCGATCGCGAACGCGATCCAGCCGGCCGACACGTCGAGCACCGACGACGCGACGACGACGAGCGCGATCGCCCAGAACCCGACCCACACGAGCAGCCGCCCGACGTTCGCGCTGCCCTCCTTCGGCGGCGCCTCCTGCCCGCGCAGCTCGCGCACGCGTCTCACCGCGTCGCGCCCGAGGATCGACATGTCGAGCACGGCCGCGCCGAGGATCGTGCCGAGCGCGAAGATGAAGCCGATCTTGCGGAACGGATCGCCGGGATTGATCAGCCCGTGATCGACGAGCCACGGCGTGAGCAAGACACCGATTCCGCCGATGAACATCGCCGATGTCGCGATGCGCGCGCCGACGATCATCCCGCCGCCCACGTTCGCGGTGTCGAAGCCCCACGCCGTGAGCTGCGGGACTCTCTCGCCGATCCACGACAGCAAGCCACCGCCGGCGATGCCGCCGCCGAGCGTGCTCACGCTGCGCTTCAGGATCTTCGGATCGGTCAGCGCGCGCAGGATGTTCGCGACCGCGAGGCCCGACGGATACGTCAGCTTCATGCGATCGACGAGCACCGGCGTGTACAGCATGCCGACGCCGACCCCGAACATGCCGATGCACAAGAAGTAGAGGATGAGCTTCCACGCCGGCGGCAGCGGCATGCCGAGCCAGACCATCGCCTGGATCAGCACGCCCATCGCCGACATCGATGCGACCGATGCCGCCATCGTCTGCACGTAGTTCGCGCCGTGCTTGCCCTCCGGGCCGTAGCCGAGCGTGACCACCGAGCCGAGGATGCCCGCGAGCACCTGGCCGCCGACGAACGTGCCGAGCGCGAAGTTCATGTACGCGGCGGTGACCCCGCCGAGCGGGCCCAGGATCAACAGCGCGACGAGCGCGAGCAGGATGTAGTACGCGGGGCTGCCGACCTTCGGTAAGAAGCGCGGCTTGTCGGCTGGCACCGAAGAGGCATATCACGCCGTGATACGTTCGCTCTCATGACCGTCCAACTGCAGCTGGGGAGCACGCAGATGCGGCTCGAGGGATTGACGGCGCGAGTGTTTGCCGGACGCGATCCGGCGGCGTGTCAGCTCGCGTACATGGATCCGACGCTGTCGCGCCGCCACGCCGAGATCTACATCGAGAACGGGCAGTGTTTCCTTCGCGACCTCGGGTCGGCGAACGGCACCTGGGTCGACGGTCAGCACCTCGAGCACGCGGCGGTCGCGCTGCGACCAGGCCAGCAGATCTGGCTCGGTCACGTGCCGCTCGGCGTGACGTGGACGGCCGACGGCAGCCAGGCGCAGATGGCGAGCGTGCTGCCCGACGACCTGCGCCAGCGCATCGCGCAGCGCCAGGCCGAGCAGACGCAGCTGCCGCCGACCCCGACGAGCTCGCAGCCGACGCCGACCGAGTACGCGTACCGCCGCCAGGGTCACAACGACAACGGCGTGCTCTTGCTCGCGCTGCCGCAGGACACGTTCTTCAGCGGCGGCGAGGTCCAGGGCTTCGTCGAGTTCACGTCGCTCGATCGCCAGACGGTCGCGTCGATCACCGTGGAGCTCGTCGAGTTCCACCAGCGCGGCGGCTCGCACGGCCATCCGTGGGATCGCGTGCTCGTGCGGCAAGGCCCGTGGCGCGCCGAGCACGGCGACGTCCTGCCGCTGCCGTTCACGCTGCGCGTGCCGCCGGGCACCGCGATGTCGAGCCGCTCGGTCTCGTGGGAGATCCGCGGCACCGTCGATATCAACTGGGCGGTCGACATCCACGCGTCGATTCCGTTCACGATGCGCAACCCCGACGTCGAGCGCATCCGCGACGCGCTCGGTGCGATGGACTACCGCGTCGAGGAGCTCGAGTCGGCCGCGCTCGGACAGCACTTCGAGGGCAAGTTCTGCCCGCCGGCGCAGCTCGCGCGCTCGCTGGGCATCAACGAGATCGATCTCGCGATCGAGTACCTCGGCGCCAACTTGAAGATCCGCATGCGCCTCGATCGCAAGGGCCTACACCATGCCCACGCGATCGATCAGGTGTTCGAGCTCGCGCGCCTGCGCTCGGCCTCGCAGGACGAGATGAACGTGACGATGCGCGCGATGCTCGATCAGCTGATGCCGAAGTAACTACTTCTTCGGCGGCGTCTTCTTCTTGTCCTCTTCCGCCTTGCGCTTGGCCGCATCGGCTTCGGCCTTCTTTTGCGCGTCGGCGGCCTTCTTCTGTTCCTCGGCCGCCTTCTTCTGCTCCTCGGCGGCCTTCTTTTGCTCCTCGGCTGCCTTCTTCTGATCTTCGGCCGCCTTCTTCTTGTCCTCGGCGGCCTTCTTCTGCTGCTCGGCCTGGTCCTTCTTCAGCTGCTCTTCCTGCGCCTTCTTGGCCGCCTCTTCCTGCTTCTTCTGCTCGGCCGCCTGCTTCTTCTGCTCCTCGGCCTGCTTCTTCTGCTCCTCGGCCGCCTGCTTCTTCTGCTCCTCGGCCTGCTTCTTCTGCTCCTCGGCCTGCTTCTTTTGCTCCTCGGCCTGCTTCTTCTGCTCCTCGGCCGCCTGCTTCTTCTGCTCCTCTTCCTGCTTCTTGCGCACTTCGTCGTCGTGCTTCTTCTGCTCCTCGGCCTGCTTCTTCTGCTGCTCTTCGAGCCGCTTCTGATCCTCGGCCTTCCGCTTGTCGATCTCGGCCTGGCGCTTCGAGTCAGCGGCCTGCTTCTTCTGCTCCTCTTCGAACCGCTTCTGCTGCTCGACGTGCTGCTTCTCGAGAATCGCCTGCTGCTTCTTCGCCTCTTCGTCGCGGCGGCGCTGCTCGTCCTGCTCGCGCTTTAGCTGCGCCTCGCGGTCCTTCTTCTGCTGCTCTTCCATCTTGTGGCGCTCGGCCTCGATGCGCTTGCGCTCGGCGTCGTTCTTCGCGGCCTTCTCCTGCTCGTCGAGCTTGCGCTGCTCGTCGACCTGCTTGCGGTGCTCGGCGGCGAGCTTGCGTTGCTCGTCGGCCTGCTTGCGCGCGACCTCTTCCTGGTGGCGCTGCGTGGCGAGCTGCTGCTTGCGCACCTCGTCCTCGCGATGGCGGCGCGCATCCCACTCGGCCTGACGCGCACGCGCCTGGCGCTCCTGATCGGCGCGGCGCGCCGCATCGACGCGACCGAGCTCGACCATGTCGGGCTTCTCGCGCACGTACACGACGCGGTTGTCGCGCATCCAGTCCTCGCTCGGACCCGCGCCCCACGCGTAGCCCTTGTAGTTGTGGTAGCGCACGATCGGCACGCTCGACTGGACGTAGACGTGCAGATCACCGCCGACGTAGCGGCGGTTGACGTCGACCGCGAACAGCTGCGGGCCGGCGACGAACCGCCACTGCGCGTCGGGCACGTACGCGTCGGCATCGAAGCCGGCGGGCGCCCAGCCGATCCAGCCGTTCGACTGCCGCCACGTCACCCACGCCGGGCCCCACTGATGGCCGGGCACCCAGACCCAGCGGTTCGCCCACACCCAGCGACCGTAGTGATCGGTCGCCCAGCCCCACGGATCGTTCGAGACCCACAGCATGCCGTAGTCGGTGTACTTCCAGTGCCCGTTCGAATACGGCACGTAACCGGCGTTCTGCGGCGCGAACACCCAGCCATACTGCGGGTCGTCGTACCAGGTGCCGTACGGATCGAGCTGGTCGTAGAACACGTCGTCGGTCGCGACCGTGTCGCCGGGGATGTCATAGCTGACCGTGTCGTACTCGGGCTCGTCGGGATAAGCGGCCTCGGTCGGCTGCGGCGGTGGCGGCGCTTGATACGACGTGTCGACCGGCTGGACCGGCTGAACCGGCTGCACGGGCTGCACCGGCTGCACCGGCTGCACGGGCTGCACGGGCTGAACCGGTTGTACCGGCTGCACCGGCTGCACGGGTTGCATCGGCTGTACGGGCTGCGTCGTGGCGTTGACGGTGCACGCCGCGACGAACGAGATCGAAGCCAGCAATCGAAAACTCATGGGGCCTTTCGACGGAGCCGGAGTTGGACGACGCGACCGGGCTCGCATTCAATGGCAGCAGTATCACCGACCTCGCGTCGAACAGAACGTCAGCGGTACGCAGTTTCTGCGCGATTTTTCTCGAACCGCCAGGCGTAGCGGAAGCCGACCTCGCTGTTGTCGTAACGGGGCGAAGCACACGTCGAACTTCTCGTCCACCCGGTACTCGTGCTCCTCGACGATCTTGTCGCCGCGCGACTCGTAGGTGTTTTTCGTAAACCGAGCGTCGAACGCCGTCACGATCACGCTCGTCGCCGTGATCGACTCCACATCGCGGTCCGGCGAGCGCAGCGAATCGGGCGCGAACAGCCGATAGTGGTCTTCGATCCCGGCGTCGAAGTGCGTGCGGCGATCGTCGGGCGCGTTGTGCATCGAGTGCAGGCGCACGCACAACGTATCCTTCGTGAAGCTCGCGAGCGTGACCTCGGCCGAGATCTGCGAGACGCCGTCGTCAACGCGCCCGCGGGCTGAAACGAATCGATCGGGACATCTCTGCCATTCCGGCACGCCGATCAGTTTCTTGCGAATCGCTGCGAACCGCGCCAACACTTCCGGCATGCGCCTCGCGATCGCCAGTGCGGTTGTTCTCGGCACGGCACTGATCGGAAGCGCGCACGCCGACGGCGACGGGCTCACCGATTCGCTCGGGCCGCGCGAGATCGCGCTCGGCGAAGCGCTGCGGGGGGGCGCGACCGGCGAGTCCGCGGCGATCCTCAACCCGGCGGGCCTGCCGCTGTCGCGCGATTTCGTGTTCGAAGGTGGCTACGGCTATCGCGGGTCTGACTCGGCGTCGCTCGTCGCGCTGTCGGCGTGCGACACGACCGCCGCGATCCCGGGCTGCTTCTACTACGACTACGCGGGTGCGAACCCCGACCTCGGCGGCGTGAGCGGTCATACCAGCGCGCAGGTCGGCGGCGCCGCGCTCGCGTATCCGTTGACGCCGCGTCTGTTCCTCGGCACCAGCGTGAAGTACTTCCACTTCGACTCCGACGTCATGGGCCAGCCGAGCTCGAGCGGCTTCAACATGGACGCCGGCGCGATGCTGCGGCTCACCGACATCGTGAACGTCGGCGCTGCCGGCTACAACTTGTGGGGAACGAGCTCGGTCGATTTCCCGCGCGCCGCCGGCGGCGGCGTCTACACGCATCCGATCCCGAACCTCGGTCTCAGCTTCGACAGCCGCTGGAAGCTCGATGGCTCGAGCGCGGCGCGCTACGGCGGCGGCGCCGAGCTGTTCCTGCGCTCCGGCAACGGCCAGACCGGGTTTCCGATCCGCGCCGGCATCCTGCACGACAGCGACCCGATGGTCGCGGCCACCTACGTCTCGGGCGGCCTCGGTATCGCGAGCTTGAAGTACGCGATCGACGTCGGCGCACGCCACGCGATCAGCGGCGCACAGCACGAG
>Ga0335083_10000806_pt1 | contig 45035 bp, 49 predicted proteins | sample Lox_Sample_42_FD_206716 | JGI IMG/M metagenome (GOLD analysis project Ga0335083, IMG submission 206716) | Soil microbial communities from Loxahatchee National Wildlife Refuge, Florida, United States - Lox_Sample_4.2 | ecosystem: Environmental > Terrestrial > Soil > Wetlands | place: USA...
TTTCCAGGAAAAAATTCACCCATTGCTCGAACCCCATTTGCTCGCCCTTCCGCACAATCTCAAGTACGCGATTGTCGCGGGCGCCGAGCCGCTCACGGAGTTTCCTGTTTGCTTCCTGCCAATCCTCGGTGAAGGTTGATTCGCGGATGCGCTTTCCCTCGCGGTCGGAATAGCACATCCAGAGGACTTTTGTGCCGGGCCGCCGATAGACGATCCCGTCGTGCTTTCTAGGTCTAGCCATCTCCCACCTCTTGTTTGAACGTCGCGCGAAATGGCACGAGATCCGCTCGCAGAAAGCGAATGTTTCGACCCATTACGCGTAGGTGGGGAATCTGCTTTCGCTCCACCCAAAGATACACGGTCTGCGCACTTACGCCGAGGTAAATTGCCGCCTGTCGCACGGTGAGTGGAAGTTCCTCGCGGAAAAACGGCAATCCTGCATCCAAGGCATTGGTTGTTACGACTGGCTGGATTTGTTTGGAACTCATGGGGCTGTTCATAAGCCGGATTGCTCCTTGTGTCAAAAACACATTCAGGAAAGAAACCGAAGTCTGCCGCAAGAAGTTCGCCTGCTTTTTGGAGTCGTAACGCGAATTTCGGCGAAGAAGAGCCGCCGGGTTCACTAACAACTCCGGCAATCAGTTGGCTTTGGGGACAAAGAACGGTGGCGTGTGAGAACACTCGCGCTATGCAGAGGTTTGGGGCAGCGGCAACGAAATGAACGATTACCGATTGCAATTTAGCTGGAGCGTTACGACAGATGCGTGATGAGTCAGGTGTCTGCTTCTTGCGGGAATTCCTTCAAGCAAGGCTTCGGGAACCCCTCAGGCCACCCATGCCGCGGGGCAAATAGCACGGGGTCTCCGGGGCCTTTCTAATAGTTCGCGCGAGGTGCCATGGTTTGTATCGCATAGAGCGTCATACATGTTACGGCCTGATCGCAAATGTTGCATTTGGCGCACCGTAGCTGGCATACCTCAGGACCACGATGTCCATTGTTTCGTCTTGTCCATTAGTAATGGACATGCAATAATAGTGGACACAATGAGGCCGTTACCTTCAGTTGAGCCGTTTCTCTACCAGCTCCGAAGATTGCCTTTCGTTAAGGGCATTGATTTTTCAATGCCAAACCGCAATGGCGATTCCGGCATCGACGGCGTTCTAAAGGTGCGCACTACAGACGGGACATACAATTTCCTGGTTGAGCAGAAGCGGTCCTATCTCGATCGAGGCATTCTCAATGCGCTGATCGCTCACTCCAAGCGGGGCGTAAAAGGCCGGCACGATCCGCTCCTTTTGCTAGCGCGGTTTGTCCCCAAGCCCTCCGCAGAACGATTGATCGAAGCGGGAATCAACTTTCTCGATCAGGCCGGCAACATGCACATCGTGCTTGGCCGAAAGTACGAACGCACCATAGTCGGAAACAGGGAGGACGCGACTGCAAAGGATGGCCCACGAGTCAGCCCCGCAACCGCCCAACTGTTGTTTACCTTTGCCACCATCGAAGAAGCTAAATCATGGTCCGTGCGTCAACTTGCGGAGGCCTCCGGACTTGGCAAAAGCAACGTGGCCAATGTTCGCCAGCAATTAGTTGATCGAGGCGTCCTGAAGAAATCAGGCCGGGAGTTTGAGATCCGCGAAAAAGCGCGCCTTCAGGAAGAACTCCTCAGAGGCTACGAATTCGCCCTGCGTCCCAAACTTCTCATCGGACGTTTTCGTACTCCTCAGAACGATCTGGATGACATCCTGACAGAATTTAAGAAAGCCTTTCGAGAGATCTCGATTCGATGGTCAGTGACAGGTGGGCCCGCTGCATCTGCGCTCCAGAAGTTCTATCGAGGGCTGGAGTTGCCCATCTTCATCGATTCCTTTCCTGATCAATTGCGCCGCCGGTTGCGAAGCATTCCCGACAAGAACGGTCCGGTCATTTTCCTGCGTTCCTTCGGAACTGTCCCCTTCTGGCGGGATGCCGAACCATTCCCACTTGCGCATCCCTGGTTAATCTATTCAGAATTGATGAATTCCTCCGATCCGCGTGCTCATGAGGCGGCGGAAGAACTGAAGCGGGAATTTCTTCCTTAAACGATGCCCGAACTTACCGAAAGCCAGATTGCCGATCTGCGCGCTCTGCATCAACACTGCCTGGCTCTTGGCGCAGACCTTGTGATCATTGGAGCTATCGCTTACCAAGTACATTTTCCCAAGGAGAACCGCCACACAGGTGATATCGATTTTGCCGTAGCGCTGGATCTCGATGAATTCGCAGAGTTGGAACGACGACTTTTGGCTGACAAGTGGGTTCGCTTTGCCAACCGGGAGCACAGATGGCGCAGCCCACAGGGAACCATTCTTGACTTATTGCCGGCCGGACCTAAGCTGCGAGCGGCTAAACAAGTTACCTGGCCAGCAAGCCAGTTCACGATGAGCCTTGTTGGATTCGACCATGTGTTTGCCACGAGCCAACAGATCCAATTCGCACCCGATCTCACCTTGAAAGTAATCTCGTCTACCACGCTAATGCTTCTAAAGATCGTCGCTTATATGGACGACCAACAGCGGCGGGCAAAGGACCTTGAGGACATACGCGGATTGCTTGTTGAATACGAGGCCGATAGCGACCGTATCTTTTCGGACGTCATCATTGACGCCGATCTCGAAGACTATGGGCTCGCACCGGCATTTCTCATAGGCATGGATCTAAGGGCGATGTGTACAGACGAGGAGACAGCGATTGTTCATGCTTTCCTAGAGGCAATGCATGAAGATAATCCGAGATGGATGGCCTTCGTCAGGGCCAAGGGCGTTGGCGATCACGTCGAGGAGGACGCGAAGAAGCAACTGGATGCGTTTAGAAAAGGGTTCGATCATGACTAGCTCAGAAAACGCCGGACGATCATATCCGCCCCTCCTTCTGAGCCTCTGATTTCCTCTTTATTGCGCCCGCGATCTCATAGTAGTGCCATGGCCGGAACTCGTGTGTGTCGACTCCCACATCCATGGAAAGTGAATTGGGAATATATCCGAAAAGGCGCCCATGTGAATGCCCATAGAGATACCATGATCCGCGGTTGCCTCGATTCCAGACACGCAGGGCATAGTGGCTCAGCACGACGGCCTGGCCGTGGATTGAAACCTCGGCCAGATTGTCGAGCCAACAAAACTCTTTTTTTTCAACTTCCGAGCCTGCTTGTCATGATTTCCGGCACGGCGAGGATCTTCTGGCACCGAATCCGGCGCCGTAAGCGACAACCCGGCGCCTGGCTCCGTCAGTTCCTTCTCCTTTACCAGCAGTTGCTGGCGCGCAGCTTCCCACTCCTGTGCCGAGACGATCGGCGGTTCTTGATCTTGGTGTTCTCTCTTGATGTCCTCTCATTGTCCTTTCAGATTTTATCTGGTTTCATCGGGGTGATAGCCCGTTTCAGCGGTTGCCAGCGGGAGTCTTTTCTCCGGCTTTTCCAAGAAATGCTGGACGATTGGAATTACTCTCTCTTGTTCCGAGAACAGTACGAAGTGGCTGGCATCCGGGATCACCGCAAGCTCCGCGTCGGGGATAAGCTTGACAGTCTCAATGGCATGCTCAACGCGAACAAAGTCGTGATCTCCGATAATGACGAGGATGGGCGACTTGATGGAAGCCAGCTGTTCCTTCGAAAACCCGTTCCATTGAATGGCCCCAACCTTGTCGAAGATCTTGGCCCAGTAACTTGGATCGGGTGCGACTTTCTTGTAATTCTCTCTCTGAAACCGAATGCCCCTGGCCTCCGGGGTAGGCGGGTGTTCGAAGTGCGTCGTTTCGGGGTTTAACGCAATTTGGGGAGGGCCAAATGTCGCTGAATAGGTCACGACGCGACCGACAACCTCGGGATAGCGAATTGCAATCAGGGCCGCTGTATTGCCACCGTAACTTTCGCCGAAGAAGTCGGCTTTTGTGATCCCAAGATACTTCAACAAGCCAACGACGTCTTTGGCGTATTGCTCGATGGAAATCGGACGCTCCGGGATATCCGCTGTGTGACCATTTCCTTGGAGATCAACCGTAATCACCGAATGCCTTTGAACCAGTGCGGGGAATGATTTCAGCCCCGCGAATCCAAAGGCAGGAGGGATATGAACGAGCGGATTGCCGGCTCCCTCAATCTCGTAATACATCTTCAGATCGTTGATGAGTGCGTATCCGGACTGTACCGTTGCTCTAGCGTTGAGTGAGTTCATGAGTTTTCCCTTCTGTTTCTTTGGTTTCTCTTGCGAAGCCTACAGGGGATCAAGAGCCAGTCATCTCATCATCTTTGTTTTCGAAGCAGGCCGAGGATACTTGATGTAAACAATTTTCTGAACTTGCCGATGCCGACCGCGAGAATTCCTCCCGTAGATCCGGCTGCGGCGACCATTACTGCTGCGCTTTCGATGCACGCTGGGCACATATGTCCCTCCGAATTACTGTTTCGTAGCACAACCACTGAATGACGGTCACTTCGCGTATTCGTCGTGACGCTGCCACCAGGGCCCGGTCTCGTTACGTCCTTTGGGAGCGCGATCGAGCCATTGATACATTCCCCACAGTCCGTCGAGGCCGCGCGCATAGGTCGAATAGGTGTGGTACACAATTCCTTCTTCGAGGACGAATGCGCTGACACCGGGCCTCTCGCGCAGGTAGGTGGGCATGTCGGTTCCGCACATGCCTGCGTGGTTTTCTGCTCTCCTGCCTCCAGTCCTCTGAACTGACTGTGCGACAAACACATTCTCCCGCCGGTAGTTGTATTCGATGCCTTCCTTGCTCTGTTGCTCCTCCGTGAACCCGACGCTGAAGTCGAAGTTGAAGTCGCCGCCGAATGACGACGCCCAAGGAAACGTCCAGCCCATGCGTCGTTTGTACGCCTGCAACTTTGCCAGCGGCGCTCGTGACACTGCCGTGAGCGTGACGTCGTGATTTGCCAGATGAACAGCAAACCCGTTGAAGCCGTCAGCAATCATCGAACACGAAGGACAGCCGGCCGTGTAGTCTGGACCGAACATGAAGTGGTAGACGAGCAGCTGCGAGCGTCCGCCGAAGAGGTCTGCCAGCGACGCAGCCCCGTTCTCAGTCTCGAAACGATATCCCTTGTTGACTGGCACCCACGGTAGCTCTTGCCGCAGGTGTGCTACTTCGTCACTTCGGCGCGTGAGTTCCTTCTCGGCCTTCAGCAGGGCGATCCGAGCCGTCAGCCATTGTTCTCTTGTTGCGGTCTTGTGTGTGGTCATCGTGCTGATCTCCCCTCGTACCTTTCTCGATGTGAGTTGGCGTTTGACTGCCATGCGCTATATTTAGCGCGGAGCGTGGAAGAGGTGGGAGTGACAAGTGTGTCGGGATTCCGATGGACTCGCTGATCACAGCCGCAGCTCGTGCGCTCGCGTCAGGCGATCCCCTGGGGGCGTTGAAGCGAGTTTCGCTACGCGACGATGCGCCGGCACTTGCCCTTCGTGGCATCGCGATGGCGCAACTCGGCGACTTTGTGCGGGCGAAGGAACTCCTGCGAAAAGCTGCGCGTGCCTTCGGTTCCAAGGAAGTTGTGGCGCGCGCGAGATGCACAGTGGCCGAGGCCGACGTCGCCCTCTCCTCGCGCGACCTGGGCTGGCCTGCGAAGATGCTGGATGCTGCGCGGTCAACGCTTGAAGCGCACGGCGACCGTTTGAATGCCGGCTTTGCGCGGTATCTTGAAGCCCGGCGGCTCCTTCTTATTGGCCAGCTTGACGAGGCGGAGCGTATGCTCGCTGACCTTGACCCGAGTGTTTTCCCGCCCCCATTGAGGACTTTCCACGAACTGGTGGTTGCGGGAATCGCGATGCGGCGCTTGCGCACGAAGGAAGCGCGCGCCGCGCTGGGTCGGGCAGAACGCGCCGCGCACCAGGCTGGTATCCCCGCGTTAGTGGCGGAGGTGGAAACCGCATCCCGCGTCCTGAGCACACCGGCAGCACGCTTGGTTGCGCGGGGCGGAGAGCGGTTGTTGATGCTCGAAGATGTCGAATCGCTGTTGGCGTCTAAGGCGATTGTCGTGGATGCGTGCCGGAATCTCGTGCGTCATGCCAGTAGTGTTGTCTCACTCGCAAGACGCCCGGTGTTGTTCGCCCTCGTACGCGCACTAGCTGAAGCGTGGCCCGAAGATGTGCCGAGAGACGTACTTTTGGCGCGGGCTTTCGGAGCAAGGTTCGTCGACGAATCGCACCGTGCGCGTTTGCGGGTCGAGATGGGGCGCCTTCGCAGGATGCTTCGAAAAGTGGCCGGCGTCAGAGCGACAAAACGGGGTTTTGCGCTGGTTCCGCAGCGTGGACGCGAAGTCGTCGTACTGGCCCGGCCTGTCGAAGAGGAACATGGTAATGTGCTAGCGTTCCTCACGGATGGCGAGTCGTGGTCGAGTTCGGCCCTAGCCCTGGCGCTTGGAGCCAGCCAGCGCACGGTCCAGCGAGCACTTGACTCGCTTGCATCAGAAGGCAAGGTACAGTCGTTTGGGCAAGCGCGCGCACGGCGTTGGATCACCCCACCTGTGCCTGGATTCACGACGATTTTGTTACTCCCAGCTCCACTGCCCATCGATTAAGGTGGAAGCATGAAACGATCAAACGCTGAAATCGTCCGAGAGTATGGCCCTTTCGCGGGAGTTGACCGCGTCCATGGAGTTAGTTATGACGGCCAGCACGTCTGGTTCGCATCCGGAGAGAAGCTGAATGCTTTCGATCCGTCGAACGGGAAGATGATGCGGTCGATTGATGTCGCTGCGCACGCGGGAACTGCCTTCGACGGCAAGCACCTGTTTCAGATCGCTGAGAATCGCATTCAGAAGATCGATCCAAAGACCGGCCAAGTGCTCGCCACGATCCCAGCGCCTGGAGCGGGTGCCGACTCTGGGCTCGCGTGGGCCGAAGGAACGCTCTGGGTCGGACAGTACCGGGCCCGGAAGATCTATCAAATTGATCCCGAGTCGGGTGCGATTCTGCGCACGATCGAATCCAACCGCTTCGTCACGGGTGTCACGTGGGCTGACGGAGAGCTCTGGCACGCCACATGGGAAGGGGATGAGAGTGATCTCAGGCGAATCGACCCTCAAAGTGGTGAGGTTCTCGAAAGCCTTGACATGCCGGACGGAGTCCACGTTTCCGGGCTTGAGTCCGACAGCAACCATCAGTTCTTTTGCGGAGGAGGAAAGACCGGCAAGGTCCGAGCAGTCCGGCGGCCGCGACGAGGCACCGCAAGTGCGGTCCGCGATTAGGGCAATGTTGTGGAGCTTTGCGGCAATACCAATCACTTTCTGACTGGTCAGCGCGTCTCGAATCTTTACACAGAGACTTCCGAATGCAGCTCAGCGATCAGCTGGGCAATTCCTGTCACCCGGCCGATGATCTCAGCCTCCTGGGGATAGCGGAAGGAGCGGATTGGAACCGGTGACTGGGGGTATGGGACAACCATCAAGCGGCTTCCTTCATGGTCGCACCAACTGCAAGCGTAGCGATCATCTCTGAGCTCGACGAAGTAGACCGGACGGTTATGTTCGCTGGGCCACTGTCCCTTCACGACTCTGTTTTGATGAGGGTCGATCTGAACAAATGCTCCTGGGCGGATCAGAGGATCAAGGGTGTAGTCCTCGGTTCCCACATATCCATAGAGCACATCGCTTGTGGCAGCATGTTGTGCGAGAAAAAGAGGCATTTGGCCCAGGCCCTGGAACATCCGATGCACTAGGTTCGTCCTTTCGAGCAGGGCCTTGTCCGGTAGTTTCATCGAAGGCGAGATGATCGGCTGCACTTGCGAAATGGTGCTCGGGCTGAGGTGAGTGTAAGGGAGCGCAATCAACCCTCGATCTTGGTCCAGATCGCTGATGGTAAGTCCGCACAGCGACAAGATCTCAGTGATATCGCAGCCGTAGATGAGGCTAAGGCTGTGGAACTTTGCCAGACGGGGCTTGGATCTTCCGTTTTCGAGGTCACTCACCCAATTGTGGGAAATGTAGTACGCCGGGTTGTTCTTTTCCTCTACGATTCTCTGGCTGAATTTCTCGACATCGCGGATGGACAGATGTCGGCGTTCGCGTTTCGCGCGTAGGCGTTTACCGGCTTCGGAGTTTGACGACTGGGCCAACATCGGGACCGCTCAGGTTGGCGTTTCGGTATGGTAGGCGCAATTTGGAGGGTTTGTCCACAGCGATTCCACAGCGTTCGCAAACCCGACATAGCCGCGATGAGAATAGTTGCTAAAACCTGCCCTCCTTGCATAACTCCGCGGTAACTTGGTCGCACTCCCGACCACCGCTTTACTCCAGGGCTTTTATGCAATTGCGGACACCTCGTTTTTCCCCATAAATCAAGGCCCTGCCCGAATTACCGGACAAACTCAACAAATTCCCGACAAGCCCACCGAAATTATTTAGACAAGATGAATCTCTGCGAGGAGATGAGAACGCTGGACTACTTGCTTCAGTAGTACTGGGTTTTGGAACGGATGCCGAGGGGGCGCTTCTCGCGAGTAACCGCTTCAGGAAAGGCTCGGGAGTGCAGCCCCAAACTCAACGCAGGTCGAACGGCGAGCTTGCGGAGCGCGTCAGGATCATTCTGGCGAATCGGGACCTGACGCTCTACCAGGTTTCTGAAAGGTCAGCCGCTCTTTATGGGCGATCGTCGCCCCATTATTTGCCCCACAACCTCTATTACGACCTGCGCCACGCGGGCTTCAGTCCCAGCCTGTTTCAATTGTTCGCATTGAGCAGAATCTCCGGCTACAGGCTTGACGACTGGCTGCGCGTCTTCGGCTTCGATGTTGACGCGATTCCTCGTCTGCAGATTCAGTTCTCATCCAAGCGCACCGCTCTTCTTGATTCATCGGAGTATCCGCACGTTCTCGTGCCGTGGCTTCGTAATCTGGGCGCCAAAGCCCCCTCGGAGGATGTAGTTCCGCTGTCACAATTCCTGGAATGGACGAGTCCCCGTCCGTTGGCTTCTCTTGTGAGATTTAGGGACAAAGGATTTTCATACGCGAGGATCGGACACCAGGACGATTGGAGTTTTCCTGAACTGCTTCCCGGCAGCATCGTGCGTGTACGTCCGATATCCATGGATGATCTGCTGCAACGGTCGAGAGGCGAACAATCCAAAGGTTTGATTTTGATTGAGCACGCAAGAGGGCTCTGTTGCTGCCGCATCCGGATTGTCGGCGCCCAGCGGATAGCGATCGTCGCTACTCAGATGCCGTATGCACAGGTCGAATTCAATGTTCCCCAGGAGGCACGGATCATTGGAGCCGCAGATCTTGAGATCCGCAATCTGCTCCGGCCGGAACCGCCTGCGGTTCCGAAGGAATTCGCGAAGCGCTGGAGGCCCGAGGTATTGTCCGAGGCGCCTTCCCAGCTTGGCGCACTGCTTCGCCAAGCCCGGCTGCGAATGGGACTTTCGTTTCGAGCTGCGTCAGCCATCAGTCGCGAAATCGCCAATCTGCCGGACGACCTCCGCTATTTCACGGCCTCCGGGTCGCTGTCCGACTATGAAAGTGGCATCATTCCGCCGCGCCACATCCACAAGATCATTACATTCTGCGTGGTGTATTCGCTCGATCTCCAGACCGTCCTCCAGACTCTAGGTCTGAGTCCGCAGGACGCTGGTCAAGAACCAATTCCACAAGTGCTGACGGGAGGGCCGCTTTCTGCTGAATCTGAAACGGTCGCGGAGGCGGATGAAACGGAGCAAGCTGGCTTCCTCGGCAAACTCGTTGCTGAGTTCGGCGAGGTCCCGTTTTTTCTACGAGGATCGCTTCCAGTGCTGTCGGGTCTCCGAAGTCCGTCATTGAAAGATTGTTTCTGGATCGGCGCCGCGCGAGGATCTCATCCCTATCTGGCGGGCGGAGTACTAGCTCTCGTGAATCGGCAAAAGAAAAAGCCAAACGATTGCGGCTCGAAACCGATGTGGCAGCAGCCACTGTACATCGTTCTCAAGCGGGATGGGACCTACTTGTGCGGGTGCTGCAGCCGGGAGAACAACAGTCTCATTGTTCATACCTATCCCGGCGGAGTACATCGGCGAGATCAGTTCCGAAATCGCGATGTGGAGGTTGTTGGAAAGATTGCCGTGGTTGTTCGAAAGCTCTAACACCCCGGCCATTCGACGCTATTGGGATCTCTTTCGGCTTCGCCGTGTAGGTAGTGTTTGTCCGGGCGTGATGACTCTTGCCCGAAGCCTACGTTGAGGAAAGTCCTTTTTATTCAGCGTGGCAATAAAGTCAGCCCGACCGTGCTCTGCGCAAGCACAGATGGGGTCGTCTCCTGGATCAGGGGACACCTCTTGAACGGTCGGTACATCGATCTCCTCTGCTTCTTCGCGCAGCAGATTGATAATTCGGCCAATGAGTTGAGGATCGTCGTCGGATCGAATGGAAAGTCGCCCTGTAATCTCAGTACTTGCCAGCGGAGATGAGTGAATCCTCGCTCAGGAAGGGCGGTACGAACCCAAGCCTCATGGCTCGCCTTGATTTCGAACAGGCGCTCATGCGGGTAGCTCAGTTTCAATGTATCTACCTTCCGATGGCAGTTACGGCAGAGGAGAATTAGGTTTTCGTACTTGTCGCGAATACGCAGATCAATCTCCGCGTTCGCTCGTGGTCCAGCATTGCTCGAGGCAGCTATGTGGCCCATCTCTCCTATTACGCAAACGGGGTCATAATTGTCTTCCGTTACGAACAGCTCGACGCGGCAATCGGGCATTGCGCATCGTCCGGCAGCTCGTCCCCAGAGCAGCTTAAGTGTCTGCGGGTCGTAGTAGCGCGGACTCTTGGTCGCGTCATGCTGGGCCGTGCTGATGCGATTCGGCTTCGGGATGCGTACCTTCACCTTCCCAGCTTCCGGTTTGTTGCCAGACTTCATAGAACCTCAGCCACTGTGATATCCACGGCATGATCGTATCCGCAATCAAACTGCTTGGCCTCCACTCTTCGGGCCGGTGTACACAGATATCCATCTGCCCGTCGGGATAAACATGTGGCAGCCGAGTCTTACCTGGCGCAAGCTTGAGCTTCGGACTCAAAATGGCGATGCGCGGACGCCGCCCGCGTGTATAGGAGATCTGGATATGGTATGTGTCGCTCAACGGATGCGGCCACCAATCTCCGGTCCAAATGATACGGCTTCGCTTGAATGCGACAGCCATGCCGGGAAACTTCGTATGCATCCGACCAATTTGCTGCGCCGCCGTGAGTTGGGCGGGGCGCTGGCGAAGACTAGATCGAGCCATGGTTCGTATTGCGAAGCATGGGGACCACCGCTGCCGCTGCAGGGACAATACATCCCATCGACGCAACTCCAAGCAGGGAGGCGCTGCGATCTGCCTGCATGCTCCTGGCCTCCCGCAAAATGGCCTCATCAATCACGCGGCCAAACACACCCTTCGCGAGCCTCCCCGGATTGCCGCGCGTCAAACAAACTTCTCGCCATGCTGTCGCGAATTTGCGGATGCCATCATTGAACGCAAGGTATGCTCCTGGACACGCGTCCCATCGTTCACTGAAATCCTCCACGGGGTGAACCGGATTCGGTACCTGCAGTCTCCTGCCCTGGGCATGGGCTGCGTCCAGTCGCGCCAGTATTCCATTCAACACCTCAAGCAGAGCTGTCGAAATCGACTGCTCTCCGCGGTACAAGTCGGCAGCTAACGTGGTGAGGACAATTGAGATCGGCGGGTATTCAGAGTTTGCGTAGTGAACATCACGCCACCGCTTGAGCAATTGAACGACGAGTTGCAGCATCGTCTTCTCTTCCGTTGCCTGCAATGCGGGCAGCGGTTCAACAGTAGCTTCGGCGATGATCAATTCACGGCGGGAATCGTTAAATTTTACGATGATGCGGCGCGATGCATTCTTGAACCAATCTGCATACGCGACTGGATTGCTGGGTTTCCAGCTGTGGCGGTCACGATCGGGGACCTGAACGCACGTTCCACCGTTGTAGTCATCGCGGCACGCTGGAAGAATGTCCAACCAGAATTCGTCCTTATACTCGATTCGCACACATCGGTTTTTCCTCTCGACCATACCGCCATACACGCCATGGTCACTGAAGAGCTTGAACATGTCGTCCAAGAGCGCCACCGGATTGACGAGTTCGTGGGACACATCGAACTCGCATACCAGGTCCAGATCATGTGGTGTGTCGATCGGCTTCACAGTGGTCCGAAGGCGCATCGAGCCTTGCGGGTAGAGACTCGAGTTCCAACAGGAGAACGGGCTGTTTGCCCCACTAACCACGTTAGCTATTGCGTGGTAGCGGTCCTCCGCCTTCTGGTGCTGGGTCGGAGAAAGCTGCAAGTTGTCGCAGACATCGAACAGCATGAGGTCCAACGCATCCGCTCGAACCGCTAATTCGTTCAAAGCCATTTCTTCTCCTTGCGCGGAACGCTCGTCTCGTATAGATCCGCGCCATTTCCCAACAGGTACACGATGAGGCACTCGCTCCGTTATGTGTGCCTAGGTGGAACCTTCGCACCTCTTTTTGCTGGCGTGCATCCAAATCTGCGTTATGATTTGCGTGTGTATCATGCATAGGACGTATCATGCATGATACGTTATGTCCTATACATAAGACAGTGGAACATGTTCGTTTGCCCCCGTCAAGGGGCTCATAACCTTTTTCTCGGGAGGTCCGATGGCTCTGACGATCGACGATTTCGGTCGTTTGCTGGCAAAGAAGAGAGGTATTCGCGGAGTTCGTGCCGCAGCGCTGGATGCAGGTGTGACTCCAGCCACTTATTCAAGAGTGGAGAACGGGCACATGCCGGACCTGCAGACTTTCGCAAGTTTGTGCAAGTGGCTCGGACGCGATCCGCGCGAATTCTTGGGTATGGAAACGAACCAAAGTGCTAAGAAACCCCGAGCTATTGTTCACTTCAAGAAGAAGAAAACCGTACAAGTGGAGACCGCAAAGGCACTCGGCGAACTAATTCTCGCGGCCCAGAGAGCGATCATCGCTGCCGAAGATTTGGTTGGTCGGTAAACGTGCGCCGTGGGTTCAAAGCGCAGGCGGAACGAACCGCCGCCGCAGCCCGGAATGCTCTGGGACTGCGACCGAATGCACCGATTGACCCTTGGTCTTACGCCGCCCACCTGAACGTCCGAGTTCTAGATTTCAGCCAGCTTGGACTTCCCACGCGAGCCGTCTCCCAACTTACCGTCGTCGACGGTGACAGCTGGTCCGCAATGACTCTGCAGATCGATAGTACATTCGCAATCGTTCTTAATCCGGCACATGCCATCACTCGGCAGCGCAATGATCTGATGCATGAACTCGCCCACATAGAGTTAAGCCACACACCAGCGCGTGTTGAGGTCTCAGAGACCGGATTGCTGCTGTTGAGCGATTATTCGGACGAGCAGGAACAGGAAGCCGATTGGCTAGCTGCTTCGCTTCTCCTGCCGCGAGATGTGCTAGTTCAGTTGCGTTCCGCGGGGCGTTCCGCCGCGGACATCGCAAGTTGCTATGGCGTCAGCGAAGCGCTGTGCGCTTGGCGACTGCGCATGACAGGCGTTGATGTCCAGATACGAAGAGCTTATCGCTGAACTTTCGTCCGCACGATCGAGATAGGTCGAATGTGTCGGCAATGCGTGGGCTCACCATAAACGGGCTTTGGGAAATGCCCTCCTGTAGTACCGGCCTCGACTAACGCTTCCAGCAACCAGCAACTACATCGGAAACGCGAACATATTCCATTTCAGTGAAGCCGGATGCAACTGATGCATGTTGTTGAAGCGGCAACGTAGTTCGAAAATCTCTGATTCGTTCCCGAACGAATTCACAAATGAGTGGCGTTTCCACCGCTGCAAGTGGCAAGGTGTGCCACACACGATTCCTACAGTGAACCGTAGTTGTGGGGCAGCCCTTGTACAGAGTCTCAGAAGGAGTTCGAAGCACACACGGCCAGGATGGGGCGATCGTGCTCGACATTCATCAAGGGCAAATGTTCAACCTGAATCCAGTCGGGTCGAGGATTTTGGAACTTCTTGAGAGTGGACGGGCAGAACCGGACATCGTGAACACAATCAGCCGGGAGTTTGGCGCAAATCGGGAGACCGTCGAGATCGACGTACGGGAATTCATTGGCTCGCTCAAGGAACACAAACTGGTCGCCGAGCGCTAGCTGTTACCCAACTGAAGGGAGAGCAGGAAGTGGTGCCTGTCATAGAGCCCGAGAACGAGAATTACAGGGTCATCGTGTTGAGCCCGGATGGAAAGGACATCCTCGTCATCCCGGACGGCAACCAGTTCGCTCTTCCTTCGGTGAAGGTTCCGCGCTGGCAACGCGTGGCGGAAAACCTTACCGAGGCAGTCAAGACGGACTGGGGAGAAGAGGTCGTGTGTCTGTTCGAGACGAATGACTTCCAGGAGCCACACCGCACCGAGATTCATTACCAGGCTGCAGAACATTGGCGCACTGTTGGCGTTCCCAAGAGTCCTACCAGATGGATTCCAGTTGAGAGCTTATCCAAGGAGTCGATGACCAGTGCCGATGAGTATTTGGCGGCTCAGCGGTCGAGAGTGCAATGCAGTGAAGGTGGGGACACGTCAGTGGTGGGTCCGTTTGGCGCTCTGGGCTGGTTCAAAGAATTGCGCACATGGATCGACGGTGTTCTTGAACCTCTGGGTTTCCACTTCAATGGTAATTTCCGCGAATTAAATGCCAGCACCGCGTTCAGCCTGATTCGCTTCGAGACCGACGGGCCGGCGTTGTGGTTCAAAGCTGTAGGCGAGCCGAACCAAAGAGAGTTCGCGGTCACCTCGGTGCTTTCCAGGCTCTTTCCTGGCCATGTGCCGGGGGTCGTGGCAACACGACCAGACTGGAATGCATGGCTCATGCGAGAGGCTGTCGGGCCGCTGCTCTCTGACGTCAAAGAGCAGACTCTTTGGGAGAAAGCGTCGGCGGCCCTAGCTCAATTGCAGATAGATTCCATTGGTCATGGTGCGCAGATACTTGGAGCCGGGGCGCACGATGTCGGCGTGACCGCTCTGTCAAAGCTGGTCGGGCCGTTCGTCGAGACCATGGCGCGATTGATGGAGCAGCAGACGAAGATCCAACCTGCGCCTCTTACTCGGACGCAGCTACGGGCCGTGGGAGACCGCATTCAGACTGCACTCGAGACGCTGGAAGCGCTGGGAATTCCTGAGTCTCTGGGCCATCTTGACCTGAACCCCGGAAACGTCGTTGTTTCGCCTGAGCGGTGCGTGTTTCTCGACTGGGCGGAAGCCTATGTCGGAAATCCTTTCTTTACGTTCCAATACTTCCTCGAGCACCTCCGCCGCACAGTCGGCGTGAATTCCGTACTCGAAGAGAGGCTAGTGTCCACCTACCGCTCACGCTGGGAATCGATGGTTGCGCGGCCTGCCATCGACGAAGCCCTAAACATTGCCCCACTCTTGGCGCTCTTTGCGTACGCGGCCGGAACGGAGATGTTTCGAGACATGGGGCGACTGCAAGACCCGCAGTTTGCAGGGTATTTGAGGGGATTGGCACGACGAATGAACCGAGAGGCCGAAGTCTTGACTACTGGAAGTGAAAGATGCACTCCGCAAGTAGTAACTCGACCGACATAAATGCGCGAACGATCGCAACGAGAAAGGTCAAACCCTTCGACAGGTTGATTCTCGTGCTGAAGGCCTACGCACGCCTGGTTCGCTTTAACCGTGATCTAGCGCATAACCAATTCACTCGCTTGTATGACGTAGTCCGAGCGTATCCGCTAACAAGAACTAAAGTCAGTACCAGAGACATCGGCGAGATTTGTTATGCGGTTGATCTGGCCTGCATTTGGTATTGGAAGGAAGTTCTGTGCCTCCAACGCTCCGCTGCAACAACGTGTGTGCTGAGAGACGTGGGCATTCCAGCCAAGATGGTCATGGGAGTTCAACAAACGCCATTTCGAGCACATGCCTGGGTCGAAGTGGAGGGGCGAGTTGTGAACGACAAACCATACATGCGTGATCTTTATGCAGTTCTCGATATTTGTTAGTTCGGCGACAAATCAGGGAGGCGAACCTCGATGAGCCTGCAGTTCGGGAAATGGAATTTCGACGGGCGTGCCTTGTCACCCTCCGAGTTCACTCAAGCTCGTGAGAGTTTCAAATGCTTTTCACCCGACGAAGAGGGATTTCTACTCCGCTCCAATCTCGGGGTCCTTTATCGAGCCTTCCACACCGACCTACACTCTCGACGCGAGAAACAGCCCTTCGTCGCAGCGTCAGGGCTAATTGTCGCCTGGGACGGTCGCCTCGACAATCGAGAGGCGTTGATGCGAGAGCTGGACGGTCATCTACCCGGGAGCGCTAGTGACGTGGAGATCGTTACGGTCGCGTACGAAAGATGGAACACTAGCTGTTTCCCCAAGCTGATGGGCGATTGGGCGATGGCGCTCTATGACCCAACCAACCAGACGCTCACATTGGCACGGGACTTCCTAGGGATCCGACATCTCTACTACTCAATCTCTTCGGGTCACATCATCTGGAGCACCATCCTCGATCCTCTGGTCATAGGGGCTGATATTTCTAGTGAGCTAGACGAAGAATATATCGCGGGCTGGCTGGCATTCTTTCCCGACGCCCGATTGACACCGTTTCGTAAAATGAGCGCTGTTCCTCCCGGTTCGTACGTTTGCGTGTCGAAGGAGAGACGGCAAGTCTCAAAGTTTTGGAATTTTGACACGGGCAAGCGAATTCGTTATCGCATCGACAGTGAATATGAGGAACACTTTCGTTCCATCTTTCGCGAGGCCGTTAGGCGGCGGCTGCGTTCCGATTCGCCGGTACTGGCAGAACTTAGCGGCGGGACCGATTCGTCCTCCATCGTCTGCGTGGCGGACGATGTTGTGGCTCAAGAAGGTGGTCCAAGGCTCGACACCGTCTCCTACTACGACAACTCTGAACCGAGCTGGAACGAGCTTCCGTTCCTCACCAAAATCGAAGAGAAACGGGGAACCCCAGGGTGGCACATTGATATTCAAGAGAAGGAATATCAACCACCGTTCACCGACACAATCTATCCAATGACTCCGGCCTTTGCGGGAAGGGAGAGCACCGCATACCTTCAGTTGCAGAGTCACCTAACAGCAGCGGGCCACCGTGTGTTGTTAAGCGGCATCGGCGGGGACGAGGTCCTTGGTGGCGTTCCAAACCCAATACCAGAACTCGCCGATTCGCTCAGATCTGGCCACTTTGCTGATCTCGCACGGCAACTCAAAGCATGGGCCCTCAGCACAAGGAAACCATGGATTCACCTCTTGCGTGACACGCTCCTGTTTTTTTCACCTCCCGGTTTCGGCGACGCTCGATCATCTGGCAAGTATCAAACGCCCTGTTGGGTAAAACACTCGTTCGCCGAACGAAGTTCCTGCGCCTTTGAAGGGTACCGGACCCGCGCCACAATCTTCGGTTCAGCTCCGAGTTTGCAGGAGAACTTGTTCACGTTGGATGGATTGCGCCGGCAACTCTGCTGTTTGCCGCTGCCGGCCTCCCCCTCGTACGAGCAACGCTACCCCTACCTTGATCGTGACCTGTTGGAATTCCTTTTCGCGATTCCCAGAGAACAGCTTGTCCGTCCTGGTCAACGCCGCTCTTTGATGCGTCGCGCACTTAGCGGCATCGTTCCGGATGAGGTGCTGAACCGCAAACGAAAGGCGTTCGTGACCCGCGCACCAGCCTTGAAGATTTCGGGAGAGATAGGACGAATCACAAGGAAGAGAGAGCTAGCGCTCTGCGCGCTTGGCGTAGTGGACCGGGAACAGCTTCTGGAAGAAATGCGCCGTTCGATACTCGGAGCCGACGTTCCGATTGTGCCATTGTTGAGAGCCTTCACGCTTGAGGCCTGGCTCACAGCGCTGATCGGCCGCAAAGTTCTCTCGGTCGCCGTCTAAACCTGCTCTCTAGCTGGTTTGGTAAGACGCGTACTGAGAATTGATCTCAGCTGAGCAAAACGAAAGAAAGGAGGTCAACACGAATGAATTACAAGAAACCCGAAATTGTGGCACTCGGGTCGGCATCGGAGAGCATTCAGAGCAACAACATGAAAGGCAAAGGGGTTGCGGAGACGAGCTATCCGTTTCAGCCGACGAACGGCGCTTACCTTGCGGACGAGTAGCAGCGCCCGCCAGTGGTAATCGTCAGTTGCTGGTGCTTTTCGTTTCCAGTTGTTTCACATCAACACGAGTTCGCGATCGGCTCGGTGCTCCTGTTTTGCCGCGAGTCTTGGCGCACTCGATCCACTGAAGAAAGGAGGTTAATACCATGACGTACAAAAAGCCTGAAATCGTTCCGCTCGGACCGGCTTCGCAGAGCATCCAGAACAACCTGAAAGGCATAGGGGTTTTGGAATCGGCTGGCCAACACAGACCGACCAACGGCGCATACCATGCAGATGAGTAAGGCCACATTCCTGGAGCGGCTGACCGGTCAGCCGCTCCTTGATTGTTACTCATTACTTCAGATGAGAATCTAGCCAGCGAATGATGCGATAAGACAGATCGATCTGGTGCTCATAGCTCCATTCCTGAGACGGCGAGTGCCCTTCTCCGTCGTACTTAGCATACTCTGCTTCCTTGCCAAGCCTGCGAAGCGCAACGAAGATCTGATCGCCAAGAAATGAGGCGACGGCAGTATCGCTTGAACCGTGAATGATCAGTAACGGGGTGTGGATCCGATCGAAATAGAAGATAGGTGAGTTCTCGATGAAGCGTTCCCGTGCTTCCCAGAGTGTCCCGCCCATTGCTCCTTGTCCGTGTTCCGCCCAAGCGACCCCGTAGGCCGAACCATTCTTGTCCATCTCACCATAAGATCCGATGAGGTCGGAGTCTCCGGCAATGGAGATCGCCGCTTTGAACCTATCGGTCTGAACGAGTAGAGATAGGGTGGTATACCCACCATAGCTATGGCCCATTACCGCCAGTCGGTCGGGGTCTGCGATCCCAAGCTGAATGGCCCTGTTCACGCCTGGCAGAATCGTCTTGGCCAAATCCATCAGCGGTGCACCAACTTGCTGTGGAGCGTCCGGCAATAGAACGGCGTATCCTCTTGTTGCCAGAAGTTGCATGTTGAAGGGCCCTGACCCCGCGAGACCGAACCGATCCAGATGATTGGACAACGAGACGCCGCCGTACACATAAACAACGAGTGGATACCGTTCCCCGGGTCGATAGTTGGATGGAAGGAGCAAAGCTCCATGCAAGCGTCTTCCGTCATCGCTGAGCCAATCGATCAGGCGTGCAGCGCCCATCGGCCGCGAGTCGAATTGTGGATTCAAATGGGTCAGCTGCCATAGGCCTTTGAATTCCGGATCAGCCGTCCACAACTCGGGTGAGTGCGCCGAGTCTTCGGACACGAACGCAATTCGCTGCCCGTTCTGACTCACGACAAACGCATCTCCGCCCAGAGCGCACCCATAACACTGCTCGTTCTCCAATAGTTTTCTGCTGCTGCCGCTCGTTACATTGACCTCGTAGACGCCGTCTTGCTTGCCTTCGTCGTCATGAGTGACGACGAGAGCACGTTCATTTCGCAGTAACCACAACTGGTCAGGTTGGCGAACGACAAGCTGCACAATTTGGCGACCGGGAATTCGCGCAATCCTGGTAGCTATCCCTTGCGCTGCGTCGCCACGCCAGAGTTCACCATTGCAAGTAAAGTAGATAGTCTTCCCGCTCTGGTCCCAAAGGGGTTTCGTTCCTTCGCGTCCGGAAGACGGCTGCGTCGGTTCGAATACTGTTTGAACTCCACTTGTGAGATCCGCAACCTCGTAGGTGTAATTTTCCAAGCGCGGGTTTTGTACCCGCACACATAGCCGTCGACCATCCGGTGACCAACTGAACCCTGATCCATCGGATGTCAGGCGAGCGCCGGAGAGCACGACGTGACGCTCGCCTGAATCCAGCGCCAGCACCGTGATGTCGAAAAGCATTTGCTGGGACCCGGGATTTTCAAAGCGCGCCGCTACACTCACAGCGAGGCGCGAGCCATCCGGTGAAAGCTTGTAAGTACCGATCTTCCCACGAAAGATCACGTGGGTCTTTCCCGAGGTAACGTCGCTCCAGACAAGTTCCGCCGAGTAGTCATCCAGGTTCCACGGATCTGCTGTTGCGCTCTCGACTGATTTGCCGGTCGATTCGTAGACTCTGACACCGGGGACGTTCGGGGTGTCTGCTTGCTCTGCCTTTTCTTTCGGGGACCCACTCTTGGGCGTGGAATCAATGGAGACGGAAAACACGATTCCGCGGCCATCATTGGTCCATTCCGCATCACCGTACCTGGCTTCTAACGACGAGGCCAAATTCAGCGTTTTGGCTACGGCGTCCCAGAGCCACAGGTTGACTTTCCCAGCTGAACCTCGATCCGATAGAAATGCAAGGAGGTTTGTTTGCGGAGACCAAACTGGCTGCCAGTTATTGCCCACGCCGCCTGTAATATTTTCGTCTTTCTTGGTGATGAGGTTGATGATGTGGATGTCGGCAGCACGGGCGAACCAGGGAACTCCGTTGGCGATCGGTTGGGGGGAAGCGGAATGGCCTCGACTCACGGTATAGGCCACGAAATTGCCATCCGGGGAAAAGGAGATCGCTGCTCCGGCCACAATTTGAGGGGGCATTACCGCATCTTCGACCGGGAGAGCATCTCTTACGGCATGGAGTGAACCAGCCAGATAAAGCAACATCGGCACCAGAACCAAGATGCGATTGTTTGTGCGAACGACCCTGCCAAGGCGCGGCAGAATACGGGCATTCGGCGCTGAGACCAAGTCGTTGGCAGGCATTCGTTTATTTTTTCTCTGGGCTAGGAATCCGCCTGGTTAGAACGTCAGTTTCAAGGCAAACTGAATCGAACGAGGTCCGCCGATCTGATAAAGCGGGCTGAATCCTCCTCCGCCCACGTTCCCGCCCCCGAGGCTCTGGCTGAGAATCTGGTTCGACAGCCCGAAGTTGGGTTGGCTAATGTTCCCGACAGGAGGACCAAAATTGGGGTGATTCAGGACATTGAACATCTCTGCCCGAAACTGCAGCTTGACGGCCTCATGGATCGGGAAATCTCGATGAACCGCGAGGTCCCATTCCAGAGCTCCAAATCCGCGGAGCGCGTTTCTTCCCAGATCACCTTGGCGTAGAGGGGCCCCCGTGTTGGGATCTATTGGGGGAGGCACAAAGGCCGACGGGTTGAATGCCTTTCCTCCGGGAAAGTCTCCGTGCAGGTAGAGTGGCTGGTTCGCCACGACGTCAGGACGAATTTGTGTGATCCCCTGGTGAAAGAGTCCCAGGATGCTGTCGTAGACATTTACTGGGGATGCCGAACGTACGGTCAGGAAATTGTCCGTGGACCAGTTCTTGAGCGCTAGGTTGGCGATGCGCGAGACTCTGGGGGCAGGAGCATCATAGGTCAGGCCCGCTGAGAACGATTGTCGAATGTCGAAGTCGGACGGCCCGCGATTCAGACGTGGGTCGATACCGGATACGAGGGTGTTCGAAAAGGAACCTGTCGATCCGGCCGAAGCATCATCGAGGGAATGAGACCAGGTATATGAAAGCAGCGCCTGAAAACCGTCCGAGAGGCGACGTTGAAACTGCAATTGCAGCGCGTTGTAGTCCGACGTGGCGTTGTTCGCAACCAGCAGGGCCGCTCCCAGGTTTGGATTCGGAGAGAATAGGAACCCCGATTGGATGAGTCGACGGCCTACGGAACCGATGTAGGAAGCAGTCACTTTCTGCTGGATTCCCAATGACTGTTCGAGGGCGACATTCCATTCCAAAGCGTAGGGGAGCTTCAGATGTGGATCAAAGGCTGTAAGGGTTCCCTGATTCGCAGCCGTTGGCGGAGCAATCGGTGGAGCGGTGGCGAGGTCCGGAGGCAGCGGATAGGTGCCGCCCAGGGTGAACTGCTGCGCTCCGAAGGGATAGGCAAGCTGGTCAACGAGGTTGCCGACTTCCTGAGTAGCTAGATCATAAAACACGCCAAATCCGCCGCGCACCACAGTTCCCCAATTTCCAGACGGCGAAATCTGGTAAGCAAGTCCAATTCGCGGAGCAATGTTGCCGTAGGTGGTGCGGAACGGGGGCGTTCCCGTGGGACCGAGCGCCAATTGGGACAGGTCTTGCAGATTGAATCCGGTAACTCCTGGGAGGTTTGGGCCACTTAGTGTCGAAGGCGCCATGTCGAGGTCCCAGCGGAGGCCATATGTGAGGGTCAGTCGCGGCCGAACGCGCCAGGTATCCTGTGCGAACATGCCAAGATTACGAAACAGAAAGACAGCATTGACTTGGGACTCCAGGCTCATGAATGCGAGAGAACCCGCCGCCGCTGAAGGCACATCGTTAAACCCTGGGAACTGCGAGTACAAGAACGGCCGGGAAATCGGAGAGAGACGGCGGAAATCCATTCCGAACTTCAGCGCGTGTGTGCCGGCCTGGAAGGAGATGTTGTCAACGACGTTGATCTGGCGCTGGATGTTCCGCCGGGTCAATCCGTCGCCGAGGAAGCCATCAGTTAAAGAGAAAATGCCGAACACCAGTTGCGAATTGCTGGGCGTGTAGGGCTCGGGAAATCCAAGTGTTGCCAGAGGTTCGGCGCCATTGAAGTCGTCCAGGTGCTCTGCGCTCACGGCGTTCGTGCGACTGTAGTTAAACCTCAAATCGTTGGCGACCGTCGGCGTCGCAAGCCACGTGGCGCCAGCGGTTATCATTTGCGTAGTAATGCGAGAGTCGATGACCGTACTTAGCGAGCTATCACCGCCGCCACGCTGGGTAATGCTCGATGGCGAGTAACTGTAGCGCGCGAACAAGTTAAGCTTGTCTGTGAGCCGGTGATCGATGCGCAAACTGTATGCGTCGAGCGAAGCCGGGTTGGAAAAGCTGGCATTGAACTGGGCGATTTCCGAGACGGGATCGTCGGTCCCCTTGGGCAGGGGATAAGCCTTGAGGTAAGGCTGCATCGCCGCGACCGCGTTTTGCCTCGCGGCAAGGTCTGGGACGGTTGTTAACTGCGTCGCCGGCAGGCGCAACCGGAGACCTTCATAGGAAAAGAAGAAGAAGGTTTTGTTCCTGATGATCGGTCCGGCGAAGGTTCCTCCAAAATCATTTTGGCGCTCTTTGGCTTTTGGCAGTGGCGGGTTATTCGTGTAGCCGTTGAACCAATTGTTGGCGTCCAACACGTCATTACGCAGGTACTCGAAGGTTGTTCCGTGGAACTGATTGGTTCCGGAACGCGTGAGAATGGAAATCTGGGCCCCGGGGGTTCTCCCGAACTCCGGAGCATAGGTTGAAGTCTGAACTCGAAATTCCTCCATCGCGTCTACGGATACCAAACTGTTCGTGCCGCCAAGGACGCTGAAGGCACCGAGAGCTCCGCTCAGTCCGTTTCCTGGAAGAGTCGTGCTCACTCCCGTGTTTGCGCTCACTCCATCGAGCATCCAGTAGTTAGAACTGGCTCGTTGCCCGTTCACGCTGAATTGGCCACCGTCGTCGGCGTTGCTCGTGGTGACCACAACTCCTGGCGTGAGTTCGATCAGCGACTGGAAACTCCGTCCGTTCAAAGGCAAGTTCTCAGCGAACTGACGGTCTACCACCGTGCTTACCGTCGCATTCTCGGTGTTCACCAATGGCGTACCCCCAGCGACCGTCACGGTCTCCAGGACCGCTCCAATCGGAAGTGTGAAATTGATCGAGAGGGCGCCTTGCACGTTCAGAATGATGTCTGGCCTAATGATTGTCTTGAATCCGGCCTTCGAGACCTGAACCCGATAGGGTCCTGGAGGCAGACTGGGTAAGACATAGACGCCTTCACCATTCGTCCTGGTGATGAACTGCAGATGTGTCACGTCGTTGATGGCGATTACTTCCGCACCGGCGACGACATGATTGGCGGGATCAAGGACCAAGCCATTGATGTTGCCGTTGGGCGACTGTCCCCAAGCACGGAGCATCAGCAACAAAAAGCAAACGAACAACGCGGCAATTCGGGGGAAGCGCATACTGATTTCTCCGGCGAGCAATGAGTTTCAGCCACTCTTCAGTTGTTCGCACGAAGCCCCGGCATTTGTATCAACTCGGATTCTAGAACGAGCTAACAAACGGCGGTCTGAAACCTAGGGGTGGTTGGGATTCACTCTGAGGTAGGCGAAGAGGAGAGGTTTCCCGCTCGGCTTGTCGCTTCCGCCGTGCGGCTCTACGGTCACAAAAACAGCGTCAATTTGCGCAAGGGTCTTGGGATCTTCGGACTTCAGCACCCAGCGTTTCTTTGAGGCGTTATCTTCGTAGAAGATACCCAGATTGACTGCCTGCTTAAAATCCGGTCCGCGGCGACCCCATGCCTGGAATGTCTGGCCGCGCTTGCCATCCTGCTGATCCAGGTCGTAGGCGTAGAAAATAAGCGACTTTTCCTTGGTGTAAAACACACGGCCGTAGGGCTTCCGGGCCACGCCCTTTTCGTCTGTGTCGTACACTTCTGCGATGTAGAGGTTGCGCGCACCCATCACCTCGCGGATGTCACGATCGTGGGCAAGCAGTTCGTCCTGCTGGTTCAGAGCTTTTTCACGGTCTTCGAGCAGACGGGTGAGGTCCTCGACTTTCAAGCTGAGGGCCTTGGCTTGTGTCGTCTCGCTGGTTGATTGCTGCGTGAGTGAATTCACCTGCTGCTGAAGGGCCTGCGAATCCGCTTGCGCTTGCTCAAGTTTCTGGCCTAGTTCCGCTCGTTGTTGAGCGAGATCCTGTTTGCCGGCCTGATCGCTTTGCACCGTGGCCTCAAGCTTGTCCTGGGTTTCTTTCATACGGCCGATCTCTGTCGACTGCTGTTGCAGTTGCCGGCGAAGATCTGCGAGTGCTTTGTCACGCTGGTCAATCTGGGCGCGAGCGATTTCGCGCTCGTGGGCGGCATCGCTGAGCTGCTCTTCCAAGGAAGGCGGGCTCTGAACTGCAACCTGGGCCTGAGTCACTGTGATTGGCGGAGTGGACTTGGCCTCCTCATTGCCGTGCCGTACGCCAACCCAATACGCGGAGAAGCACAAGGTGATAAAAAGCAGGATTCCGGCTGCATAGAGCATCCAGACGTGGCGCCAGGTTGATTCGGGAGCGATGGGGAGAATTCGCCGTAAACCTGCCGGCACGCCGTTCTTCTTTTCGGCTCCGCGCGACTGTTCCGCTTCTTCTCGCGCCAAACGTTCGAAAAAGGCCTTTTCTGCCTTGGACTGGGACCAACCTGGGCCAGGATCAATGCGCGAGGATTGTTCTGATGCTTGCTGTGCGCCAATGCCAGGAACGGTCTCGTGGACTACAGACTCGAAGTCGCGGAGGGCATCACGGCACTCAGAACAAATGGCCAGGTGCTCCTGAAGCCGCTTCTGATCTGCGTCACTCAGATGGCCTGAGGTCGAGACAGCACAGAGCTCTAGAAACTCGTCATGGGGTCCGCTTGGCAACAACGCACCCACTCCTACGGCTAAGGTCTTTTATCATACTGCTTCTTTGCCAGGCAATTTGCCAGCAGAAATCTGCTTTCTCAACTTTTGCAATCCGCGGTAATAGTGATTTCTCGCATTCCCAACGGTCTGGCCTGTTTTGGTAGCAATCTCTTCGAAAGTGTAACCTTCGAAGAAAAACAGGTGAAGGGTCTGGCGCTGGCTTTCCGAGAGTTCAGCCAGCCAGCTATCCCATGCCTGCTTTCTTTCAAGTACCCCATCCAAGGAGTTTCCATCGGCTGATTTCGAGGGCACATCCCCGAGTCGGTCTGCCGCTTCGTCCAGATCCAGGTGAGTGTAGAAGTGCCGCGAGGTTAGATAGCGCCGGCGGGAGATGGCCCGGCGGTATGTCATTTGGAGAATCCAGAACCGCGCTGAGCCTTTGCAGCTGTCAAACGTTCCGCAAAGACGATGAACTAGCAAGAAGATGTCCTGGAGCAAGTCGTCTGCCTCGGATGCGTCTTTCAGAACCTTAAACGCGACTCCACGAACAACCCGCGCATATCTCCGGAATAGACATGCGAGCGCTTCGCGATCACCTTGGCAGATGCCAGACAGCAGTTCATCATCCGCAGGTCCGTCGCCAATAGAGTGCGAGCGAGATGGCTCATTGGGCCGCACCTCGCCTGTGAGCGTTCCCAATCGTGGCAGTCGGCCTGTGACTGAGGAACTCAGACTTCCTCCAATGTGCCCCTAACATGGGTTTTGCAAATGCAGAATGCATTCCGTGGGAATACATTCCTCAACGTGCCACGCTGCTTATGTTCATGCGGAGTGGCCAAAAACACGTTCAGCCCCTTTCCGGACCCGAGAAGGCGTTTGGGGATGCTTTCCGGAACGCGAGGAGGCGGCAAAAAGTTTCGCAGGAGAAAGTTGCCCAGGAGGCTGAGTGTGACCGAACTACCATCAGCCTCATCGAACGGGGTTTAGTGAGTCCCAAGCTTGCGACCATAGCCAAAATGTGCCGCGCCATCGACACGAGACCGTCTGCAGTGATGCGCAAGATGGAGGAGTCCCGTTTCTACACGGCGTAGCCCTCTGTTTACCCCTAAAAGAGCACCTTGTCAATGCGTAATGCCCCCTACAGAGCGTTTAAATCCTCGCCGTCGACAACTATCGTCGCCTCATTGATCTCATGAATGAGGCGGCATTATTCGGCAAGCTCCTGAGGGCAACAAGGAAGGCCCATAATCTGGGTCAGTCCGAGCTTGCGGAAAGAGTTGGCATCAGTGCCAAGCACCTTGGAAGAGTCGAGCGCGGAGAAAAACTTCCTTCCTTTGAACTGATAGTCGCTTTGGCCAAAGCAATGGGTGAATCACCGTCAGTCTTCTTCGAATTTGAGAACGCCAGTGCCGATGAGAGGGTGATGAAGGAGCGGTTGCAGCACCTTCTTAACAAACGTGATCTGGGACAGCTCCGGAGAGCATATCGAGTACTGCGGGCCACTCTGAGCCCGTGAGCGCAGACTTGGCACGAGAGCCGCTAGTTCTTCTAAATACTAGTTCTTCTAAATACAGGTTCACTCGGTCGCTTCCGACACGGGGCGGTCTAGGCAGGAGTGAACTACCGATTGTGTCGCACAGAGCCAGCACACAATTCGATCTCGGATGTTTGATAGATCGAAGACTGGCACTTGCCGACAGTCAGCCGACACCATTTTTTGACACCGGGCTCACAGTCTACGCAGTTGCTCGGTGGTGATTTCGAAGAGTGAGCAGAACTCGGGTGTCGCCTCGTCTGCCATCGCAAGCAAAATGTCAAAGAATTGCCGATATGTCGTGATCCCCAGCTTAATGAACGGTTCGAAAACTGACTCATTAGCCGCTGTGATCGCGATAGAAATCTGCTTTCTGTCTCGGTCGGCAAGCCGTGTCCCCAGCGTGAATAAGACCCAGTATTTTTCCCTGAGATCCTCGAACCGCGGAAACTTTTCCTCCGCTAGCTTCGGCAATGTCTCGAACCAATAGATGTCGAAAAATGGGAACAGCAGACGACTGACCCGATCAAGCCGGGCACTCATCGCCTTTAGCCATGCATCAAAGAATAACTGGGTCAATCCTTCAAAACTCAAAAGAACAATGGGAGTGTTTTTTGCCGCATCGCGGGCTCCCGATTGAAAGCCAACCTTCGAAATAACAAGTCCACTGTTGATGCCGCTGTCCTCCAACACCGATCTGAACTCGAGGACCACACCCTGAGGAACGGCGGAGTTCCAATTCTTGCATTCACAAGCGATTCTGATTGGTGGGACAGTTGATGCATCTACCGCGTACACATCGACTTCTTTCGTGGTCCGAACGCCCACGAGTTTGTGGGGGCTCTTCACATCCTGGAAACCCAATTCGCGAAACAGCTGGGCTACATAGTTCTGCAAATCGAGCCAACTCTGCGGCTCGACGTCAAAAATTCCTCCCGTTAACCATCGGGACTGACTCGCACTTCCTGTCGTCGGCATTTCAGGGTAGTTTATCGCGCATGATGGTTTCTTCGGTAATTGTTGATCCGGTCGCGCCGACTGCGTAGCTGAGACATCCGGACTCGTACCGGATGAACTCCCACAGCCTGCCCACCTGGGCTATTATTTGTGTCACCACGCTTATGAATTGGGCACGCCGAACTCGCTGGCTGCTCCTACTCGCCATGACTATCGCTTGTGGCGATCTCCCTCTCGTTTACCCGCAGGTGCCTTCAAACAACAAAGCCCCAACCGTGCGGTGGACGCGCCCAGAGCCGACGGGCATGTTTGATCTCCAAGTTGCGAGACTCTATGAGGGCCAAGGCCGCTGGAAAGAAGCCGAGCAGGAGTATCTGCAGGCCGGCAGAATTGGTGCACCCTGTGTTAAGAAGGAAGCTTTGGCCGCAATCGAGCGGCTGCGAATCCATCGACCGCCCGATGAAGAGAACCTCGAATTCGAGCTCGGGCGGCTGTACGAAGGAGACCACGCTTGGAAGGATGCAGAGCAGCACTACGCCGCCTCGGCAAAAGATGCGACCAAGCCCGTGCGCGATAAGGCTCTGGACGCCGTGAAGAGGATGCAGGAACACCGTTTGTTGGAGAATTACGTCGAGGATTTCGATCGTTGGGCCGGGTACGCTGCCAGAGTCCTAGGCGTCGCTTTTCTCTTCGTTGTTGCATGGCGGGTCCGGAAGACACGACAAGCCATAGAAATCATGCCGTTTGAGGCCCCCAACGAGGAGGCTATCAAGCGCGTTATTTTCTCTCTCTCCTCAGCGCGGGAGGCGTTGCCTGGAGTGCTGGCGCCTTTGCTTGCCACCACGGGGACGAATGTTGTCGACTCTATTCCTCTCATCATTCTTCCAGGCCTCGAGAATGAATTCCCTGACCCCGCGGAGGACCTGGAAGTTGGCGAAATCAAACTGCCCCTTGCCAACTGGATTCGAATGTTAAAGAGTCCGAGGATACGGGTGTTTGGTCGCTGGAGCGTAGGCGGAATTACTGGGACCGCGCGGGCCCGTATCCTGCGAAGGAGGCGCGTGTTCTCATACCGGGAGAGCCGCGACTCCAGTTTCAGCGTCCCTTCTGCGGCTGGCGATCCGCAAGATCGGCAGTTGAGTCTTTTCGCGTATGATGTGTTGATAAAGGCTATTTTTGCGAGACTGTATGGACCGTAGGAGCTTACCCACGAAGGACGCCGATGCATTTAGCAGCTTCGTTCAGGGGCGTGCCCTGTTCCAGGCATATTTGGGAAGCGGGCAAGGCGAAGACCTGCAACAGGCTCGGGATCGCTTTGCGAGCGCAGCCGCTCGTGACTCCGAGTTCGACATTGCGAGACTTTATCTGGCCGTCACTCAAACCGAACTGCGCGATAGCGATGCGGCGATTCCAAATCTCAAGGAACTGGTTCAGAGGAACCGCTACCTCCCGGAGGCGCATGTCCAGTTGGCCTACGCCCACATCAAGCGTTACAGGGACGTTGACTATGCCGCGGCGGACCAGGAACTCCACAGCGCGAGCGTGGCCGCAAAGGGTGGCAATCGTGAAGATTTAATCGACCTGATAGAAGCCTATCGCGTCTTCCTTCTTGCGGTTCGCGGCGGTCGCGCGAAAGAGGAGATCTCCCGGAAAAGACAATACTTGGAAGAGGCTGTCGGCGCCGGCCAGAAACTGGTGGAACGCGCGGACCGAGAAAAGGCTTCCAATGAGAAGCTCGCAATATTGTTCGAAGCCAGGAACGCGGTCGGCATAGCCTTTTTGTGGCTGGGAGAGCTATTCCCGTCCGAACCAAGCTCGGCTTTCTGGTGGAAAGAATCGGAACGGTACCTCCGGTCTGCCCTCGACTTGCGGCCGAATTCCGTGCGTGCTCTGCAAAATATGGGATTACTGAGAATGCTCCGTGGAGACCGCGCAACGGAACCTGCTGAGGCTCGTGGACTCTACCAAGAAGCTAAGGAGTTTGTGCTCCACTCGCTAGGACTAAACAGCTTCGACCAATATCCGCATTACCAGATGGCACTACTTTCCGCGAGAACGGAGGACTGGTCGGCGGCGAAGAGCTTTTTGGAGGCTGGTCAAACCCAGAAGGGCGCAATTTCGGCTGAGAAATGGGCAGCCATCAAGAAGGCCATTGAAGATCACGATAGATCGCAAATCCTTACTTTTCGTTGAGCCCAACCAGCGTTCACGTGAAGATGGTTCCATCCGCGACTGCTGTGCTGATTGCGCGGATCCTATCGTCTCAGTAATTTTGCTACCGAGATCTTCACCTTTACGGCTCCGTACTTCATCTTCTGAAATTCGTAGCTAGCCCGAATGAACTGTTGGGTGATCTCCTTCAAATCATAGTATGTCAATTCTGGCTTATCTCCGAAGGGTGTCTTGTTAAGGTAGGCAATCTTCGCTGCATTCACGCTGTGCTGCTTGAAAAGATAGAGGCGATTACAAAACAGATTCACGATACAGGTACAGAGATTGCGAACCTCCGGCTCCAATTGAGGGGCGCTAAGGACTTAAAAGGCATTCAAGCCGAATTAGCCGCACAGGAAAAAGCCAAACTAGAGCTCACAGGAATTCAGCAGGAAATTCAGCAGGCTCGCAAAACGCGCGATGACGCTCAGAAGCGACATCATGAGATTAAGGAAAAGATCGCGGGGCTCAAAGGGACACTTGATGCGTTAGGTAGAACGGTTGCGGATGCACAATCTGAAGCAGAACAGATTGAGCGCAATCTCAAGAAGAAGTTAGCAGGACTGGTGCTGCCAAAAGGCGTGGACGAGGCTGAGCAGATTGACAGACTCCTCATAGACCTTCGGCGACAATGTAGCGAATCGACCGGCCAGATTGAGCAACGAAGAGCCCGCTTTGATCAACTCGAAATACGAATTGTCGAAGCTGAGCACAAGCGTGCCCAGATCACGGAGTTGGAACAGACGAGTTCGCTTTATGCAAAGCTTGGAAACCTCCTCAGAGCGGATCAGTTCATCCAATTTATTCTAGAAGGTGCGTTCGACCTTTTGAGCAGCGAGGGCACTCGCCAATTGATGACGCTTAGCCAGGGGCGATATTCCTTTCACACCGAAGGTAACGAATTTCAGGTCGTGGACCACTGGAATGCGGATGATCGACGCTCTGTTCGTACCTTGAGCGGGGGCGAGTCATTCTTGGCGTCGCTTGCTCTGGCACTTGCTCTTTCTTCAAGTGTCTCGCAATTTGCAGACGGAGGCGGCTCGTTCAAGCTGGATGCGCTTTTCCTCGACGAGGGCTTTTCTACCTTGGATTCAGAGACACTCAACGTGGCAGTCGAAGCGATTCAGGCTCTCCAACAAGGTGACCGCATGATCGCTGTGATTTCTCATGTTGTCGACTTGGCAGAGCGATTGCCAACTCGAATTCAGGTGTTGAAGGGTGTATCGGGAAGCGAACTCAGAATGCATCAAGAAAACTGACCGTGCGCATAGAGATGAGCCCTCGATGCTGTTCCAAGCGGGGATTTCACGCCCCCTAAATAGCTTGGTTGCCGCTGACAGGCAGCTCCTCGGCAACAGGGACCCGCCGGAACTCCGAATGAAGACTGCGCGGCGCGCGGTCGCCACCTATCGGTTCAACACCGTTCTCCCCCAAGGCAGCTAACAGTTCAGCCATGACCGACTCTTTACGCCGCACGAATGCTGACGCGAAACAGCGCCAGAACGTCCATCCGGCCCTCTCAAGAACTCTCTGACGATCCATATCGTCGATCCATTTGTCTGCCCCGTGATACCTGTCACCGTCGCATTCAATCGCAAGGCGCGTGTCGGCTTGCCCCTCGACCACGAGATCGATCCGATACTGGCCTACCTTTACTTGCGGTGTCACCCAATACCCGCGCTGCGTCAACTCGTCATAGAGCTCTCTTTCAAACGGCGATTCGCATAGACTTCGGAGGCTCTCAACGTGCGTCTCGTCTTGCACGAAGGGAGTTGAGAAATGGGTAATCAGGCTCCGACGAAGACGGTCGGCCTGGCTCAAATGCCCGAGTTCGAGGGAGCGCACGAGATACATTCGGTCTTGCGCCCGCGACGCGGCAACATTGAATCTCTGGGCAAATGTATCTCTCGATAGAGGGGCTCCGACTTCATTCGGAGCTGAAACCATCGTCAGAAACATGATGTGCCTTTCCTTGCCCTGAAAAGCTCGGGCGTCACCGCACTCGACTCGATGGCGGCGCAACTCTTCTGGGCCGACTTCTTCGATCAAACGTTGCCAGACTTCATAGGCTTGCTTGTCGCCAAGTAGAGAGACTACTCCGATGGTCCGGTCTGCCATCCGTTCGTCTGAGATGATGCGCTGGATTTCTTCGACGATAAAACGAGCCTCGGCGAGGTTCACGTCACCTTTGCGATAACCGTCCTCAACAAGAACATCAATAAGCGGCGGATCCAGTCGCTGAGAGGATCGAGGCACCCGTAGTGGTCTGAGTTCATGGTTGTAAAACTCGCGCTTGGAATACTCGATGATCGGTGCTACGCACCTAAAATGCTCCCTTAACATAACGTTGCTTCGAGCGAACACAACCTTGAAAAGGTCGTACATCGAACGTTCCGGTGACATCTGAGGACGATAGGTCGCTACCTGATTCGCGAGAAAACGGTTCATCAAGCTCCGAACCTTTTCCTCTTCGAGGCCCACACCCTCAGGTGAGACCTGTTTGTCATCCCCTACGACGAGTATTTTTCGGGCCCGGAGCAAGGCAGGTAGCGCGCTCAAATCGGATTGCGAAGCCTCGTCGATAACCACCAGGTCAAAACATCCCAACTCGGTCGGCAGGGTTTCCGAGATACGGTGATGCGACATGATCCAGCACGGAACCGCTGGATTTGCTTCGGTGGCGGCCCTCCGTGCATCTTGCCTGTAGCGGACTGCGCGCTTTCCCGTTCCTTTGCCGATTTTTTGAATCGCCCCGAGATAAGACTGCAAGGCGGCACGGATAGCGGGAGAGGCATTTTCGGCAAGCTTGAGCCATGTTCTCTTGACCACAATGTCATGATAGGCGCGCGCCAAGGAGGTCTCCGCGTCTTTGCGAGCCTTCCACAGGGCACCCAGCTGATCTCTGGCGTCAATACTCTCCAAGTGCGTCGAGAGCCTCTTCAAGCGCCAGAGACGGCGCCAGTTGTCTGGCAGCAGGGAATCAGTTGTGCCGACCAGCGGTTCCCTCAGCAGCTGGGCATAACGTGGTGCACCAGATTGTTCGACCCTGTCGGCAACATCACGGACGATTCTCAACTGCGGGCGCAAGCCATTGATGCGTGCCAATTCGTCCATGAAGCCGGCCCATGCTGCTTGCATATTCGTGTCGCTGGTCGCCGGATTCCCGAATGAATCCCGCAAGAAGGATCTTATTTCCGTGATGACGGTTCCATGGCGGTCCTGCAATATTCGCTGCAGCGATTCCTTTGCAGCCCAAACCCCGATCAGTCGTTGCCGGTTCACATGGTGATGAAGCACTCGTTCAAGGTCCGAAAACCTGCCTCGGTTCGATGTCCGATGGAATTCAGTCCAAGCGGGAAGGAGATCGCCAGCATCGGTTTGTAGCGTCGCTTCGATGGACACTTGCTGCTTAACCTTACAAACAAGTGTGTATAGCTTCGTTGCCTCCAATCCGTGGCCTGGAGTCGTTCCTGTAAGGGCAGCCAGTCCCAATTCCGCTGCGAGACTATTCCATCTGAAAGCCAACTCGCGTAGCCTTCGTTGAGTGTTGATGTACTGAAAGACGTACTGCCAGTCACGGTCGGTCTTCGGTGGGTTTCCGGTGATCAGAATCCGTCTGAGGTTGCTCTTCTGATTCTTCTTTCCGTACAATCCCATCACGCCGAAGGCGCTCTTTCCTGAGGCAAGATTGCCGATGGCCTGCAGACAGTCATCGTCGCTCTCTATCCCCGCCGGTGCGGAAACCGGCTTCGAGATGAAGGACTCCCTCTCCTTCGCGCACTCGGTCAATTCATATCCAAGCTTATCGAGAGTGGCAAACAATGCTTTGTCTTCCCCCCGACACAGCTTGCTTTTGATCTTCATTATCCATTCAAGCCCCGACTGAGTTAACTCGCTATCGAGCTTCCACAACGACTCGAGGTGGATCAGAGCCGTGTGCGCCCGTGCGAACGTCGCCTCGTCGGAATTGACCAAAGTTGGCACCTTCCCAGCTTCAATCTCCGCGGATAACGTCGCGTATTGCGCGAGGTCGCGGTGTGCCTGTACCAAGGCCTCGGAGGTCGGAAACTCTGAAATATCGGGTAGAGGCTTATCGAGATATTCCAAGTCCTCGCCGAGGACTCTGCGTGCCTCCCGTAGTTTCGCAATGTCGGAGTCCGAAAATTGGGGTGCGAACTCCGGGCCGATACCTAATGAGTCAGGAATCCAATCGGAATCGGGCAGATGAGAGACAACTTCTTTGGCCGCGTCCTGTGGAAGAATCTGCTCATCGTCCAAGGTAATCCGCTCCAAGTTTCTGCGCGCCCACTCCTCGAGTTCCGAGCTAAGCCTTCCCAGACGCCCGTGAAGAGCGTCGATTGTTTCCTGAAGATGCTGAATGTCCCGGGTCGTAGCCTTCCGGTCAATGGTTTGCACCTCAGAAGCAATCTTCTGAATTGCAAATTCGAAAAGCTTCAAGCCCTCCTGCTCTGTTGTCAGCAGCGGTATCGCGAGCGGTCTGATCTCTTCGGGGAGTTTCTCGCGTACCTCTGCGAGAGCCGGCTCCTTCATAGAGGTGACCAGAACCCGGCGACCGTTAGCCAGATAGTGCGAAATGACGTTGGCAATTGTGTGAGTCTTGCCAGTTCCCGGGGGCCCTTGCACGGCCACGCCATCCGATACTTCAAGAGACTGAACGATACGGACCTGTTCCTCGTTAAATGGCTTTGGGAAGTAAAGATCCTGAGGGTTGTTGTCACCACCCTGGTAGGTAGGCTTGGATCCTTGATATGAATCTGAGACGCCCCGAAACAAAGGGAACTCTATGATTGAATTGTCCGTAGCAGGATCCGTCACGACTGCCGCGATCGCACCCGGCAGCGGCTGATCCTGCCGCTCAAGAACGGTCTTGAAGCTCGCAAGGTCCTGGACAAAAAGATTGGTGGTTCTTTGGCGCGCGAAGAGCACCCACGTATCAGAGACACGGAGATGGTCGTCGGCTTGTGGAAGGGATCTGTCGTCCTCAGAAATCCTGTCGGGCCAATAGACCCCATTCGAATCAAGGTGGGTCACAGCCGCTCTCAAAACCGGTTCGAACGTCGATCGGTCAAAAGGAGAGAACACTAGCTCTACAGTTGCAAAGAATTTCTTCGCAAGCTCTTCAAACTTTGCAACGCCTGGATTGTCCATCGAGGCATACCAATCAACTTCCAGAACCGGATCCGCCCGCCTCGGGCGTACTTCTATGGCAGCAGTTGTGGGATCAATCGTAATTTCCACGAGCTGCGTGACGATGGGGTATTCGAGAATAGTGCCGTTGCAATTCCAGCGAGCGACGCCGACACCCCAAACCAGTTCAAGCTGCGTCTCGAAAATCCCTCCTTCCAGCACTTGCTTGAGAGTAAAGAGCTCAGCGTAGATGCGAATCACCTTCCGGCGCCGCTTCTCCTCCTTTGACCAAGCCGCCCATCTTCCTTGCGTGTATGCCAGGAACGCGCCCTTTACGTCGTCCTTTCTGTCGAAGTCATCGAGCGTGACATCCTGCTTCGGATCTATGGCGCGGAGATCGGTCTCACTGCCCGCCGCATCCTCCAACGACGACCTATAACAACCAGCCGCTATCAAGGAAGCTCCAGTGACCGACGTTCTAAGCCTAGGTTCGACTTCTGGGCTTCTCGTCAGGTCCATCCATAGGCGGAGAAGTTCGTCGTTAACATCAGGCGGCCGGGTTTCGCTTACCCGTTCCACAACCAGCCATGCACCATCACCCCCATTGGCATCTTCCGAATTCAGGCGAATTCCTGAGAGTCCCTGTATGTCACGCTCGTAAAGTGCAAACTGACGGTGTTGGGAGACACTTGAAGCGGTCTTGGCGCGCAGCCTCGCCGATTGCTGTGCGAACTCGATCAGTGACACTAAGCGCTGGTTTTCGATGCCCATCACCGAACCGCCGACTGGGAACAGCCCCTGGCGCGATACCCGGGGTTGAGAAATCTTAGCCTATCTTCTATCAGGTTGCGCCACCCCTGCTCGGAGTGCAACGCAAAGATACTCTTGTAGTTAACGCCACGGAAGAGCTGGTCCGGCGTTAGTCTATTCTGGTTGATCCCTTTTCGTCGTTACACCACCAATGCACTGCTTGGATGTTGTCTGGATGGTCGTCTCTCCATGCTCCTCCCATGCCTTTGCACCGTTTGTGGTCCGGGACAATATCGTTGTAATTCGTGAACTTCTCCTCGCAGATTGCGCAAATTCCTTTTTGCTCGCTGATCTTCCGATTGAGCAGCTTCCGCATCTCTCCCCGTGACCTCAACTCCCGATACCCCCTTGGGTGATGTGGGTCCTCGATGCGCTGAACGCCAAGCCGGATCAACTTTGGCTTGGACACAAGTTCCCGGCCACAGCAGGAAACGGACTTGTGGATCGGACAGACTTCGTTGGGACGGAGCCTCATGGCAGTTCTCCTCATTGGCCAAATTGAAATTGGGTGGATAGGCGGGAACTAAGGCCGGAGAGGTCAACTAAACCGGTCCAGCAGTTGTCGACTGTAAGGGATTGATCGGGCGTTCAAGGTCGTTGGGCAGTAGCGGCGGTAGCTAAAGAATTGGCAGACGCCAGGTTAGAGACGAAGACGTGGCACCAAAGGGGTAGCCACCTGCCGGTCTACCGGTTATCAAAGCGCTCAACCCAGAGGATACCGTCACTTTTGAGGACTCCGAATTCTACGTATGAGGGTTTCGCGGTTTGATCCAGGTAGAGCGGACGGCTGAAACAGAACGTCCTTGGGTTAGAGACGCAATACTTCTCCATTTGCCGAAAACGCCTGCCTGCCGCCGACCAACCGCGGTTAAGGTCACGCCGCTGGACAAAGACGTTCGCTTCCAGCCCGTCTACCGCGCCGCCGATTGAGTGAGCAATAAAGTGCCCCTTGTCCCACCCCGGACCAAAGATTTTCTCTGTCGCCCCAACCCACCCACGGAGCCGATAGTCATCGCGCACCAATTTTGTTGGTTCAGAACGGCCAAGCGCCGCGACAAGCCGAGCTTCTGCTTGGGGATCATATGGCACGGCGCCGCTGGCTTCGAGGGAAGCATAGTCATCGTAGATATATTCGAAAGGACCTCGCTGCCAGCGCACAATATCGGTCGGCCGCATTGTCATTTCGAGGTAAGCATCTCGCCAAAGATAGGGCAATTCTTCCAAAAGGAATTCGAGGACCCCACAAGTTGCACTGGCTGCGTCAGCCAGGACTCGCCTGTAGTCCACTACGCCCTTAGTCGGCGGCTGCTCCATGCAACTTAGCTTCAATCTAGAACTCGTGTACGGCAAGCTTTTTCGACCCAAGATCTACCCGTTCAACCCTGCATTTCGGGGGCGTATGATCGGTCTTGCAGGGCACTCTCGGCAGGAGTTTGAATCCCTGCGGAGGTATTCCATGGCTGTATCAAGAAGGGATCGAGAAGAATATGAGGAAGGCCGCCGTGATCGCGACAAGGGTGTGTTTGATCAGGCATTGATCGACATCCCGGTTAATCACCCGGACAGTGAGGCCTACTACAAGGGGCGACGCGGAGAGCAACTCGACGAAGACGAAGATGAAAAGTGAGACCTTCGGAGTGCATGCTCGGATGGCGCTCAGAGAGCCTTCGGCCTACCCGAGAGGAGCTTGAGGAGTACGGAGCGGAGCACTTCTGGTTGATGTTCCCCCGCGCTGCCAGCGAGAGTATACCTGCGTTCGAACCCTCGCGGGCCTTCGATTTTCATCTCCCAGTCATCGCTGTCTCGAGATCCGAGAATCGAGATTCGCCAATCCCCTGGCTCATCATGAAGCACGTGCTCGATGAACGCGACAATTTCAGACTGGTTGGCGACGTGCCCCGTATTGTGCAACTCAACGACAACTGACATGGCATCCATTCTAACGAGCGCACACGGGCCACAAGAAGCGGTCTTGCCCGTCAGCAATTCATTCTGGAACTCCAAACAGATCCGATTGGGTGTCCCGATCTTCTGGCGACATGAAATTGCTGAGGCCCACACCGACCAGGCGATAGCGTTGCTGCGGACTCAAGTCTACTTTTTCAAGCAATTTCAGGGCGATATTCGTCAGCTCCTCGCACGATGCGGGAGGCAAAGTAGGCGTATGGCTCCGGGTGAGAATCTTGAATTCCTTGGTCTTCAGCTTGAGCACCACCGTTCGCGCAATTCGGGGTTCTTTGCGAGAGGCCTCCCAAAGCTTCTCCGCCAGGCACCGAATCATGGGCTCGGTTTCGGCCAATAGAACGTCGCTCTCAAACGTGTCTTCAACTGAGATGGATTGCGTAGGCCGGTTGGGAACCACTGGACTCTCATCAACACCGCGGGCGAGTTCGTACAGCCGCGCGCCGTAACGCCCAAACTCATCTTCAAGTTTGGAGAGTTCCAGTGCTCGCAGCTCGCTGACAGTCTTAATCCCAAGTTTGGCCAGCTTCTCTTCCGTGACCTTCCCGACTCCAGGTATCCGTCCAACCGGCAGGGACAACAGGAATGCCTCTACTTCCTCTGGCTGGATCACGAACAGTCCATCCGGCTTTCTCCAGTCCGATGCCAGCTTGGCCAGGAATTTGTTCGGTGCCACGCCGGCCGAGGCGGTCAAACTCAACTCCTGCCGGATTTGCTCGCGGATGGTTTTTGCTACCAGCGTCGCAGTCGGCAAGCCTGTCTTGTTCTCCGTGACATCGAGGTACGCTTCGTCGAGCGATAACGGTTCGATCAGGTCGGTATGGCGTTTGAAAATCTCGCGCACTTCTTTGGATACTGCCCGATAGCGTATGAAATCTGGTGGCCTAAAGATTGCCTCCGGGCAAAGACGCTCCGCCCTGATTGCCGGCATGGCCGAACGCACGCCAAACTTTCTGGCTTCATAGGAAGCCGCGCACACAACAGACCGTTTGCCCTTCCAGGCAACAATGACTGGCTTCCCACGCAATTGGGGATCATCACGCTGTTCCACAGAAGCGTAGAAAGCATCCATGTCGACGTGAATGATCTTTCGCCCGGCCATCGGAGACCAATCCTATTCTCCCTCTAACCGCGATTGGTGCGCGGCCAGTCAATTCGCCAGCGTCCGCCCTTGATTGGAACCCAAAACAATCGCTTGGGTGCGGTGCCACGGGCCTGGTGATAGAGCGCAGCCGCTCGTTCATAGAACCCGCGCGTATGCCAGGAATCGGCAAACTTGAAATGCTGAAAGTCGAGATGATGGCAGTATTCGTGGCAAAGTGTGCTGAAAAAAGTTCCGAACGAAGTAATTTCTTTCTTTACTGCAGTCCGCATCCATACCCGGATGGCCATAGTGGAAGGATCGTAGTCGCCGAAAAGTTCACTGGACCAGTTCTCGCGAATGCGCAGAGGACGTGAAGCAAGGACACGAATCCCGCACGGAGGAACTTGATAAAACTGCGATAAAGAAATAAGGAACCGCTCGCAGCCAGCTCGAACTTCCGGTCCTTTGCCGTTCTTCATTCCAGCCTCAATGGATTGTGCCAGAGTCACCAATTCCCCAGATGACGGCAAAGCGAGCGCAATGGTCCGGTCGCTCTCCTGAAATCGAGCGAGTTTTCCTTTCCGGGGAGGTGAGTCAGTGAGCATGGTATGGAGATTGGATCATCCAAAATCAGCCGGATTTCCAGTGATTCCGTACTTTACCAATAGAAACTTGCGCAGCGCCGATGGCAGGCAAGCCGCCAGTTCCTGCCAGGTGAGCACCTTGCACCGCGTCCGAAGGGTTGTGGATCGTATGCACCGCATGACCCGATACCACTGTTCGAGCAAGTCCTGCCGGCGGCCATCGAGCAACACACAGAAGCTTAGATCGAGAGCGTAAGCGGCGAGGACGTTCCTCAAGAGTTGATATGAGACGTAACGCTTGCCCTGCCTTGGCAATTTCCGGCATTCAAAGACTTCTTTCAGGTCCCGGTACTGCTGCACGATTCTTCTGTCCTGGACCTGAAAGTCACCTTCGGTCAGTTTCGCCTCGAAGAGCACGTCCCCGAGCTTCATGTCCACTTCGGTCCTCTCCACTGCGCCAGTGACCAGCGGCACGCGCGGCATGAATCCGAACTGCGGAATCTCCCCCGGCTCTGTTCCCAACAGCAGGCTGACTTCCCGCCGTTTGGTCACTCCTGGATAGCAGAAGATGTTCATCAGCAAGGCGTCGGAACTCATGGAAGAATCGAGTTCGCGCCAAACCCATTCGCTCTTTGGGAGCGATTGATTTCCGTGACTGTGGACTTTCTGCAAGCGACGACGCCATTCTGCTCGTTTGAGAATTGCCCGATAGCTCGCGTCAATGAAATTTCCATGATGTCGGCGGTCATCGCTGGATGGATAAACGACAACCGCTTGCTGGCCCGAGCTGAGGGCATGAGGCAATTGTGACTCGGTAGCATACGAGGCGTTGCGCGCGCACAGCTCATACCGCAGGCCGGCTGCACCGCCCTTCATCCTTGGTTCACCGCCAATTTTCCCGATTCGGTTCCTGTCTCTCACCGTCTTTGTAATCTCTCCTGAATCATCTCTGCCAACCGAATGCTGTCGGCAATCTTTGCGGTTACCGACGGAGAGGGCCTGATCTCCTCCCGATTCAGACGCACCGCAGCGATAAACGAAGCCGCAACCAGCACCGCGGTATTCGGTTTCTTCTCGGCGCTATCGTTCCGAGGAATTTCCACCTTCCGCCTCTCTGGACAGGCATTGCTCGGCGATGGCGATCCTTTGAATATGTCAGACGGCCGGTAGCGAAAAGCACTCCAGCAACAGGAACAAGTCACGATGAGGTGATCTCTCGGAGCTGGATCCGCTTGCTCTGGATGCGCGTGCTCGGTTTGCGGGTCGATAGCGCGGCAGTTGATGGTGCAGCTGCACTTCTGGCACTTCACTACCCAGGCTTGGGGAAGTGCGCTGGAGAACCCGATCATGGCGACAGTATAGGCGAAGAAAAGGAGAACATGCTACACTTTGTTAAACTCAGATTCCGATGTGTGGAAGATACCGGCTAACGGCGAAAGAGCGCTACCTGCGCGATCATTTTGGCCTGGATGTCGGCGTCCAATGGTCTCCCCGCTGGAACATTGCGCCCACGCAAATGATCCCCACTATCCGGCAGCATCCCAAAGAACCGATACGTATTTTCAGCCTCATGCGCTGGGGGTTGATCCCTTATTGGGCAAAGGACCCGTCGATTGGGCTCAAGACCATTAACGCGATGTCGGAGACCGCTGCTGTAAAGCCTGCATTTCGCGATGCCTTCAAATACCGGCGTTGCCTGGTTCCGGCGGACGGATTTTACGAGTGGGCCAAAATCGGACCGAAGCAAAAACAGCCTTACAACTTTGGCACGCTGGATGGCTCAGTCTTTGCCTTTGCGGGACTATGGGACCGTTGGCGCCAGCCCGACAACACTTTTATCGAAAGCTGCGCGATCCTAACCACACCGCCGAATTCGCTGGTGGCGGAAGTGCACGACCGTATGCCGGCCATGCTCAAAGAAGAAGACTACGATCGCTGGCTCGATCCCGGAATCACGGATCCTGAACAAGTTGCCGATTGCCTCAGGCCATTTGATTCGAAACTGATGAAGAAATACCCGGTCGGCAATCGCGTGAACCGTCCCGAGAATGACGACCAGGAATGCGCACAAGAAGTCCCGATCACCGCCCCCGCCCCAACCCTGTTTTGACGCCCTCCCTCGTTCGGCCCCCCCTCAAAAGAAAACTTGTAACCTGCCGGTTCGAGCCTCGTAATAGAGAGTAGAGAACCTCATGGACCTGCTCCAACGGTTCGCGCTTGGCGAAATCGACGCTTTCGAGACGCTGGTTCATCAGTTTCAGGGCGAGATTTACGCCTGGACGGTGCGCATCGTACGCGACCCTGGGACCGCCGAGGATCTGACTGTGGAAACGCTTTGGAGAATTTACCGGGCCAGACAGCGGTTTCGACCGGACGGAAACTTCGGTGCTTGGGCTCGGCGGATCGCCACCAACTTGGCGATCGACCATCTCCGGCTCAAGCCACGGGAAGAGAGTCTCACGACGGAGCCCGCGGGAGTGCCGCAACCTGATCGTTTGGTGCAGCGAGAAACCGCGGACAAGATTCGGCAGGCATTTCGCCGCCTGCCAGCCAAGTTACAAGTGGCGGCAACCCTCGCGTTGATCGAAGAGCAACCCTACGAAGAAATTGCCGACGCTTTAGGGACGTCCGCCGGCGCGGTCAAACTCCGCGTGTTCCGCGCGGTTCGTATCCTGCGCAAACGTTTGAATCAAGCCGGAATCGGACCTGAATAAAAGTGAGGACAAAGCACATGACGGAATATGACGACCGACAAATCGGCGACGCCTTGAAGCGGTCTTTCCCCCCAGTCCACACCGAACTTGGTAGGGACCTGTGGCCGCAGGTCTTGCGCAAATTGGATGATCGTCCGGTTCGAGTCCCTTGGTACGACTGGGCATTGGTTGCGTTGAGCACCGCCATGTTCCTTGCTTTCCCACGACTGATTCTGGTGTTCGTGTACCACCTTTAGAAGGAGGCGTTATGAGCAATCATCCGTATCTCCGGGCATACATGGCGGGAATCTCGGCGCCGACGCCACTTTTGCTTGTCGCGCTCACGCTTTTTTTTATGGCACGTTTTGTTTACAACATCCCAGTTCCCATCGAGCGCGTAATCATCTTCCCCATGGCGATTATTCCGAACCTGTTTGGGGTTTGGAACATGTTGTACTTGGCTTCGCGCGCCCGCACACATCTGCCGCTCGGAATTCACGGCGCCATCCTCCCTTTCATCATCGCCCCGGCCGGGTTCCTTCTTGGCCGCTGCCTTGGTTTTCTGCACACCACACACAACGGCCTCATGTATTTCGGTGTGGTGGAGATTCACTATACGTTCCTCGCCATGGTGTTTCCTGTCGCGCTGATCGTCTATTACTTGGTTTGGAAGTACCTTATCGGTTTCTTTAATCAGGTTGCAGGTATCGCTGATTAACGAAGACTGTGATGATTCGGAGGTTCTTATGACTACTCTGCATTCTCAAGAGGTGCCTGGAGTCTCGCATGAGCAACACTGGCCGACCACGGTCGCCGCGCTCATGGTAGGCACTGCGTTCTTCTCGCTGTGGTTTTGGCTCTTGCCGCAGTGGCTCGGCTTCCAAGTCGAAACGGCGGGCATCGCCCATTGGCGATGGATAGCCGCGCTTCCTTCCATTCTCGGTTTCGCCGTTGCTTTGCGGTGCGTCTGGGATTTCGGCTGGACGGGACATGGCACGCCTGCCCCGATTGCCCCGCCAAAACGTTTGGTGGTAGTGGGTTTCTATCGTTACGTGCGCAATCCCATGTACGTGGGCTTTGCCGTAGGCTGGATCGGACTGTGGGTAGTCTTCGGACACGCTACTTTGCTGGCGATTGCTGCCGTCGCAGGGGTTGCCCTCGGCGTTCATTTGTTTGTTCTCTTCTATGAAGAGCCGACTCTCCGACACAAATTTGGAATTGAGTATGAGGCCTATTGCCGGAATGTCAGGCGTTGGTGGCCTCGCTTGACGGGTTGGGACCAATCGGCATAGTGAGCCAAGCGCGATTCACAAGCAAGTCAACCGCGACAGCAAAACTGTGATTGGTGATAAATCTCCCACAATCTCTGGGAAGGTCTCAGCTTGGGTAAGGTGTAAGGTGCCTCGTGACGCGGCCTTCGCTGATAGAATGCCAACCCGAGGGAACCATGCTGAATTTGGCCACAGCAGTCCGGCAATTGAAGCAAGAGAGAGCGCGGACGCAAAAAGAAGTCGAGAAACTAGACGCGGCCATCAGAGTCTTGAGCGGCCTTACCGGCACGAAGCGAGGTTTGGGAAGTGGCCGGGCAGGCATCGGGAAACGGAGGACCATGTCCGCCGCTGCGCGAAAGCGCATCGCTGCCGCACAACGGGCGCGTTGGGCAAAATGGAAGGCCGCACATCCGAAAAAATAGCAAACTTGACCGCATAACCCGACCCGCCTACCATCTGCCAGAGATGGGCAGAGTGCGGTTCGTTCGATAGAGCATCTTTCACCTACCTATCATTGTTGAGAGCTCCCATGCGTCGTCTTCCCCTGGAGCCGGCCGAGCGCGTTCGCCGTGCCCTGTTTCCCGTTCAGGGCAATCAGTTCGGCTGGCGAGTCGCTTCAGTCACAGTAAGCTTGCTGTCGGTCGTCCTCATTGCCCTGACTCTGGGATACCGGTTCCGCAGCGCCGAAATTCCCCCAGCCCTTCTCCTGGCCCTGCTTCTCACGTTTGCGACGGTCGTAGTGCTCCTCTCCAAGTTCTTATTCTGGGCGCAGAGAGAAGAGGGCGAGTTCCAGGGTGCGTACAAAACGACCGAACACGAGTTCCAGTCAGTTTATGAGAATGCCCTCGACACCATCTTGATTCTGGACGATCAGGGAATCTGTCGCGAAGCAAATCCCGCGGCTGAACAACTCTTTGGAGTACGACGGCGAGAATTGATTGGCGAATCCTTGGATCGCTTTTCTAAGGAATCTGGCCAGTTCCGCGAAGTCTGGAAGCTTCTGCTCATTCAAAAGTTCCATGAAGGCGACGCAGAGTTCCAAAAGACCGACCGCTCACCGGTCTTTGTCGAGTTCACCGCCAAAGCCGATTGCCTTCCTGGTCAGCACGTCATGATTCTCCGCGACGTCACCGAACGCCGTCGCGCTCAACTGTCGCTTCTCGAAAGCGAAGAACGCTTTCAGCAGATGGCCCGGAACATTCAGGAGATCTTCTGGATGATTGACGCCGAAACCAAGAAAGCGCTTTTCGTGAATCCGGCCTACGAGGCGATCACAGGCCGCTCCTGCCAATCTCTCCATGACGACCCAACTTCTTACGAAGACCTGATCCATCCTGAAGATCGTGTTCACGTGCTCGCCAAACT
>Ga0335083_10000808_pt1 | contig 44989 bp, 35 predicted proteins | sample Lox_Sample_42_FD_206716 | JGI IMG/M metagenome (GOLD analysis project Ga0335083, IMG submission 206716) | Soil microbial communities from Loxahatchee National Wildlife Refuge, Florida, United States - Lox_Sample_4.2 | ecosystem: Environmental > Terrestrial > Soil > Wetlands | place: USA...
ACGTCTCGCGAATTGAGTTGGGCAGCTTGGTTTACCAACAAATCGGGCGGTTCAATCAAAAACCAGCGGTGATCGTTTGCATTTATCAGGCCCCCGGTTCCAATGCGCTTACCGTGGCGAACCAGGTAAAAGCAGAAATGAAAGAACTGCAATCCCGATTTCCCCAGGATCTCGACTACCAGATTGCCATGGACACGACCCTTCCGATCACGGAAGGGATGAAAGAAATTGTTACGACCCTGCTTGAGGCAATTGGCCTGGTTATTGTTGTGGTTTTTCTGTTTCTCCAGAACTGGCGAGCAACTCTTATCCCATTACTGGCAGTCCCGGTTTCGCTTGTCGGTACCTTCGCCGTCTTCCCCCTGCTCGGTTTCTCCATCAATACGCTCTCGCTTTTCGGATTGATTCTTGCTGTGGGCCTTGTCGTGGACGACGCCATCGTCGTGGTGGAAGCGGTAGAACATCACATAGAACATGGACTTTCACCCAAAGATGCCACACTAAAGGCAATGGAAGAAGTATCCGGGCCGGTGATTGGAATTGCCCTGGTACTTTCGGCTGTATTTGTCCCGATGGCCGCGCTGGGTGGCATTAAAGGCCTGCTGAACCAGCAGTTCGCAATTACGATTGCCATCTCCGTGCTGATCTCGGCCTTCAATGCTTTGACTCTGTCGCCGGCGCTGGCCGCGCTCCTGCTCCGCCCGCGCAAGAAATCCAAAGGCCTTCTTGCTAAGTTCTTTGACAAGTTCAACTACTACTTTGGAAAAATGACGGAGGGCTATGTCAGTTGGAGCCACGTCCTTATTCGTCGCTGGGTACTCGCCATGGTCTTGCTCCTGGGTATCGCTTTCGTCGGCGGTTACATGGGCAAGGGCTTGCCCACCAGCTTCATCCCGGAAGAGGACCAGGGGTACTGCTTCATCCAGGTTCAACTACCGGACGCGGCTTCCTTGCAGCGGACGGATGCCGTGATGCGCAAACTTGATGACATGTTGGCTCACACCCACGGTGTAAAAAGTTACAGCGGAATCTCCGGATTTAGTTTATTGTCCAACACCTCCGCCTCCTACGCAGCGTTTTACTTCCTTCAACTTGAACCCTGGGATGAGCGCCTGACGGAAGAACTATCTGCTAAGGGAATCATGCAGGGTCTTAACCTGAAGATGCGGAAGGAAATTCCGGAAGCAATTGCATTTGCCTATGGGCCGCCGGCTATTCCGGGGCTTGGTGCGGCCGGTGGATTCACGTTCATGTTGCAGGATCGCAGCGCAGGGAATGTCGCTCAGCTCGCAGAAATGTTGGAGAAAGTAACTGTGGCTGCTCAAAAACGGCCCGAGATTGGGAGGCTGGTGACCACCTTCCGTCCATCGGTACCACAGCTTTTCATAAATGTCGATCAGGATCGCGTACTGAAGCAAGGGCTCCAGTTCAACGAGGTTTATCAGACTCTCCAGGCCTTCTTGGGAGGAGGCTACGTAAACCAGTTCAATCGTTTCGGACGCCAGTGGAAGGTCTACATCCAGGCAGAGCCGGAGTACCGCACGAGTGTGGACAAAATCAACAGCTTCTACATTCGGAATTCGAAGGGTGAGATGGCGCCGCTGGCATCCCTGGTCACGGTGAAGCGTGTTTCGGGGCCTGAGTACACAACTCGCTTCCAAATGTTCCGAAGTATCCAGATCAACGGATCGCCAGCCCCCGGATACAGCTCCGGGCAGGCTATGGCCGCCATGGAACAAGTTGCCAATGAAGTTCTGCCCTCCGGCTTCGGCTATGCCTGGATGGATATGTCCTATCAGGAGAAGAAAGCCGAGGGTGGGCAAGCCGCGGTGTTCGGCATGTCCTTCTTGTTCGTGTTCCTGATTCTAGCCGCACTTTATGAGAGCTGGTCTATGCCTTTCAGCGTTCTCTTGTCGGTCCCCGTGGCGGTCCTTGGAGCGTATGGTGGACTGATTCTACGCAAGTTTGACAATAACGTATTCGCACAAATCGGGTTGGTGATGCTTATCGGACTCACAGCCAAGAACGCGATTCTAATTGTTGAATTCGCGGTCCTGGAGCATTCGAAGGGCAAGGAACTTGTGGCGGCGGCTCTCGAGGGTGCCAAGTTGCGGTTGCGTCCGATTCTGATGACCTCGTTCGCGTTCCTTCTCGGTTGCGTTCCTCTGTGGACCGCAAAGGGAGCGGGCGCCATTGGTCGAAGGGTGCTAGGCACTTCGGTGATCACCGGAATGTCTGCCGCGAGTGCCCTTGGAATCTTCTTCGTTCCTGTCCTGTTCGTTTTGGTCGAGCGCATTGCCAAAAAGAAACCTCATGTAGAACCTGCACAGCAAGCCGCGCTGGAAGGAGGACAGGACTAATGCGAAAATTCATGGCAGTCGCAGTCCTGCCTCTCCTTTTGCTGTCTGGCTGCTCCCTCGGGCCAAAATACAATCGCCCGACCATACAGCCGCCCGCCACGTTCTATAGCGAGCAGCAAGCTACGGCGATTTCGGCAGCCGATCAGGGGTGGTGGGATTTGTTCAAAGACCCCGTGCTTCAGGGACTGATTCGCGAGGGATTACAGAACAACTATGATCTGCAATTGGCCGTCGCAAGGGTTGAGGAGGAGCGCGATCTGTTAGGTGTCTCTCGCTCCCAGTACTACCCGCAAGTGGCCTACGACGGCAATATCGCCGGACAAACCTCCCCAATAATTCCCAATCACACCTACTACTCCTACAGTTTTACTACCTTCTGGGAGATTGACCTGTTTGGCCGCATTCGAAAGCTGAACGAAGCCCAACGCGCCGTCTATTTCTCGAGCGAGGAAGCGCGGCGGGACGTCAGGCTCTTGGTGATGGCTGAGGTCGCCCGCGGGTATTTTCAGCTGCGAGCTCTCGATGAACAGATCGTCATAGCGGAAAGAACGGTCAAGAGTTTTCAGGAAACTCTGGACATCTTCCAGCACAAATTTGAGGGTGGTGCCGCTTCGGGACTCGAAGTGGCGCGTGCGCAAGCTGCGCTTTCCAACGTAGCGGCTACCATACCTGACTTTGAGCGACAGATCATCGCTCAGGAGAACGCTCTCAGCTTGTTGCTGGGGCGCAATCCCGGCCCCATCGCGAGGGGGGCCACCCTTGCGGAGCAAAATGACCCACCCGATGTGCCCGCTGGGCTACCGGCAACACTGCTGGAACGAAGGCCGGATTTGCGGGAAGCGGAGCAGAATCTGATTTCCGCGAACGCAAACGTGGGTGTGGCGAAAGCCAACTTTTTCCCGACTATTTCCTTATCGGGATTGCTAGGGGGAGTAAGCCCGCAATTGTCGCAGCTCACGGGAGCTGGCAAGGCGTGGAGCCTCGCTGGTGACTTTACCGGGCCGATCTTTACGGGCGGCCGGCTGAAAAACCAATACCACGCCTCGCTTGCCCAACGCAACCAGGCCAAGATCTCGTTTGAGAAAGCGGTTACCCAAGCTTTTGGTGAAGTCTCCACGGCACTCTCTGCACATGAGAAACTGGCGAAAGCCTATCGCGAACAGGTAACCTCTGTGGACGCCTATCGCGATTCGGTGCGGCTCTCTACCATTCGGTACGACAGCGGGCTCTCCAGCTATTTGGAGATCGTCGACGCGCAAATCCAGATGTACCCGGCCGAAAGCGCAGTGGTGAATTATGATCTTGGGCGCAAGTTGGCCTTAGTTGACCTATACCGTGCGCTTGGGGGCGGTTGGAGTTTGAACGATTCGCAGTGGGTTAGCCCCGGTGGGACGCAGCCGGCTCCGGTGAAGTCTCCGACCCCTTAGGTCCCTCGGCGCCGGATGAGTGCTGAAACAGTCTACTCGGGCTGTCGCGAGACGGCCGTCGTTAAAACATCAATCAGGTAATGAGCATGCTTTCATCGGCCTGTGACGTACGTCACAGAGGTGGCATGGGTCCGCCAGTAGCCTTTCTAGATAAGACGGGGGCGACGATACGCATGCAAGCGTTCTTAGTGGTTTTCGGGTTAGTAACAATCGTAATGATTGCCGTCGTTCTGCTACAGGAATTTGATCGGATAGTTTGCCGAGGGTCGAGACAGGTTTCGGATGGAGCCCTGGCCAGTCGAAATGTTGAGCACCGCATCCAATGCCCCCTATGTGGCGAACAACTACTCCCGCTAACTGGGAATTGTCCCTTCTGTGAATCAAGAATCTGAATATAGGAAATTTGAGGCGCGCGCCAAGCGAGCCCAGCAAGGATCCAAGGCACCCAATCAATCTAAGTGATTGCCATTGGCAGGACTTCGGAATTCGCGTCCGAAGTCTCTTGGTTGTTGGATCATCTGCACGGTCAGCGACGGAATGGCTACGGAGAAGGATATGGATAGCCCTTCTTGAATGCGATGTTGAGTAGCTTGTCGTATCCGTAGACATCGTCGAAGAAAAATACGTTGTTTTTCTCGTCCACGACAACAGTGCCGTACAAGATGAGAACCGGAATTGGCTTCTCGAGGACCACGGTGACGTTATTCTCGGACCCGTTCATGGCGGCGTTCACTCGATCGAGATTCCATCCGGGATTGTGGCGTAAGGCGCAGGCAGCAAGGTCGGCAGGCTTCTCGACGCGGATGTAGCCATGGCTCAAAGCTGCTCTTCGTAGAAGAGTTGTGGCGTCTCAATTCCATGCAAGTAGAAGTTGTCGTCATTCGGGAAGATAAGTTTGATCAGTCCGAAGGAATTTGTGGGACCGGGTTTCTGGCGCACATACAGCTTTCCGGACTTGAGCTGGGCGAGCACGGAGTCGTTAATCACTCCATCGGTCACCAGGTTTCCATCTGGAGTAACAACCTCAACATTCTTCTTGGTGATATATCCCCCGTCCTTTTTGACGTGCGGAACGATTTCCACGCCCTGGATGGTTGGAGTTACTTCCCAGTACTGGCGGAAGACAACATATTTGATTTCCTTTTCGGACACAGGCGATTTGTGCCCGTAGGCTTTACCCACAATCACCGTCTTGAAGAGTGCGACCTTGAACTCATCGTCAAAAGTCCTTAGTTTAAACTCAGACATGTTCGCCAATACCGGAGGCTGCGAGGATGAATGCTCCATCCAACGCCAGCGTTCGAGGGTCAGTTCGATCTGCCGGACGCGTTGCTCCATAGGGACATCCAGTTCCTTAATTGGTTCGATGTTGAGATGCCCGTCAGCAATTTCGCCGTGACGAACCTGATAGCTATTGACGGCATCGACAATCGGACCTTCGTACTTCGTCGAGTTGACATCCACAGGAATACTGGCGGGAGGGTCTCCCACTAATCGAAGCAATTGGATAAGGCGCGGGAGGTCGGCATAGCTGCCTACTGGCAAGATGGGCTTTAGAGGAATCGACAGCCTAGTTCCGGAATCTACCTTGGCAAATTCGCGATAACGGTAGAGGGCGTCCAGGGTCCGAAGATAGCCCGGGAAAGTCGGCTCGACGGATTTTACGGCGTCTGCTGGATTACTCGCATGAATAGCTTTGTCATAGACGAACTCGCCCAGATCGTACTTCCGGTTCGACACTTCGATTTTGCGGCCGAGCGCTTTAGAATTCACCCTGCCAATGTGGAGAGCGCGGATAAATCGCATCGACGAGACCGTCAATGCCATATCAAAGTTAGCAAGGTCGGTATCGCTTTGAGAAACATGCAATTTCTGGATACGAGCAGGGCAGCGTGATGCATCGTAGTCTTCCGGAACCAAACCCTTGTTGTCTGATTCGATGAACAGCGCAATCAACTGGAGCGCCTGCGAGGTCGGTTTACGATTCTGCACCACCCGAGTGTGCCGCCGGTGCGTGTGTAAAACTCCTTGACCTCCGCCTGGTAAGGGGGAATGTCTGGCCAAGCCAAATCCGGATGGTGCGCTGTTTCAATTATCTTTTGTAAAGCAGTCTCCCTGGCCCATCCACTGCTTGTCCAGTCGGCGTTTGCGCTGGCGATTCAATCGCTGCACTGACTAAACAGGTCACTGCCATGGCTACAAGCACCCTAGGGCAACGCTTTACTGCTATCATGACGTCCTCTGGTTTGTCGCAGAAGTCATCCGCACAAAACGCCTCCTTGAACGCGTAGCGTGTCTTACTACGGAGGTCCTACGTGACCTCTCCGAGGACTAGGGGTATGCCTTTCGCCATCAACTTTGCTTGAACTTACAAGCAGACCTTTCTCTAAGTTTGCCTTGCTGCAGTGACGAGCTATATTCAAAGATCTCGGCAGCGCAATAAGGGCAGGCGCCCCAATAGTCAATAATGCCGTGCTCCGGATCGACCTCCCAAATGCGCGTGTTTATCTCGATTTGACGCTTGCATGAATAGCATCGAGAGCTGAACGACCGTACATAGGACTGCACTTGCATCCCCGGCTACCGATTCCCCAATGTTTGAGGCAACATGTTTCCCCGTTTTCGGTTTAGATACATCGGGCAGGACCACCACAAAAATCAATCAATGCCTAGCCGCCTTTAAGAGACTCTTTGCTGATGCCTATCCGATTGGCCGAACTCGCGTGCGGCGATCACACGACTAGCAGGCGCTGTGCTTGCACGAACCTGAACTCCCGTTCGAAAGGTACGGGTTCTTCGCCGATGAGCACTATAGGAATGGAAAGTTGACGCCGTCTACTGCCCTTTGGGGAAGGTCGGTTTTCTCCGCGGATTTGTCAGCCAAGCGGCGATGAATAAGGAGCTCAACAGATCGAGTACAGCGTGCCGGCGATGATAACCCTTATCGTGATCGGCTTGCCCGTGTGGGTCAGATTTGTGGTAACCTCTTCAGCCTTCCTGGCTGTGTCGAGTTTCACTCAAATACTTGGCAACGGCTATCTCTAGATTGAAGTGCATGGCGTCGTGTCCCAGCGTTTCACCCAATTGCGACCTCTGCACCACGCCAAGGACGCTTGGATTCATCCCGACCAGCCAGTGGGCGATGCCACGCTCACGAAATCGCTTCTCGCCATTGATCAACATCTTGAGAGCTGTGTACTCGAGATCGAAAACACCACTCAGATCAAGGGCAATGACCTTCGGCCGAGCTTCCTCAACCAAGATTCTCATTTTCTGAGCGATGTGTTCAGCATTGGCGAAGAAAACCCGGCCCTCCAATCTCAACAACAACAGACCGGAAAACATCTCATCTTCCGGATGTTCCTTTGAGCGGGGTCGAAATACATTCGTTCCCGGTTTGCGTCCAAGGACGTACACCGGCGGATCAGCCAATTGGTAGGCAAGCGCCACGAGGGAAACAATAATGGCCACGACGATTCCCTTCAATGTCCCCACAAGCACCACACCTGAAAATGCGACCAGTGCCCACACAAACTCTGTTCGACGCACCCTGACAATCTCGCGGAACTCCTCGGGCCGGATCAGTCCGATGGAGTAGACAATGACCACCGCCGCGAGAGTGGCTTCCGGCATCAGAGCAATGAGCGGCGCCAGCAAAATCATGGTTACCAGCGTGATGGTCGCTGTCACGATTTCTGCCAGTTGCGTGTGCGCCCCGGCCAGACGATTCACGGCTGTCTGCGTAGTGCCACCACCGCCGGGCATTGCGCCGAAAAGCGCACCGCCGGCATTTGCCAGTCCGGTAGCGAGTAACTCTCTGTTAGCTTGCGGCGGGGGTTCATCGTTGCGTGCGAAAGCACGCCCAGCCGCGATCGTCTCAGTAAAGCTCATGAGCGCGATACCCAAGGCGCCGGGCCAGAGTTGAGCCGTGAGGGAGAAAACCGGAGCCGTAAACGACGGCAACCCTTTCGGAATGTGGCCGACCAATTCAACCCCATGTGCATGCAAGTTCAGCAGATAAGCGCCGGTAATGCCGGCCGCTACGGCGAAAAGAGGGGCTGGGGCTTTGGGCAAGAGTCGCTCCATGACAACCAACAGGGCAATAATCGAGACCCCAACGACCAGTGTTATCAGCGAGGTCCCCGGGAGGCCGTGGACGATTGCAATCAGATTCTTGACAAACGAGCCTTTAGCAAAATGAATGCCGAGAATTTTAGGAACCTGATCCAGAACGATGACGAGGCCAACACCCGCCTTGAAACCAATCAAAACTGGTTCAGAGATGAAATTGGCAACGAAGCCCAGCCGCAAGATTGAAGCGAGCACGAGCATCAATCCCACTAATAGTGTTAGCGTGGCGGAGGCGCTCAATAGCGATGCTGAATCTCCTCCCCGGGCCACTTCGCCCAGTTGGGCGGCAGCCAATATGGCGATCGTACTGGAGGTGCTTACGCTGAGTACTCGCGAGGTGCCTAGCACTGCATAAATCACCATCGGCAGAAATGCTGTGTACAACCCCACCTGCACGGGCAGGCCGGCGATCGTTGCGTAGGCCATCGCTTTGGGGATGATCACCGCAGCGGTGGTCAAACCAGCGATAGCATCGGGGCGCAGCCATTCCTTCCGGTAGGAGAAAATCCAGTTGTTCTTTGGGAGCTTCATTTGTACTGCCGCCGCTTGACGCGCAACTGGGCCAAGGAACGAGCCAGCGACGCGTTGATGTGGGCAACTTCTTCGTCGGACAGTTTTTCTTTGAGGCGCGCTTCAGCGCGTTGCCGGGCTTCTTCGGCCCGGGCTTCGTCAATCTTGTCGGCTTGAACTGCCAAATCGGTGAGGACCGAGACGCTGGTGCCCAGGACTTCGATGAGTCCCCCGCCCGTTGCGAAGTAAGTGTCACGGCCATCTTTGCGCACGATCAATTCACCCGGCACCAACTGCGTAATAAGGGGGACGTGTTGTGGGTACACTCCGAATTGGCCGGTTACACCCAGCAATGTGACCATCTCCACGTCCTCGGAATAGATCGGGCCTTCCGCCGTGACGATTTCAAGTTTTAATGTAGCGGCCATGTTTCACTTCGTTTTGACTTCGTCAATCCCACCTTTCATGTAAAAGTCACCTTCCGATACAGCGTCGTGTTTCCCGTCGAGAATCTCTTTGAAGCCACGCACCGTTTCGGCCACCGGGACTTGCTTACCTTCGATTCCGCTAAATACGGCCGCCACCGTAAAGGGCTGGCTCAGGAATCGTTGAATCTTGCGAGCTCGCAATACCGTCGTCTTGTCCTCGGGTGACAACTCGTCCATTCCGAGAATCGCGATGATGTCTTGCAGATCCTTGTAGCGCTGGAGCACGCGCTGCACGCCGAGAGCGACGTCGTAGTGTTCCTGGCCGACAATTTCAGGCGCGAGCGCCCGGGAGGTCGAGGCAAGCGGATCAACGGCCGGGTAAATGCCCAACTCCGCGATGGACCGCTCCAGAACGATGGTTGCGTCCAAATGTGCGAACGTGGTGGCCGGCGCCGGATCGGTCAGGTCGTCGGCTGGTACATACACCGCCTGAAAGGAGGTAATCGAGCCCTTCTTAGTGGAGGTAATACGTTCCTGGAGCACTCCCATTTCGGCAGCAAGGGTCGGCTGGTAACCGACCGCGCTGGCGGTGCGGCCGAGCAAGGCTGACACTTCGGAGCCGGCCTGAGAAAAACGGAAGATATTGTCGATAAAAAGAAGCACGTCCTGATTCTTCTCGTCGCGAAAATATTCGGTCATGGCGAGTCCGGACAGGGCGACGCGGAGGCGTGCGCCAGGCGGTTCGTTCATCTGGCCGTATACAAGCGCGATTTTCGATGCGCCGAGGTTGTCTTGCTTGATGACTCCCGCTTCCGACATTTCTTTGTAGAGATCATTACCTTCGCGAGTGCGCTCGCCGACACCGGCGAACACAGACACGCCGCCGTGGAGCTTTGCGATGTTATTAATCAGTTCCATGATGATAACGGTCTTGCCTGTGCCGGCTCCCCCGAATGCGCCGACCTTGCCGCCTTTCAGGAAAGGACAAATTAAGTCGAGGACCTTGATGCCGGTGGGAAGAACCTGTGGTGAAGGCGATTGATCCTCCAGCCTAGGCGCCGGGCGGTGGATCGGGTAATACTTTTCTGTTTTGATTGGTCCGCGTTCGTCGACGGGGTTGCCACACACATCCAACACCCGCCCCATCACTCCATCTCCCACAGGCACGGAAATGGGCGCTCCGCTATCGATGACTTCGTAGCCGCGTTTGAGACCTTCCGTGCCGGCCATCGAGACGGACCGGACCCAGTGGTCACCGAGGTGCTGCTGCACTTCAAGTGTCAGTTTGACCGGTTCATTGTCGACTTTAAACTCCACAGTCAACGCGTTGTAGATGGCCGGCAGGTTTTCCGTGAATTCAACATCCACCACCGGACCGACGACTTGAACAATTTTGCCTTTATTCATGGAGCACTCTTTCCCTACTCATTTCCGAGTTGGCCGCCGGCAATTTCGAGGAGTTCCTTGGTGATATTGCCCTGTCGAAGCTTGTTGTATTCGAGGGTTAAATCATCTGTCAGACCAGTGGCACTGTCCGTGGCGTTCTTCATGCCCACCATGCGGGCACTCTGTTCACTAGCTTTCGCTTCCAACAAAGCCCTGTAGATAAAAATGCCGAGGTAATGCCCCAAGAGAAAGGAGAGAACCTCCTCCGGACCGGGCTCAAAGAGGACATCGGTTGTGTCGGAGGTCAGTGCCGCTTCAGATTCCACACCGCGGAGCGTCAGTGCTTTGATTTCACCAATGGGCAAAAACTCCACCACGGTTACCTTCTGTGATAGGGTGTTGATGAATAACGTTGTGACGAGCTTCACTTCATCCACCTCACCCTTCAAGAACAGATCGCGAGCGAAGTTGGCGACCGCCCGGGCTTCCTCGAATCGCGGCGAGTCCCCATACGTAAACTCGGCCGCCAATTGCCGGCGGGTTCGGGCGACAAACTGTGCCGCGCGCTTGCCAACCGCAATGAACACCGTCGTCCCCGGATCAAACTGTGCCGCTGCTCGAAACAGGTTGGTGTTGAGCGATCCGCACAGCCCTTTGTCCGTGCCAATGAGGATCACCGCCCGCTTGCGAACAGTACGCACCTCCTGTAACGGATGGGCGAAATCGCGAGCATGGGTCGTGGCGTACCGCTGGATGCGGTAGAGCAGTTGGGCAAACGGCCGCGTCTTCAGGGTAGTCTGTTGGGCCTTGCGCATCTTGGACGCCGCCACCATTTGCATCGCGCGAGTGATCTGGGCGGTGCTTGTGATTGACCGAATGCGCCGGCGAAGTTCACGTGGGCTGTGCATATCTCACCATTTCATGTTCATTTCCAGGTCTGTTTGAATTCTTCGGCGGCCGCCTTCAACTCTACCTTCAAAGCGTCACTGAGCTCCTTTTCCCTCCCGATTTTGCTCAGTAACTGGCCTTTGCGGGTGGTGAAGTATTCGGTCAACTTGTTCTGGAACTCCTTCACCCGCGCCACGGGCACCTGATCCAGGTAACCGTTTTGCGCGGCCCAGATCACGATCACTTGGACCTCCACGGGAACCGGGTTGTACTGCGCTTGTTTGAAGATTTCCATGATGCGTTTGCCGCGATCGATCTGGGCTTGCGTTTTTTCGTCGAGGTCGGAGCCGAACTGAGCGAACGCCGCCAGTTCCCGAAACTGGGCAAGTTCGCCCTTGAGCTTTCCAGCTACTTGCTTTACGGCTTTGAGTTGTGCCGCCGAGCCAACGCGCGAGACGGAGATGCCAACGTTGATCGCCGGCCGCACACCTTGATGGAATAAATCGGTCTCAAGAAAGATCTGCCCGTCGGTAATCGAAATGACGTTCGTCGGAATGTACGCCGAAACATCGCCGGCCTGCGTTTCGATGATGGGCAAAGCCGTCAGGGAACCGTTGCCATACTTTTCGCCGACCCGCGCCGCACGTTCGAGCAAACGACTGTGAAGGTAAAACACATCGCCCGGGTACGCCTCGCGGCCTGAGGGGCGCTTCAACAGGAGCGACACTTGCCGGTAGGCCACGGCCTGCTTGGAGAGGTCGTCGTAAACAATTAACGCGTCCATGCCGTTGTCCATGAACCACTCGCCCATCGCTGCGCCCGCAAATGGCGCGAGATACTGGTTCGCGGCGGAGTCCGAGGCTGGGGACGCCACAACGATGGTGTACGGCATCGCGCCTTGCTGTTCCAGGACGGAGATAACCCGCGCGATGGTAGATTGCTTCTGGCCGATCGCGACGTAGATGCAGTAGAGCGGTCGGTAGTCCTTGTCACCAGCCAACTCGGCGGCTTTATTCAGCCGAGCTTGACTAATCATTGTGTCGATGCAAATTGTGGTCTTGCCAGTCCCACGATCACCGATGATCAATTCGCGTTGGCCGCGACCAATCGGAATCATTGCATCAATTGGCATGATGCCGGTCTGTACCGGTTGGTTGACGGAGCGGCGGCGAATAATGCCTGGCGCCGTTTTTTCGACAGGATAAGTTTTGTCGCTCTTGATTGGTCCTTTGCCATCGATAGGCTCGCCCAGCAGGTTTACAACGCGGCCCAGGAGACCCTTGCCCACGGGCACTTGCAAAAGCTTGCCGGTGGTGCGCGCTTCGCCACCCTCCTTGAGTTGCGTGTAGTCCCCGAGAATCACGACTCCGACTTCGGTCTCATCGAGATTCAATGCCAGCCCGATAACGCCATTGCCGAGGTCGATCATCTCGTTCAACATGGCGTCGCTCAAACCTTCGATCTTCGCAACGCCGTCGCCAACTTCCCGGATGACCCCAACGTTTTGCTTTGCCGCCGCAGATTTTGCGGTCGCGATTTGATCTTGAATTTCCTTGAGTAAGTCAGTCATAGTCACCTTGCTTCAGAAACTTTTTTCCAGGGCCGCGAGCCCCGCACGCACACTGCCATCATAGACATCGCATCCCACTTGAATGCGCATTCCGCCAATCAACTCCGGGCACTGGGCGAACTTGGTGGTTAATCCTTGTCCGTATCGGCGCTCCAAGCTGGTCTGTACTGCCTTCTGTAAATCAACTGATAGTGGGGTGGTGCTCTCGACGGTGGCTGTGTGTTGGGTGCGTTCGAGTTTTACCAACCGCAGAAAATGGGCGAGCATGGGAATGCAATCCCGTTCACCAGTTGCGACGACGCGGTGCACGACTTGCCGGGCACGGTTTTCGTCGAGCAAGCCATTCACCAGGCAAAAGCGGTACAGTTGCTTGGCTTCGCGTTTCGCTTTTTTGGTGATTTTCATGGTTAGACCGCAATCTGTTTGGACGTTTCCTCGACCAGGCGCCGCTGGTCCTCTGGGGTCAGAATCTTTCGTGTAACGGTGGCCGTTGCCTGCACCACAAGTTTGCCCACCTCACGTTTAAGTTCGACAAGCATCCGGTCATGATCCAGGGCTGCAGCTTCGTGCGCCTTCGTGATGATCTGTGCGGCAGCGGCAGTAGCTTTGTTGGTTTCCTCATGCAGGACGCGGGCCGCTGCGGCGCGGGCTTCTTCGATGAATTTAGACCCCTGGATGTGGGCTTGGGCCATTACTTCCAGGCGTTGGCTTTCGGTCCTGTCTAACTCCGCTTTGATTTTTTCCGCGTTAGCGATCCCAAGTGCGATTTGTTGACGCCGCTGTTCCAGCATCGCGAGAATGCGCCGATAGGCGAACTTGTAGAGGACGGCGCACACGATCGAGAAACTGATGATTTGCGCTCCCAAATGCGGCCAGTCTACGCCGAAGGCACGGGCGACTTGCGCGATCTGGCCATTGCTCTCAGCGCTCTGGGCGGCGATCAAAAAAATAAAAGCACTCATGCCTCTACCCCCTACTGGTCATCACTGTTTCACTAGGAACAAGGCGTAGAACACAATTGCTTCAGCGAAGGCAATGGCCAGGATTGCCTGGACCATAATTTTCGTTGATGCCCCGGGATTCCGTCCCACTGCCTCAGAAGCTTTCATGCCGATCAACCCCACAGCCAGTGCTGCTCCCAACGCCGCCAAGCCAACATGGAGACTTCCGGTTATTTCTCCCAACAACATGAGTGCAAACATATTCCGTACCTTCCTTTGCTATCTCGCTGGCTCCCGCGATTGAACACGGTCAAGCTGGCGGAAATTCTTTATTCAACCTTAGGTTCTGCCGCCGGCATCGCTTCCTCGTGTTGACAAATTAACAGTGTGAATACAGCGCACAACAACATGAAAACCAAGGCTTGCACCAGGCCCATCAACAATTCCATGAAGTAAAAGGGAATGGGCAGCAACCAGCCAAAACCGGGCTTGAGTTTTGCCATGGTATCCAGCATGTTCTCTCCCGCAAAGACGTTGCCGTAGAGACGAAAGCTGAGGGAGATCGGCCGAAACAGAATGGAAATAATTTCCAGACAGCCCGATGCAAAAAATACGGCGACCATCAGCACTTTTAAAAAACCAGTTGTCTCGCCTTTCGGCGCAAATAATTCCTTCAGGAATCCACACACACCATTTTCCTGTATCGCCCAAACGATCCAACAGGCGAAGAAAATCAGAGCCATGGCGAAGGTGAGATTCAGATCGGCATTCGCGCCGCGGAACAGCGGTTGTTCAACCTCGAAGCCGTTGGGAGTCTGATGTCCCCACCCAATCGAGCCGACGCCAGGAATGAGACCGAACCAATTTGCAGACAAAATGAAAATGAAAATGGTCGCCAGAAACCAAAACGTCCGCTTTATCAGCTGTGGGCCAATAATGCTTTCCAAGAAATCGTACAGACCTTCGATAAGCCATTCCAGGAAGTTCTGAGCCCCGCTTGGGACACCGGTCATGTTCCGGGTTGCGATTCTGGCGAAGACGATCAAGGCGATCGCGACAATCCAACTGACAACCATAGAGTTGGTTACGAAGCCGCCCCAATGTTCGATTTTGACGGCGGGCTGCGGCAGGCCGTGTTCCTGCACTGCGGCAAGGACGTTGCTGGCTGGCATGAAAGTCGCAAACAACAACCAGCACTGGAGCATGGCTCTCATCTCACTTAAGTTCTAGATGAGGCCCGTGCTCGCAAACAACTGGGAATTACCCTAGTCCTGCGCCGACTGCTTCTTGGAACCTTGCTTTATGTTTCTCCGCAGATTTCATCTTAATTGTTGGGGACGCTACCTCTTCCGGCTTGCGCACTAGTGCTTTTCCTAGTTGTCGCTCGTGTTGGATCGGGGTAAACGGTAAAGGTATGGAGCACACTCCAAAGAGCTGGAACATCCCTTGATTCACATTTTGGGACGACGTTAAGTTTTATTCAGGATAAGGAGTCACTTCAATGGCCAAAAAGGCTGTATCAGAGGAAGAAAAACCTCTGAAGGGGAAAAAATACGAAAAGGAACTGCGGCGGCTCCAAGCCGAACTTTGCAAATTGCAGGACTGGGTTAAATACAAAGGGTTGCGGGTAATTGTTATTTTCGAGGGCCGCGATGCCGCCGGCAAAGGCGGCACGATCCGCGCCCTCACAGAGCGAGTAAGTCCACGAGTATTCCGGTTGGTAGCGCTGCCAGCTCCTTCGGATCGCGAGAAAACACAGATGTATATCCAGCGCTATATGAACCATTTCCCGGCCGCTGGCGAGATCGTGATCTTCGACCGCAGCTGGTATAACCGCGCCGGAGTCGAGCACGTGATGGGGTTTTGTTCCAAGGATGAATATCAAACGTTCCTTAGACTCTGCCCAACGGTGGAACACTACATCGTCAATGCCGGGATCGTCCTCATCAAATACTGGCTGGAAGTTGGTCAGAAGGAGCAGCAACGCCGGTTCGAAGCGCGCATCAAGGATCCCCTCCGCCAGTGGAAGTTGAGCCCGATGGACCTCGAATCTTTTAGCCACTGGTACGACTATTCTCGGGCGCGGGACAAAATGCTACAGGCTACTGATACGGAGCACGCTCCGTGGTACCTGGTCCGCTCCGACGACAAGCGCAAGGCCCGTCTGAATTGCATCTCCCATTTGCTCAGCTTGATTCCCTATAAGAAAGTTCCTCACGAGAAGATCAAATTGCCGAAACGCAAGGAAAAGGAAAGCTATAACGATCAGGCAACGCTTAAAGGACGTAAATTTATCCCGGAGAAATATTGAAGCGGGTCTGTTCAGGGTCTTCACAAGAATTGTCTCAACGGGGAAATAGGTAGCGACAGAGTCCGCGATGCAATTCGTTCCGTCCCGCCGGTATGATCCGTGCCAGGTTTGATTGATGCTGGCACAACGAAGCGGATGGGGGAGGAGAAGCCGCCTTCCCGTTGGGTGTACTTTGCGCCGCCGCGCATCGTCGTCATGCCATCGGGCAATTGAAAAACTCCGCGCTGTTGTCGTCCCTCCTCCCAATTGGTCCCCTTAAACAAAAAGCTCGATAGTGATCGCCTCATTGCGCCGGGGATATCAAATCCCCCGGGGAAGGGGACCTTCCCTAAAGGGCAGTAGACTGCCTCACTGCTCCATTCCTATAGTGCTCTTTGGCGAAGGACCTGAAGCATCCAGCGGGATTCAGGTCCACTGCTACGCCCTTGCCAAAAAATAAATTGGAGAAATTTAAGATGCATGCCCCCATCCATTCTCAACGACATGCGAGAACCACTTGTTATCGGGAGCGCAGAGTGGCTTCGGAAAGTGTGTTTTTGAACGAAACACGTCCACGCATCCTGATCGCAGACGACCAGGCTGTATTCGCTGACGCCTTGGGCGGCTATCTGGAGAAAACCTATACCGTCATTGGGACAGTGAACGAAGGCCACTCTCTAGTGTCGGAGGCTGTCCGGTTGCGGCCTGACGCAATCGTACTGGAGGTTGCCATGCCAATGCTAAATGGGCTGGATGCTGCCCGACGAATCAAACAGCAAGTCCCCCACGTCAAGTTCATCTTCTTGACGATGCAGGACGACCCGAACCTTGCCGCCGCGGCCCTCGAAATGGGTCCCATCGGATTTGTTCTGAAGCACTCTACCGGGCAGGAACTCCTGAATGCGATTGATCAGGTATTGATGGGCAGGCCCTATTTGACCCCGAAGCTCAGAACGGGCGACTGGGCGTTAACTAAGGCAAGAGCCAAACAGTACTCCAAACCGATGACCTCGCGACAAAGAGAAGTTCTCCAATTGACCGCTGAGGGGCGGCCTGCGAAGGAAGTCGCCGATCTCTTGGCTTTGAGTAAGAAGACTGTAGAATTCCACAAACAGCGCATTCGTGAATCGTTCAACCTCACGAGCAGCGCCGACATGGTCTTATTTGCATTGAAGAATGGGTTGATCGCGCTGAAGGCATGAACTTTGCGTGTGAGTTCTGCCCATTGGGCAGAAATTCCTGATTGGCCGGGTAACCGAGAACGCCTGGGCCCGCTCGTCCGGTAAGTTCGCGTTAGTCGGAGTTGACGCTCAAAGCGCCCTCTCTTCGTTGACTTGCTTTATTTCACCAACCTAAGATGAGTCCCCAATGACGAAATCACCGGTCGGAAGAACCTTTTCGCACTATCGTGTTCTTAGACAGCTCGGCGCTGGCGGCATGGGTGTGGTGTACGAAGGCGAGGACTTGAACCTTGGCCGTCACGTTGCCATGAAGTTCTTGCCAGCGGATCTAGCGCAAGATCCCCAGATGCTCGAGCGATTTCGCCGGGAGGCGCGAGCCGCCTCGGCACTCAATCATCCCAATATTTGCACGATTTATGAAATAGGCGATGCGGAAGGCCAAACATTTATCGTCATGGAGCTCCTGGAAGGCCTGACGCTGAAACAACTGATTGGCGGGAAGCCTCTGAAAGCGGATGTACTTCTGGACATCGGCTGCCAGATCACAGACGCGTTGCGTGCCGCGCATATCAAAGGCATCATCCATCGCGACATCAAGCCTGCGAACATCTTCATCACGAGCGACGCGCAAGCCAAGCTACTGGATTTCGGATTGGCCAAGGTGGCTAGGCCAGCGGATGAAGAAAGTTCCGATGCGACTCTGGACCCTTCTCTGACTACAGTTGGATCGACTGTCGGAACCATTGCTTACATGTCTCCGGAGCAGGCGCGTGGCAAGCCACTGGACGCGCGAACCGATATTTTCAGTTTCGGTGCCGTGTTGTACGAGATGGCGACTGGACTTCAGCCATTCCGTGGGGATTCCACTGCCGATATTTTTGACGGTGTTCTGAATCGCGTGCCTGAAACGCCGGTGCAACTGAATCCAGCTTTGCCGGTTGGGTTAGAGCGCGTTGTGAACAAAGCGCTTCAAAAGGACCGGGAACAGCGCTACCGGGACGCTGCGGAAATGCGGGCTGATCTTCAGCGACTGAAAATCTCCACAGAATCGCTTCAGGTTGATGAAACAGAGACATTAAAGAAGTTGGGAGTTCCGTCCAAGGTAGCCCCTCCTCAGGCTAGCGGGGTTTCCTCTCCGTTGCGGGTCGAGCAGACCGTCGGAAAACCTAAGAACCGGAGATATGTTTGGATCGCTTCCGGGACGATGGCGGCATTTTGTCTTGCGATTGGCGGCTGGTTCCTATTTGGAAGGCATCGTGGACCGGCCCTCACGGAAAAAGACAGCGTGGTGCTCGCCGATTTCACGAACACCACGGGAGATTCAGTTTTCGACGATGCACTGAAACAAGCCCTGGCGGTGGACCTCGGACAATCCCCATTTCTCAACATCGTTTCGGACAGCAAAATCCGGACGGCCTTGAAAGAGATGACCCGTCAGCCCAGCCAACGATTGACGGACGACATTGCGCGCGAAGTATGCCAGAGGACCGGAAGCAAAGCAGTCATCGGAGGATCGATCGCTGGGCTTGGGAGGCAATATGTTGTTGGGCTGAATGCCATCAACTGCGCCACCGATGACCCCATCGCCAGGGAACAGGCTGTGGCAGCCAGTAAGGAGCAGGTCCTCGATGCGTTGGGGAGTGCGTCAGCGAAGTTGCGCGGCGAGTTGGGAGAATCCCTGCACTCAATCCAACAATTCGATGTCTCGCTTGATCAGGCGATGACGCCCTCGCTCGAAGCATTGAAGGCCTACAGCCTAGGAAGAAAGCAGAACAGCGCGGCAGCGATTCCTTTTTACGAGCACGCAATTCAATTGGACCCCAATTTCGCCGCAGCTTACGCGCGTCTTGGAACAATGTATCGGAATATTGGTCAGCCAGCGAAGGCGGGCGAATACATTACCAAAGCCTTCGAGCTCCGCGAGCATGCAAGCGAACGAGACAAGCTGCGCATCACCGCGTCCTACTATGGGTTTGTCACCGGAGAGCAAGAGAAGACCATACAGACTTATCAATTGTGGATGCAATCGTATCCCCGAGACTGGCTACCTTTTCTAAACATAGGCGTTGCGTATGGCAGCATCGGGCAGTACGAAAAGGCGGTGGAGGCAACCCGTAAGTCGCTGGAATCGTACCCAGAGAACGTCACTGCTTACGAGAATCTCGGGACTTATTCTCTCGCTGTCAATCATCTGGCCGAGGCGAAGGACGCCACGTATCAGGCATTCGCGAGGAAAATGGACGAAGAAGCCCTGCACACGAACCTCTACAGTCTGGCATTTTTGCAGGGCGATACCCTGGAAATGGCCAAGCAGACAGAATGGTTCGAGGACAAGCTCGATGTGGAGAATGAGATCCTTGGGTTGGAAGCAGGCACGGAAGGCTACTATGGCCGGCTCAAGAAAGCACGGGAACTCACGCAGCGAACGGTTGTGTCTGCCGAAAGCGCAAAAAACCAGGAAGCGGCGGCTTTCTGGATGGCGGATGGGGCGCTCCGCGAAGCCTTGTTCGGTAATTTCGGCTTGGCAAAGCAGAAAGTGGATGCGGCGCTGAAGCTCGCCTCGGGAAGCCGCGACGCGGTCAGTGAGGCAGGACTAGCGCTGGCATTGATGGGGGACGCCTCTCGAGCGCAGGCTACTTCGGATGATTTGAACAAGCGCTTTGCCCTGAATACTCTTACGCAATCGGTCTGGCTGCCAACCATCCGGGCACAGATCGCGCTTCATCGCAAAGCCCCGACTGCCGCGATCGAGACTCTGCAGAGGGCAGTTCCATTCGAATTGAGCACCGGAGTTGAACAACCGAACTATTCCTGCATCTACCCGGCTTACATCCGTGGACAAGCGTACATGGCCGCTGGGCAAGGTACCCTGGCAGCGGAAGAGTTCCAGAAAATCTTGGATCACCGCAGTCTCGTTCAAAATTGTGCTACGGGTGCACTCGCACATCTTGGACTTGCACGTGCATTAGTCATTCAGGGAGAGAAGGTCAAAGCTAAGGCTGCGTATCAGGACTTCCTGACACTCTGGAAAGACGCCGATCCGGACATTCCCATCCTGGTCGCTGCCAAAGCTGAATATGCAAAGCTGTAATCAGTGGCAGCTTGGGCTGGTTTTGTGCCAGAGCCGAGCCTTTCAGCTTATTGCACGCCCATCAGAGCCTTCAGTTTTGTGTAGGCCTGGCGATATTCGAGCTCGGCCCGAAACATGTCTGCTTCCATTTTTGCGCGCGCTGATGCGACTGCCGGGTCGTCTGTTTTGTAACTTGCCTCAACCACTTGAGTCGCGGATGCCATCCGACGTGCCAATCGAGAGAGTTGGCGCGATCGGTCCAGTTCCAAATAGCTGCTCTTGACAGTTGCTGCCACTTTAGCCTTGGTCAATTGCACTCCCAGATCTGCCATTTCGGCTTGTGCCTTGACCTCTTTCACTCCATGCTCGCGCTTAAAGCCATCGAAGAGGGTGAACGAGGCCATGAAGCCGATATAGCCGAAATCTTTGGGGAGAATAGCGTTGCTGACCAAGTTTTGGTTCGCGTAACCCCCGACAATCGCGACCGTAGGAACATACTGCAATTTTGTCAGTATTAAGCCTGCATGTGCTTTTACGGCGGTCTGCTCTGCCTCGATCACCTCGGGATTCACGGCCGCTTTCGCGGTAGCTTCCGCTAGCGAGACATTTTCGACGAGAGGTTCGGGGGGAACGAGCTCTAGCTTTGTTCCTTCCGGTAGCCCAATCATTTGGTTGAGTGATGCGGTCAGCTCCTGCACCTTGCTGGTGGAGAGCAGGACTGCCTTTTGGGCACCTATCATTTCCGTTTCCTGTGCCGTCGAGACAATCGGGGTCCCCGAGTTGCTCGCCGTCAGCCATCTGGCTTGGACTATTCTGGCGTCTGCTTCAGCACCAGCAAGTTCCCGTTGGGCAACGAGCAAATCGAAGAAATTCTTCTCGACACTCCTTGCCGTTTCCGCCACCGGCATCCCGGCCTTTGCCTTGGCAATATTCTCGTCGGCCCGCGCGATCTTCACGAGTTGATAGACGGAAAAAAGCGGTGTGACTGGTTGAGCCGCCATAACGTTGAAGATCGTATTGTCTTTGTGGAAGACGTTCACGGGCACAGTCGCACCCAGGCGCGGCAACGAAAGCACTTGGCCCGTCGCCTTGTTGAGATGAAGATTTTCAAGCTGCGTACCAAGGTTCGGATAGTAAAGTGCCTGAACGCCCTGGCGGTGTTGCTTTGCGACTTCTACGCTTAATTGGCCGAGCCTCACGAGAGGATTGTTCGCTCCTCCTGCCGCCTGCTGCGCTTCATCCAGCGTGAGTCTGTAAACTCCCTCAGGGCTTGGCGTCAAGGTCGTCGTTCCCAGCACGATTCCTCGATCGGAAAAACTCACGTTTCCGACGGAACCCGTTTTGAAGCTCAAATCCACTGTGTGAGGTGCGCTCGGCAGCACTGCAACTTGAAGAGGCGACTGAATTCCGTGTGGGGCCTTATCGGCGGTATCTTGAGCGGAAGCCCCAATGCAAGCGAAGAGTATCCCTAAAAGCAGAGCTGCACTCCGATACCATGCGTGGGTGTGACGTGTCATACCTCGCCTCCAAAATTAAATAGGTTCACAATTCCGAATCTCTTGGTCGAGCCAACCTGCAGCTTGTCTGCGGCAGCGGTCCATTCATGTGTCGCCCCCGCCCTCGGCGAAAGCTTATTGGTTCTTTTCCAAAGCGTCCTTGATAGCCATAAGAGACTTCTCTAGAGAGGACGCCGACCGACCCACCGCGACCTTACGGACGATAGAGCCCTTAAAACCGGTCAACCCGGCCTGCTCCGATCCCATAAACTTGATGAGGTAAAAGCCAGGTTGCTTCGGATCGTCGCCGTTGACGCAAAAAGTGAGATCCAAGGCTGTCTCAAAGTAGTGGCTTGCGTAGAGTTGCTTCTCCGCAATTGTGTAGGCCGGCTCATGCGGATTGTTGCCCGGCATAGTCACTACTTGCACCACTCGAAGCGTCGGCTTCAAACCAAACTTCACTTTGTCCCAATAGAACATGTCCTCTGCGTTAGCAGGCTTGGCTTTGGGATAGTCGAGAAGGTAGTTATACAAATCCGGTATTATCTTCGGTAAAAGCTGGCTGTAGCTGAGCATGTACTTGAATTGCTCTGGCACGTTCGTGGGGTTTTTCTTGTCGTTGTAAACCCCCAAGGCTTGGTTGCCTTCCTGCTGATAAGTGAGCAGACGCTGGATTACAATCCCGTGGAGATACTGATTCACTATTTCTTCCGCGTCGGGAGCAGCGAAATCAACGGATTTCTGAAGCGCTTCGATGCTGCTGGCGGGCACCTGGAGCTGACAGTCGTCGGCCTTGCAATTCTTCAGCGCCTTTATGTCGTCGCTGTCATAGGTGTAGCCTTTTAAGTCAGAGAGTTGCGGAGGATTGCCGAATTTCTCGATGGCTTCGTATCCCGGGATCTGGCGAAGGCGGTCAAAATCATAGGCGAGCTTGAGATATCGTTCCGGAGGGGCGTTGACATAGACCGCTCCGAATACGAAAATTTCATCGGGAATGCGCGACTTCGCGACCTTCGCAACCGCGTGTCCGCCCCGTATGGCTGCAATCTGATCCTGAGTTAGCCCGACATTTTGTTGGAAATAGGTATTCAGTTCTGAAGTTGTCTGAGCACCACAGTGCATCGCGGCCCCAACAAGTAGAGCCATAAGCACAGCAATTCGTACCGCCCTTCGGCTCATTGCATGACCCACGTTTTCTTGCCGGCCTTGCTCACGCTTCTTCACCGACTTCATTTCTCCCTCTTGTATTTGCCACCTGGCCGCCTGCGATTGTTCTGCAAGCTTTCTCTTGTTACTTGGGCTTTGGGAATAAGAGTGTGAAACTCATCCTAAATGTCCAGGATGCTGCACCCGGCGGATGGACGGCGTTGCCGAAAAAGAAAGTTTGGACGTTCACCGCCTGGTGTCCGAGCTTCCAGACGCGCCCGGGACCACCGCCGAGAGGCACGACCCATCGGCCCCCGTTGGTCATTTCCCAGTTGGCCGTCATGATAGGACTGAAGCTGAGATACCAGGCGCGTTTTAGGTTGAAATTGATGAAAGGCTCAATCAGGAACTGGTTTACGTCGGCCCGGTCGGCATGACCCGCTACAGACCAGATGTTATTGGCAAGCACGCCGACGGTCCATCTGCCAGGCTGTGCCAGTACAACAAAAGTGGGACCTATGCCGAATTTGCCTTGGCCCAGCAAGCTCGTTTGCGTCGCCGTGGGCACGAGAAAAATCGGTCCGACCCCCCAGGTCACCTTACTTTCTGTTTTAGGGGAGAAGAAAAATTGGGGTTGTATGTCTCCAAATCCGTAGGCGCCGGTTTGCAATAGCACCGGGGGGCCAGATGGCTGCGATATGGGAACGGCGTAAGGTTGGTAGACGACAGGGGTGACCCAGCGCGTGATGAGGTTCCAGTGCTCTCCGAGGCTAATCGGAATTACCGGCTGGATGTTCATTACATTCTGAACACGATCAGCTGGGCCGATGCCGAAATTCCAATTTTCCTGAATGGGTAAGCTAATCATGCTTGCAATCGGGTTCTGAGCGGCTTTCCGTGCTTTTTCCAGGGCTTCCGCGTCGGACGTGGGCTGGGGTTGCGCAACCTGAGCGGGTTGCGGAGTCGTCTGCCCGGTCGGTACTTCCTCTACAGCTTGCAGGTTCTGTGCGGTCTGCACTGGCTGTACGTCCTGCGCTCTGGATGAAGGTGCCGGAGCACCTTGCAAGACACAGATAAGCATTGCGGAGAGAATGGATCGTTTGCGCGTCCCTGCTATCATCCTCAGGGTGTGAGCAACCAATGTGGAAATCCTCCCGACACCGATCCGGGAATGGCATGCAGTCATGGCCATGAGCACACGGGGAACCGCGGCCGGTTTGGTTCCGTGCCCCCAATTCGTGAATGAAGCTTGTGCTCCGTCCATAATCATTTTTCTCCCACTCGTTGCCCTCAAGGGCTGAAGGTCCTTGGTCCTCACAGCACGACAAGATAAACGCAGTACTTCACGTGACCACGAGTTACTAGTTATGCTGCTTACGCGGCGACCTGTGTTGATCACCACTATAGGCATCGGCCGAAAATGCCGTCTACTGCCCTTTGGGGAAGGTCCATCCCGATTCCGCAAAGATGGCGGCGACTTTCGTGATTGTGCTAGCGGGTGAATTGTTGTTGAATCGCAGCAATTCCACGTTGCCTTCGTTACGAACGATGACAGAATACCTACGGTTTGTGTCGGACGCAGCGCGATGTGGCGTGGTGGGCGTGAGCCTGAATGAGGAGCATTTTCAAATTCAAATGAACCCGACTACGATCATCTGGTCCATGAGCGATTCCGGCCCGGGGGTGCCGGCAGACAAACTGACGGTGATATATCTTTATTCTTGCCGGAAGCTCAACCAAAGTAGTCAGTACACGAATTGAATACGCGTTTGCAGAGCCGTGGTATAACCGACGAGGCCAACGCGGTTGAGGCTGGTAAAGCCACACGCGATAGCGAATCTCCACCAACGATTCGGGTACCAGCTGAAATCAAGAAGACCTTTATCCATCACCCCGCCGTGGACCGACTTGTTCTCTAAATCGAGGTGCGAGTATCGGGCCGCCAGTTCAAATGCTCCCCACCGATGCTCTGGAATGAGGCGTCGCGCGAAGCCGACATTGCGATCGTACGGCCGGTGCTCCCCGGTAATGATCCAGGAGCCGGTAACGTAGGCCCCATAGAACGAAGGGTTGGCGAATGGAGTTGCATTCACCTGGGATCGAACATACTCGGTCAGAACTGAAAAGTTATCATGGTTCCAGAGGCATTCGAGTCCAAACTCCTTCTGATTGGAAGCCGGAATGTTACCCGTATCGACATAGTTACTCGTCACGTCCGATTCGGGCTTCCCGCGCAACTGTACGAAACCGTCGGTCGCCCCTGCATAGCGGACACCCGCTCCCACGTGGAGATACCTGGAGCCCTCCTCACTGATCGAAACCAGTCCGGTTACTCGAGCCGCGAAGTGGTTGCTTGACCCGTCGAACGGCCTCTGTTGCGCCCACCAGTCATTGAACCAGCCGCCCGAATAAGTCATCCGCTTCTCGAATAAGGTGTTGCTCAGAGTGACGCCCACATTTCGGGAAGTAAAGAACGGATTTAATACGCGCTCAAGCGAAGGGAGAAATGCGGCATCACCAACCATTTCATAGATGAACGGTTCCTTGTTCTTGCCAAACGTTAGCGCGCCCAGTTTCCCGACGGGAAACGTAAAGATCAGGTCGCTAAAGTTCCAGGTCGGTTTCTTATTTTGGGGGGCATCAAAACCATTCCATGCGTAGGATGCAAAGTAATGCACCCGATAAGACTCGGGCCCGATTCCCCCGGAGAGCATGAAGCGGGTGGAGCGGTCGTTCCATTGATCGCCTTGGACGCCTACTTGAGTGAAGCTATCTGAATCTTGCCAAAACGCGTTGTAGTCGGCAAGCACGGCTAAACCAAACCTGATCGTGAAATATTCCCCGCTGTAGCTGGTCCAGCGTGTCACTTTTTCTGGGACGTCTGGGGCAACGAACTTTCGCTGCTTCACTTCCGCGGAATCTTGAGTGGGAAACACGGGGGACCCGGAAAGTGCGGCGGCTTTTGATTCGTGCTGTGGAAGATTAGGGTCCGTTCCACCGGCATGGGGCGACTGAGGCGTCTGTCCAGTCCCCGGGTCTTGTTCCGGGAGTTGCTCGTCGCCGGTGGTTTGCACCGTTTGAGAATTATTGTCTTGAGCAGACACTTGCAGGCTCAAGCCCAAAACCAATGCAAGCGCGAATAGAGACTTGCCGATAATGAGTTTCATCGCTCTATGATCATTTTTTGCGATGCGCATCTAAAACACCCGGCCCAACTGGAAGAACCACTTGTAGTGGCCGGTATCACCTGCGCTGGCCCCAATGAACACAGGGCCTATAGCTGTCAGCGCAATCACGCCTGTCGTACCGTCGCCCGAGAGTTTCGGTGCGGGAAATGGATCGCCATACATCTTTCCGACCTCACCGAAGCCCACAAAATAGACACTGCTTCCAACGAATGGGGGCAGCGTGAAGATCTTCCGTTTGTAACCCAGGCGCCCCAAAAAATACTGGTTCCCCATCAATTCGTTCAGTCCATAAGCGCTCAGCTTGCTCACTCCTCCAAGAAAGAACTGCGGCGTTCCAGTCTGCTGATAGCCGAGAGTCGAACCGCCTGTTGCAACTATGAATAGGGAGGCCCGTTGCGACAAAGGCTGGAAATATTGAGCGGTGGCCTCCAAAGTTGGAAAGCCCTCTGGAGCGTTTGGGAAACTGTCATAAAAGTTGAAGTTTGTTTGAACGTAGTAGCCCGCGGTAGGAAGAATCGGATCATTGGTGTGATCCAGAAGGAAACGCGCTCGTAGGTGGCCTATCCGCCCACTGTAGGAAGAAAAGTCTGGAGATCCGAGTCGCAGGTCCGCACCTCCGTAGCCTATTCCATATCCAACACGCACTTCGCTGAATCGGCTGATCGCGTATCCCAAGTCGATCCCACCCGACACGCGATCCAGGCGGTAGACTGCTTGCGGATCCTCACGTTTGTAAATGTCGAAGGTTGAGCGGCTTGCATACATGAAAGGATCAAAGAACCACTTGCCCATCGGTTGGAACGGCCGATAAAGATCCGAAGCGATGCTATACGTTTCACCGAGAGCCAAGTCCGTCCGCCACTCCGAACGGAAACCCGCTATATCCATGAAGGTCAGCCGTGCGCCGAACGTGAAGGTCACATCCTGCGTTTGCGTGCCGTCAATTACGAACGACGGCCGGAGCGTCGGCGGAGCATAAGTCTTCTCGTGGACCCGGACCAACAACCCGGTCTGCCCATCGTCCTGGACGATGTCATAGGTGACGCTATCAAAGCGGCCAACGCCTGCCAGGCGCGTCAAGGCTCCTTCGAGCGACTGCTGATCAATCGGTTTTCCGGCCAGAGGTGCGAGGAACTTCTGGACGTTGACGGCGGACTCACCCTCGATACCTACAACTTTTACAAATTGCGGCACGCCGATCGTTGTCCGTAGCCTGGAATTTTTTGCGTGGAGATACTCCGCCCAAGCTACATCATCCAGTGAATATCCCTTCAGAAGCGCTGCTTTCTGTTCAGCGGCGTCGTATCCTATCTTGACCAGTTCGTCGGACTTCTCGTAGTCCATTGTCGTATATTTCTGCACGTCGGCTTTTACGATCAGATCCGCTCCCGCCATGCCGCGGATTTCCGTTTCTGCAATGACCAGTTCCACTGACCGTCCCAGAACGCTAAATGCCGACTGAATCTCCTTTGCCGATACAGGAGAGATTTGCAGGTGTACGGCGATGACGATGTCCGCGCCCATTTCGCGGACCACGTCCGTGGGCAAGTTGTCCACAAGACCGCCGTCTACAAAAACCTGATTGCCTTCCCGCACTGGGGCAAACACACCTGGGATAGACATGGTGGCGCGCATGGCGTCCGACAAGGAGCCGCTCCGAAAGACGTGTGCCTTGCCGGAAACGAGTTCCGTCGAGACGCAGCGGAAAGGGATGGGCAAGTCATCGAAGGAGCGAACACTAGAATAGGGAAGAGTTTCCCGGTCGATGAGGAGGTTCACTTGGTGGCCCGAGTTTAATCCGGGTGGGAGAGCAGGGCCATGCTTCAAGCCAATCGTGAGTGCGCTCGGGACTTGCCGCGCATCCTCCTTGCGGCGGAAGGAGAGATCTTCATAAGGGGTTTGGCCGCCGAGCAGCAGGGGCCAATCGGCATTCTTCACCACCTCCTGCATTTGATCGGCAGATTTTCCCGTGGCATACAAACCGCCAATCAGGCCACCCATACTCGTTCCAGCGATGTAATCCACTGGAATATGATGTTCCTCGAGCCACTTCAACACGCCAATATGAGCTTCCCCAAGCGCTCCCCCGCCTTCCAGTGCCACGCCGATCGTGCGACGGCCCTCGGCTTTGGCTTGTGTGTCCCTCGGTGCAGGGTTTTGCTTCTCCTGCCCCAAGCAGCAAATTGGCGTCATGCAAAGCATAATGGAAGCGAAGATAAAGGCGGATCGAGGATTCCGGCAGTGGTTCAAAGCATCTTGTTTCGCCGAAGCCGTTTGTCCACCTTTGGAGAGTTGGGGCTCATGTGTTCGCTGTTGAGAATGTGGATCGCGCGGGCAGCAACGACGATGATCGTCACCAATGAATTTATTTCCCGCCTTTAGGTGGCCATTCACAGGAATGCTCTTTAGACACTATTGGCACACGCTGGAAACGTCGTCTACTGCCCTTTGGGGAAGGTCTACACGGATTCCGGGGAGATGCCAGCCTTCTGCGTCAGCCGAGTCAAGGGAGTTGATTCAGAACGACTGTTGCCTCCTCGAACTCAACCGAGCATCTTCAGAACCAAGTGGAGGAGTTCGTTCACTGGAATTGCCAGGAACACAACGGGAACCATGGGTGCATATGGCTGGTTAAGGCGCATGCGGGGTAGTATCCTGCGGGGAAAAAATAAGCTACGCCCTGCTTCAAGCCCTTCAAACGATCCGAAAAAGCTCCTGAGTGATCAATTTTCTTTCGGTTTGGCAGCAACGCCTGCGTCCAACTGCGGTGCGACATCTGTCATCACATAGTGCACAAACTTGTCCCCTACGTCTGTTAAGACTATGCCCGCATCCATCAGCAGCATGCCGATCTTGTTCTTTATCTGCACCATCTGGCGAACCAGAAGGTTGCGGTGACGCAGAGTGCACCACAACTCAGGGGTTAGGAGCTGTGAGTTTCGCTTTTTCACAGGGCTCAGGATGCTGGGAGTGCAGATGGCGCAGGCACATTCCAATGGGGCTTTCGAGCGCTTTCCGCAATTGCTTGCGTCCGTGGAGTACTCTGCCCTTCACTGCTTCTACAGAAATTCCCAAAATCCGAGCGGTTTCAGAGCTAGAACGCTCTTCAAGCTCCCGGAGCTGGATTGCTGATCGTACCTTTGGAGTCAGCGCCTTCAGGGCCAGCAGTAGGATTCGCCTCAGTTCTTGCTCCTGGTAACTTACCTCCAGGTTGTCTTTCGGATTCTGGATCTTCAGACATTCCAATGCGTTGCCGTTTTCGCTTCCCTCAAAGGATACCTCGTGCAATCTGTAGGTATTCCTCAACATGAGCAAGGCCTCATTAATTGCAATCCGGGTCAGCCACGTTGAAAAGGAGGATTTCCCTTGGAATTTGTGCAACTGGGAATATGCTTTTTGAAAGCTCTTTTGTTTTGCATCCTCAGCGTCATGCCAATTACGTGTAATACGCAAAGCGATAACTAGAATCTGCTTCTCGTAACGCTTAGCCAGTAGCTCGAACGAATTGTTGTCTCCGTCCCTGGCAGCAGCGATCATTGCTGTCTCATCTTGCAAATTGGCCTCGCCTAGCCGCCGCAAAAAAGTCGAATGATGCGAACACAGCTTTTAAGAGTTTCATCATATTTGGAGTTCCACCCTACGGAAGACGGTTCCGAACAGTGAGCACTATAGGAATGTTGAGGAGATTCCGTCTACTGCCCTTTGGGGAAGGCTCGCACGGCGACCCGTGCAAAACCGCCGATCATCGCTCCCCCGATTACGGACTCGAGTTGTCCGAGGGGTGGGGCGGTCACTATCCTTCAGAACCTCGAAGTAGTAGCCATGGAAGGGCTTTGCTTTGTCCCGATAGCCTTCTTCAAGAGCTTTCGCTGCCGCTTCTCCGACCGGACCTCCCCAACTCCCGTCTGAGTTCCCGGGAAGATGCCCACCTCCTGCGCCAGTCGGGTCAGGGGAGGGAAGCTGAGGCGTACTTGGGAGAGTGACTTGGATCGTCATTAATTCCTGTGATTTTTGTCATTGCCCTCAACAGGTCGGCCGTTGTTGAATCGTTCAGATTACACGTCTGCGTCGTTACGAGGGATATCAGCAACCCCGGCGATCTTTGTCAGGGGCAGGGTGTCCTGACGTGGCTGGCTTGAGTCTGAATGAAGCGCGTTCTCGATTTCAAATGAGCCTGATTACGATCATCTGGTCCATGAGTGCGTCGGCCTGCCTCACACTGGCGGGTATTAACTTCCTGGTCTGGTGCAGGCACCGCGCGGCTTGGGCCAATCTGATCTTCTCTCTGCTGGCGACAGGGACGGCGGCCTGGACGTTTTGTGAATTGTGGATGATGCGGGCAGTTACGCCGGTTGAATTTGCGACGGTGCTGCGGTGGGGGCACGTGGCGGTGTGGCTAATCATTGTATCCCTCGTCGGGTTTGTGTACTTCTATTTGAAGTCCGGGCGACCATGGCTCGCATGGACGGTCTTCGGGACGCGCACCTTACTTCTCGTTGTCAATTTTCTGGTGGGGCAGAATCTTAACTACCTCCAGGTCACGCATCTCAGGCAGATGAGGCTTTTCGGTGAATCCGTCACGCTCGCCCAAGGCGTAACCAATCCATGGATCCGACTGGGCCAGCTAAATTTGGTTCTCCTCCTCATCTTCGCTGTAGACGCCACCGTCGCGACCTGGCGACGGGGCGACCGGTATCGTGCAATCACCATAGGCGGAAGTATTGTTTTCTTCGAACTTGTATCCACCGGCCAGTCCCTGTTGGCGTTCTACGGAATCGTCCGCACACCCTATGTGGCGAGCGTATTCTTCATGGGCTTGGTCGCGGTAATGGGCTACGAGTTGAGTGGGGAAACGATCCGCGCCTCTCAACTCGACCGCAAGTTGCAGGAGAGTGAAGCCGGGCTGCACGAAATCGAAGAAAGAATGAGACTGGCTGTTGAGGGTGCAGAATTCGGCATTTGGATTCGGGATTTCGTTCGCAACGAAATCTGGGCAACCGACAAATGGCGGGAGCTGTTTGGATTTCCACGGACGGAACGGCTGGAACTCGACAAAATCCTGGACCGCATTCGCCCGGAAGATCGAGACGTGTTCCGCTCGATACTGGAGAAAGCCGCTGAGGGCAACGGCAGTTATGAAGCGGATTATCGCCTCGTGCTCCCCAGCGGCGAAATGCGATGGATCGGTTCTCACGGCCGTGTCGAGTGCGACTCTTCAGGAAAACCAATTCTCATTCGCGGTGTATCGCATGACATTACCGGGCGCAAGTTGGCAGAGATGGAGTCCCAAGAGTTGCGGAACGAGATAGCTCATGTAGGCCGAGTCTCCATTATGGGCCAGCTAGCCTCGGCGCTGGCGCATGAGATTAACCAGCCGCTCGGTGCCATACTGCGCAATGCGGAGGCGGCGGAACTCTACCTGGAAAATGCCTCGCCGGACCTCGAAGAACTCCGCGCGATTCTCGCGGACATCCGAAAGGACGATCAGCGTGCAGGGGCTGTGATTGACCGGATGCGCGCTCTGCTCCGGCGGCAGAGCTTGGATAAACGGCCCGTGGATGTAGGCGAATTTATCGGCGAAGTCGTTTCTCTCGTACGTTCGGACGCTGCGGCACGCCACGTAAAACTGGAATTGACCGTGGCTGGCCATTTGCCGCCGGTGTCTGGCGACCTGGTGCATCTGCAGCAGGTGCTGCTGAATCTGCTCGTCAATGGCATTGATGCCGTCGATGAGGCGAACCGGGGGGACAGGCGCGTCCGCGTGACCGCGTCGCTTGCCGGACCACGGGCGGTAGAGATCGCAGTGAGCGATTCCGGGCCAGGCATCCCGGCCGACAAACTCACGCAAATTTTCGAGCCGTTTTTCACCACCAAGGCGAAGGGCATGGGCATGGGTTTGCCGATCTGCCGGACTATTATAGAGGCACACAACGGACGGCTCTGGGCGGAGAACAAGACTGAGGGCGGGGCGTCGTTTCGGTTTACACTGCCGATCGCGGAGGAGAGCGCCACAAAATGAACGAGATTGCGCCCATCGTTCACATTGTCGATGATGATGCGTCTTTTCTTATCGCGATCGCGCGGTTGCTTCGGGCCCATGGATTCTGCGTAAAGACCTATTCGTCAGCGCATGAATTTCTCGCCCAACGTGCTGCAGATACACCTGGGTGTGTATTGGCAGATTTGCAGATGCCTAAAATGAACGGACTCGATCTGCAAGCTGCTCTCGCGCAAACGCACAATCCGCTGCCGATTCTCTTTCTGACGGGGCATGGAGATATTCCCTCGACCGTGCGAGCAATGCGCGATGGAGCCGAGGACTTCCTGGAAAAACGTGCTCCCAAAAAGAAACTCGTTGATGCCGTGACGCGCGCTCTTGCCCGCGATTTTCGTGAGCGAAAGGTGCGTGCCCAGCAGCGTGAGTTACGCACGCGCTTCGACACGCTCACCGAGCGCGAGCTCCAAGTGCTTTCTCACGTTGTGCAGGGACGACTCAACAAGCAGATTGCAGGGGATCTGGGCATCCACGAGCGAACAGTGAAACTGCATCGTACCGCGATCACCTCAAAATTGAAGGTGCAGTCCGTGGCGGAACTTACCCGGCTTACGCAAGAGGCTGGCATTTTCTCCGAGCCTGTGCGTACCTTCCCCAAAGGGCAGTAGACGGTGTCAGTTTTCCATTCCTATAGTGCTCATCGGCGACGAACCTGAAGTTGCCGAGCGGGATTCAGGCTCGCCCTAACTAGTACTGTGCTCCTAATCGCGTGACCATTGCACGCGAGCTCCACTATCGGATAGGTAGCAGCAATGAGACTCTTAAAAACTGCATTCGCACTGATTGTCTTTTTTTGTGGTGGCCCTGGCCCATTGTAGCTAGCAGCGGGAAAGACACGCCGTTTCTAAATTGGGACAGAGGGCATCCGGATGCTTGTGCAATTCTACAAGTCCATCGAGCGCATGCTCGAACCGATCGAACCTAGCGAACGCATCGCCGAAGTGCTCTTTGGCCTAATCATGGTCCTCGCGCTTACCGGTTCGCTAAGAGTGGCCACAGCTGGGCGCGACGATGTGCGCACCATGCTCCTCGGCGCCCTGGGATGCAATCTAGCCTGGGGAATCGTCGATGCGGCGCTCTATGCCATGGGCCTCATGGCCGAGAAAAGCCGACGTCTTACAGTCTTTCGGGCCGTGCGCATGGCCACGGACTCACAGCGGGCACAACGCCTCATCGCGGACGCATTGCCTCCGGTGGTCGCGTCAATCCTTCAGCCGGCTGAGCTTGAATCAATATACCAGCGTTTGAGGCAACTCCCCGAGCCGCCCGAGCGGGTGCACCACCTGGGGAAGCACGATTGGCTGGCCGCGTTCAAGGTCTTCCTGTTGGTATTCCTAACCACGTTTCCTTTGGCGATACCATTCATTTTGACGTCTAACGCCGCGTGGGCCCTGCACGTCTCCAACGCCGTTGCCATCGGGATGCTTTTCGGATTGGGTTATGCGTACGGACGTTGCACCCGACACAACCCGTGGAGCAGGGGGATTGCCATGGTCATCCTCGGGATTGCGCTGGTGGCCCTCACCAAGGCGTTTGGAGGATGAAGACGATACTGTGCTTGCTGCTCTTTCAATCAGCGTTTTCTGCCGGCAGGGCCGGGTGTTGCCAAGTCTTGGGAGCACTCAGGCGGAGTCAGGATATGCATAGATTGCTGAGAATCAAGCAATCTCTTTTGGCAGTCGCAGCGGCTGCGCTACTCGCTAGCTCTGTCTACGGCCAGGCCACAACAAGCAGCAATCCGGAGGCTTCGGGCTCTGCCTCAAGTGCTTGGTCGTTCTCCCTCACTGCGGACGGTTATGTAGTGCCGCATTCAGAATTCTTTGTTTCTCCGACATTCACTGCAGATCGAGAGTGGCTTCACCTCGAGGCTCGCTACAATTACGAGAATCTGCTGACGGGATCCCTTTGGATTGGTTACAACTTTAGCGTCGGCCACAAAGTAGTGTTCGAAATCACCCCCATGATTGGCGGGGTCTTCGGCAATGCCATCGGTATCGCACCGGGATATGAGGTTTCGCTAACCTACAAACGTATCGAGGTGTCCAGTTCAGGCGAATGGGTGTTCGACACGAGCAACCGTAATGCCAGTTTCTTCTATGCGTGGCCTCAGCTGACCTATTCACCCGTGGACTGGTTTCACGTTGGATTCGTAGCGCAACGCACGAAAGTCTACCGCACAAATTTTGACACCCAGCGTGGGTTCTTCGTTGGTTTCTCCCGCAAAAAGGCCGAATTCACCACCTATATCTTCTATCCAATCGATTCGCATCCCACCCTCGTTGTTGAGCTGCGCTGGAGTTTCTGAATTTGCATCGTTTCAACAATCGTTGGGAGAACGTGAACGGTGAAGAGAAGGCCGACCTTGATGCGGGAGTCATCTGGGTTACACAAAGAGGCGGTTGTCTTCGCGGAAACCGTACGGACCTTCCCCAAAGGGCAGTAGACGGCGCTTTCAGCCCGTGTCTAAAGTGCACATCAGCAAATGCCGTGCGATTACACGGTCTGTGTTCAGGGAGGGATTCCATGCGATTGACCGTCCTCTGTCTCTTAGCGTTCGGAGTGCTCCTGCCAACAAGCCGAGCACAGGATGTTCCTGTTTCCGAGGTTACCCCGTTAGAGAGCACAATTAAGTTTGACGTCGAGGCCTCGGTGCCTATCCAAGGCACGTTTCAGAAGTGGGATGCAACTCTCAAATACTCGTCCACGGCTGTGGAGTCGGGCGTATTAGACATCAAAATCTATGCCGACAGCGTGGACACCGGAAGCGGCCTGAAGAACGGCAAGTTGAAGGGCAAGGATTTCTTCAATGTCAAGAACGATCCCTACATCACGTTTAAATCTACGAAGGTTACCCAGACCGGTCCCGACACCTTTGAATTGGATGGCGACTTTACGATTCGCGGCGCGACACGGCAGGAGAAGCTGGAGCTAAAGGTTATTGGCAAGGGAACTGGCGCTGCCACAATTAATGGGACAATGGCCTTCGACCGTAAAGAATACGGGATGAATAGCGGCATCCCCTTCATCAAAATTGCCAACCGCGTCGAAGTGACTGTCGCACTCAAGGTTAAGCACGTCGGCGGGCCTCCGTTGGTTTTTAAGCAATAGACAGCTGGCTGAAGGGCGGTCCATGACAAATTGCGGAGAGGAACTAGGCTAGTGAAATTGCGTGCTTATTTTCCATGATCAGACCTGACCGAACCAACAGGGCGACGAAATTCTCATACGTTGTGCCTATCGCGTTTAATAGATGGTGGACTCAAGATGCGACCATTCCAAGTGTTCCTAATCACCGCGCTTCTGATCTCTTGCCCTCCACATCTATGCGCGGCTACCCTACCTGCAAAATCACTGCAAGGGGTATTCTCGCCTGACGAGTGTGAGCTGGTCCCCGAGCTCGTGGGAGGGTGGGCCATTCCCGGCGTCAAGTACTCCGTTCGGGAGAGCGACCACCACAAATATTGGATGATCGATCAAGACGCAGACTTGAAAACTGGTGACAAGCTAATTCTTGAAATATGTGCGGCTCATATAGGCGGCCAACTATTCTACGACGCAACCTTCCAGATCCTTCGACGGGGGAACAAGCCAACCCTCCCGCCAGAATTTGTTGTGGGCACGGGCATCTTTGCTGTCAATATCGTCGGGGGCTTCTGGGTGCCGCTCCACATAGTCGGAAAGCTGGAGATTGGGCAAAATAACCTGCGTTTTCTGCAAATAGATGACGAATGGCTGCAAGAAGCCTTGAAGTCCCGCCTCATCACGGTGCCCAGCGTCGAAGACGACTCCGGTGAATATCTCCTGACCGCAAACGGCAAACAATTGAAGGCATTTGTAGCGTCCCTCTCAGCCAATCCCAAAGCGTTTTCCGAGCAACAATCGCTGACCCGGATTCCCGAACGAAAGCCCAATCGAACGCCTTGACCCAGAGGTCTAAGAAGACGCAGATGGCAGTTATCTTGGATAGCGTTTAAAGCAGAGAGAGTAGATAGTTATAACGGCATGGGATCAGTGATTTTGCTCGGAAATTGCAAAAGTAGATTAGTGGACATTGTAGAGAATTGCCTACTTGGTTTCCGAATCTCTGGACCGACCCATAGAACAATCGAGTTGACATGACGCAGACCCGGTACAGCTAGAGGCTAAGAGAAATGTTGAAGTCTAGCAAAACTCAACACCAGAGAATTCTGGATGGGAAGGTGAGACTCGAGGAAGTTCTAGTTAGCCTTGCGAATGTACCCGAGCTTCCGCTAGCCGGGACGCCACAGGCCTCTCATAATCTACGGATTCATTCAATTGGGCTATTGAAGAAGAAATATCCTTCAGTGTTTCAAAACTGCTCGACTTCTAACGTGCTTGTCTTGCGTCTGCTACTTCGCAAAGCATGGAGAGCTCCCGACCTTCGACTCAGGGAATGGTTTGTTTTTTTGCTCCGGAAGTTTTATGCCGATACAGTTCGAAGAAGGCGAGCCCTCCAACAAAAAGAAAGCGAGAGACCGGTCGGCGAACGGCGCGGGAAGAAAGCCCCACGCAAATGTCACCTGAGGCAATCACAAAAGCCAGCCTCTCGATTGTTACGCAACCTTATGGAGAGTGAGCAGGTCGCCGCAGCTCTCGAGGGAGAGATTCCGTCCACAAATCACTTTGAAGAGTGTGCCGTCTACTTCCAACGGAATCTACATCGTGCGCGCTACTGTCCAGGTTCTGGATGCTTAGCGCCCTACTTTTTCACTGTGGAAGGTAGGCAGAAGTATTGCTCTGCCGAATGCCTGCTTCCCGTTCAGCGAGCAAGTAAGAGGCGGTGGTGGAGGGCGAATCGTGCGAAACGCAAAACGAGGAACTAGTTTGCGGCTCTGCGCAATCGAGTCTAGTTCAGGTTTTTCTTCTGCCTGTAGGAGGTGCTCCTACCTCCCGCCTCCTCTTGTTCGAGGATGCCCAGCTCAATCAACTCGTGGATGTCTCGTAGCGCTGTGCGCGAGGAGGCTTTCGTCAGCTTCATCCACTTTTCGCGGGTCAGCTTCCCCTCAAAGTCGCCAAGGAGCTTGTTCAAGACTTTCTTTTGTCTTTGGTTGAGAGAAACATTCTTCTTGTTCAAATCCTGCCAGAAAAACTCTTTTGCGAGCGCACTGTTCGTAATCTGGTTTGAATGCAAAATCGCGCGATCGAGGCATTCAAGGAACCATTTAAGCCATTCCGTGATGTCGAGTCTGCCCGACTGTGTCTTTTCCAGAATCTCGTAATAGCTCCTTCTCTCTTCGAGGATCTGCGACGACATGCTGTAAAAACGCTGCACGCTGCCAGGTTCGCGAAGCGATGGAGAAAGCGAATCAACAGGTGTATGGCGAGAGCGCTTCGGTCAATTAGGGCGTTTTTCATGACACCTATATGACACTCGCGCAGTGCAGAGATAAAAGCTGAGAAAGGAGGTTTTGTAAGTGACTGAGAGAGAAGGAGAATTTGGCTCCCCGGGCTAGATTCGAACTAGCAACCCTTCGGTTAACAGTTGCGGCGCCCTAATCTGCGATGAAGAACGATTAGTTGCTATAGAGTTGATTCTTCTAACACTTATTTCCAATTCACTCTCGGGCTGACTAGGACCACTTGCTATCGTTTTTGATGGAGGGTGGGCACAAAAGTGGGCACAGTCTTGTTCGCCAAAAATGAGCGCTAAAGCTCCGACCTAACGTCAGCTAGCTGCAACCAATTGCACCGCTCTCCGCAGGGAAGTAAAAGATCACAACGGCGGGTGGCCCGGGCTTGATGGGATGGTGGTTAACATTCAGGTCGAGCAAAGGATATCACTGCGGTACGTCTGGCAAAAGTATCGAGAGACGGAGGGTGCTCCAGCGTTCCGATTTTTGGAACCTGGGACTTGGGGTGGACTTGACCTTCGCGCGGTCGCAGTTTTTCCGCTTGTGGAACGCGAAGCGGTGAAATAAAAAAGAAGATCTGGTAGGGGCGGTGGGGATCGAAAACAATGCCGAGCGGAATTTCAAGGAGTTAGGGGAAACAGTGAGGAACGCGGAGACATTGAAAAGGAACAATCAGGAACGCAAAGGAATCCTTATTGGCCCCTCAATGGCCCCTCGTTTTTCTCGGTCCTGACGGATGAGCATCGACCTTAAACACCAAAATCTCGCGGCGCGGATGGCAGGTCGAATCTCAATCAGCTCAACGATCCCCGAATCGTACAACCGCAGGTCGTTGCCCCTGAGAGTAGCGAACAACAGCAGTCCCGCTGGAGTTGGACTCCTCAACCATTTTGTCGCCATCGTAGGCGGTTTACATCGGAATGGGCTTCATGTACTCGCGAATGATGTGGAAGTCTCCACTCTGCCAATCGCTGAGTTCAGCTCCAACGGCGAACATGTCGCAGGCATAGCGGATTACGCTTCAGTTTCATAAATTGGACCTCGAACATTGTTCGCTGCCGAGGCAAACCGGCCACCTTTCTGCCTCCATTTCTGTGCACACTCGCCGACGTATGCGTCGAGGGCTTTCGATCTAACAAGTGACTTCTTGGCCAGCCGAAATACCTTGTCAGCCCAGATGAGAAAGTCCTTGCGCTTCGGAAGGATGAGGCCATGCATGAGTATATCAGTCTGGAAATAAAAGCGTCCCCGGACAAGTACCTTGCCATCAAATTCACATCCCCTGAACTCTATTACCTCCGATTCGGTATCAACAATCCATAAGGAGCGGCTTCGAATAAACTTCATTTTGATTTCGGCACCGCTTAAGCTGAGGTAACAATCTGCGCGAACCCTTGCCGTCTTCAGCTCTACCCCACCTTTGCAGATTGCTGATTCTAAGGACACGGGAGTTAGGCTGGGAGACGAGGGCTGAATAAGCGAAACACCAACTTGGGCTCGCAACTTGTCAATTAAAGAATTCACATCTGTCGGTAGCAAGTAGAGATGAAATTGCTTACTCATGGGATCGGTTCGATTGGGATTTCCGGTCCCATCGGCAGGTCAACAGGCCCATCAATGGGTCCATCGAGTGGCGCGACAGGTGTTGGCGTCGGAGTGTCGTATGGAGCAAAAATGGGACGAATACCTGTTTCCGCTTCTATATCATCCATAGCTTGGACTTCACGGGCTACCGGACTTCCATCTTGATTGGTCCTACCGACTTGAACATACACTGTCTCTCCATCCTTGACTCCTCTTAGATCCGCAAAACGGCCCGATTTGGCACCGTTTGAAGTCTTAATATATACCTCGCGGTCTACCTTGTAACCCTGTTCCTCCAAGGCGCTCTGCTGACGTGCTATCTCTGCTCTATGCGCGGGTCCACCAAGCCTGCCCCATCGCATGAATGGCACTGCAACTGCTTGGACCAACTTTCCGACTTTGCCAAAGATCTTTCCAAAGAGCTTTCCAAAAAATGACTGCTTGTGCGCCGGATCCCGCTGTTGCTTAGCAGTATTCTGATCTGACTGAGCCTTAGCTTGCTCTTTGGTTAAAGCTTGCCCATACAGGGGGTCACCAGTGTCGGGATCGTGATACTCATGTTCTTTGAACGAACCGGGCGGATCTAGCCGAAAATGCCCTTCTGGGTCCACCCCATTGATCGGGTTGTTGGAGACGTAGGCGTATTGATTGAACGTCTGTGGGTTTCCGATATCGGCATAGGGCACCAGCACGGGCGAAGCCGACCAATCCGGAGTCATGAACCTGCCGAACTGCGCTGTAAAATATCGCGCGCCGAAATCATCCAAGCCCGATTCCGTATCGCGCTCCTTGCCAGTGAACTTGTAAGCGTTGCCGGAAGAAGAGGAATAAGCGCGCTCTCCGCCAAAGGGATAAAAATCCGAGTCGTCCAGTATGGCGCCAGACGAATCGGAAACAACCCTGGAACTCCCAAGATGGTCAGCGAAGTAATACTGTACTTGGCTGGGGGAGACGAGTTGCCGCGCTATCCGTTTTCCCCCGAAGAAAACGTACTCACTCGTGATGTTTCCACTCGCGTCAGATTCGTCCAGTATTTCAGAGCCGGAGCCATACCAATAGAGTTTGCCGTTGGACTTTTGCACTCGATGGCCATCGCCGTCATACGTGTAGGTAACGCCCGCAACGCTCTTCAGTCTGTTCTCGGCATCGTAGACGTAGGTGGGGAGGGGGCACGGAGGTGCGGCTTGCGCCAAGAGATTTCCGGCCGCATCGTAGCAAAAGCCCGATATCCAATTACTGGTGTCCGCGGAAACACTCAGCATGGTCGCCGATCCTTGGGTAACTGTGATGCCTAGGAGATTTCCCCAAATATCGTAACCGAACTGCTGCCCCCATGCGTACGGTCCGGAAGTCGCCTGCGTCGCAGCCGTGGCAATACGGTTCAAGGAGTCATAGGTGAAATTCTGAGTCCGCGCCGAGTTCCGGTTATTGGCGATTTGCTTGACCTGTCCATTGTCCGCTACGCCCAAATTGTAGTCATAGGAGAAGTCAAGTATATTACCGATATTTGCGACGTCATTACACTGCGAAGGCGAGGTCCCCGAAAACTTCACCGAAATTCGGCAGGGCTGCAGGCGTTTGTTGTAATAGAACTTCGAGATCAAGGACGAGCCGTTTTGAAGGGACGACAGTCCGCCGGATGGAAAATAGGTCGCACTCGTCACGTAGTTGATCCCGTTCGCAGTATCGGCTGCGGATACGGGCCTTGTCACAGCATCGTAGCCGTAGCTGATGGTACGCCCGCTGGGGTACACAACCGTGGCAACAGACCCGTCGAGATTGTATGTGTAGCTTGTCGTCTTCGTGACGCCGTTCGTGATCCGTTGCTCGCGCGCCACGCGCCCCATCGGGTCGTAGGCCCAAAATTCCGACCCGCCTGCGTCCGCCATCGAAGTGCGGTGCCCCGTGTTATGGCAAGACGACAAACCCAAGCAATTCGTCTGGTCGTATGAATTTGTGACTGTGGTCTCACCGTTCGAGTAGTTTCTCTGCGTTAGCCGATTCATCGCGTCATACTGGTAACACCTACGAACTCCGCGCGCATCGGTCTTACTTGTCAAGAGTGCGGGAAATGAGTTGGGGCTCGGGCACGCTGAATTCGAATCGTATTGATACATTATGGTTCCCGACTCGGGATTCGTCGCCGTAAGTAGCCGTGAGAGCGAATCGTATGTGGCCGAACGAGGGCGCCACGTAGCCGGTGCGGCCGCACAAGTCGAGAACGCAGTCGTGTCAGTCCCTTTTTGTACGACACACAGCAAATTGTTCAAAACGTCGTATTGAAAGTCCGTTTCGTTTACAAGGCTACCGCTCGCATTTGGCTCGAACACCTGGCTGACTCGACCCAAGGCGTCCGTACAACTCTTCCGGATTTTTCCAGCTTCGTCGGTGACGGTAGCGCAATTGCTTGCAAATGTTGTGCTGGTGTTGTCTGAGGAACCAGTGCCGTCAGGGGGGATCATCTGAATCTTACGGTCGAGTCCATCGTATTTGTAAGACGTCAGACCGTAGGTCGATTCTGTGTTCAGACAATAGGGATTTGATGATTGGTAGAGCCTGCCCACACTGTCGTAGACTGTGTCGGATTTGATCGACCCGCAGGCGTCACCAAGCAATCGGGATTCTAGGATCCTTCCCAAGCCGTCGAATTGATGCTGAGCGCTCAATGTCGTCGCTGCGCCGTTGTTAATTAGTTCCGTCGCTGTCACAACGAGCCCAGAATCATCGTAACTCAGCGTAACGTAGCCCGTGTCGGGCTTGGTTACCTTCGTAAGCCTGAACAAGGCGTCATTGAACTCGTAGGTTGTCACTTGTGAGTTCACATCCTTGCTGGAAGCCGTAGCCCCAATGCTGCAATTCCAAGTCTTTTCTTCCCGCATTCCTGTTATCGGATAGTTTGTTGCACTCAGATTTCCGGATGTGCACTGATTATATTCATAGGTAGTCGTATGAGATCCGGGATCTGTCATGGAGGTACGGTTTCCATATTGGTCGTACGAATATGAAGTGCTGAGCCATGCACTCACCGACGAATCGGGCGGAGAATCCGGGTTTGGCGCTCCAGATTGTAACAGAGCGGATTTTGTGGAGCTTGGATTGCCATGAAGTCCGGTCGGTGAGGTAGTGTCGTACTGGGTTTCCGTCAACGAAAAAGTATTTGAGGGGGTTCCTATCCACTTCGCAGAGACGCGATCTACAATGTATACGTTGGTTGCCGCGTATGCAGGGTTTTGTTCATGAAGATATTGATACTTGGTTACTCGCATGACAGCGCCGGGCCCAGACGTACCAAAGTCTGTTTCTTCCACCTTCTTGATATTGCCATGAGATTCAGTCACATTTTGTCCATCATCTCCGGTGTAGCTAAAGCTGTCGTAAGTCGTGTTGACCTGGCTCTTCTTGCCGTCGTCCAAAGTTGTAAGGGACTGTGTGATGTGGCAATTCGCTGGACCGTAGCTTGGCAGTTCAAATTCGCCAATATCCGAGGCAGAGGAGTAGGAAGAAAATGGAGCAGTATCACACGCCCAGGTGTTGTCCTTCCTCCTCAAGAGTGCGCCACCGGCTGCGTGCCACTCTACCCATAATTCCTTTGTTGGCTTCTCCCACGATATATCGAAATGATGGATTTCGTATGTTCCATCGGGCCGCGTCACTGTCGTCGTGAGCTCCCGATTTGGATTTGTAGTGCTGCTTAACGAATAGGAATATGTTGTGACTTGTTCGGAAGCCGCAGTTCCGTCTGGGCTTACCGCCCGTTTCGTTAAATACCGGCCTGAAACCAGATAGCCCCAGTTACCACTGGTTGCCCCATTTGCGATGGTCGCGTACTCGTATCGGATGTAACCGCCCGTTGGAAGTGTCACTCTTGTGAGCTCACCCCAATCTCCCCCGTATGTAAACGTGAAACTCCTTCCATTGGGCATGGTGAGCGTCCCGGGAACCGATAGTGAACCGGTGTGTGGAGATCCCGTATTTGGTGCTGTTGTATTGACGATACCCCAGTTCTGCCATGCACCCGATGAGTTCAGAACCTGGATTGAGGAAAGGCGAGGAGTACCGTCCAAGGTGAGCTGCACAAACGTTTGCCCATTGGCAGCGCTTAAGACGCTCCAGGAATTCCCGTTCGAGTCATAATACATCGGAGCCGTGTTTGTTAACGCCCATTTGTCTTCTTGCTGCCCTTGTGACCCTGAAGATACTCCTGACGGAAAGCCGACACCTCCATGGCCGTCGATCATGCCGCCTTCATTTGAATAGCCGGTATTGTAGTTATTTCCGATAAAGCACTGTGATCGTTGCAACGCAGTTAGGCTGGCATTCCAATTCGGGAAACTGTGTTTCGCACCATTTTCGTCAACATAGGTGAAGCCAGTGTGCAGGCCACTATATGTCTTCATCGTTCCATTCACTTCACACAATATTTGTGAATTCACATACGTAAACCGCCCGCGTGTATCCCGCCAGCCGGCGTTAACTGGAAAGATTTGAGAGTTGTGGGATTCGCCCAAACTCGTGTTTTCAATGGTCCAAGTCGTAACAATTTGGCCGGCACTCAAAGAACTTGTGGCTATCCAGAATTTCGAGTTGTAACGCCACCCATACGTGCTTTTGTGTCCCCTTGCCGACAGGCTCGCGATATCGATGGTAAGATTCAGTCCCCCAGTGGCTAAATCAATCTGATCGAATTTGCTTCCGTCATAAGAGCCGAAGGGTTTAAGGCCTGTCTCGTTGCTCCCAATTGCATTGAATGGATCGGCCTGGGCCATAGAAGGCCCCGCAGATGCGAGCAAAAGCAAAATAGAAATCAAGATCTTTTTCATGGGATTGCCACCGTCAAGTTTGCCGGTACGTTAAATTGAAAGGCATTAAGAGTTACGGTAAATGCCAAGGCTCCATCTACTGTCAGGGTGATCTTGTGAGGGAGAAGATAGGGGCCTTCTAGTCGATAATCGTCATACACATATTCAAGATGCGAAACGATTTCGAGGTTGTCGCTATGAATAAGCTGCGTACGCAATCTGTGAGGGAGCCATGTCTTTGCATCGACCTCCATCTCGCTAGTACTCCGTATTGGGTATTGTGGATTGCTCAGATCACTATCGGTGATGGTGAGTATGACGGAGGGATTTCCGTTGATAGTTCCTGCTTTTGTCGGCGCAAGAATAACGTCAGGTCTGGCAAATTCTCCCACAAAGCTATAAAAGGGAATGAATGGGCATCGCGCTCCCATGATTTCAGAGCCGCCAATATGCCGGGTCTTCCCATTTATTGTCACCTCGCCGATTCCATCATTCATCAAGTAGGTATAGGATTCGGATCCGCGAGTCGTGACCGTCCTGTACGTCCGCGGACTTGCCGCGAGGATTTCAAAATCCCCGTCGTCTTGGCCCGGAGATTCGATAATCCCAGTAGCGTCAACGGTTACTAACCCCGAAGAAGATCCCAGGGCCGACAGGATATTCACAGCAGCCTGTACCGCTTGCGGGTCTGTCGAGGTGGCCCCCGGCATAGGAGGTGTCGGCCGTTGAGCGGCCCAAAGTGACAGCGTCGTGAAAGCAAGGAGACAGCAACACAAAAGTCGACAAACGATTCGCCTCATATGACGTACACCTCAAGTTGTTCAGTAGAATCTACTGACTCAGAGCGTTCTGCCCTGAGCAACCGTCCGGGTAACCTGGATTCTTGATGGGCAACCTGGCAAGTTTCTGGCCGTAGACCTTAGATTGTCGTTTTCTAATTGTCAAGTGCGATAAATACAACTTTGTGAGCTTGCGAAAGTCCACCGCATAGAACTTGCGCTCATCCTTCTCATCGTGTTTCAATTCGCTTTCTGAATTGGTTGTAGTGCTCCCCGCTAATTTAAACAGTCAGGGCCTCGGTTTTTAGGTCAACTGCAAAAGCCAAGAAAGCCTCGTGCGGGGTGCGATTTCCGATTCCGCGATGAGGCCGGTCGTGATTGTACTCCT
>Ga0335083_10000810_pt1 | contig 44946 bp, 41 predicted proteins | sample Lox_Sample_42_FD_206716 | JGI IMG/M metagenome (GOLD analysis project Ga0335083, IMG submission 206716) | Soil microbial communities from Loxahatchee National Wildlife Refuge, Florida, United States - Lox_Sample_4.2 | ecosystem: Environmental > Terrestrial > Soil > Wetlands | place: USA...
CGCCACGCCTTTCCTCGGCGCGGGAGGCGGCACTCTCAGCTTGCCCGGCAGCTGGGTGCCGGCGGGCAGCACGGCCGGCATGAGCGCGCTCGGCGCGACGCTCGCGCCGGTTGCGATCGAGTGGGACCGGCGCACCGCCTCGATCCTCGGGTCCTACATCGCAAGCTCCGCGTGGACCCTGCACGCCGAATTCCGCCACCAGGAGAAGGACGGCACCGGGCTCATGAGCGGCAGCTTCCTCACCGAGGCCACGCAGCTTGCGCAGCCGATCGACTATGTCACCGACACCGTCGAGGCCGGGATCGCCTGGGTCGATCACCGCGCGAGCGCGCGGCTCACCTACACGGGCTCCTGGTTCAAGAACGACATCGACTCGCTGACCTTCGCCAACCCCTACCTGCCCCTGGTTCCAGGCTCCACGCAGGGACGGCTGGCGCTGCCGCCGGACAACAACCTGCAGCAGCTCGCGCTCGCCGGCAATGTGCCGTTCTCCTGGCTCGCGACCTCGCTCAGCTATGCCGCCTCCCTCGGAACCCTGCGGCAGGACCAGGCCTTTCTGCCCGTCAGCACGCTGACGGGCGCCACCGTGCCGACGCCCGCCTCACTCGACGGCGACGTGCATCTGTCGCACTACGCGCTCGACCTCGCCATGCACCCGCTGGCGAAACTCGCGCTGCGCGGCGATGCGACCTACGACGGGCGCGACGACCACACCGCGCCGCAGACCCTCGACTACGTGATCACTGACACGTTCCCGAGCGCGAGCCCCGTGACCACGCCGCGCTACAGCGAGGACCGCACCCGCCTCGAGGGCAGCGCCGACTACACACTCGCGCGCTGGGTGCGGGTCGGCATCGGCGGCAAATACCTCGGAACACACTACGGACCCAACCAGATCGTGACCGACACGCACGACTACGAGAGCTGGGGGCGTGCGACCTTCGATCCGCTCGCCGGGCTGACCTTCATGCTGAAAGGCGGCAACGCCTCGCGCAAGACCTCGGGTTTCGAGGCGGCCGCGCTGCCGCCGGCCGAGAACCCGCTCGTCTGGGCCTACAACTACGCGCCGCGCGACCGCCAGTTCTTCACGATGACCGGCTCGTGGCAGGCGACCTCCACCCTCACGTGGTCGGTCGACGGATTCTTCGCCAACGACGAGTATCGCCTCTCGCAGCTCGGGCTGCAGAGCGTGCACCAGCGGCGCGCCTCGACCACGTTCACCTGGGCGCCGCGCGAGACCTTCAGCGCCTACATCGACGGCGGCTACCAGCGGATGTACATGCTCCAGGACGGCTTCACGGGAGCGCTCACGGCACCCTGGCAGGTGAGTGACTCCGAGCACTTCTGGAACGTCGGCGCCGGCGGCCAATGGGTGATGGCGGCGCGCTGGACACTCGCCCTCGATTATCTGCACGCGCCCTCGTACAGCGACTTCGGCACCCAGGTCGGCGGGCTCTCCGAGTCCTTCCCGCAGAACTGGAGCCGGCTGGACAACGTGCGGGTCGACCTGCGCTACCTGTGGACCCAGGCCGCACAGCTGCACCTGCGCTTCATCCACGAGAAGTACGATTCCAGCGACTGGGCTGTCGACGGCGTCGGCCCCGGCACCATTCCCAACCTGCTGGCGCTCGGCGTGCAGCCCTGGGCCCACGATGTGAACCTGGTGGCGCTCACCTTCCGCTACCAGTTCGGTGCGGCCGGCAAAGCGCCGCCCTGACGCCGCATCCGGTCACCCGTCATCGACGCGTCCGACAATCTCGCGGTTTCGCCGCGCCTCGGAAGACGGCCGCAGCCGCGCGCGGCCGCGGCGGCCGCCGATCCCCCGGTGGCCATCCCGGACTATCTCGCGCAGACCTACGCCTGGGCGTACCTGCGTCCGCGATCGGTGCGGCTGCTCGACCGTGGCATCGTCGTCAATGCGATCCTGTGGGGCAACTACCAGCGCCTGGTGCGCGCCGCCTGCGCCCAGTTCCGCCCGGGGGAGCACGTGCTGCAGGCGGCGAGCGTCTACGGCAGCGAGCCGCTGCAGCTCGCGGATCACCTCGGCCCGTCCGGCCGGCTCACGGTCATCGACGTCTCGCGGCTGCAGGTCGCGCATCTGCGCGCGAAGCTCGCGAGCCGGGCGAACGCCAGCGTCAGACTGGCCGACGCCACGGCGCGGGGGCGCGAGAGCTACGACGGCGTGTGCTGCTTCTTTCTGCTGCATGAGCTGCCGGACGCCTACAAGCGGCGCGCCGTCGATGCGCTGCTCGCGCGGCTCAAGCCGGGTGGGCGCGCGGTGTTCGTCGACTACGCCGCGCCGCGCTGGTATCACCCGTTGCGCGGCCTGATGTGGCTCGTGAACCGCTGGCTCGAACCCTACGCGGCGAGCCTGTGGCGCCACAGCATCGCGAGCTTTGCCGAGCGGCCCGACCTCTACCACTGGAGCGAGCGGCGGCTGTTCCTCGGGCTCTATCAGGTCGTGGTGGCGCGCCGCTGCGAGCCGGCGAGGCGCGACTGAGTGCAACTGCGCTATGCTCGGCCGGGACGCGCACCGAACTCACCGGCCCCATGACTGCGACCTCACACCCTCCCGACCGCCCCTCGCCGGAACTCGCGGGACCCGGCCTCGGCGCGACTGCGAAGCGCCTGTTTCTCTCCACGCGGCCCGCGTTCTTCACGGCCTCGGTGCTGCCCGTGTTCGTCGGCACGGCCCAGGCCGCCGCGAGCCTCGGGCACGTCGACTGGCTGCTACTTGCGCTCGCGCTCGCAGCCACGGTGCTGGCGCACGGCGCGACCAACGTCTACAACGACGTCGGCGATGACGTGATCGGCGCCGACGAAGGCAACAGCGCGCGCATCTATCCTTATACGGGCGGATCGCGCTTCATCCAGACGGGCCTCCTGACACGCGGCGAGATGGCACGCCTCGCGCTCGGCCTGGCCGTGGCGGCGCTCCTGATGGGCTGCGTACTGACGCTGCTGCGGGGTCCCGGCGTGGTGCTGCTCGGGCTCGCCGGTCTCGCGCTCGGAATCCTCTACTCGATGCCGGGCGTGCAGCTCTCCGCCCGCGGCGTCGGCGAGCTGGCAGTGGCTGTGGGCTTCGGGCCGCTGCCGGTACTCGGCGCGGTATGGCTGCAGGGCGCCCCTCTCGACCTGGGCGCGGTGCTGGTGTCGCTCCCCGTGGGTGCCTGGGTGGCAGCCATCCTGCTGATCAACGAGGTGCCGGACCGCGACGCGGATGCGCGCGCCGGCAAGCGTACGCTCGTCGTGCGCTTCGGCCCCCCCGGTGCGCGTGCCGTCTACCTCGGGCTGACCGCGCTCGCGCTCGGCGCGAGCGTGGCTGCGATCGCGAACGGCGAGCTGCCGCTCTGGTACGCGCTGCCCGCCGTGGCGCTCGCGTCCGCCGGCGCCATGGCCGCCCGCGGCATCAGCCTGGAATCCGCCGCGCGGCCGCGGCTGAGGAAGAGCATCGAGCTCACACTGGCCATTCACGCGCTCGGCAGCATCACGCTCTGTCTGGCGATCCTGGCACACCGCTTCGCCTGACAGCCTGAGCCGACATCCGCGACACCAGGGGGCGGTGCTCGTCAAATGGATGCTCGCACGCCGCTGCTGATCTACGACGGCGACTGCGGTTTCTGCGGCTACTGGGCGCGCTACTGGCAGAAGCTCACGGGAGACCGCGTGCGCTACCAGCCGTACCAGGAAGTGGCAGCGCAGTATCCCGATATCCCCCTCGCCGACTTCCAGCGCGCCGTCCAGTATCTGGCCCCCGACGGACGGCGTGCGAGCGCCGCCGAGGCGAGCTTCCTCACGCTCAGCCACGCGCCCGGAAAGGGGCTGTGGCTGGCGCTCTACCGCAGGCTGCGGGGATTCGCGGCCCTGGCGGAATGGACTTACGCCTTCATCGCGCGGCACCGCCCGGGTCTTTATCGCCTCAGCCTCTTTCTCTGGGGCAGGGACTACGCGCCGCCCCGCTATGAGCAGGTCTCGTTGCTGTTCCTGCGGCTCCTCGGGCCGATCTACCTCGCGGCCTTCGTCTCCTTCGCGGTACAGGCGCAGGGGCTGATCGGCAGCCACGGCATCCTGCCGCTCGCCGCGCTCGTCGAGGCGCTGCGCCAGCAGGCGGGACCGGAGCGCTTCTACCAGCTGCCGATGCTGTTCTGGCTCAACTCGAGCGACCTGGCGATCCAGGCGGTGTGCTGGGGCGGGGCGGGGCTGTCGCTGCTCCTCACACTGAATCTGCTGCCCCGCTCGAGCCTGCTGCTCCTTTATATCTGCTATCTCTCGCTCCTGTACGCCGGCCAGGCCTTCATGACCTACCAGTGGGACACCTTCCTGCTCGAGACCGGCTTTCTCGCCCTGCTCATGAGCTTGTCCACGCGCACGGGAATCCTGCTGCTGCGCTGGCTGCTGTTCCGCTTCCTGTTCATGTCGGGCGTGGTGAAGCTGCTCTCGGGCGACCCGAACTGGTGGAACCTCTCGGCGCTCTCCTACCACTTTCTCACCCAGCCGCTGCCGACTCCGCTCGCCTGGTATGCCGCGCACCTCCCGCCGCTCGTCCTGCGCTGCGGCACGGCCGCCACCCTCGTCATCGAGCTCGGCCTGCCCTTCCTCATCTTCTGCCCGCGCCGGCTGCGCTTCGCCGCCGCGTACGGCATCCTGCTGCTGCAGAGCTCGATCCTCGTCACCGGCAACTACAACTGGTTCAACCTGCAGACCATGCTGCTGTGCCTGCCGCTACTCGATGACGCCGCACTACTGCGAGTGCTGCCGCGGCGGCTCCGGCCCGCGCGGCCGCCGCCGGAGCGGACGAACGGCGGCGCGGCACCGCGGACTGTCCGAGTCGCGCTCGGCGCGTTCGCGGCGCTGCTCGTGTTCTGCAGCCTGATCGAGATGGACGTGCGCTTCGGCGGCAGCCCGCCGGCCGCGGCGCGCGCCGTCGACGCCTTCCTCGAGCCGCTGCACCTCGTCGGCTCCTACGGCCTGTTCTCCGTCATGACGACCGAGCGCGACGAGATCGTCATCGAGGGCTCGAACGACGGGCGCGACTGGCGCGAGTACGAGTTCCGCTACAAGCCCGGCGATGTGACGCGCCGCCCGCGCTGGAACATCCCGCACCAGCCACGGCTCGACTGGCAGATGTGGTTCGCCGCGCTCGACGACCCGCAGCGCCTGCGCTGGTTCTGGCTGTTCCTCGAGCGGCTCCTGCACAACGAGCCGGCGGTAACCGCGCTGCTCGCGAGCAATCCCTTCCCCGACAAGCCGCCGCTCTACCTGCGCGCCAAGTTCTACGATTACACCTATGCCGGCGCCGACGCGCACAGCCGCGGCATCTGGTGGCAGCGGCGCCTGCTCGGACTGTACTTTCCGGAAGTGCGGCTCAAGGCCGACACGGCGCACTGAGAGGGCCGCCCGCCTGGCAAATCCCAACGCACTGCCCTGCGCCGAGCTCACCATTCGCGCGGGCGCCAGCGCGCCGGCGTGCGCCGCGGCCAAGGGCTGGGTGCTCGCGGTCGCGGTACTCGGCTCGACCCTCGCGTATGTCGATGAGTCGGTGGTGAACGTCGCCCTGCCCGCCATCGAGACGGACCTGCGCACCACGCTTGCGGCGATGCAGTGGGTGATCAACGCCTACACCTTGTGCATGTCGGCGCTGCTGCTGGTCGGCGGCGCGGCCGCGGACCGCTTCGGCCGGCGCCGCGTCTTCGTGCTCGGAGTGAGCCTGTTCGCCGTCGCCTCGCTCGGCTGCGGCCTCGCGAACGGCGTAGCGGTGCTGCTCGCCGCGCGCGCCATGGCCGGCATCGGCGCCGCCTTGCTGGTGCCGTGCTCGCTCGCGCTGATCAGCGCGGCGTTCGAGGAGCGCGAGCGCGGCGCGGCGATCGGCATCTGGTCGGGTGCCTCGGCCGTCGCCGCCGGAGCGGCGCCGCTCCTCGGTGGCGGGCTGCTCGATCACTGGTCGTGGCGGGTGATCTTCCTGGTCAACCCACTGCTCGCAATTCCCACTCTGTGGATTTCGCTGCGACGGGTTCCGGAGAGCCGCGATCCGGACGCGCCCCCCGGCATCGACTGGCCGGGAAGTCTGCTCGCCTTCGCCGGACTCGGGTCGCTCGTGTACGGACTGATTGCCTCCGCGGACCTCGGCTGGGCTCACGGCGTGGTGGTCGTGTCGCTGGCCCTCGGCGCGGGACTCCTGACCCTGTTCGTCGTCGCCGAATTGCACAGCCCCGCGCCGATGATGCCGCCCGAGCTGTTCCGCTCGCCGACCTTCAGCGGCGTCAACCTGCTGACCCTGCTGCTCTACGGCGGACTCGGCGGCGGCTTTTTCTTCCTGCCCTTCCTCTTGATTCAGGCACGCGGCTATTCGGCGACCGCGGCCGGCGCGGCCTACCTGCCCTTCACCATCATCCTCGGCGGGTTGTCGCGCTGGTCCGGCGGGTTGATCGACCGCTTCGGCGCGCGCGGCCCGCTCATCCTCGGGCCGACGATCGCCGCGGGCGGCTTTGCGCTGCTGGCTGTCAGCCGTCAGCCCTACTGGACCGTCCTCGTCCCCATGGTCGTGCTCGGGCTCGGCATGGCCGTCACGGTCGCGCCGCTCACCACCGCCGTCCTCAACGCAGTGCCGACGCACCGCACCGGCGTCGCCTCCGGGATCAACAACGCGGTCGCCTCCGTCGGCAGCCTGCTCGTGATTGCGGTGCTGGGGAGCGTTGCAGTCGGCGCCATGTCTCGCTCCCTCGAGCGGCGCCTGGAGACCCCGCCCGCCCCACTCGAAGTACGGCGGGCGGTCGAGGCCGCGCGCGGCGGCTTCGTCATCCCGGAGCTCCCGGCCAGCCTGCCGGACGAGGAGCGTCGGCGCGCCCGTATGATCGTTGCCGCCTCGATCGAGGAGACCGTGCGGCTCACGTTGTGGATCGCGGCGGCCCTGGCACTCGCCGGCGCGCTGACCGCGGCCGCTACGCTGCCGCGCCCCGAGCCGCGCGCAACGGCGCCACCGCCCGGCTGACGCTCGCCGCTCTTGACGCTCTCAGGCCGCTCCGGGCTCGAGGATCGTCGTGATCGCCACCCCCTGCTTGAGTGTCAGGGTCACCGGGGTGCGCTCGGCGATGTCCGCGAGACGAGCGCGCTGCGCCTCATCGAGCTCGCCCTCGAGACGCAGATGGCGCGTCATCGTGCGGCTCTCGCCTTCGTGCCGGAACAGTACGTCGACATGGGCCGCCCGCAGCGGCCAGCTCTTGCGCTCGGCGTACATGCGCAGCGTGATCGCGGTGCAGGCCGCGAGCGCCGCGCACAGCAACTCGTGCGGCGCGGCCCCGGTGTCCTTGCCTCCGAGCGCCGGGCCCTCGTCGGAGGTGAGAGGATGGTGCCCCGCCACGAGAGCGGTCGCGTAGTTGATGGTGCCGATATCCGCGGTCGCTCGCGCCATGGCCGTTGTCCCCGCCGCCGTGTGCGGCTAGTCTGGCAGCCACTGCAACAGAATGCGACGACGAGGTGACCGCAATGCCCGAGCCTTCGTTTCATGGCGTGGACCTGGCCGCGCCCGTCGTCGCCACCGATCACACGCTCGGACCCGAGCACGCGCGGGTCGTGGTAGTCGAATACGGTGATTTTGAGTGCCCGATCTGCAAGCAGGCTGCGCCGACCGTGCGGCTGCTGCTCGAACGATTCCCCAACCGCGTTCGGATCGCCTTCCGTCACTTTCCGCTCGAGCAGGCCCATCCCCATGCGCTGCTGGCGGCTGAAGCCGCCGAGAGCGCCGGCGAGCAGGGTAAGTTCTGGGAGATGCACGACCTGCTGTTCGCCAACCAGGGACACCTGCAAGAGCGTCACCTGCATTCATACGCCGAGCGGCTCGGGCTCGACATGGCGCGCTTCACCGCGGAGATGGACGACCGCGTCTACACGCAACGCATTCGCGAGCACCAGGAGAGCGGTCGGCGCAGCCATATCCGCGGCACGCCCGGCTTCTTCGTCGACGGCCGGATTCAGGACGTGTCGTTCGGCTTCGAGCGGCTGTTCGATGCGGTGGGGGCGGCGCTGCGACGCTGACGGCACCCACCCGGCAGGTGCGCGCTAGTCCATCGGCACGGCGATCGACTTCGGCACCACGGCCGCGGTCAGCGTCTCGCGCAGCGGTACGTGGCGTTCCGCTCGCCCCGTGCGCCACCAGGGCTCGACGTCCCTGCCGTGCGCCGGCTCGATCGGCTCGCCGAGGCGCGGCATCACGAGCTGCGCACCCGCGGCGCCGGCGAGCCGCAGCAGGGTCTCGGCGGGCTGGTCCCAGGCGTGCATCGCCAGCGCGAACGTGCCCCAGTGAATCGGCAGGAACGGGCCGCCGCCGAGCAGCGTGTGCGCCTTGAGCGCGTTCTCGGGACCTAAGTGCATGTCGCCCCAGGCGGCGTGCCACGCGCCGACTTCGAGCATCGTCAGATCGAACGGTCCGAGCCGCGTGCGGATCTCCCCATACTCGGTCGTGAGTCCCGTATCGCCGCTGAAGAACACCGCGTGCCGGGCCGAGCGGATGACCAGCGAGGACCAGAGCGTGCTGTTGCGCGTCTTGATCGTGCGACCCGAGAAGTGCTGCGAAGGCGCGGCGGTGACCGTGAGGTCCGCGTTCGGCAGCGACCATGACTCCCACCAGTCGAGCTCGACGATGCGCTCGGGCGCGATACCGAAGGCCTCGAGATGCGCGCCGACGCCGAGCGAGGTTACGAACGGGACCGTGTGCTTGCGCAACTGCCGGATCGTCGGATAGTCGAGGTGGTCGTAGTGATCGTGCGAGACGACGACGAGGTCGATGGGCGGGAGCGCGCGCAGCGCAACCGGCACGGGCTGGAAGCGTTTCGGGCCGATGAAGCGCGAGGGCGAGGCACGCGGGCCCCACACCGGGTCGGTGAGCACGCGCAGCCCGTCGATCTCGATCAACACCGTGGAGTGTCCGAGCCACGTGGCGCGCAGGCCGCTGCCGGGGGGCTTCCCCCAGGTCTCGAGCGGATCCACGGCCGGCAGCGGGCCGGGCGGCACGCGCCGCTCGCCCCCGCAGAGAAACTCGCGCAGGCTCGGTATCGGCGCGCCCGGGTCGCGCAAGCCCGGCAGGATCGGATGCAGATTGCGGAAGGCCTCGCCGACCCAGCGCGGCGAGGCCCGGATGCGCTCGAGGGGGGAGCCCTCGGGCCTTCTTCCCAGGGATCTCATCGGCCGCATGATACCCGGCGTCCTGCGTGTCTGATGTGATCAAATGACAAGTAGGGAGCCCCCGGGGAGGTCCGCCGTGAGCAGTTCCACCGCGCCCGAGTCGGGCGTCCTGCGCGTCGCCTCGAGTCACTCGGTGGCCGATACCGTGGCGCGTCTCGAAGGCCTGCTGAGGGAGCACGGTGTCCTCATCTTCGCGCGCATCGATTTCAGCGGCGACGCGGGCCGTGCGGGCCTGGCGCTGCGGCCGGAGCAGATGCTCATCTTCGGCAATCCCAAGGCAGGCACACCGCTCATGCAGAGCGAGCCGGCGGTCGGCCTCGACCTGCCGCTCAAGGCCCTCGTCTTCGAGGATGCCGCCGGCAAGACCTGGATCGCCTGGAACGACCCGCAGTACATCGTGCGGCGTCACGCCCTGCCCGCGGCCCTCGCTGCAGGTCTCGCCGCCGTCACGCCGCTCATCGAGCGTGCCGCGCAGTCCTGAGCGGCGGCGCCGCGCTGCCTCAGGACAGCGCGAGATAGAGGCTGTAGCTCGCGACGATCAGCACCAGGCAGGCCGACAGCGTCAGCTCCGTACGCACGTTCGAGGCGCTATGCGGCTGCGCATCGTCGAGCAGCCGTGTGATGCGTACAAAGCGCGCGGTCGCGAGCACCACCAGGGCCACGCCGCCCAGGATGAGCACCAGCCCCTCGTAGTTCCCCACCCTGCCGGAGAGCCTGGGGAGCTCGGTCGCCGGCCTGCCGGTGGCGACAATCGCGATCGTGCGCAGGAAGAGATTGAACTTCTCGATGAAGAAGCCGAAGGCAATCACGGCGATGCCGGTGCGCACCCAGGCGAGAAACGTGCGCTCGTTCGCCGCATGATCGCGGTAGCCGGTGATCATCGCGATCCTCCGTTGGCATCAGGCATGGATGCGTTTCATCGCCGGATCATAGAGCGGCCGCGCCGACACCACCGCCGGGTACAGCTTGCCGGCGATGTCGACCTGCCACTCCCCGGCGCCGAGATAGGCGTCATCGACCGTCACCCTGGGCTCGATCATCGCGAGCCCCACCGCACCGCCGAGCGTATGGCCGTAAGAGGCGGCGCGCACGTAGCCGACCGGCACGCCGTCGCGACGCACGACCTCGGCGTGGAACATGAGAGGCTCGGGGTCCTTGACCAGCACCTGCACCAGGCGCCGCTTGAGGGGACCCGCGGCCTTGTGCCTGAGCACCGCCTCCTTGCCGATGAAGCCGTCGGGCTTCTTCAGGTCGAGCGCGAAGCCGAGACCCACCTCGTAGGGCACGTCGGTGTTGTCGATGTCGTGGCCGTAGTCGCGGTAGCCCTTCTCCATACGCAGGCTCCCGAGCGCCTTGAGCCCCGCGTGCGCGAGCCCGAACGGGCGTCCGGCCGCCACGATGCGCTCGTAGACGTGCGTGGCCTGCTCGGCCGGCACGTACAGCTCGTAGCCGAGCTCGCCGAGATAGGTGATGCGGATGCACAGCACGCGCGCGAAACCGATGTCGATCTCGCGTGCCGTGCGGAACGGAAACGCCGCGTTGGAGAGATCGACGCTCGTCAGCTGCTGCAGCAGCGCGCGTGAATTCGGCCCCTGTACGTTGAGCTGGCCGTAGCCGGAGGTCACATCCGTGACGCTGGCGTGGGCATCCTCGCCGATGTGGCGCCGCATCCAGGTCTCGGCGTGGCGCACCATGGTGTCGGTCACGACCACGAAGTAGCGCTCGTCGTCGAGCTTGCTCACGGTGAGATCGGCCTCGAGCCTGCCGTTCTGGTTGAGCCACTGCGTGTAGCTGATCGTGCCGGCGGCACCGTCGACCTGATTGGCGGAAATGCGATTGAGGCAGCGACCGGCATCGCGCCCCTGCACCAGGAATTTCCCCATGAAGGACATGTCCATGAGGATGACGTTCTCGCGGGCGGCGCGATGCTCCTCGCGCCAGCGCGCGAACCAGCTCGGGCGCCCCCAGGTGAGCGGCCCCGGGTCCGGCGTGCTGCCGGCACCGGCATACCAGTCGGGGCTCTCCCAGCCGCTCACTTCCCGAAAGTACGCGCCGGCCGCCGCGAGCTGCTCGTGGTACGGCGACTTGCGCACGCCGCGCGCGCTCGCGAGCGACATGAAGGGATAGTGGCACTTGTAGACCAGGCCGAGCGACTCGACCGTGCGCTCGCGCCGATATTCGGGATTGGTCTGGGTCACGTGCAGCCGATCGATGTTGAACCCGGTGACGTCGACGTCCGGGCAGCCCGTCACGATCCAGTGAGCGAGCACCCGCCCGAGTCCACCGCCGGTCAGGACCCCGATCGAGTTGAGCCCGGCCGCCACGAAGTAGCCGCGCAGCTCGGGCGCCTCGCCGACGACGGGGCGCAGGTCGGGGGTGAAGCTCTCCGGTCCGCAGAAGAAGCGCTTCATGCCCACTTCCTGCGTGATCGGTACGCGCGCCATGGCGCGCTCGAGGAACGGGGTCATGCGCTCCCAGTCGGGCGGCAGCTCGCCGAAGGAGAAGTCGCCGGGAATTCCCCCGACGTTCCACGGCGCGCACACCGGCTCGAACAGGCCCACCATGAGGCCGCCGCCCTCCTCGCGGTAGTAGCCGTAGGCGCCCGGGTCCTCGAGCACCGGCATGTTGGGTGGCAGATTCTTGATGGGCTCGGTGATCAGGTAGTAGTGCTCGGCGGCCTGGTTCGCGATGGTGACGCCGCTCGCCGCGCCGAGCTGCCGCGCCCACATCCCGGCGCAGTTGACGACGATCTCGGTGCGGATGTCGCCGTGCGCAGTGCGCACGCCCGTCACCCGTCCGCGCGCCTTGAGCACTGCGGTCGCAGGCACGCCCTCGAGGATCCTGACACCCCGCTGGCGCGCACCCTTGGCGAGCGCCATCGTGACGTCCACCGGGTTCACGCGCCCGTCGTCCTTCACGTAGAAGCCCGCCTCGATGTCGTCGACCCGCGCGAGCGGGAAGAGCTCGAGCACCTCGCGCGGCGAGATCTCGAGCACATCCACGCCACAGTAGCGGTTGAAGGCCGAGACCCGCCGGTACTCCTCGAGCCGGTCCTTGTCCGCGGCGACCTCGATGAAGCCGATCTGCGCGAGCCCGGTCGACTGGCCGGTCTCCGCCTCGAGGCGCCGGTAGAGGTCGCGCGAGTACTTGCGCATCTCGGTCGAGGTCTCGGAGGTCGAGCCGAAGGTGACCATCAGCCCGGCGGCGTGCCAGGTGGTCCCCGAGGTGAGCCGGTCACGCTCGAGGAGCACCACGTCCTGCCAGCCCATCGCCGCCAGGTGGTATGCCACCGAGGTGCCGATGATGCCGCCGCCGATCACGACGGCACGGGCGTGGGAGGGAATCGCGGCGGGCGGGGCGGCGTTCACGCGCTACAGTCTACCGTCCCAGATAGCGCGACAGCACGTTCGAGGTGACGCGCTCTACCATGCGATCGCGCCGCAGGAGCGCTGCCACCCATTCGCAGCTGCCGGCATGGAACACTTCTCCGCGACCGCGGGCGAAGCCAACAATCATCCCCGCGCCGCGCTTGACCCGATCCACGGCCGAATCGCTGCCGTCGCCGAGTACGGTCTCCGCCACGTACTTCGCATCGTCGTCTGACAGAAACCTGTCATCGAGCGCGACGTCCATGCGCTCCTCCTTGAGGCTCGACATACCGAGCGCCAGGATCTGTAACCCCGGCGGGGCGCCGCTGGTCCCGGTCGGCTCGGGGAGACCCCCGCGAATCACATAGTCCAATCCGTCGACCTCATAGCCGAACGCATGGCCTTCCGCCCCAAGCAGATCTCCGTAGCAGAGACCGGTGCCGGCGAAAGCCCAATGCTCGGGCCGGTACACCGGAAAGCCGCGCACGCCCCGCGGTGCACAAGCGCCCCACCCTGCGTAGAGGCCGTTGGTGGCGTTGAGACCGAAAGTCGCAGCTCCCGCCCGCCCGGTCTCACGGGCTTCCCAGGAGCCGGTGGTGCGTGAGGGATCGGCGGATCGGTACACCGGATCCTCGGCGCGCGCGCGGTACTTGTAGCAGACCTGTGCCCTGCCCTCCCTCTCGAGGCGGATCTGCCACATGAAATTCCCGGCGAATCGTGCCACTTTCCCGCCACGCTCGATGTAGTGGTCGACCGCATCGCGCATTTCCCACGTCCAGTATTCATCGTGGCCGACGAACACGACGCAGGCGTAGCCGTCGAGAATCTCCGGATGGAAATGCAGCTCGTGCTGGCTCGCGAGATCGACCTCGAAGCCCGTGCTCTCGGCCCAGCGCAGGAAATGCCGGTCGTAGCTCGCCCATCCGGATGAGGCGTACTTGTTGGAGTAACCGTTCGCGAACGCCCATTCGAGATGCGGGTAGCGCGGGCCGGCGCCGGGCGGCGGGGAAACCTCGAGCGGCACCCGCGGCGCGTCCTGCGGCAGCACGACGAAGCCGCGGCACCAGGGTCGCTCGAGACTCACGGTGGTCGCGTATTGATTGCGCTTTGGCCCGGTGATGCCCTGGTAATGATTCGATCCGCCCCAGGTGTTGTAGGCCGTCCAGGTCGAGGACGCTGCGACCTGCAGAATCCGTCGTGATCCGGTGCCGGCGAGCGGGCGCACGATGAAGAGGTGATGCGCCGTGAGCTCGCTCTGCTGCGGCCCTTGCGCGGTCAGCGTGACCCGATAGGCGCCCGAAGGCCAATCCTCTCCGATCCGGAATTCGAGCGTTGGCTGCCAACCGCAGCCGGCCACGGAACACTGCTCGGGCGTGTCCTGCCAGCGCGCGCCGCGCACCTCGCGCCTGAAGACCGGCAGCAGCGTCGCACCGTCGCGGGTGATCTCGAGCCGAAACTCCCCGGCAGTGGAGCATACGTACAGACGCACGCTCGCGCCGGGCGGGTAAGCGATCGAATCCGTGTAGCACCAGATCTCGCCGCGCTCGCCGGCCATGCCGGGACGCTCATAGCGATGGCCGAAGACCGCCTCGCGCCGCTGCGCCTCCGTCAGGCCGAAGTCCGGAAATGCGCTCATGAATTTCCCCCGCGAGCCGTATGTTAGAGTCGATCGCCTGGTGTCTGCATCCTCGCGCATCGAACAGCACACGATTTACCAGATTCCGCTCGACCAGCGGCACGGCAAGGCACGCCAGCTGTTCACGCTGTGGTTCGGCGCGAACCTGAACGTCCTCACCGTGGTCACCGGGGCCCTGGCGACCACGATCTTCCATCAATCCTTTCTCTCCGGGGTGCTCGCCATCCTGGTAGGAAATCTGATCGGCACGGTCTTCATGGCGCTGCATGCCGCTCAGGGTCCGCGGCTCGGCGTCCCGCAGATGGTGCAGAGCCGCGGCCAGTTCGGCGCCAAGGGAGCCGGATTCGTGGTCGCCCTGGTGGCTTTCATGTACGTAGGCTACGCAGGCACCGCCTTCGTGACGGGCGGGCAATCGCTGCACTATATCCTCCCGACACTCAACGAGCAGGCGGCGATCCTCGCCATCGGAGCGATCAGTCTCGCGGGCGCGATCTACGGACACGACCTCATCCATTTCACCACGCGCATGATGACCTTCATCTCGGGAAGCGCGCTCCTCCTGTGCTACCTGTGGCTGCTGTTCATCACTCCCATACCCGGACACTTCCTCACCCAGGGATCCTTCTCCGCGGTCGGCTTCTTCAAGATGGTCTCCATGGGCGCCCTCTGGCAGCTCGGATACGCGCCCTATGTCTCAGACTACTCGCGCTATCTGCCCCCGGATTCGGGCCCCCGCCAGGCGTTCTGGGCCTGCTATTGGGGCACGGCGCTCGGCGGCGTGCTGCCCATGATTCTCGGAGCCATGATCGGGCCGGCGGTCGTCGACGGCAACGTGATCATTGCAATCGCCGAGCTCACCGGGCGGGTGAGCTGGCTGATCACGCTGTTACTCGCGCCCGGAGTCGCAGTGGCCGGTGCCATCTGCCTCTACGGAGGCGCGCTGGCGATGATCACACTGGGACACACGCTCGCTCCCGGCTGGCGCATCACCCACCGCGCGCGCATCGCGATCGCTTCGGGAATATTCATCACTGCTCTTCTCATCAGCATCGAGGGGGCCTCGGACTTCCTGTCCCTCTACAGCGAGTTCAACGAGCTGCTGCTTTACCTGCTCGTACCCTGGACCGCCGTGAACCTCATCGATTATTACCTGATCCGCTACGGCGACTACCACGTCCCGTCCTTCTTCGCCGCGGACGGCGGCGTCTACGGTCAATACAACGTAACGGCAGTGGCCGCCTACCTCGTGGGAATCGTGGTGCAGATCCCATTCATCGCCGCGGACTTCTATACCGGCCCGATGGCCCGGGCGATGGGCGGAGTCGATCTCTCCTGGGCGGCCGGCATCGCGGTGGTGAGTCCGCTGTATTATTTCGCCATGCGCGCCGGCAGCGGCCGCTATTGTCCGAGCGAGGCGGCTGAGCGTAAATAGCACCATGGCGCACCAACTATCGCAGGCGGCGGAGACAGCTCCCGAGCGCGAGACGGTCCTGCACAGCTGGTGCAGCTCATGACCTTCAAGCTGACCTACGCCACCATGTTTGATCCGCCCGAGGAGCTGCACGCGCGCTTCGAGGCGGCCGTCGAGCGGGTGCGCGCCACGCTCGGCGCGGCTCATCGGCTGTATCTCGACGGCGCCGACCGACCGGCGGAGCGCAGCCTCGAGAAACGCAATCCCGCCGACCGCGAGCAGCTGCTCGGCACGTTCGCGGCCGCGAGCGCCGCCGATGCGGACCGGGCGCTGCGCGCCGCACACGCTGCCTGGCCGGCGTGGCGCCGGACTCCGGCCGCAGCGCGCGGGCAGCTGCTGCGGCGAGTCGGGCGGTTGATCGAGGAGCGGGTCTACGACCTCGCCGCGGCGCTCACCCTCGAGGTGGGGAAGAACCGCATGGAGGCGCTCGGCGAGGCGCAGGAGGCAGCGGATTTCTTCGCCACTTACTGCGACGATTTCGAGCGCGCGGACGGCTTCGTGCGGGCGCTCCCCGACGATCCGCTCGCGAGCCACGTGTCCCACAACCGCAGCGTGCTCAAGCCCTACGGCGCCTGGGTCGTGATCACACCGTTCAACTTTCCCCTGGCACTCGCCGCCGGCCCGGTGGCGGCGGCGCTCATCACCGGCAACACCGTGGTGCTGAAGGGCGCGACGGTGACGCCCTGGGCCGGGCGGCTGCTCGCGGACTGCATGCGCGATGCCGGGCTTCCCCCCGGAGTGTTCAACTACCTGAGCGGCTCGAGCGGCGAGATCGGCGCAGCGCTCGTCGAGCATCCGCTCACGGCGGGCGTGACCTTCACCGGCTCTTTCGAGATCGGCCGGCAGATTGCCGTGCGTCTCCAGAGCGGGGCGTACCCCAGGCCCTGTATCGCGGAGATGGGCGGCAAGAATGCCTGCATCGTCACCGCCCGCGCGGACCTCACGCGTGCCACCGCCGGCATCCTGCGCTCCGCGTTCGGCATGGGCGGCCAGAAGTGCTCGGCTCTCTCGCGACTCTACGTCGATGCGCGCGTGGCCGAGCCCCTCACCGAGGCGCTGCTCAGGCAATTGAAGGCGCTCAGGATCGGCGACCCGGCGCAGCGTGAGAACTGGCTCGGGCCGGTTGCGACGAGCTCGGGCTACGAGGACTACGCGCGCTACGCCGCGCAGCTGCGCACCGGCGGCGCACGGATCCTCTCCGGCGGCGAGCAGCTCAAGGAAGGCGCCCTCGCCCGCGGCTTCTTCGTCCGCCCGACGCTCGCCGAGGCGCCGCCGGGGCATCCGCTGTGGGACAAGGAGATGTTCCTCCCGATTCTGATGCTGCACAGCGTGGGCTCGAACGAGGAGGCGATGGTACTCGCCAACGCTTCCCCGCTCGGACTCACGGCGGGCTTCTACGGCGCGCCGGATGAGGTGGGCTGGTTCCAGGAGAACATCGAGGCGGGTGTGACGTACGCCAACCGGCCGCAGGGTGCGACCACCGGCGCGTGGCCCGGGTACCAGCCCTTCGGCGGCTGGAAGGGCTCGGGCACCACCGGCAAGGCGATCGCCTCCTTCTATTATCTGCCGCAGTACCTGCGCGAGCAGTCGCAGACCGTGGTCGAGTGAGCGCGATGCCGCTGTTGCCGCTCGATGAGGCGATCGCGACGCACGTGCGCGACGGCGACAGCGTGGCGCTCGAGGGCTTCACGCACCTCATCCCGTTTGCCGCCGGTCACGAGATCATCCGTCTCAGGCGGCGCAATCTGCATCTGATCCGCATGACGCCGGATCTGATCTACGACCAGCTGATCGGTATGGGGTGCGCCTCCCGGCTGACTTTCTCATGGGGCGGCAATCCCGGCGTCGGATCGCTGCATCGCCTGCGCGATGCGGTGGAGCGGCAATGGCCGCAGCCGCTCGCGCTCAGCGAATTCAGTCACGCGGAGCTGGCGCTCGCCTACCAGGCCGGCGCGAGCGGCATGAGCTGCGGCCTGATGCCGCATCACGCCGCTACGGATCTCGCCCGCGTGCCGGGTGCCGCCGTGCGCACCGTCCCCTGCCCCTTCACCGGCCGGCTGCTGACCGCGGTCCCCGCCATCAATCCCGACGTTACGATCCTGCACGCGCAGCAGATCGATGCCGAAGGCAACGTGCTCATCCGCGGCATCGTCGGCGCCGCGCGCGAGGCCGCACACGCCGCGCGGCGCGTACTGGTGACCGTGGAGGAGCGGGTCGAGCGGCTCGACGCCGAGATGAACGCGCTGGTGCTGCCGTCGTGGCTCATAACGTGCGCGAGCGTCGTGCCGGGCGGGGCCTATCCCTCCTACGCCCAGGGCTACTACGCACGCGACAACCGCTTCTATCTCGCCTGGGATGAGATCGCGCGCGACCGCCAGGCGTTCACGGCCTGGATGGAGCGCCACGTGCTCGGCATGCGCGATCACGCGGCGCTGTTGCGCGCGCTCGGAGTCGCCGCATGAGCATGCCCGGCTACAGCCCGGAAGAGATCATGACGGTGACGGCCGCACGGCACCTGCAGGACGGCGCGGTGTGTTTCGTCGGTATCGGCCTGCCGAGCGCCGCGTGCAACCTGGCGCGCATGACGCATGCACCGCGTCTCGTGCTGATCTACGAATCGGGCACGGTGGGCACCAAGCCCACAGTGCTGCCGCTTTCGATCGGCGACGGCGAGCTCGCCGAGACCGCGACCTGCGTCGTGCCGCTGCCGGAGATCTTCGCGCACTACCTGCAGCGCGGCCGCGTCGACGTCGGCTTCCTCGGGGCGGCGCAGATCGACGCTTTCGGAAATCTCAACAGCACCGTCATCGGCGACTATGCGCACCCTAAAGTGCGGCTGCCGGGCGCGGGCGGTGCCTCGGAGATCGCGACCTACGCCCGCGAGGTGCTGGTCATCATGAAGCAGACGCCGCGCAGTTTCGTATCTTCCCTCGACTTTCTCACCTCTGCCGGCTACCTCGAAGGCCACGGCGCGCGCGCCGCGAGCGGCAGTCCGGGCGCCGGCCTGCGCGCCGTGATCACCGACTTCGGTATCCTGCGGCCGCACGCCGCAACGCAGGAGCTCGAGCTCGCCGCGCTCTACCCTGGCATCGGCGTGGATGCCGCGCGTGCCGCGACCGGCTGGCCGCTGAAAGTCGCCGCCCGCCTCGAGACGCTGCCCGCCCCGGAGCCTGCCGATCTCGTCGTGCTCCGCGACCTCGAGGCGCGCACGCGCGCGGCGCATGCGCGGCCGATCCGCATCAACTTGAGGAGCTGACATGGCAACACCCCACATCCACATGCCGCTTCCCGGGCCGAAGGCGCAGGCACTCATGGCCCGCGACCGGCTCGTGACGACGCCCTCCTACCCGCGCGACTACCCCTTCGTCATGGCGCGCGGCCGCGGTGCCGAGGCCTGGGACGTCGACGGCAACCGCTTCCTGGACTTCATGAGCGGCATCGGCGTCGCCAGCACCGGTCACGCGCACCCCAAGGTGGTGCAGGCCATCAAGGACGCGGCCGACGATTTCCTGCACATCTCCTCCGATTACTGGCACGAGCGCATGACGCGGCTCGCCGAGCGCATCAACGAGCTCGCGCCCATGGGCGAGCCGGTGCAGGTGCTGGTGTGCCAGAGCGGTACCGAATCCGTCGAAGGTGCGCTCAAGCTCGCCCGCTACGTGACCGGCCGTCCGCGCTTCATCGGTTTCCTCGGCGGCTTTCACGGCCGCACCATGGGAGCGCTCGCCTTCACCTCGAGCAAGGTGACCCAGCAGGCGGGGTTCTTCCCGACGATGCCCGGGGTGACCCACGTGCCCTACCCCAACCCCTACCGGCCGCTGTTCGCGGGCGCCGACCAGGGCCGCGCGGTCCTCGACTACATCGAGATGCTCTTCCAGAGCAACCTGCCGCCGCAGGAAGTCGCCGCGATCGTGGTCGAGCCGATCCAGGGCGAAGGCGGTTATCTCGTCCCGCCCGACAGCTTCCTCCCGGGCCTGCGCGCGCTGTGCGACCGCCACGGAATTCTCCTGGTTTTCGATGAGGTGCAGTGCGGCATCGGTCGCACGGGCCGCATGTTCGCCAGCCAGCACTGGGGGGTGTCGCCGGACATCATGACGCTCGCCAAGGGTCTCGCCTCGGGTCTGCCGATGGGACTCGTGGTGGCGCGCCGCACCCATATGGAGAAATGGAAGCGCGGCGCGCACGGCAACACCTTCGGCGGCAATCCCCTGTGCTGCGCGGCGGCGCTCGCCACCCTCGAGCTCGTCGAGCGCGAGTACGCGGCCAATGCGGCGGCGGTCGGAGAGTACTTCATCGGACGCCTGCGCGAGCTGCAGCAGCGCTTCCCCTGCATCGGCGAGGTCCGCGGCAAGGGGCTCATGATCGGCATGGAGCTCATCACCGATCCCAAGAGCCGTGCGCCCGCGAAGAAGCTGTGCGAGGCCGTGCTGACACGTGCCTTCCACCACGGTCTCCTGCTGCTCTCCTGCGGCGCGAGCACGGTGCGCTTCATTCCCCCGCTCATGATCGGCCGCGGACACGTGGACGAGGCGCTGACACTGCTCGAGCCGGCGCTCAAGGAAGCGCTGGCCTCCGTCTGAGGAGCGGCGCATGTCGGGCACCACCGTCGAGCAACCGCGCGCCCTGGGACTCCTCATGTGCACCGCGCTGGTCGTGGGCAACACGATCGGCGTCGGCATCTTCATGCTGCCGGCCTCGCTCGCCCCCTATGGACTCAACGCCGTCCCCGGCTGGCTGATCACGACCGTCGGCTGCATCTTCATCGCCTGGGTGTTTGCGGGACTGGCGCGCGCCTTTCCGCAGGACGACGGGCCGTACGCGTACGCAAGCCGCGCTCTGGGCTCCGGCGTCGCGTTCGTCCTCATGTGGTCCTACTGGATCTCCACCGTGGTAACCAACGCGGTGCTCGCCACCGGCGTGGTCGGCTACCTGTCGTCCTTCTTCCCCGTGCTGGCCACCAACCACCTGCTCGCCGCGCTGACGGCGATGGCGCTGGTCTGGTTATTCGTAGTGATCAACGTGCGCGGCGCGCGGACCGCCGGCTGGGTGCAGGTGTGGAGCACCGTGCTGAAGCTCCTGCCGCAGCTCGGGATCGTGGCGCTCGGGGTGTGGGCGGTGTTCGCGCCTCATGCAGCCTCGCCAGTGCACCTGCCGACGACGCCCATCTCGCTCGGCGGAGTGATCACGGCATCCACCCTTGCGCTCTACGCCATGCTCGGCGTCGAGTGCGGCGCGATGCCGGCCGGCCGGGTGTGCGACCCTGGCCGCACCATCCCGCGCGCCACGTTCATCGGCACCCTCACGGTCGCGGCAGTCTACATCTGCGTCTCGCTGATCCCGATGCTGCTGATCCCGCAGGAGGAGCTGGCGAACTCCAGCGCCCCGTTCGCGGACCTGTTCGCGCGCTTCCTCGGGCCCGCCTCCGGGAAGCTCCTCGCCGTGTTCGTGATCGTGAGCGGCCTCGGCGCCCTCAACGGCTGGACGCTGATCCTGGGTGAGCTCACCGTGAGCTTCGCCCGGCACGGCGGCTTTCCGCCGGCGCTCGGAAAGGTGAACGCGCACGGTGCCCCGACGCGCGGCTTCGTGCTGACCGCCATCCTCGCGAGCCTCATGATGCTCACGAGCTACAGCGACTCGACCGCCGGCGCTTTCACCTTTCTGAGCCTGGTGGTCACCGCCACCAACCTGCCGGTATATTTCGGCTGTGCGATCGCCGTCCTGATCTTGTGGCGCCGCGGTGAGCTCGGCAGGCTCAGGGCCCGCGAGTACCGCTGGCTGGCGGCCGCGGCGCTGGCGACCGGCTACTGCGTGTGGGCTTCGATCGGCATCGGCGGCCGATCGCTCGCCTGGGCCCTGGCGTTGTGCGCCGTGGGGGTGCCGGTGTACTGGTGGTACGCGATCGTGCGCCGGCCGGCGCTCGCGACCTGACCATGGAGAATCCAATGTTCAAGATGGCCGTCCGCTCTGTCGCCGCGGTCCTGCTGCTGGCGCTCGCCGCCGGCGCGCCGCTCGCGAGCGCCGCGGCACCCGCCCCGCTCAAGACGCGCAATGTGGTGCTGATCGTGAGTGACGGGCTGCGGTGGCAGGAGATCTTCACCGGCGCCGACCCGACGCTCCTCAACCAGAAGAACGGCGGCATCTGGGCCAAGGAGGCGGACTTGAGGCGCGAGTACTGGCGCGACGATGTCAACGAGCGGCGCAAGGTACTGTTCCCCTTCATCTGGGGCACGGTGGCCGCCCGCGGCCAGATCTTCGGCAACCAGCTCAAAGGCAGCGTGGCGCGCGTCACCAATACCTTCTGGTTCTCGTACCCCGGCTACAACGAGATGCTCTCGGGCCACGCGGATCCGCGCGTCAACTCCAACCACTTCGGTCCGAACCCCAACGTCACCGTATTCGAGTGGCTCAATGGCCTGCCGGACTTCAAAGGTCAGGTCGCGGCGTTTGCCAGCTGGGGCACGTTCAAGGACATCTTCAATGTCGATCGCAGCCACCTGCCGGTGCACTGCGGCCAGGACGTGCCCTATAAAGGTGAGGTGGGCCCACGGGAAGCCGTCGTGAACGAGCTCGCCGAGACCACGACGAGCCTCGAGGATGGGGTGGTCTACGACTCGTTCGTGCAGATCCCGCTTCTGGACTCCTTCGCGCACGCGCAGCCGCGGGTGCTGTTCGTCGGCTACGGCGAGACCGATGACTGGGGACACATGGGCCGCTACGACCTGCTGCTGCGCGCCGCGCACTCCTTCGACCACTACGTCGAGCAGCTGTGGAATACGCTGCAGAGCCTGCCCGCGTACCGCGATCAGACCACGTTCATCCTCACCGCCGATCATGGGCGCGGCAGCGGGCCGGTCGAGTGGAAGAGCCACGGCGCAGCGGAGCAAGGCTCGGGCAACATCTGGATCGCGGTGATGGGTCCCGACACCGCCCCGCGCGGCGAGCGCACCCGGACGCCCGAGGTGCACCAGGCGCAGATCGCGGCCACCGTCGCGGCGTTGCTCGGCAAGGATTACCGCCGGGCGGCGCCGGAGGCGGCCCCGCCCATCGGGGACGTCCTAGCCGGGACGCGTTGAGCGCGCCTCGAGCGCGGTGAGGATGCCCGTCAGCAGCCGCGTCGGATCCGGCGGGCATCCGGGCACGGCCACGTCCACCGGAATGACGTTGGAGATGCGGCCGCGGGTCGCATAGCCCTCGGCGAAGATGCCGCCGGTGCAGGCGCAGTCCCCGACCGCCACCACCAGCTTCGGGTCAGGGGTCGCCTCGTAGGTGCGGCGCAAGGCGATCTCCATGTGCCTCGAGACCGGACCGGTCACGAGCAACAGATCCGCATGCCGGGGGCTCGCGACGAAGCGGATACCGAGACCTTCGATGTTGTACAGGGGGTTGTTGAGAGCATGGATCTCGAGCTCGCAGCCGTTGCACGAGCCCGCATCCACCGCGCGCACGCACAGGGCGCGTCCCAGGACGGCGAGGATGCGGGTCTGCAGCGCCTCACGCAGGCGCAGTGTCCCGTCGGGAGAGGGGGCGGGCTCGGTCACGATTCCGACCGCGGCAATCTGGCGCAGCGTTTTCAGCATGATGCCTCCTAGAGGTCGTGCCCGCTGTAGGAGAGATTGAAGGACTTATTGATGAGCGGGAAATCGGGCACGATGTTGTCGATGATCGCGTGCTCGAGCGCCGGCCAGTTCTGCCACGAGGGATCGTGCGGATGACAGCGGTCGATGCTGCCGCCGGGGCCGGACTCGAGCGCGACCAACACCGGCCCGCGCCAGCCCTCGATCGCCCCGATCCCGAGCGAGCCGGCCGCGGGGAGCGCGACGGCCTCGAGGCAGGATCCCCCGGGAACACCGCTAATGATCCGTTCGATCAGGCGCAGCGACTCGGCCAGCTCGTCGAATCGCACGGCGACCCGTGCCGCGACGTCGCCCGCCTCGCTACCGATCCTGGCAACCGGCAGCTCGCCGTACGGCGCGCAGGGCCCGTCGATCCGCAGGTCGAATGCCTGACCGCTGGCGCGCCCCGCAAGCCCGGTCAGGCCGAGCCGTGCGGCGAGCGGCGGCGCGATCGCGCCGGCGCCGGTGAAGCGGTCGCGCACCCCTTCGTGCTCATCGTAGATCGCGCGCAGCACGAGGGTCTCGTGCGCGATCTCGGCGGCCGAGGAGCGCAGCTCCTGCGCAGCGGCGCCGGTCAGGTCGAAAGCGACGCCGCCCGGCACGATGGCGCTCATGAGATAGCGCTCGCCGAGCGCCACCGCACAGCTGCGCAGCAGGCGCTCCTTCAGGCGCGAGAACTGCGCCAGGCCGAAGGCGAAGCCGGCGTCGTTGCCGAGCGCGCCGAGGTCGCCGAGATGGTTGGCCACGCGCTCGAGCTCGAGACACAGCGCGCGCAGCCACGCCGCGCGCGGCGGAATCGTAACGGCCGACACACTCTCGAGCGCCTGGCAGTAGGCCCAGGAGAAGGCCACCGCCGAGTCTCCCGAAACGCGCGCCGCGAGACGATGGCCCTCGAGGATCGGCAGCTCGGTGAAGCGCCGCTCGATCCCCTTGTGAACGTAGCCGAGGCGCTCCTCGAGCCGCAGCACCTTCTCTCCGACCACCGAGAAGCGGAAATGCCCGGGCTCGATGATGCCGGCGTGTACGGGGCCGACGGCAATCTCGTGCACTCCCTCGCCCTCGACCCGCACGAACTCGTACGTATCGATCCCGGACTCCTGGCCGGCCGGCGGCGCCCAGCGGTCGAGGAGCGGCCGGTATCCGGGCGGCCACGCGTTGTGTCGCAACCAGGGGCGCGTGTCGGGATCCGACGCCCGCACTCCGGAGAGATCCGCCGCGGCGCGCTGCATGCGGGCGGCGCACGGAAAGAGCTCTTCGAGCCCGGGATAGGAGTCAGCGGCATCCGCGAGCGGAAGGTTGAGGAGCAGCGGACCCGTGCCGCCGAAGAAAGCCGCGCGCACGCTCGGCGCACCGCGCGCGCCGCCGCTCACCCAGAGCGCTGCGAGCCGCGCACCCGCACCGCAGAGCTCCTGCGCCGCGGGCAGCCATTCCTGCGGCGTAACGTCGCGGGCGCGCCAGCCAGGGTGGCTCTGCGTACTGCCGGCCGGGTGCGACATCTCAGCCGCCGCCGATCAGGCGCGCCGCCGCCCGATACCAATCCGCCAGGTAAGGCGGGATATAGAGTCCGAGCCCGAGCACGAGGCCCAGGTGGACGAACACCGGCAGCAGCGCCGGCGGGTGCGGCAGGCGCTTCGCGGTCGTCTCGCCGAAAACCATCGGTTGCACCCGCCCGAAGATCGCGGCAAACGCCACCGCGAGCGCCGCCAGCAGTATCGGCGTTGCCCAGGGCTGCTCGCGCATCGCGGTAGTGAGGATCAGGAACTCGCTCGCGAAGACGCCGAAGGGCGGCATCCCGAGAATGGCGAGCGATCCCATCATGAGACCCCAGCCGATGGTCGGACTGAGCGTGATGAGGCCGCGGATCTGATCCATGAGCTGCGTGCCGGCCTTTTGCGCGGCGTGGCCCGCGGCAAAGAAGATGGCGGACTTGGTGAGCGAGTGCACCGTCATGTGCAGCAGCGCGGCGAAATTCGCCACCGCTCCTCCCATGCCGAAGGCGAAGGTGATGATGCCCATGTGCTCGATCGAGGAGTAGGCGAACAGGCGTTTGATGTCACGCTGGCGCCACAGCAGGAACACCGCGACCACCACCGACAGCAGCCCGAAGCCCATCAGCATCTGCGAGGGGAGCGCGGAGTGCAGCGAGCCCTCGACCAGTATCTTGCAGCGCACGACCGCATAGATGGCCACGTTCAACAGCAGGCCCGAGAGCACGGCCGAGATGGGCGTCGGGCCCTCGGCGTGTGCATCCGGCAGCCAGTTGTGCAGCGGCGCGAGCCCGGCCTTGGTCCCGTAGCCCACCAGCAGGAATACGAACGCGAGGCTCAGCACCGCGGGCTCGAGCTGGCCTTTGACACCGTTCAGGTGCGTCCACAGCAGGGCGCTCACACCCTCCCCGCCGATGGCGTGCTCGGCCGCGAAGTACAGGAGGATGGTGCCGAACAGCGCCTGGGCGATGCCGACGCCACAGAGGATGAAGTACTTCCACCCTGCCTCGAGGCTTGCGGCGGTCCGATACAGCGTCACCAGCAGCACCGTCGAGAGCGTGGCGGCTTCCATCGCCACCCACAGCAGCCCCATGTTGTTGGTCGTCAGCGCGACCAGCATGGTCGTCATGAAGAGCTGATACATGCTGTGGTAGAGGCGCAGCTGCAGCGGACGGACGCGGCCGTGCTCCAGTTCGACGCGCATGTAGGGCCGCGAGAAGATCGCGGTCGTGAGCCCGACGAGCGCGGTGAGCGTCACGAGGAACACGTTGAAGGCATCGATGAAGAACTGCTCGTGAGCCACGAGCAGCTGGCCGGCGGCGACGACGCGCACGGCCAGCGCGCCGGCGGCGAGGAAGGTGAGCAGGCTGAAGCCGACGTTGAGCTCGGGCGCGAAACGCCGCGCCCCCAGCACCCCGAGCGTCAGCGCGCCGGTCAGCGGCGTTGCCAGCAGGATGAGCAGCTCCAGACTCAATCCTCCCCCCTCTCCGCGGCTTCCTCCCTGAGCGCCTCGAGGTGATGCAGGTCGAGGCTGTCGAACTGCTCGCGGATCTGGAAGAAGAAGATACCGAGCACCAGCACCGCCACCAGCACGTCGAGGGCCACGCCAAACTCCACCACCATCGGCATGCCGTAGGTCGCGCTCATGGCGCCGAAGAACAGCCCGTTCTCCATCGACAGGAATCCCACCACCTGCGACATGGCCTTGCGGCGCGTGATCATCATCAGGAAGGACAGCAACACGACCGCGACCGCGATGCCGATGGCGTTGCGCGTCGCGGTGCTCGCGAGCTGCGAGATCGGCTGGGCGAGGCCGAAGGCGAATACCACGATCAGCACGCCGACCAGCATCGTCCCGGAGATGTTGAGCAGCGGCTCGGCGTCCCAGTAGACCCCGAGCCGGCGGATCAGGCGATGCAGCAGCCACGGCAGGAGGATCACCTTGAGGCCGAGCGTCAGGGCTGCAGACAGGTACAGGTGATGCTGTCCGGTGCGCGCGGCCAGCAGCAGCGTCGCGAGCAGCAGCACGCCGCCCTGCACGGCGAGCAGATTGACGAGATTCACCACGCGCCGCTGCGACAGCATCGCGAACGACAGCAGCAGCAACAGCGCGGCACAGAAGTTCAGCAGCTGCAGGGTGAGGGGAACGGCGCTCACGGCTGCTAGGCTCCCAGCAGCAGGTGCACGAGGAGCCCCAGCACCGCAAACAAGAACGCCGTAGCGAGGAACTCCGGGGCGCGGAACACCCGCAGCTTGGCTGACACGGTCTCGATCAGGGCGAGCACGCCGCCGGCGGCGAGAAGTTTGGCGGCGAGCACCGGGATGGAGGCGGCCAGCGCGAGCGGGCCGCCCTGCCCGGTCGACACCCCCCAGGGGATGAAGAGGGCGAAGCCGATGCAGGCGTAGTTGAAGAGCTTGAGCGCCGCCGCCCATTCCATCAGGGCCAGATGACGCGCCGAATACTCGAGCAGCAGCGCCTCATGGATCATGGTGAGCTCGAGATGAGTGGCGGGATTGTCGATCGGGATGCGCGCATTCTCGGCGAGCAGCACCATGGTGAAGGCGACCGCAGTGAAGGCCAGGCTCGGGTACAGGCCAAGCGTCTGCGTCGCGAGGTGCTCGGTGATCGCCGGCAGCGCGGTGGTCGAGGAGATGAGCGAGGCGACGAAGATGATCATGAGCAGCGCCGGCTCGGCGAGGAACCCGATCATCATCTCGCGCCGCGCGCCCAGGGTGCCGAAGGCGGTGCCGACGTCCATGGCCGCGAGCGATATGAAGACGCGCGCCGTGGCGAGCAGCCCGACCAGCGCGATCGCATCGGCGACGCGCGTGAAGGGCAGCCGGGTACCCATCGAGGGAATGATGCCGGCGGCGACCACCATCGCGCCGAAGGTGATGTAGGGCGCGAGCCGAAAGAGCTGCGAGGCGTTGCCGGCAATCACGGCGTCCTTGTGAAAGAGCTTGCGGATGCCGCGGTACGGCAGCCAGATGCTGGGTGCGCCGCGGTTCTGCAGCCACGCGCGGCACTGATTGATCCAGCCGAGAAACAGCGGCGCCACGGCCAGCGCCGCCGCGAGCTCGAGCAACTGCGTGAGGAGCTCGATCGGTCTCATAGCACCAGCGCGAGCAGCGCGACCAGCGTCACGAAACTGTAGAGCAGATAGGTCGCGATGCGTCCCTGCTGCAGCCAGGCGAAGCCGTCGGCAATGCGCTGCACCAGTCCGGCGAGCGGCTGGTAGAGCCGCAGCCAGATACGATCGCTGATCAGCACCCGGTAGCGCGGAGCCCGATCGAACGGCTCAGGCAGCTCACGCCGCAGCACGAAGAACTGCGCAAAGATATGCCGGATCGGCTGGCCGAAGCCTTCGGCCGTATCCTGCATGCGGGCATCGAGTCGCGCGAAGCCGCAATCCCAGGGATCCGCGCGGCGGACGCGCTGGTGATAGAAGAGCCGCACGCCGAGGATCGTGAGCAATACGACGGCCGTCACCGCGAGCAGGAACACGAGCGCCGAGTAGGAGGCCTGGCGGCCGGGTATCGGCTCGAGCAGCCACCAGGGAGCAGTCTGTGCCGGCAGATCGGCGCCGCTCAGCTGTCTCACGACGCCGCGCAGGTAGTGGATGACCTGGGTGGGAAACAGCGCGAGCGCGATGCACCCGGCTGCGAGCCACACCAGCCCGAGACGCTGCAGGACTCCGGCGTCATGGGCGCGCGCCAGCGCGGCTTCCCGCGGCTGTCCGAGGAAGATCACGCCGAAGAACTTGACCATCACGTAGGCTGCCAGGGCCGCCGCCAGCACCACCACCGCCGCGCCGAGCGGCAGCAGCATGTTGACGAAGGTATGCGGCACCTCGTGGGCGAACAGGAAGGATTGCAGCAGCAGCCACTCCGACACGAAGCCGTTGAGCGGTGGCAGGCCCGCGAGCGCGAGCGCACCGATCAGCGTGAGCCAGGCCACCCATGGCATGCGATGGATGAGGCCGCCGAGGCGCCCGAGGTTGCGCTCGCCGGTCGAATGCAACACCGCCCCGGTGCCCACGAACAGCAGGCTCTTCATGAAGGCGTGGTTGAGGCAGTGGTAGAGGAGCGCGATCAGGGCGAGCGCCGCCAGCATCGGCATGCCGACGCCGTCGAAGACGATCGCGAGCCCGAATGCGGTGAAGATGATGCCGACGTTCTCGATCGAGGAGTAGGCCAGCAGCCGCTTCATGTCGCTCTGCGCCGCGGCGAACACCACGCCATACAGCGCCGTGAACAGCCCGACGGCGAGCGCCACCAGGCCCCACCACCATACCGGCTGTCCGAGAAGGTCGAAGGTGACGCGCAGCATCCCGTACACGGCGGTCTTCAGCATCACGCCGCTCATCAGAGCCGAGACCGGCGAGGGCGCGGCCGGATGGGCCTCGGGCAGCCACACGTGCAGCGGCACGAGTCCCGCCTTGGCGCCGAAGCCGAACAGCGCCAGCAGGAACGCGGCGGCCGCCCAGGGTGCCGGCAGTCGTGCACCACGCATTGCCTCGAAAGTGAACTGCCAGCTGCCGCCCTGCATCACGCCGAAGGAGAGCAGGATGGAGATTGCGCCGACGTGCGCGATCAGCAGGTACAGGAACCCGGCGCGCCGGATCTCGGGCAAGCCGTGCTGCGTGGTCACGAGAAAGTACGACGACAGCGCCATCGTCTCCCAGGCCACCATGAACGCGTAGGCGTCGTCGGCCAGCAGCACGACGCCCATGCTCGCCAGAAACAGGTGGTACTGCAGGCACTGCAGCCCGGCGGAGGTGCCGTGGCCGCGGCGGAAATAGCCCGCGGCGAATATCGAGACGCCCGCCGAGGCCGCCCCGAGCAGGAACAGAAACACGCTGCTCAGCCCGTCGCGCCGCAGGTGCACCGGGAGGTCGGGCAGTCCGATGGCGAGAATGGCGCGCTCGGGGGCCACTCCCAGACTCCAGCCGGCGACCGCGGCCAGCGCGACGCTCACGAGCGCACTGAGCGGAAACAGCGTGCGGCCCACGAACCGCAGGCTGGTCGGGCGCAGCAGGCCCGCCACGCCGATGACGCCCCAGAGAACCAGGAGCACCAGGCAGGCGTTGAGGGGCGAGTACTGCGCGGGCGTCACGGCGGGTTACCACTGAAGTCGCGCTGGATTATAATGGTATTAGATGCCGCGTCGCATCCATCGGAGTGGCGCCCTTGCCCGTCGAAGTTCGCACCGCACGCCTGACCGTCCTCATCGACCCGCGTAAGAAGACGCTGTTCGAGCGCCTGTGCACGGAGGAAGACGCGACCCCGTCGCAGGTGGTGCGGCGGCTGATCCGGCGCTACATCGAGGAGCGCACCGGCCGGCCGTGGAATCCGCCGGAGCAGCGCCCGGCGCGCGGCGGCCGGCGCTCCTGAGCGAGGGAATTACGACGGCGGGAACCTGGCCAGTACTTCGGCCACGGTCGTTTGAATCGAGGCCGCGGAATTCTCGATGTCGGCGCGCGTCAGCTCCTTCGACGCCCAGCCGTGCCACACCGGCCGGTGGCTGCGTCCGTCGAAGATGTCGATCGACAGCGTGCCCTCGCGGTACTGACGCACATCCACCGTGGATCCCCAATAGGGACTGCCCCACCCGCCGTTGTAGCCCCACCCAGGGCCCATGTAGGTCGCCGGGTAAGACTGCACGTCGATGCGCTCGCGCGAGCCCAGGGTAATGTCGACCACAAAGTCGGCCGAGGCCGCATCCTCAGTGTAGGTGTAACCCTTGCGCACCAGCTCCGCCTGGGTTGCATCATGAGCCCGCTGCCGGACCAGCGGGTTGCCAGTGGACGTAGTGGGCTGCTGGCGCGGCAGCCAGGCAAACGAGTGGTAACCCGCGAAGCTCGCGCTGCGGTCGTAGTCGCTCGCGACGCGCATCGACTCGCAGGCCGTGAGTGCCGCAGCCGCCAGCGTCGCGGCAAGTAATCCCGCTGCGGCCCGGCGGTAAGCGGCTCGGCGGCCTCGCTCTGGCTCGGATGCTGGCATCACGCGCTTGCTCCTCCGTGAGCTTTCAGCATGCCGAAAGCGGGTTGCGCCCGGCATACGTAGTTCTACGCTAGCGCGGGGGGGCAGGGGCAGCGCATCGGTACTTTCGGCTACTTCCCAGCCGCGCGCCTTTTGCGTAGTCTGATCCGCCGTGTGCTCAAGGCCGTCGAGGAGAAGCGTATGAGGCAGGTATTTGATGAGTCCCGCCGCCGGTTGCTGAAGAAAGTTGCGCTCGGCACGGTGCTGATCCCGATCGCCGGGGCTGCCTTCACGACGGCGGGCGCCGCCGATCTGCCGCTGGTCGGCAGCGACGATCCGACCGCCAAGGCCCTCAAGTATGTCGAGGACGCTGCCAAAGCCAGCGACGCGAAACCGGGCAGCAAGTGCGCCACCTGTGCGCTCTACCAGGGAGCCGCGGGCTCCGCGCAGGGAGCCTGTCTCCTGTTCCCGGGCAAAGCCGTCAAGGCGGGTGGCTGGTGCAGCTCCTGGACTAAGAAGACCTGAGCCGCACCGCCTGATCGATTCGCGCGCCCATCGGCCCCGTGCAGCGATCCGGCCTCAATACGCTGTGCGTGCATGCCGCGCACGCGCCCGATACGGCCGTGGGTGCGATCGCTGAGCCCATCTACCTCAGCACCACCTTCGAGCGCGACGCCGCTGGCGCCTACCCGAGAGGCTATCGCTACGGCCGCGAAGGCACCCCCAACCGTGCCGCGGTCGAATCCTGCCTGGCGGCTCTCGAGGGCGGCATCGGTGCCGTCGCCTTCGCCTCCGGGCTCGCGGCCAACATGGCGGTGCTCGACCTGCTCGGCAAGGGTGAGCGGCTGGTGGCGCAGCGCGAGGCCTACTACGGCTCGCTGAAGCAATTCGGCGAGGTCGCGCGGCACCGGGGTGCGCAGCTGCAGCTGGTCGATTTCCGCGATCTGTCCGCGGTCGAGGCGGCGGTCGCCGGCGGAGCTCGCCTCCTGTGGATCGAGACTCCCACGAACCCATTGCTCAACATCACGGATCTGAAGCGCGCCGCCGAGATCGGCCACGGCGCCGGCGCTCTGGTCGTATGCGACAACACCTTCGCCACGCCGGTGTGTCAGCATCCCTTCCGGTTCGGCGTCGACCTGGTGGTGCACAGCGGCAGCAAATATCTCGGCGGACACAGCGACGTGCTGAGCGGTGCGGTCGTGGTACGTGAGGACGCAACGCTGCTCGAGCGCCTGCAGAGCTGGCAGCGGATGGCCGGCGCGCCGCTCGCGCCGTTCGACTGCTGGCTGCTGCGCCGGAGCATCGCGACGCTCGCCCTGCGGGTGCGCGCGCAGTGTCAGGGGGCGCTCAGGGTCGCGGAGTTCCTCGCCGGACATGCCGCCGTGGAACGGGTCTTCTACCCCGGGCTGCCCGCGCACCCCGGCCATGCGCTCGCGGCGACACAGATGCCCGGCGGATTCGGGGCAATGCTGTCGGTGTGCATCGCGGGCGGCGCGGACGCGGCGCTGCGGACCGCGAGCCGTACTCACCTCTTCACGCGCGCCACCAGCCTCGGCGGAGTCGAGAGCCTGATCGAGCACCGCGCGTCCATCGAAGGACCGGGAACGCGGACGCCCGAGAATCTGCTGCGCCTGTCCATCGGCATCGAGGAACCCGAGGATCTCGTCGAGGATCTGGCGCAGGCGCTCGGCTGAGCCGCGGCAGTCAGGGCGCCGCGCGGCGCGCGCTCGCGTGCGCGCGCATGAAGCGCCCGAGCGCGGCGAATGACTGCACGAGTCTCACCAGCACCTCGGCGTCCATCGGCTTCGACGCGAACAGCAGCGGCGCGCCCGGCAGCCAGGGCAGCCCGACGTTCGATAGCTGCGCGCTCAGGAATATCGTCGGGACCACGTGCCCGAGCGCATGGCAGATCTCCTGAGCGACATCGGCGCCATCCATCTCGCCGGGGAGGTTCACGTCGACGATGAGCACGTCGGGAATGCTGGCACCCTGCCCTATCAGCTCGAGCGCGCTCGCGCCGTCGGGCGCCGTCATGGCCTCGAATCCCTCGGCGCGCAGCAGCTGCGCCATGCTCGCGGCCAGCTGCTCATCGTCCTCGACGTGCAGCACCACGAAAGCCGGCTGGCCCCCAAAACTGCCCGGGTTGGCGCTCATGGCGACTCCTCGAGAATGCTAGCGTCGGCGCGCGTGCGGCGTCAGTACGCATCTTCGCCTACCTCATCAACGCAGATAGGCCTCGGCCGCGTAGCGGCGCATCATGCGGTGGCTGTTGAAGTAGACGGCGTTCCTGCTGATCGCTCCTTTCATCAGCCGCGCCCAACCGGCGCGGTCGTCGTAGAACAGGGGCAGCACCGTGTTTGCCAGCTTGTCGTAGAGCGTCGCCGCACCATCGATCGACCAGCCGGTGACGTTCTCGATGCAGCCCTCGATCCACCAGCCATCGAGCACCGACAGGCTCGGCACCCCGTTGAAGGCCGCCTTCATACCGCTGGTGCCCGAGGCCTCGAGCGGCGGCAGCGGCGTGTTGAGCCAGACGTCGCTTCCGGAGATCAGCAGCTGCGCCAGTGCCAGATCGTAGTCGGGCAGATAAGCGGCCGGAATCCTGCCGGCGAGCGACTGCACCTGTTGGTTGAGCAGCGTGATCAAGCGCTTGCCTTCCTCGTCACGGGGATGAGCCTTGCCGGCAAGCACGATCTGGAAGGGGCGCTGGCGAGCCAGCGCCACGAGGCGCTCGAGATCGGTGAACAGCAGCTCCGGCCGTTTGTAGGCCGTCATGCGGCGCGCAAAGCCGATGAGCGGCGCCTCAGGACTCAACGCGATTCCCCTGAGCTGCCGCACGCGCTCGATCAGCGCCTGCTTGGCCGTGAGGTGCGCCGCGCGGATCTCCACATCCGGAATGGTCTCGGCGCGGGTCAGCAGCTCGGGCTCGTGGCACCAGCCGGCGACGTAGCGGTCGTACAGCGCGCGAAAGCTCGGGGCCGTCCAGGTGTAGGGATGCACTCCATTGGTGATGGCCCGCACCTGGTAGCCGGGATACATGCGCGCCGAGATCTCGGCGTGGCGCTTGGCGACCCCGTTCACGAAGTCGCTCAGTGTCAGCGCCAGGCGCGTCATGTTGAGCTCGTCCGGACCGGCGAGCTGGCGCAACACCGCCAGATCGAGCGGCACGGCGCTGACGCTGCCGGGTGCACCGTTGTCGAACAGCTGCTGCACGAGCCCGTAGGGGAAGCGGTCATGGCCCGCTTCGACCGGCGTGTGGGTCGTGAAGCGGCACAGCTGACGGACGCGCGGCAGGTCGTAGGGCGATTCACCGGCGCGCAGCTCGCTCATCGGATAGGTGAAGCGGCTCAGGAGCTCGAGGCCGAGGAGCGCCGAGTGTCCTTCGTTCATGTGATAGGCGCCGATCTCGAAACCCAGCGCCCGCAGCATCCGCGCACCGCCCAGCCCGAGAATCATCTCCTGCATCAGCCGGTTGCGCTCGTCACCACCATACAGGCGATCGGTGATCTCGCGATCCGCCGGCGCGTTCTCCGCCAGATCGGTATCGAGCAGGATGACCGGCGCGCGCCCACCGAGATGGCTCTCCACCTCGTACAACCATGCCCCCACCCATACCGCCCGGTCCTCGATCCGCACGGCCACTTTGGCATCGAGCGGCGCCGCCCAGCGGGCCGGATCCCACGGCGCCGGATGCTCGATCTGCCGACCCCCGGCATCGAGCTCCTGGCGAAAATAGCCCGCGCGGCTGACGAGCGTGACCGCGACCAGCGGCAGCGACAGATCGGCCGCCGAGCGCAGCGTGTCGCCCGCGAGCACCCCGAGGCCCCCGGCGTACGTGGGGATCTCGCTGCGCAGCGCGATCTCCATGGAGAAATAGGCGACCCGCGGTTCCTGGAGGAATTCGGCGAGCATGGCAATGCCCCTTCAGCCCGCGCAGTGACAGCCGCTGCCTGCGCAGCTCAGCTTCAGGGCCGCCGGGCCCCTTCCGTGCGCACCTCGGTGCGGATCGAGTCGATGACGCCGAGAAGCTCCTCGGCAACCGCATCCAGCACCTCGTCGAGCGACAGCACGCCAACCAGCTGCCCGACCGCGTCGACCACCGGGATGCGGCGCACGCCGATCGCGCGCATCTCGGTCAGAGCGCGGTTGAGGGAGGCGTCCTCGGAGACGACCACCGGCTCGCGAGTCATCACGTCACCGACCTTGACGAGGCGCGGGTCCGCGCCCTTGGCCAGCACGCCGATCACGATATCCCGGTCGGTGAGCACGCCGATGGGCCGCGGCGCCGCATGCGGCGGGTACGGCTCCACGACGATCAGGTAACCGATGTGCCGCTCGCGCATCAGCCTGGCAGCCCGCTCCAACTCCTCGTGGGCCTCGATAGTTACCGGCTTGCGTCGGCAGATCTCGCTGACGAACATGGGCGACCCTCCACCCGAGGCGATCGCGGGCACTGTGGCGCGAATGGTGCGCGCGTGAAATCCGTACTTGTCCATAGATGGCACCACGGCTTCAGCTGAGCGTCTCCGCGCTGTAGCGTGCCAGCAGCCCGGTGCGTACCGCCCGGCGGTAGACACCTATGAAGAGCCAGGCCGCGAGCGCGATCTGCAACGCCGCCAGTAGCAGCGCCCACAAAGCCGGCAGCGGCGCGAACGGCCTTCCCGAGAGCGCGGCGCGCATTCCTTCGAACACGTACGAGGGCGGCAGAGCCCGCGCGACGCCGCGCATCCATACCGGCAGGATCGTCAGCGGATAGAACACCGCGCAGAACGGCGACAGCAGCGCCGGGATCGGCCATACCAGCCACTCCGACGCCGGCCCGAACCGCAGCACCATCGCGCTCGCCAGGATCCCGAGCGCCACTCCGAATCCATACAGCACCAGCAGGAACAGCAGCAGCTGCGCACCGAGCGCCAGGAACGACAGGCCGAAGACCGGCACGGCGAGTGCCAGCATCACCGCGAGTCCGATCAGGCTGGTCGCGATGCTGGCGAGCACCAGGCCGGTCACGTACTCCGATATCCGCAGCGGGCTCGCAAACAGGTTGAGGAAGTTGCGCGTCCACACGTCCTCGAGAAACGCGGTGGTCAGACCCTGCATCACCCGCCCGCACAGGTCCCACAGCAGCACCGCGCCGAGAAATACCGCGGTGAAGTTGATGGCCGCGCCGCTGACGCTGTCGAGGAAGCGCGCGATGAACCCCCACAGCACGACGTCGATCCCGACCCAGGCGAACATCGGCAGGGCACGCACCGGACTGCCGCGCAGCAGATACCACTGGCGCAGCAGAATGGCGCCAACCGGCGCGGCCCTCATGCGAGCTGCTCCGCCGGGTGCGTCAGCGGCTCGCGCGCCAGCTGGATGAACAGCTCCTCGAGATTGCGCGCCCCGTGCAGGTGCGGCAGCGAGCGCGGGTCGCCGGCAAGGAGAATCCGCCCGTGCGACAGGAACAGCACCCGGTCGCAGACCTCCTCGACTTCGTACATGTTGTGCGAGGTCCAGAGCACTCCGCAGTCCGTGGCGCGCGCCAGCGCACGGATCGCGCCGCGTACGTCGCGTCCGGCGGCGGGATCGAGCGATGCGGTGGGCTCGTCGAGGAGCAGCAGCCGCGGGCGATTGAGCAAGGCCTTCGCGAGCGCCACGCGCGTCAGCTCGCCCGAGGACAGCACGCCGCACTTGGTGTCGCGCAGTGCCTCGAGCCCGAACTGCCGCAGCAGCTCCTCGATACGGCCGCTCAGGGCCCGCACGCGGTAGATGAGGCCGAAGAAGCGCAGGTTCTGCGCCACCGTGAGATTGCCGGGGAGGCTGGCGTACACGGCGGCAAAGTTGGTGCGTGCCAGGGCGAGCGCGCGCTGCCGCGCAACATCCACGCGGCCAATATGTATCGAGCCGGAGTCCGGCATGAGGACCGCGAGAATGGTGTTGATGATGGTGGTCTTGCCGGCACCGTTGGGACCCAGCAGCCCGACAATCTCGCCGCTGGCGACCTCGAACGAGACGCCATCGACCGCCAGCAGCCCGCCGTAGCTCTTGCGCAGATCGCGCACGCGCAGCGCGTCCGCGGCGGCGGAGTCGGCCGGGTGCTCGCGGGGCGCACTCAAGGGGCGCGGGCTGCCTTTGCGACGCTACGCTCAGCGCCGGGGCGGCGAGCGCGGCGCCTGGGTGAGCTCGTACCACATGGCGTTGAGCACGCCGAACGTGAGCGCGAGCCCGAGTCCGAGGATCCAGCTGAAATACCACATGGCCTGCGCTCCGCCTGCAAGCACTCAGTAGAGGCCGGTATGCTGCCGGACCGATTCGAGCGTGATCCGGCCCCGGAGGACGCGGAACACCCAGGCAGTGTAAGCGAGCACGATCGGCAGGAACATCAGCACTGCAAGCAGCATGATGCCGAGCGTCCGCGCGCTGCTCGAGGCGTCCCAAACCGTGAGGCCCTGATCGGGATGCGTGGACGAGGGCATGAGGAACGGAAACAACGCTGCACCTGCGGTGAGAATGGTGGCCGCGAGGCAGGTGCCGCTCGCCATGAAGGCGAGACCCGCGCGCCCGGCCCTCAGCAGCATGGCGCTCGAGGCCGCACCCGCCACCGCCAGCGCGGGCGCGAGCCACAGAGCGCCGTGGGCGCGGAAGTTGCCGAGCCAGCCCCCCGCTATGCTCACGACGTGCTTGCGCAGCGGATTCGACGGTCCGAGCGTGTCGACGGCGCTCGACACTCGGTAACCGTCGATCGCGCTCGCCAGCCATACGCCCGCGATGAGAAACACGATGATGAAGGCCGCCGCCGCCCAGCGGCCGAGCGCCGCGGCGCGCCGCGACATGGGCTCGCCCACCTTGAGGGCCGCGTAGGCCGAGCCGTGCATGACCAGCATCGCGAGACTCGCCAGCCCCGCGAGCAGGGCGAACGGGTGCAGCAGGCCGAGGAAGCTGCCGGTGAAGACCGGGCGCTGCAACGCGTCGAAGTGGAAAGGCACGCCGAGAAAGAGATTGCCGAAGGCGACGCCGAAGAGCAGCGACGGTATGGCGCCACCGACCGTCAGGGCCCAGTCCCAGACACCCCGCCAGCGGGGATCCTCCAGCTTGTTGCGGAAGCCAAACCCCACGGGGCGCAGGATGAGCGCGACCAGCAGTATGAACATCGCCCCATAGAGGCCCGAGAAGGCGCTGGCGTACAGCAGCGGCCAGGCCGCGAAAACCGCGCCGCCGCCCAGGATGAGCCACACCTGGTTGCCGTCCCACACCGGCTCGATGGACTCGAGCAGCGCGCGGCGCTCCTCGTCGGTGCGGCCGATGAAGCGGAAGGTCGCTCCCACCCCCAGGTCGAAGCCGTCCATGACGGCGAAGCCGATCAGCAGCGCCCCGAGAATGCCCCACCAGATGAGCCGCAGGGTCTCGTAGTCAGGCACCGGAGTCCCCCTCCGGCCAGTAGCCGAGACCGTCCGGGCCGCGGCGGATCATGCGGGTCAGCAGCCAGGCATCCACCGCCGCCAGCGCCGAATAGAACACCACGAAACCGCACAGCGACAGCACAATGTTGGACGTCGGGACCGGCGAGACGCCGAGGAAGGTGGGCAGCACGCCGTCGATCGCCCAGGGCTGCCGCCCGTACTCGGCGACGATCCAGCCGAGCTCGGCGGCAATCCACGGCAGTGGCAGCGCGAGGAACGCGGCCCGCAGGAACCAGCGATGCTGCTCGAGACGATGGCGCGCCGACAGGTAGAAGGCCGTCGCGAACAGCAGGATGAAGAGCAGGCCGAGACCCACCATGAGGCGGAAGCACCAGAAGAGCACCGCTACGTCGGGCACGGTCGACCACGCCGCCTGCTCGATCTGCCCGGCCGTCGCGCGCGCGGGCTCGTCGACGTAGCGCAGCAGCAGCAGCCCGTAGCCGAGATCGGCGCGGTGCTCCTCGAACAGAGCGAGCGCGGCGCCGTCGTGCGGATCGGCGCGCAGCGCCTGGAGCGCCGCATGCGCCTCGATGCCGCTGCGGATGCGGGTGCGGGCACGGGCCACGAGGTCGACGATGCCGAGCACCGGCTCGTCGGTCGAGCGCGTGGCGATGAGCCCGAGCAGCCACGGCACCTTGAGCTCGTCGCGCGTCGTGTGTGTGCGCTCGTCGGGAAGGCCGAATATCGTGAAACCCGCCGGCGCTCGCTCCGTGTGCCACTCCGCCTCGATGGCGGCCACCTTCATCTTCTGGTTCTCGCTCGCCAGGTATCCGGATTCGTCGCCGAGCACGACCACCGAGAGCGAGCAGGCGAGTCCGAAGCTCGCCGCCACCGCCATCGAGCGCCGCGCGAGCTCGAGGTTGCGCCCGCGCAGCAGATACCAGGCGCTCACCGCCAGCACGAACACCGACCCGACCACGTAGCCGGCGGCCACCGTGTGCACGAACTTCGCCTGCGCGACCGGATTGAGCAGCACTTCGGTGAAGGAGCTGAGCTCCATGCGCATGGTCTGATAGTTGAACTCGGCTCCGACCGGATGCTGCATCCATGCATTGGCGATCAGGATCCACAGCGCCGAGAGGCTCGAGCCGATCGCGACCAGCGCCGTCACCACCAGATGACCGACCCTGGAGAGGCGCTCCCAGCCGAAGAAGAACAGCCCGACGAAGGTCGACTCGAGAAAGAACGCCGTCAGCCCTTCGAGCGCCAGCGGTGCGCCGAAGATGTCCCCGACGTAGTGCGAGTAGTAGGCCCAGTTGGTTCCGAACTGGAACTCCATGGTGATGCCGGTGGCAACACCCATGGCGAAGTTGATACCGAACAGCATCCCCCAGAACTGCGTCATGCGCTTCCAGATCTCGCGCCCCGTCATCACGTACACGGCCTCCATGATCACCAGGATCATCGACAGGCCGAGCGTCAGCGGCACGAACAGGAAGTGATAGAGGGCCGTGAGCGCGAACTGGGCGCGCGACAAACTCACGACCGTGAGATCAATCACGAGTGCCAGCCTGCGCGGCCTCGAGATGCCGCTCGACCGCCCGGCTGTCGACGGTGCTGCGGTGCACGGGCGAGAAGCACAGCGCCCACAGCACGCCGAGCGCCAGGAGCTTGACGACCAGCAAGGTCGTCAGGTGGCGCCGCAAGGCGCGGCGCCACGGCACGGTGCCTGCCCGGGGGGCGGACGCACGACTGTTGGCCACGGTGGCGGCAGTATAAGGGGTTCTGCGAGTGCGCCAAATCCGTCAGAATGGACCGAGCAACGAGCCCGACTGCACGCGGAGCCGCGATGAGGGATTTCTTCACCACCTATTGGAACGATTTCCTCGGTCGCTTCGACGGTCCGCTGCACTTTCGCCTGATCATGCAGCCGCTGATGGCGACCCTGTTCGCCGTGCGTGACGGCCGGCGGGACGCGCGCGAGGGGCGCGGCGCCTACCTCTGGAGTCTCACCAGCGATGCCGCACAACGTGCTTACCTGCTGCGCGACGGAATCAAGGGCATCGGCAAAGTCTTCGTGCTCGCCTTCGTGCTCGACGACGCCTATCAGTTCATCGAGTGGCATGGCCTCAAGCCTCTGCAGGGGCTGTTGACGGCCGTCGTGCTGGCCGTGATCCCCTACGTACCGCTGCGCGGTCCGGTCAACCGTGTCGCACGAATGATCGCGGCGCCCCCCCGCCGCTAGGAGCGGGGATATCGACCCCGGCCCCCGGGTCGGACCACCCGGGATGCCGCCCGGCAGCATCCTGGCGGGCCCCGGCGGAAAGCCGTGTTGCTTGCGAAAGATACGTACAGACGGAGGTGGCCCGATGGGGGAACCTCGCCGTTCATGAACGCCGAACGGGCGGGGGAGGTAGCCCCAGCGACCAGATCGGCCGCCGAAGCTACCGCGTCCGGCCATGATCCGACCGTCGCCCTGCACGGGCGGCTGTTGAACGTCTCGCGCATGGCGACCATCGGAGAGATAGCCGCAGGGGTCGCGCACGAGCTGAATCAGCCCCTCACCGCGATTGCCAACTACGCCCACGCCTGCGAACGGCTGCTCGCGCGCCCGGGTACCGACCCGAACGAGCTGCGCGAGGCGCTGCGTCAGATCGCCGCCCAGACGACCCGCGCGGCGGACATCCTGCGCCGGTTGCGCGCGCTGGCCCGCAGCCACCGGGGCGAGCACACCCCGGTCCAGGTGAACGCTCTGGTCGAGGAGCTGTACGAGCTCATGAGGACCGACGCCAGCCTGCACGGCGTCGAGCTGACGCTCGATCTCGCCCCCGGCCTCCCCGAGGTGACGGCAGACGCCGGACATATCCAGCAGGTCATCCTCAATTTCCTGCGCAACAGCCTGGAGGCGCTCACGGCGCAGCCTCCCGCACGGCCGGCGGTCGCCATCAGCACACGGCCAGCAGACGGCGGCGGTGTGCAGCTGACGGTGTGCGACAACGGGCCGGGGCTGTCTGCGGATGCGGCCAAGCGGGTATTCCACCCGTTCTTCTCCACCAAGGAAAATGGAACGGGCCTCGGCCTCGCCATCAGCAGCTCCATTGCGCGCGCTCACGGCGGCAGTGTCGGCTACCGGGCCAATACCCCAGCTGGCGCGTGCTTCTATATCGCCCTGCCGGCACAATCCCACGAATAATATGCAGCAATCGGTGCCAACGGTCTTCGTCGTGGACGATGATGAGGGCGTACGCAACTCGCTGCGTTTCCTGCTGAAGTCCGTCGGCCTCACCACACGCACCCTCGACTCGGCCAGCGAGTTTCTCGAGGCCTACAAGGCCAGCCAGCCCGGCTGCCTGGTGCTCGACGTCCGCATGCCCGGCATGAGCGGGCTCGAGCTGCAACAGCAGCTCAACCTGCGGGGTGCGGTCATCCCGGTGATCTTCATCACCGGGCATGGCGACATTCCGATGGCTGTCGAAGCGATGCAACAGGGCGCGTTCGACTTCCTGCAGAAACCGTTTCGCGACCAGGACCTGATCGATCGGATCCAGCGCGCCCTCGAGCGCGACGCCAAGAACCGCGCGGCGCTCGACCAGCACGCCAAGATCCGCGAGCGCCTCGAGTCACTCACGCCGCGCGAGCGCGAGGTGCTGGCACTGATGACGCGCGGCAAGCCCAATAAGATCATGGCAGCGGAGCTGGGCGTCAGTCAGCGCACGGTGGAGATTCATCGGGCGCGCGTCATGGAGAAGAGTGGCGCCACCTCGCTCGCACAACTGGTGCGCATGGTCATGGATCTGGAGGCCGAGCACCCGGGCGACTGAAGTGTGGTTCGCGCCGCGGCGGACCTCACCGAGCTCGTGCTCAGGCGCCGAGCAGGGCCGCGACCAGCCTCAGCAGCTCCTCCGCATCGACCGGCTTGCTGAGGATTCTCAGGTCAGAGTCCGCGCGCATCTCCTTGATCAGGGCGGACGTATCGCCGGTCAGCAGTATGGCCTTGAGATGGGGGCGGACACGCTCGTGCAACGCGGCGATTACCTCCGTGCCCAGCGCGCCGTTCGCCAGATGATAGTCGGTCACCAGAAGGTCGGGGGCGGCGCGCGCCGCGGCCTCGAGGGCATCCGGGAGCGATGCGACCGCGGTCACGCGATAGCCCTCGACACGCAGCAGCATGGCGGTCGCGTCGCGCACGCTGACATCGTCCTCGACCAGCAGAACGTGCGCGTTGCCCGCGGCCCCCGCGGCCTGCGCCGGCCTTTCATCCGGCGTCGCATCGCCTACCGCCGCAAAGGCCAGCGGGACGAACAAGGCGAACGCCGAGCCCCTGCCGACCTCGGAGGTCGCCTCGAGACGCGCCTCGAGCAGCTTCACCAGGCGCTGCACGATGCTCAGCCCCAGCCCGTAGCCGTCCCGGGAGCCGTGCGCGGCTCCCTCGACCTGATAAAACTCATCGTAAATATAGGCCAGCTGTGCGGCCGGAATGCCGACCCCCGTGTCGACGACCTCGATGCGCAGCGCAGCCGCCTCGCGACGGCAGCGCACCACCACCCGACCCCGCTCGGTGTATTTCACCGCGTTCGAGACCAGATTCTTGAGAATCTGCTCTACCAGTGCCGGATCGCTGTGGATCGATTCGTCCGTCGGCTCGACCTCGAGCACCAGCCCCTTGCTCCGCGCCACGGGGGTGAATTCCCGGCGTATCGCGTCCAGCACGGTGGCGGCGCGGAAGTCGCGCACCTGCGGCTTCACCGCTCCCGACTCGAGCTTGCTGATATCGAGCAGCGCGTTCAGCAGCCGTGACATGGTGCCGACGGCATGCTCCTGCTGCGACAGCACTTCCGCCGCGTCGGCCGTACCTACCATGCGCCGCAGCGCGCCGTTGAGCAGCGCCAGCGTCTGCAGAGGCTGGCGCAGGTCGTGGCTGGCGGTGGCGAGAAAGCGGCTCTTGGCCTGATTGGCGCGATCGGCCGCGGCGCGCGCCGCTTCGGCTGCCTCGCGCGCCGCGTTGAGCTCGGCTTCGAGCTGCGCGTGTTGCGTCACGTCGCGAATCGCCGCGGCCACGAGGCCCGCCGCGTCCAGCGGACTCAGACTGATCTCGACCGGGAACTCGCGTCCGTCGCGCCGCTGCGCGAACAGCGCCAGCCCGGGCCCCATCGGACGCACGTGCGGCGCGGCGCAGTAGCCCTCACGGTGGCCGGCATGGCGGCCGCGGAACCGCTCCGGCATGAGCTGCTCCACGGTCAGTCCGATCAGCTCAGCATGCGGGCAGCCGAACAGCACCGCCGCCTGGCGATTGGCGAAGCGGACGATGCCGTCCGCGTCGGCGATGATGAGCGCATCAGGCGCGGAATCGAGCGCGCTCCGCGCAAGCTCTCCGGTAAGACTTTTCATGAAGAGTGCCGGCTAGCATAACCAAAAACGCCTTATACCTACGCTGGTTTCGGTTAACCCCTATGCGGGACGGCGCTCAGGTCCGCGGGGCGCAGCTGCGGCACCGGTACGCAGTGATCCTGATGCCCGACGACGCCGACCTGCACTAACTTCACACCCGTGCAGTCAGGCAAAGCGTAGAGAGGAAAGGAGAACGTCATGAGCCTCATTCGTTGGGAGCCTTTCGGCGCAATGGACGACATGCTCAACCGCTTTCCCGCGTGGTTTGGCCGCTGGCCGCGGGCACCGGGTGGCGAGGCGGGCACCGATTGGGCACCGTCGGTGGATATCAGCGAGACCGGGGGCGAATACCTGATCCGCGCATCTCTGCCCGGCGTCAAGAAGGAGGACGCCAAGGTGACGGTCCAGAACGGGATGCTCACGCTGAGTGGCGAGCGCCAGCAGCAGGAAGAGCACAAGGACGAGAAGTTTCACAAGATCGAGAGCTTCTATGGGAGCTTCTCGCGCAGCTTCGCGCTTCCGGACGCCGTGAAAGAGGATGCGATCCGGGCCGACTCCAAAGACGGAGTTCTGACGGTCCACGTGCCTAAGATCAAAGTGGAGGCGAAGAAACCCACCACGATCAAGGTCCAGTAGTCGCGTGGGTCTGCGAGCTTGCCGCGGGCAGCGCCTAGGTCCGGCCTCGCCCGCGGCATTTTCTCGCCCCCGAGGCACATGAATACCCCCATGAGATTCGATCCGGCCCTGATACGCCGTTATGACCGGCCCGGGCCGCGCTATACCTCCTATCCCGCGGCACCGCAGTTCAACAGCGCCTTCGGCGAGCGCGAGCTGCGCGCTTACGCGGCGCGCAGCAATGCGCTGCCGGGAGGGCGACCGCTATCGCTCTACCTGCATGTGCCCTTCTGCTTCAGCCCCTGCTTCTACTGCGGCTGCAACCGCGTGATCACCCGCGACCTGTCCCGGGGCGAGCGTTATGCGGACGACCTGCTGGAAGAGATCGGCCTGGTGACGCCGCTGTTCGACCCGGGTCGCGAGGTCATGCAGCTTCACCTGGGTGGCGGAACGCCGAACTTCCTCGGTCGCGCGAGCCTCGAGCGGCTGATCGCCGGAGTCGGGCGCGCATTCCGCCTGAGCGACGCCGCCGACCGCGACTTCTCCATCGAGCTCGACCCGCGCTCGCTCCCCGAGCCGCCGGCGCAGTACGCAGCGACACTGGCGCGGCTCGGCTTCAATCGCGCGAGTCTCGGGGTGCAGGACTTCGATCCCGAGGTGCAGCGTGCGGTCAATCGCCTGCAGAGCGTCGAGGAAACCCGCGATCTCATCGACGCCTGCCGGGACCAGGGCTTCCGCTCGATCAACATCGACCTGATCTACGGGTTGCCGGGTCAGACACCCGAGCGATTCCAGCAGACTCTGCGGACGGTGATGGCGGCGCG
>Ga0335083_10000813_pt1 | contig 44796 bp, 32 predicted proteins | sample Lox_Sample_42_FD_206716 | JGI IMG/M metagenome (GOLD analysis project Ga0335083, IMG submission 206716) | Soil microbial communities from Loxahatchee National Wildlife Refuge, Florida, United States - Lox_Sample_4.2 | ecosystem: Environmental > Terrestrial > Soil > Wetlands | place: USA...
CGGGCAGTCGCAGTTGGCCAGCTGGGCGAGCGCGGCGAACGCGTCGGTCATGTTGTCGGCCGCATCGAGCTGCGCGAGGCAGAGCGAGCGAACCCGAGGCTCGTCGAGATGCATCAGGAACCCGAGGGCCGCGTTGCGCAGGGCGCGCCGTCCCGCGGAAAGCGCGTCGGGCGAATAGGGACCCGGGACCGCGTGGTCGTGGTAGATCTCGAGCAGCCGGTCCTTCAGCGCGACCGCCAGGCGCCGCCTGACCTCTTCGCGGGCCGAGTGAATCGCGTCGGGATCGACGACCTCCATCTGCTCGGCGATGTAGGTCTCCGCGGGCAGCGCGAGCATCTCGGCCGCGAACGCCGGATCCCGCGCCGCGCTCTCGAGCACCTGCGCGATCGCGGCGACAAAGGTCGCGGCGACCTCGATTTCGCGTCCGGACCGGCTCGCCTCGACTCCACCCAGGATGACGCGCAGTGCGAGGCGCTGGCCCGCTTCCCAGCGGTTGAACGGATCGGTATCGTGCGCCGCGAGGAGCGCCAGCTCGGCCTCGCTGTAGTCGTACCTGACGATCACCGGCGCGGAGAAGTTGCGCGCGAGCGAGGGGACGGGCCGGGCGCCGCGCGCTTCGAAGACAAAGCGCTCCTCCGCGTTCCTGAGCGACACGACCCGCGTGCCCTCGGCGAGCATGTCCCACCCGTCGGGCGCGACCAGCCCCACTGCCAGCGGGATGTGGAACGGCAGCTTGCTCTCCTGCCCGGGTGTCGGCGGGCAGGACTGCTTCACGGTCAGCGCGTAGCTCTCGCGCGCCGCGTCGTACTCCGACTGGACCTCGAGAACGGGCGTCCCCGCCTGGTCGTACCAGCGCCTGAATTGCGTCAGATCGGCGCCCGAGGCGTCGGCCATCGCCTGCACGAAGTCGTCGCAGGTCACCGCCTGGCCGTCGTGCCGCTGGAAGTACAGGTCCATGCCTCTGCGGAACGCGGCCGCGCCGATCAGCGTGCGGATCATGCGCACCACCTCGGCGCCCTTCTCGTACACCGTGCTGGTGTAGAAATTGTTGATCTCGATGTAGGACGCGGGGCGCACCGGGTGCGCCATCGGCCCCGCGTCCTCCGCGAACTGGACGCCGCGCAGGCCGCGCACCTCGCGGATGCGCTCGACCGGCCGCGAATACATGTCCGCCCCGAATTCCTGGTCGCGGAACACGGTGAGCCCCTCCTTGAGCGAGAGCTGGAACCAGTCGCGGCAGGTGACGCGGTTTCCCGTCCAGTTGTGGAAGTACTCGTGGGCGATGACGCGGTCGATGGCGAGGTAGTCGCCGTCGGTCGCGATGTCGGGACGCGCCAGCACGTACTTCGTGTTGAAGACGTTGAGGCCCTTGTTCTCCATCGCGCCCATGTTGAAGTCGCCCACCGCGACGATCGAGTAGTTGTCGAGGTCGACCTCGAGGCCGTACACGTCCTCGTCCCATCTCATCGCGCGCTTGAGCGCCTCCATGGCGAAGCCGCACTGGTCGAGCTTGCCCGGGTCGACGTAGATCGCGAGCTGCACGCGCTTGCCCGAGCGCGTCACGAAAGCGTCCTCCAGCCTGTCCAGCTTTGCGGCGACCATGGCGAAGAGATAGCAGGGCTTGCGGTGAGGGTCCTGCCAGGTGGCGAAGTGCCGCCCGCCGGGCTCGTCGCCCGTCGCGACGAGGTTGCCGTTTGACAGCAGCACCGGGTATTTCCCGCGGTCCGCGTGGATCGTGACCGTGTATCTCGCCATGACGTCCGGACGGTCGATGAAGTAGGTGATGCGCCGGAAGCCCTCCGCCTCGCACTGGGTGAAGAAGCCGCTCTCGGCCGCGTACAGGCCCATGAGGGTCGTGTTCCGGCGCGGGCGGATCCGGCACGCGGTTTCGAGGACGAAGCGCGCCGGCACTTCCGCCACGGCGAGATGCCGCTCGCCGGCCGAATAGTCCCCCGGGGCGAGCGGCCGGCCGTCGAGCGTTGCCGACTCGAACTCGAGCTCCTCGGCGTCCAGAACCAGCTGCGCGCCGGGGTCTGCCGCCGGGTTGCGGGACAGGGTGAGGCGCGAGCGCACCCGCGCGTGATCCTCGTGGAGGTCGACGTTCAGGTCGACGGTCTCGATCAGGAACGCGGGTGGCGCATAGTCCTTGAGCAGCGTGACCTGGGGCGTGGGATCCCGCATGGTCAGTGGGCGCTCGCCCCTTCGGATCCCAGGCCGCCGCGGCTTGGGCGCGTCAGCCACACGAGCGGGATCAGCAGGACGAGCAGCACGGCCGAGGCGTTGAACAGGTCCACCGCCGCCATGGTAAAGGCCTGCTGGTTCACGAGCTGGTTGAGCAGCCCGTAGGACTGCTCCGGGCTCAGGCCGGCTGCGCCCAGCTTGCCGAGCGCGTCGGCGACCGCGGGGCTCGAGGCGGAGACGTGCTCCGCCAGCTGGGCGTGGTGCAGGCTCGCGCGGTTCTCCCAGAGCGTCGTCGCGATCGAGGTCGCGAACGCGCCCGCGGTGATGCGCGCGAAGTTGTTCAGGCCCGAGGCGGCCGCGATCTGGTCGTGGCGCAGCCCCGAAAGCGACAGCGCGATGAGCGGGATGAAGAAGCAGGACACGGCGGCACCCTGGATCACGGTGGGGATGATCAGCGTGCTCAGATCGATCTGCGCGGTGAACCCGCCGCGCATCGCGGCGACGATCGCGAAGATGACGAGCGAAATGGTCGCGAACACGCGCGGGTCGACCCTGCCCGAGGTCCTGCCGACGATCGGCGTGAGGAAGAGCGCGAGCACGCCCACGGGCGCGAGGGCCCAGCCGGCCTGCGTCGCCGTGTAGCCCAGATACTGCTGCAGCCACAGCGGCAGCAGCACGATGCTGCCGAAGTAGGCTCCGTAGGAGAGGGACACCGAGAGCGTTCCCGTCCAGAAATTGCGGCGCGCAAACAGGCGCAGGTCGACCACCGGGTGCTCCTCGGTCAGCTCCCAGACGAGGAACAGCACGAAGGCGAAGGCCGAGACGACGGCGAGCGCGAAGATGACGCCCGACCCGAACCAGTCGTAGTCCTTGCCCGTGTCGAGCATGACCTGCAGCGCGCCGACCCACACGACGAGCAGCACGAGGCCGACGGCGTCGATGGGGGTCTTGCGCGTGGGCGTGTCGCGGTGCCTGTAGATGACCCAGGTCATCGCGGCGGCGACGACCCCGACGGGCACGTTGATGAAGAAGATCCAGGGCCAGGAGATGTTGTCCGTGATCCAGCCGCCCAGCAGAGGCCCGACCACCGGGGCGACGAGCACGGTGAGCGAGAACATCGCGAGCGCGGTGCCGCCGTTCTCGCGCGGGTAGCTCGCGAGGAGCAGGGTTTGCGACAGCGGGATCATCGGCCCGGCGACGGCGCCCTGGATCACGCGGAACAGGATGAGCATGCTCATCGAGGGCGCGAGTCCGCACAGGAGCGAGGCGAGCACGAACAGGACCACCGTCGCGAGGAACAGCCGCACGTTGCCGAAGCGCTGCGAAAGCCAGCCGGTGAGCGGCACCGAGATCGCGTTCGCCACCGCGAAGGAGGTGATCACCCAGGTTCCCTGGTTCGGCGAGACGCCGAGGTCGCCCGCGATCGCGGGGATGGACACGTTGGCGATCGAGACGTCCAGGACGTTCATGAAGGTGGCGAGCGACACCACCAGCGTGCCGAGCGCGAGGGTTCCGCCGCTGAGCGGCGGATGGGCGGCTGGGACCGGCTCGGCCATGGAGGCCGCGGCTTCAGAGGACCGGCGAGCGCCGGTGGGCCCGCGCGGGATTCGCGCGGGCCGGCCGCAGCGCGCCGGGCTCGCTTCGCGCGACCGGGGGCCGCGGCTCGCCGCCGTTCGCCGCGATGATCTCCGCCACGCGCCGGTCCGCGAGATCGCTCACGGACGCGAAGGCCTGCGTCTCGTACGCCGTTGTGGATCGTGACACCCTGGGAAGTCGCTCTCCGCCCCGCTCGTGGGTGTCGACCTCGACTTCCATCGACAGGCCGATCTGGAGGGGGTGCTGCCGCAGCTCGGCGGGGTCGAGCGCGATGCGCACCGGCACGCGCTGCACGACCTTGATCCAGTTTCCCGTCGCGTTCTGCGCGGGGAGGAGAGCGAAGGCGCTGCCCGTGCCGGCGCCGAATCCGGCGACCTTTCCGTGGTAGACGACCGACCCGCCGTAGGCGTCGGCGAGGAGCTTCACCGGCTGCCCCGCGCGCAGATTCGGGAGCTGCCCTTCCTTGAAGTTCGCGTCGACCCAGACCTGGTCGAGCGGCACGACCGTCATGAGGGCCGCGCCGGAGCTGACGCGCTGCCCCACCTGGACGGCGCGCCGGGCGACGAAGCCGGACACCGGCGCGGGCAGCGCGGTGCGCGCGTAGGCGAGATACGCCTCGCGCACCTTGGCGGCGGCTTCCTTCACGTCGGGGTGGGTCTCGACGGTGGTGTGATCGGTGAGCGTGCGCTGCGCAGCGAGCTGGCGGGCGGCGGCATCGAGTGCGGCGCTCGAGGCGGCGACCGCGTCGCGGGCGTGCTGGATCTCCTCCGCGGCGACGGCGCCGGGGAGCTCCCGCTCGAGCTTGCTGCGGCGGGCAAGGTCCTCGCGCGCCCGCTCGAGGTCTGCCTGCCGCTGCTCGACGGTGGCCTCGAGCTGGGCGTCGGTCGCCACGAGGTTGCGCACCGAGCGCACCGTCTTCGCGAGCTTGGCCTCGGCCTGGTCGAGCGCCACGCGCGAGTCGGCCTTGTCGAGCTCGACCAGCGTCTGGCCGGCGCTCACGAAGTCGGTGTCGTCGGCATGAATGGCGAGCACGGTGCCCGCGACCTGGGGCGTGACCTGGACGAGGTTGCCGCCGACGTAGGCGTCGTCGGTCGACTCGTAGTAGCGCCCCGAGGCGAGCCACCAGCCGGCGACGCCGGCGCCGGCCGTGGCGAACGCCGCCACGACCAGAGAGAGGAGCAGCCTGCGCCTTCCGTTGCGGAAGCCCGCGCCTGCGTTGGGTGTTGCGCTCATGATGAGTCCTTTTTCCGTTCAGGAGGGCTGCCTGGCGGCCGCGGCTGCCTCGAAGCCGCCGCCGAGCGCCCGGATGAGATCGATGGAGAGGTCGAGCTCGCGGTAGCGCAGGTCGGCCTTGATGTTCTTCTGGTCGAGCACCTGGGTCTCGGCCGCGAGCACCTGCAGGTAGTTGCCGAGGCCGGCGCGGTAGCGCGCGACCGCCACGCTGTAGGCCTCCTCGGAAGCGGAAAGGCCCGCGAGCGCATCGGCGCTCTGCGCGTCGACCGAGCGCAGCGACGCGAGCCGATCGACAACCTCGCGCACCGCGTCGAGCACCGTCTGGTTGTACTGCTCGACGGCGAGGTCGTAGTCGGCGTCCCGCGTGCCGAGGTTCCCGCGCAGGCGTCCGCCGTCGAAGATCGGCAGCAGCAGCGCCGCGTTGGCCTGCGGGATCCGGCTGTCGGGCGACAGCAGCTTTCCGTAGCTCACGGTCTGCACGCCGACGAGCGCGGTGAGATTGATGTTGGGATAGAACTGCGCCTTGGCGGAATCGACGTCGCGCCGGGCCGCCTCGACGCGCCAGCGCTGCGCGACGACGTCGGGCCGGCGGCCGAGCAGGTCCGCGGGCAGGGTGGAGGGTAGCGCGACCGGCCCGCTCTGGGCGCGCGGCCGCTCGATGGCGAGGCCGCGGTCCGGGCCCTTGCCGGCGAGCGCGGCGAGCTGGTTGCGCGCGAGGGTGATGGCCTCCTCGAGCTGGGCGATGCGCTGGCGCGCCGCGGGGATCGCGGCCTCGGCCTGCTTGAGCTCGACCTTGGTGTCGAGCCCCGCGGCGAGGCGCTGGCGCGTGACATCGAAGATCGTCTGGCGCTGGACCAGCGTCGCCTGCGCGACGTCGAGCTGGTCGAAGGCGTGGCCAAGCTGCGCATAGGCGTGCGCTACCGCCGCCGACAGCAGCAGCCGCGCCGCGAAGGCGTCCACCTCGGCCGCGCGCGCCTGCCCGAGGGCGGCGTCGTAGGCCGCGCGGTTCTTGCCCCAGAAGTCGATCTCGTAGCTGAACTGCAGCGCAAGCTCGGTCTGCGTGTAGTACGAGCCTCCGATCGGCGGCGGGAAGATGCCCGTTGCGGAATAGCGCTGGCGGTTCACCTCGGCGCCGGCGCCGACGAGGGGCGTGAGCGGCGCGCCGGACGCCACGGCGAAGGCGCCCGCTCGGTCGAGCCGCGCGCGGGCCGCGCCCATCGAGGGATTGCCGGAGAGCGCCTCCGCCACCAGCGCGTCCAGCTGCGGGTCGCCGAACCGCTTCCACCAGTCGGCCGTGGGCCACTGCCCGTTCGCGACCGGCGCGCCCGCCATGGACCGGCTGGCCTGCAGCGACGCCGGGTCGAGCTGCGCCGACTTCGGCGCCAGGCCGCCGGGGCTGGCGCACGCGGCGAGGAGCAGGGCTGCGGCGGACGCGGCGGCGCGCGGGGAAAAGATGCCGATCATGCGTTCTCCAGCATCCGCCGCAGGTAGCCCTCGAGCCGGCTCACCTCGGCGCGGGAAAAGCCTTGCAGCACGCTGTTGTTGGCGTGGACCATCGCTGCGATGATCTTCGGGTACAGGGCCTTGCCGCTCTCGGTCAGCTCGAGCTGCATCGTCCGGCGGTCTTCGGGGCTGCGCACCCTGCGAACGATGCCCTTGCTCTCCAGCCGGTCGAGCAGGCGCGTCATGGCGCCCGGATCGTAGCTGAGCTTCTCGCACAGCCCGGACGCGCTGGCTACCGCGTTCTCGCCCACCAGCAGCACCACCAGCCACTGCGCCGCGCTGACGTCGAAAGGCGCGAGCTCCGCGTCGATCCTGTTGATCATGGTCTTGCGCGCAAGCCCGATCAGCGCGCCGATGGACTCGCGCGGCTGGAACGTGTCCTTGTCGTAGACCGGCTTCATGACGAACGAGGGAGAATACTTGCCTAGGCAATAATTGTCAAGGCTAGTATTACCCTGACTTACTTGTCCGGCAGGGGGATGAACTCGGTCTCGCCCGGGATGCGGGGAAAGCGCTGGTCGCGCCAGCGCTGCTTGGCCTCGTCGATGCGCTCGCGCGAGCTCGCGACGAAGTTCCACCAGATGAAGCGCTCGCCGTCCAGCTTCGCGCCGCCGAGCAGCATCGCCCGCGCGCGGGTCTCCGCGCGCACCGTCACCGTCCCGCGGCCCTCGATCACCGCCAGGTGCTGCGGTGGCAGCGGCGTCCCCGCCACGCTGACGTTGCCCTCCACCGCGTAGACGCCGCGTTCCTCGTGCTCCGCGTCGAGCTGGAGCACGGCGCCGGCGTCCAGCTCGGCGGCGACGTAGAGCGTGGGCGAGAACACCGCGACCGGCGAGCGCTCGCCGAAGGCCGTGCCCGCGATGACGCGCAGCTCCGCGCCGCCGGCGCTCACGCGCGGCAGCGTCGCCTGCGGATGGTGATGGAAGCCGGGCTCGGCGAGCTCGCTCGACCGCGGCAGCGCCACCCAGGTCTGGATGCCGTGCATGCGCGAGCCCGTGCGGCGCAGCTCGGGCGCGGTGCGCTCCGAGTGCACGATGCCGCGGCCGGCGGTCATCCAGTTGACGTCTCCGGGCGCGATGGCCTGGACCGAGCCCAGGCTGTCGCGGTGGACGATCTCGCCCTCGAACAGGTAGGTCACGGTCGCCAGGCCGATGTGCGGGTGGGGGCGCACGTCGGCGCCCTTTCCCGGAGCGAGCGCGACCGGTCCCATATGATCGAAGAAGATGAACGGCCCGACCGTGCGATGAGGGAAGCCGGGCAGCACGCGCCTGACCGTGAAGTCGCCGAGGTCGCGCGTGTGGGGCTTGAGCAGGGAGAACGCGCTCACCGCGGCGCCTTCAGTCGAGCCGGCGGTTCTCCCGCATCATCCGGGCGCACTCCTCGGGCGTCGTCGGCACCGAGAAGCGGTATCCCTGGATCTCGTCGCAGCCGTTCGCGGCCAGCAGCTCGAGCTGCTCCTGCGTCTCGACGCCCTCGGCCACCACCTTGAGCTTGAGGTTGTGGGCGAGGCCGATGATCGCCAGCGTGATCATCGCGTCCTCGGGATCGGTGGTGATGTCGCGGACGAACGAGTAGTCGATCTTGAGGGCGTCGATCGGGAAGCGCTTGAGATACGCAAGGCTCGAGTAGCCCGTGCCGAAGTCGTCCACCGAGATCGTCACTCCCGAATCCTTGAGGCCGCGCAGCGTGCGCGCCGCGCCCTCGGGATCGCTCATCAGCAGCGACTCGGTGAGCTCGAATTGCACCAGCGAGGGATCGATGCCCGCTTGGCGCAAGGCGTGCCTCACCGTCGCCTCGAAGTCCTTCTGCTGGAACTGGCGGGCGGACAGGTTCACCGTGACCGGCTTGACCGGCAGCCCCTCGCGCTGCCAGGCGCGGATCTGCGCGCACACCTCCTGCATGACCCATTCGCCCACCTGAACGATCAGGCCGGCGTCCTCCAGCACCGAGACGAACTCTCCGGGCAGGACCAGACCTCTCTCGTGGTGCCGCCAGCGCAGCAGCGCCTCGAAGCCGCAGATGGCCCGCGTCCTCAGGTCGACCTTGGGCTGGTAGTGGAGCAGGAACTCCTTGCGCTCTATGGCCCGGCGCAAGGCCGCTTCCATGCGCACGCGGGCGAGCGTGCGCTCGTTCATCTCGCGCGTGAAGTACTGGTAGGTGTTGCGGCCCTGCTCCTTGGCCCGGTACATGGCCGTGTCGGCGTTCATCACCAGCGCCTCGGGATTGTCGCCGTCGGCCGGGAACAGGGTGATGCCGATGCTCGCGCTCACGTAGGTATCGTGCGCGTCGAGCTTGAACGGCTGGGTGAGGGTGTCGAGAACCTTCTGCGCGACCACGCCCGCGTCCCCGGGCTTGGCGAGATCGGTGACGATCGCGCCGAACTCGTCGCCGCCGAAGCGGCCGACCGTGTCGCCGGCGCGCACGCACTGCAGAAGGCGGGTCGCGGCCTCCTGAAGCAGCTTGTCGCCCGCGCTGTGTCCCTGGGTGTCGTTGACCAGCTTGAAGCGATCGAGGTCGATGAACAGCACCGCCATGGGGCTGCCGCCGCGCTTGGCGTGCGCCATGGTCTTCAGCAGGCGGTCGTGGAACAGCTGCCGGTTGGGCAGGCCCGTGAGCGAGTCGAACTGGGCGAGGCGCTCGAGCCGCTCCTGCGCGTTCTTGCGCTCGATCGCGACTGCGAGGATGTTGGCCACGCTTTGCAGGAAGCTCGCGTCGTCGGAGTCGAAGCGCAGCTCCGCCCGCGCGTGCGCGCTCAATATCCCGTAGGTCCCGGCGGTTCCGAAGATCGGCACCTGGATGCCGCTGCGCACGCCGAGCTTGAGAAGAGGGGATTCCGGGAACCGGTCGTCCTTGGGCAGGTCGTCGATGATGAGCGGCTCGCGGTGCGAGAGCACGAACTCGAGGCGCCCGCCGGGCCTTATGGGCACCGGGCGCGTCTTCATCTCCTCGGGCCAGCCCGACGCCGCCTTCAGCAGAAGCTGCCGGCCTCCCCTGTCGAGCTCGAGCACGGTGCAGTAGTCGGCGTTCAGGGAGACCGACACCAGCTCGACCGCGCGCTTGAGCACGTCCTCGACGTCGGTGCTGGCGAACGCCTGCTGGCCGAATTCCGCGATCAGGCGCTGGCGCATGACCTGGTTGTGGATCCGCTCCTCGGCCTGCTTGCGCTCGCTGATGTCGGCCATCGCGCCTATCATGCGCACGGCGCGGCCCGACGCGTCGCGGATCACCTGTCCGCGGTCGAGCACGTGGGTCCAGCCTCCGCTTCCGTTGTGGAAGCGGTACTCGTCGCTCCAGTAGTCCGCGCCCGACCCGATGACGCGGTGCACGCCCGCGATCACCCGTCCCTGGTCGTCGGGATGGATGCCCTGGTACCAGGACTTGATGCTGCGGTCCTCGGGGTCGCGCTCGAGGCCGAACACCTTGCCGTAGTTCTCGTTCCACCAGATCTGGTCGGTGTCGAGGTTCCAGTCCCAGATGACGTCGTTGGTGGCGCGCACCGCGAGGTCGAAGCGCTCGTTGCTCATGCGCAGGGCCTCTTCCTGCGCGATGCGCTCGCGGATGTCGCGCGCGGTCGCGACGATGATCCAGTCGTCCCCCGAGCGCAGCACCCGGCGCCGCGACTCGAACGGCAGCGTCGAGCCGTCCTTGCAGAGGTAGTGGCTCCGCATCCCCTGCGTGATGCCGGTCGCTATCATCTCGTCGTAGGTGCGCGCGAGGTCCTCCAGGCTGATGGGGAGGATCCGGTCGGTGGTCATTCCGAGGAGCTCGGCTCGCGTGTAGCCCAGGTTGCGGCAGACGGTCTCGTTCACGTCGATCAGGCGCATCGTCTTGCGGTCGACGAGCAGGATCATGTCGTCCGACGTGTCCATGGACGCGCGGAAGCGGCGAAGAGCCTCTTCGCTGCGCTTGCTCTCGGTGATGTCGCGGCCGATGCCCCGGTAGCCCCGGAATCGCCCCTCGGCGTCGAAGATCGGCCTGCCGCTGATGCTCGCGACCTTCACGTTGCCGTCCTGGTCGACGCGCTGCCACTCCCAGTCCCGGAACGGCTGGTGAGCGTCGAGCAGCGCGCGGTGGGCGGCCCAGTCGGCTTCCGATGTGTTCGGCGCCGGCAGCTCCCAGCGCGTCTTACCGATGAGGGCTTCCATGGCGGGACCGAGACGCCGGTGGAGGTTGTCCGAGAACATCGTGAAGCGGAAATTCTCGTCCTGCTCCCAGTACCAGTCGGAGGACAGCTCGATGAGGTTGCGGAAGCGCTCCTCGCTCTGGCGCAGCACGTCCTCGGCCTGCTTGCGCCGCACGAACTGGCCGATCTGCGACCCGATCACGTGGATCGCCTCGAGCAGGTTCTCGTCGGGCTCGCGGATCTCGCCGCTGTTGAATCCGAGCGCCCCGATGATCTTCCCGCCCGCGTTCACGGGGAAGACGAACGCGCTGTGCATGCCCGCCTCGTTCGCGATCGTCTTGCGCGACGCGCGCGGATCGCGCACGACGTCGGCGACCCACAGCGGCTGCCCGCTCTGCCACACGGCTCCGAGGATCCCGACGCCCGGGGCGTACGTGACCTTGCGAGAGCGCTCGATGTAGAGGTCGAATTGCGGGCCGGGCTTCGCCCAGAACTCTGCGAAGCGCAGCACCCGCGCTTCCTCGTCGATGCGGAAGAAGCGCCCGCAATCCCAGTCGAGCGCCTCGCACACCGCGCGGATCGCGGCCTTCAGGCCGGCCGAGACGCTGTCCGCCTCCGAGACGCAGAGCGCGACGGCGTGCTCGAGCCGCAGCAGCTGCTCGGCCCGCTTGGGGGAGGGGGGGCGCCGCGGGATTCCGGGCTTGAGCCGGGCGGACTCTCTCATGTCATGGACTCACGCACGTCGCCTCTATCGCATCACCCGGTTGCGCCCCGCGCGCTTCGCGCGGTACAACGCCTCGTCCGCTGCGCGGATCACGAGCAGGGGCCGGATCAGGGTGTCGTCGCGCTCTGCGGCGCCCACGCTCACCGTCACCGAAAGGGTCTTCTCGGGAGCCCGCGCCGCGCGCAGCCGCGACCCGGAGTCTTTCTGCCTGGGCCGATCTCCCCCGCGAACGGCTATTCTATAGTCCTCGATGTCCTTTCGCAGTTTCTCCAGGTGCGGCCAGGATTCTTCCAGGGTGCGCTCCGGGAACAGCACGCAGAACTCCTCCCCGCCGTAGCGGTACGAGACGCCCCCGCCCTCGATCCTGGCGAGGCGGGCGGCGACCAGCTTGAGCACCTGGTCGCCGACGTGGTGGCCGTGGGCGTCGTTGAACTGCTTGAAGTGGTCGACGTCGACCATGGCGATCGCGTAGCGGGGCGGCAGGCCCGCGATGCGCTCCTCCAGGGCGCGCCGGCTCGGGAGGTTCGTCAGCTCGTCGCGGAAGGCGAGCCGGTGCGATTCCTGGAGCACGGCAACGAGCAGAATCACGCCGGCGGCCGCGATGAACGCGCTGAACACCGCGACCGACTCCCTCCACCAGCACGCGACGAAGAACGCGACCAGCGCGGCGGCGATGCCGATGTCGACCGGCCGGGGCTCCTTGCGCAGCTCCTTGGGGCCGCGGCGCGGCCAGGCCCTCAGCACGGCCGCGACAAACGCCGCGGCGATCAGGGCTTGCGCCGCCAGCGGTATGGGATCCGGGCTCAGCAAGGGATGTCCGAGCACATCGCGCCACGCCGTTCCCGAGAGGCTGGAGCGCCCGGCATACGCGATCCAGAGCACGATCAGGATCTCGGCCAGCCCGAGCAGCAGCCAGCGGTAGTTCCGGTGCTGGCGCACGCCGCCGTCCGGGAACCAGCTGGCGAGGAGCACGTTGAAGGGAACGATGATGGCGAACGCAGCGGACACCGCGAGCATCGCAAAGCTCTTCGACCCGCTCTCCATCGCCAGGCTGTAGCCGGCGAACGCGGCGAGCAGCGACACCAGCATGATCAGGGCCCGGCCGCGGTTGAACCAGGCGCTGATCGCCGCGCCGAGGATCAGCACCACGTAGGGCCCGACCGTGGTCAGGCCCGAAAGCGACTGAGGCAGCGCGGGGGTCGCCGCCCTGGCGAGCGCCGCCGCCAGGATGATCGCGGCGGGCACCGCGATCGGGCGCAGGATCCGGGGCAGGCCTTCGACGGCGCCCGGAATGTCTCGAATAATCCCCTGATTAACCTTGGCTATGTGGCGCCCTCCCGACAGCCGCAAGAATTACAGATTCCGCCAGCCAGCACAATGGACGAATTCGCACGCGGGGAAATCAGACCCGAGCGGGCTCCCGGCGCCGGCCCTCGAGGAAGCTGCGCAGCGCGGCCGCCGTGTGTCCGGCCTTGCCGGGCGCGGTCAGCGCATCGGGCGGCCCTTGCGCGACGACGCGCCCGCCCGCGTCTCCGCCCTCGGGACCCAGGTCGACGATCCAGTCGGCCTCGGCGATGACGTCGAGGTTGTGCTCGATCACCACCAGCGTGCTGCCCGCGTCGACCAGCCGGTGCAGCACGCGGATCAGCTTCTCGACGTCGGCCATGTGCAGCCCGACGGTGGGCTCGTCGAGCACGTAGAGCGTGCGCTTCTCGGGCCCGGCGCCGTTCGGGCGCACCTTGGCGAGCTCGGTCACGAGCTTGATGCGCTGCGCCTCGCCGCCCGAGAGCGTCGGGCTCTGCTGGCCGAGCGTGAGGTAGCCCAGGCCGATGTCCTGCAGCAGGCGCAGCGCGTGGTGCGTCGACGGATGCGCCGAAAAGAACTCGACCGCCTCGTCGACGCTCATCGCGAGCACCTCGCCGATGTTCTTCCCCTTCCAGCGCACGGCCAGGGTCTCGGGGTTGAAGCGCGCGCCCGCGCAGGCCTCGCAGGCGACGCGCACGTCGGGCAGGAAGCTCATCTCGATCTTGCGGATGCCCTGGCCCTCGCATTCCTCGCAGCGCCCGCCTTTGGTGTTGAACGAGAAGCGCGACGCGCTCCAGCCGCGCATGCGCGCGTCGTTCGTGTCGGCGAACAGGCGCCGGATGGCGTCCCAGAAGCCGACGTAGGTCGCCGGGCAGGAGCGCGGCGTCTTGCCGATCGGAGTCTGGTCGACCTCGAGCACGCGGCCGACCTGCTCGACGCCGCGGATCGCGCTGCAGCCGGAGAAAGCCGGGCCCTTTCCGCTCAATGCCCTCGCGAGATTCTCGTACAGCACGTCGCGCGCGAGCGTCGACTTCCCGGAGCCGGAGACGCCGGTGATCACGCACAGGCGTCCCAGCGGAAGGCGGACGTCGAGGTCCTTGAGGTTGTGCAGGGCCGCGCCCTCGATATCGAGCGCCGGGACGTAGCGCGTGACCGGGCGCTCCTCGTGCAGCGGGTGCATCAGGGGATGGGCGAGGAATTTGCCGGTGAGCGAGTCGGCGCGCCGCATCAGGTCCGCGGCCGAGCCTTCGGCGACCACGCGTCCGCCCTGCCGGCCGGCGCCAGGGCCCAGGTCGACCAGGTGCCCGGCGCGGCGGATCGTGTCCTCGTCGTGCTCGACCACGACCAGCGTGTTGCCCTTGTCCTTCAGCTTCCCGAGCGTGTCGAGCAGCACGCGGTTGTCGCGCGGGTGCAGGCCGATGGTCGGCTCGTCGAGGATGTAGCACACCCCGCGCAGGTTCGAGCCGAGCTGCGAGGCGAGGCGGATGCGCTGCGCCTCGCCGCCCGAGAGCGTGGGCGCGGCGCGGTCGAGCGAGAGGTACGACAGGCCCACCTCGCCGAGAAAGGCGAGCCGCGAGCGCAGCTCGGCGACGATGTCCCGCGCGATCTCGGCTTCGCGCCCCGCGAGCTCGATGCCGCCGAACACGCCGGCGAGCTTAGCCACCGGGAGCGCGGCGAGCTCGGAGATCGAGCGTCCCTGCCACAGCACGGCGAGCGCCTCGGGGTTGAGGCGCGCGCCGGCGCACGCGGGGCAGGCTTCGTCGACCTCGAGCCACTCGATCCAGGAGTCGAGGATGTGGTCCTCGGTGCCCGTCTTCTCCCGCTCCTCGTCCCACTCGACGCCGGCGAGCTTGAGGCCCGTGCCGTAGCACTCGCGGCACCAGCCGTGCTTGGAGTTGAACGAGAACAGGCGCGGGTCGGGCTCGGCGAAGCTGCGCCCGCACGAAGGGCAGGCGCGCCTGGTGGAGAACACGCGCTGGGGCAGCGCCATCTCGACGCGCGGCGCGCGCGACTTCTCCGCCGCGGACGCGAGGCGATCGAGGCCGGAGAGGACGTGAACGACCCCCTTGCCGTGCTCGAGCGCCTGCGCGAGCGCGGCGCGCAGCTCCGCCTCGCTCTCGGCCGACACGCGCAGGTCGGCGACGGGCAATTCGATCGTGTGCTCCTGGAAGCGCGACAGGCGCGGCCACTTGTCGGTCGGCAGGAACTCGCCGTCGACGCGAAGGAAGGCGAAGCCTTTGCCCCGCGCCCATTTCGCCAGGTCGGTGTAGTAGCCCTTGCGGTTGGTAACAAGGGGCGCGAGCAGGCCGACGCGCTCGCCCCTGTGCTCGCGCAGGATGCGCGCGGCGATCGCGGCCTCGCTCTGCGGCTCGATCGGCACCTTGCAGTCCGGGCAGTGCTGCGTCCCGAGCTTGACGTACAAGAGGCGCAGGAAGTGGTAGATCTCGGTGAGCGTCGCGACCGTGCTCTTCCGGCCGCCGCGGCTGGTGCGCTGCTCGATCGCCACCGTCGGCGGGATGCCGAAGATCGCGTCGACGTCGGGGCGCGAGGCTCCCTGCACGAACTGGCGCGCGTAGGCGTTGAGCGACTCGAGGTACCGGCGCTGTCCTTCGGCGAAGAGGATGTCGAAGGCGAGCGTCGACTTGCCCGAGCCGGAGACGCCCGTCACCACGGTGAACTCGTTCCGCGGGATCTCGACGTCGATCGACTGCAGGTTGTGCTCGCGCGCGTTGTGGATCCTGATCGCGCCGTTGATCTTCGACTGCAGCGGAACGCCGGGCTCGCGGGCGCGCGGCGCCTTTTCGAACGCCGCTGCGTACTCGCGCAAGGCCTTGCCGGTGTGCGATCGAGCGTGTTTCGCCACCTCGGCCGGCGTGCCGGTGCAGACGATGTCGCCGCCCGCGTCGCCGCCCTCGGGTCCCAGGTCGACGATCCAGTCGGAGGCGCGCACGACGTCGAGGTTGTGCTCGATCACCACGAGCGAGTGCCCGGCGGCGATCAGCTGGCGGAACGCGGCGAGCAGCTTCGCGACGTCGTCGAAGTGCAGCCCGGTGGTGGGCTCGTCGAAGAGGAAGAGCGACCCGGTCGCCCCTTTCGGCTTCGACGCGGCCTCGGCGAGGTGGCCGGCGAGCTTCAGGCGCTGCGCCTCGCCGCCCGACAGGGTGGGCACCGGCTGGCCGAGGCGCAGGTATTCGAGGCCGACGTCGGCGAGCGGCTTCAAGGCGCGCGCGACCTCGGGATGCTCGCCGAAGAAGGCGATCGCCTCGGACACGGTCAGCTCGAGCGCGTCGGCGATCGACTTGCCTGCTACCGAAGGGCTCGTACCCTTGACCGCGATCTCGAGCACCTCGTCGCGGAAGCGCCTGCCGTTGCAGTCGGGGCAGCGCAGGTAGACGTCGGAGAGGAACTGCATCTCGACGTGCTCGAAGCCGTTGCCGCCGCAGGTGGGGCAGCGCCCGTTCCCGGAGTTGAAGCTGAAGGTCCCCGGGGTGTACTTGCGCGCCTTCGCGACCGGGTCTTTCGCGTAGATGTCGCGGATCGCGTTCCAGGCGCCGACGTAGCTCGCGGGGTTGGAGCGCGTCGTGCGCCCGATCGGCGTCTGGTCGACCATGACGGCGTCGTCGACGCGCTCGGCGCCTTTCAGCGCCCTGTACTTTCCGGGCGCTTCCGTCGGCTTGCCCTTGGCCTTGCGCAGCGCCGGGTAGAGCACGTCCTGGATCAGCGTCGATTTCCCGGACCCCGAGACGCCGGTGATGCACACCAGGCGCGACAGCGGGATCGCGACGTCGATGTCCTTCAAGTTGTGCTCGGCGGCGCCCAGCAGCTCGAGCTTCGCCGCCTTTCCGTCGGCGCGGCGGGTCCCGGAATCGGCGCGCTTCCTGCCCGAGAGGTATTCCGCGGTCAGCGTCTTCGACGCCTTCAGCTCGTCGGGTGAGCCGAAGAACACGATCTCGCCGCCGCGCTCGCCCGGCCCCGGCCCCATGTCCATGATGCGGTCGGCTTCCTGCATGATCTGCGGGTCGTGCTCGACGACGACGAGCGAGTTGCCGGCGTCGCGCAGGCGCTGCATCACGCCGATGACGCGCCCCATGTCGCGCGGGTGCAGGCCGATCGAGGGCTCGTCGAGGACGAAGAGCGCGTTGACGAGGGAGGTGCCGAGCGCGGTGGTGAGGTTGATGCGCTGCACCTCGCCGCCGGAGAGCGTTCTCGACTGCCGGTCGAGCGTCAGGTAGCCGAGGCCCACCTCGCACACGTAGCGCAGCCGCGCGCGGATCTCGGTGAGGAGCAGCTCGGCGGCCTCGTCGAGCGGCGCGGGCAGCTTCAGGCGATCGAAGAACTCGCGCAGGCGCGCGACCGGCTGGAGCATCATGTCGCGCACGTTCATGCCTTCGATGCGCCACAGGAGCGCCTCGGGCTTCAGGCGCGCGCCGCCGCAGGCCGCGCAGGGCGTGTAGGCGCGGTAGCGCGACAAGAGCACCCTCACGTGCATCTTGTATGCCTTGGTCTCCAGCCAGCGGAAGAAGCGCGCGACGCCGTACCAGGTGCCCGGCCAGGATTTCCTCCAGCTCACCCACTCCGCCTCGCCTTCGAGCACCCAGGCGCGGTGCTTCTCCGAGAGCTCGCGGAAGGGCACGTCGAGCGGCACGCCACGCTTCTTCGCGTACTTCTCGAGGTCGTCCTGGCATTCGTGGAACGAAGGCGACTGCCACGGCCGCACCGCGCCCTCGCGCAGCGTCTTCGCCTCGTCCGGAACGATCAAGCCGTAGTCGATGCCGATCACGCGGCCGAAGCCGCGGCAGGTGTCGCAGGCGCCGAGGGGCGAGTTGAACGAGAAGCGCGCCGGAGTCGGCTCGCTGTAGTGGATGTCGCAGTCGGCGCAGTGCAGGTCGGAGGAGAACTTCCAGGCATCGCCCGCCGCCTTGCCTTCCTCGTCGACCGGGTGGAAGTTGACTCTCCCCTGGCCGATCTTCATCGCCGCCTCGACGCCTTCGATCACGCGGTCCTTTTCGGCCGTGGACATCCGGATGCGGTCCTGCACCACCTCGAGCTGGGCGACCGAGCGCGATTGGATGCGGTCGTAGCCTTGCGCCTTGAGCAGGGCGAGCACCTCGTCTTCCTTGAAGTTCTTGGGCACGGGCACCGGGAAGGCGAGCACGATCCTCGGGTCGCCGGCGGCCTTTGCGCGCGCCAGCGCCTCTTCGTATACAGAGCCGGGGGTGTCGCGCCGAACAGGTTTTCCGCAGTTACGACAGAAGAGCTGCGCCGCGCGCGCGTACAGCAGCTTCAGGTGGTCGTTCAGCTCGGTCATCGTGCCGACCGTCGAGCGCGAGGTGCGCACCGGGTTCGTCTGGTCGATCGCGATCGCCGGCGGGATCCCCTCGATCGCGTCCACCTGCGGCTTGTCCATGCGGTCGAGGAACTGGCGCGCGTACGGGGAGAACGTCTCCACGTAGCGCCGCTGGCCCTCGGCGTAGAGCGTGTCGAAGACGAGCGACGACTTCCCCGAGCCCGACACGCCGGTCACCACCACCAGCTCGTTCGTCGGGATCTCCAGGCTCAGATTCTTGAGATTGTTCTGGCGGGCGCCGCGGATGACGATCGCGGCGCTTGCTCGGGGGTGAGGCATGAAGCTATTCTAAAGGGAGTGTCAAGCCTCCCGGGTTCCATCTTGAAGTACCAACAGATCCGTAGTGCTCGGGCGGCCACGAGATCCGATTCAGCGGACCGCCGGCGTGTCCTGAGTAACTGCTTCGGTCGAGACGTTACTCCCTAAGAAGCTCCGCCTGTAGCCAAGGTCGTCGCAGCGACTGTGGCAACCCGAATTTTCGATCTAAGCGAAGCTGTCGCAGGATCGACCACGCCTGTTCCGACACAAGCTCTAAGTGATGATTGGTGTCGTACGCCGCCCAAAGGGCAGGAGCGCCAGGACCGGCGAGGCCTCGGGCAGACAGTTCGATCCTTCGATCGCCATCGCTAAAGAGCGGGCCGAGGTAATCACTTGTCGACACTAACTGCTTGCACAGTTCCCGGTAATCGCTCCGGTTTGCCCTTCGGAAGACATGATCGGATGCTGTCGTATAACGGATGCGCGACGGCAGATTCATTACCTTCGCAGGTGGCACATAGTGGTCGCCGACAATCCCATAATCCAGCAGTGCAAGTGGAATGCGATTTTGCCCACCGCGCGCGGCGGTGCTGATCGACATCCACGCATCGAGTTCAATACGTTTTTCTCTCCTGACGATTCCCTGGTCGCTCTTGCCCAATTGGTCCGGAATACTGCTTCCGCCAAGTGCGGTGTTCCTGAAGTTTCCTATACCAGCGAGCACCGCCAGAGTTTCTTGCGCACTTACTTCAAGGACGGCTGATGAATCTTTACCGACGTATCCAAAATCAAGGAAGACGTCACAATCTTCTGGCCCGATTCCGACGATTTCTAACGTGTCTTTGATCGCCTGCTCCAATACACGCGGTTCTTCCATTTCCTCGCGCGCCAGGCGGAGCCCGACTCCGCAGTTGTAACGGGAAGCAAGTCCCTTCACTGTTAGAAGGTACTCTCGACCGCGATCGGCCTCTGTTCCTGTGACAGGAATCGCGAACATTCCGTTGTCGCGAAGGCGGCTAACTACGAACTCGATTGGCGGCCGACCGGTAGACGTCCGTAATTCTAGATCGAGATCATGTACGTCGATGTAAAATGGTCGCGCAGGTTCCCAGCACCACCGGACGCCATCAGCTCGCTTTGCGAGGTAAGCCTCCCAAGTCTTTCCAGCCTTCAAAATAGCGGCGGGAATGTTGAAGACCGGGGTAAGGCGAACGCGGGCGTCAGGCGATAGAGCAGCAATTGCTCGAAATGCTCCACCTCGGGCGGGCAACACCGGGACGTAGCAATACGACGCTCTCATACTACGGCCCATTTCACTTCCGGGAACATCTTTCGTACTTGTCTGTTCCCAAGAAATTTCCCGAACGCAGTGTAGCCAGTCTTCTCCCGTCTCAGGCGTCCTGCGACAATTGCCGGGCTGATGTGGAGTCTATCCGCCAGAGCATAAATGTTCTCCGCAGATGGCCTAAGAAACGCTTCGCTCCTTTTCCAGATAGGTCGTGGAATTAATATGTCACGTGCTATCCGGTTCGCCTCAGCCTCTTTCGCATCGTCATCATCGCGATCTTCCAATTGTTCATCGGTAATTGCGATGTCTCGCTCCACCAAATGCTTCCAAGCGTGCGCAAGCTCATGAACGACTGTAAACCAGAAGCTATCAAGCCGATCATTGCGGAGCGTGATTCCGATGATGGGCGCCCCTCTTTCATCGAGCATAGCAGCGCCGTCCAACTTCGTCTGAGGCAATGCCGGCAAGACGACGAAGGCTATTCCCTTTTCCTCTAGGAATTCCTTGGCCATTCTTGGTCCTTGATCTGACCAGCTAAGATGGGCGACATACGAGAGGAATTGCTCGTTTAAGGTACCCGTGTGCCAGGGACCTCTTGCCCGCTGAGAATTCTTGGCGATCTCACGCACCTTGCTCACCCAGAGGCGCAACCTAGTCTTATTGGTGTCTGGTGTGGCTCCATAAGTAATTGTTCGTTTAAGGTACAAAGGACCGTGTTTAGGTTTCAAATAGCGCTGAACGATCGCGCTCGTGGATAAATAGGAAGCTTCGTCCCCCTCGAACCACCCAGATTTCACGAGAAGGCGAACTGGAATGTCGTCGACCGCGATATCCTCGCTTGAAGCCGATGGTTCAACCTCACGGATAAGCAATTCCGCCGGAATCTTCAGTGATTCGCTAAGCGCTCGAATCATTTGGAGAGTCAGTGCTCTCTTACCTGCGAGCACTTCAGAAGCTCGATTTTTCCCTCCGAGGATGTCAGCAAGGTCCTTCTGACGCAGGCCCTGTTCTTCCATGCGAAATCGTACTGCATCGATTGGACTTGGCACGTCGAATGCATATCGTTCCTTCTCATAGTCTTCGACAAGCTTCGCCAAGAGCTCGAGCCTATCGCCCTCGGGTGTTCCCGGTGCGGGGTCATTGCCCGCGAGGCGATCTACCTCCGCCAAGTACTCTCGGTGCTGCTCCTCGCTCTTGATGATTTTCGGTTCCATAAATTACTTGCGCATCCGTTTCGTGTATTGAGCGTGCGTCTCGATGTGGCGAACAATCACGACGCCGGCCTGGTACGCAACTTTGATTTCCAGCCTATAGCGATTTCCTTTAACGTTTAAGACGACCACGTTGTCCGGTAGAAAACTCGCAGAAGCAAATCGCGCCTTAATATCTTGAGGCGTCAACCATCGAACGCGCTCCGTTTCCGCGATCCACGCCTCGATCCAACCCCGAACATCGGCATATGAAGCCGCAAAGGCGTGAAGCATCTCTCTTCCGACGATGCGCATTCCATTTGATCGGGTTATTCACTAGCCAAGCATAATACCATAAAGTTCCCATAATGGGAACATCGTCAACATCTCCAAGTCAGTATGGGAACTGCGGTCTCCGATCTCCCGGGCGGGACCTTAGACCGCGCGTCAAGCGTCGCAAGTGACTGTCATATTCTTCCTCTGAGACGCGGGCCGCTAGATTCTTGTCGCGGCGAACCGCCCTGCTCCAATCGCCTCCGCGAGCTCCCGCTCGATCGGCCACGGCTCGCCCTCCAGCCGCGAGGCCAGCCACTCGGCGCACAGCGGCGCCCACAGGAGGCCGTTCGCGCCCAGGCCCAGGGCGGCGTGCACGCCCGGGCGCCACGGCAGCTCGCCGTAGATCGGCAGCCGGTCCGGGGTGGTGGCGCGGAACGCGACGCGGCCGGCGAGGCGCGTCGGGTCGAGGCCTTCGGCGAATCCGGGGAGGAGGGATTCGGCGCGGGCGAGGTTCGCCGCGTGATCGGCCGCGCGCGGCGAGGGCTCGGGATCGTCGAGCTGGAAGGTGGCGCCGAGAACGAAGCCGGCGTCGGTCGGCGCGACGAAGCCGTCGCCGCCCACCGGGACGTCCAGGCGCCCGCTTCGCGGGGCGAAGCTGATCTGGCCGCGCACCGGGGTCAGCGGCAGCGGTGCATGCGGCAGGAGGGCGTTGGCGTTGCCTGCGGCGGCGACGATCACGTGCGGAGCCTGGGCGAGCGTGCCTTGCTTACCTTCGATGCGCCACTCGCTTCCGCTTGCGACGAGGCGCAGCGCCTCGGAGGAGAAGACGCGGCGGATCCGGTCGCTCTGAACTTGCCCCGCGCACAGCTCGGGCGGCGACACCCAGCCCGAGGACGCGAGCCACACGCCCGGACCGCGCACGGCGCGGCCGGCGATGCGCGCGGCTTCGGCGGCGTCCACGCAGCGCGCGAATTCCGCCGGGAACGCGGCCGCGGCCTGCTCGAAGCGCTCCATTTGTCTTTTGTCGCGCGCGAGGCGCAGGACGCCGCTTTCCTTCCACGGCAGGGCGCGGGCTTCGCCCTCGAGGCCCGCGAAATGGCGGAACGCGTAGCCGAGCGCCGCGCGGGAGAGGCGGGCGAGCGCCGTGTCCTCGAGATGCAGCGGAGGCCTAAGCAAGCCCACCGGGTTGCCCGAGGCCTCCTGCGCGGGCGCGCTGCGGCGCTCGATCAGCGTGACCTCCCAGCCGCGCGCGGCGAGCCGCTCGGCGCAGCTCGTACCCGCGATCCCGGCGCCGACGACGGCCGCGTGTCGTTCGCGCGGCGCGGCGGCCGCCTTCGGCGGCCCCTGGAACGTCCCGGCGAGCATCTCGCGCTTTGGGCCGAAGCCCGGTCGCTTCGCGACGGCGAAGCCGGCTTCGCCTAGCGCCGCGCGCACCGCGCCAGCGACCGTCCAGGTGGCGAGCGTCGCGCCGGGCGCGGCGAGGCGGGCGAGCTCCTTTGCGATCGCGGGGGACCACATCTCCGGGTTCTTGTCGGGTGAGAAGCCGTCGAGGTAGAAGCCGTCGGCGCTCGCCTCGAGCTGCGGGAGCAGGTCTTGCGCGTCGCCGAAGAGGAGCGTGAGCGTGACGCGGCCGCGCGCGAGGTGCAGGCGGTGGAAGCCCGGGAGCGGCAGCGGCCAGCGCGCGAGGAGGTCGCTTGCGAGCGGCAGGTCCGGATAGCGCGCGAGGGCGGTGGCGAGGTCGCGCTTTTCGAACGGGTGCTTCTCGACCGAGACGTAGTGCAGGCGCGGCGCGAGCGCGTCCTCGAGGAGCGCGGCGCAGGTGGCGAGGAAGTTGTGGCCGAGGCCGAATCCCGTCTCGACGACCGTGAAGCCGTTCCTGCCGCGCCAGCGCTCCGGCAGGCCGTTCCCCGCGAGGAACACGTGGCGCGCCTGCTCAGGGCCGCCGCCCGAGGAGTGGTAGACGTCGCCGTAGGTCTCGGAGTACGGGATGCCGCCCGGGTCGAACGCGAGGCGGGCGGTGAGGAGCGGAGCCACTTTTGGGCTGGAGCGAACCTAAAACAAGGACGGGCGCTATTTTAGGTTCGTGCGCGAAAGTGCATTAACCGGGGCGCGATATTGACGCCGCGCGAGCGGCGCGCCCCGGCGGTCAGGCGACTTCGAACTTGAGCTGCTTCAGGTCGGCCTTGGGAACGCGCCGCTTCAGATCGAGGACATCGATCCCGACGACCTGCTTCTCGGCGTTGAAGTCCAGCACGATGCCCGGCCTCACCTCTTCCGACTCGATGATCCTGGAGTCGTCCAGGCGCAGGTACAGCGCGTCGGTCTTCTCGTCGTAGTGCATTCTCATGGCTTGCCTTTCTGCCTTTGATCGAAATACGCGGTCACGATCTTCGGCGGACTGACGCTTGCATTGTAGACCACGCGCAGCACCCGGTCATCGCAGGCGGCGATGCGCCGGAGCGCGTGCGTGTGCGCCGGGTCGTTCCGGTCCGACTCGGTGCGATCGGGCTCGGCGAGCGTGTGCTCGATCCACTCCGGGTCGATGCCGCGCTCCACGATCACGACGGACGCGTGAGCGGTGAGTTCGTACGGGGTTCCCGCCATCGGTTCTCAACTCGAGAGCGACGCAGCCGTTGACGGATCTCCCTCCCGGGGAATCGTGCGGGTATAGTCGAGCTCCCGATCCATTTCCTGCCCCGAGGCCCCTGATGACCGATGCCGTGAAGCGCCGCCTGCCCGTTCTCGGGGCCGCGCTGGCGCTTCTTTCGGGCTGTGCCACCAGCAGCCTGGTATCGCAGCAAGCCAATCCCGACTACGTCGGCAAGCCCTTCAGGAGCGTGATGGTGGTGGCGGTGACGGAAGACGACCTGGTTCGTCGCACGTACGAGGACCGCATGGTCGCGCAGCTCGGCCGGCGCGGGGCGAAGGGGATCCCCGCTTATGACGCGATCGGAACCCGCGGCAGGGTCGAGGAAGCGGAGCTGCGGCGGGCCATCGCGGCATCGGGCGCCGAGGGTGTGCTCATCACGCGGGCCACGCGGGTCGACCGGTCGTCCGGAACCGTGCCCGGCGCCACGGTCGCCGTCGGCGTCGGCTGGGGCGGCTTCACCAGCTATTGGGAGACGATCAATGTTCCTCCCCAGCAGGTCAGCGGCCCGTCGTGGACGGTCACCGAGACGCGCCTGTTCGACGCGAAGAACGGGACGCTCGTCTGGACGGGGGTGATGGATACGAGAGAGTTCGACAACCTCGACGCGGCATTGACGCAGTACATCGACGTCGTTTTCGACGCCATGGTGCGCGATCGGGTCCTGTAGACAGGAGAGACCTTCCGTGAGAAACGCCGTTCGTTCCCTGTTCGCCGCGCTGCTCGGCGCCGCGGCGCTGGTCGCCGGCTGCGCGACCACCCCCGAGACGACGCTCCAGGTGAGCTGGGTGACCCCGCAATTGCCGCCGGCGCCGTACAGGAAGCTGCTGATCATCACCGTGGCGAGCGACGAGTTCGCCCAGATAGCCTTTCAGGACCAGATGGCCTCGGCGCTGCAGGAGCGCGGCGTGCACGCCGTGGCGTCGCGACGCTACTTCACCCGCTATACGGAGCCAGAGCGGGAGCGCTTCAGGCGGAGCATCGAGGAATCGGACGCCGACTACGTGCTGCTCGCGCGGGTGACGAATGCCGAGTCGAGCGCGGACAGCCGGGGCACGATCGTCGGGCCGGGCGGCGCGCCCTACGCGGCCGCGTCCGGCGTCTACGGCGCGTATGCGCTCTACGGCGGGTCGTACACGCGGGGGGCCGACGCCCAGGTGTTTACCGTCACCGTGGAGGCGTCGATCTTCGCCGAGAAAGGCGAGAAGCTCATCTGGTCGGCGAGGACGCGGACGACCAACGCCCAGGCCTTCAAGAGCGGCGCGGACGCCGCAAGGCATCAGATCGCCGTCATCCTCGAGGCGATGAAGAAGGACAAGCTGTTCTAGAGCCCGGCTAGTAGCCGAAGAACTCGTCGGTGCGGATGGCGTCTTCCGCGACGCCCGCGACGATCAGCATCTTCTGCATCGACTCGACGAGCCCGGGCGGGCCCGCGACGTAATAGGCGTTCGCGGCAAGATCCTTGAGGTGGCGCTCGAGCATGGCGCGGTCGAGAAATCCCCGCTCGCCGCTCCAGGTACGGCTCGACTTGTCCATCTCGACCATGGTGCCGACGAAGTGGATGCGCGGATGGCGCCCCGGCAGCGCCATGAGCTCGTCGAGAAACGCGGCGTCCTCGGGCCTGCGGTTGGAGTAGAACAGCCACAGCTCGCGCGCGAGCTTCGAATGCGCCGCGTCGCGCAGCATGGACACGAAGGGCGTGACGCCGATGCCGCCCGCGAGGAGCACCGCCGGGCGCGGGTCCGCGGGATCGAGCGTGAACTGGCCCGCGGGACCGCGCAGGCTGACGCGGCCGCCGGGCGCCATGCCCTTCAGCACGCGCTTGAACGCGGTGTCGCGCATGCGCGTCGCGATCGCGAGCTCGCTCTCGTGCGGCGCGCCGACGATGGAGAAGGTGCGCGCGTTGCCCTTGGAGTCGGTCTCGGGCGGTTCGGCGAGCGAGACGTTCATCGCCTGCCCGGCCTTGTGCGTGAAGCCGGCGGGCTTGGCGAAGCGGAACGCCATCGTGCCCTCGGCGACGGTCTCGCTGGACGTCAGGGTCGTGTCGAATTTCGGCATGGCTTCAGGTCGTCTCCTGGGCCCATGTGATCTTGTGGTAGTCGAAGCCCTTGGCGATCGTGGGCTTCACCACCTGGAAGTAGGGCGAGATGTCGAAGTCGCGCGGCGTGAACAGGCTCCAGTGCCGGATGTGCATGACCTCGTGGTAGCAGTCGTTGCACCCGGCCGTGCCGTCGTGGACGTAGGTGACCTCGGGCAGGATCGGGTAGTGCACGGCCTGGAAGGCCTCGGCGATCAGGGTCGAGCAGATCGCGCGCGTCGGATCGCCGCTGCCGAACGCGATCAGCCGGCGGCGGAAGCGCACCGGCACGGGTGGGGTCGGGATCAGGTAGCGCGCGAGGTCGAACACGTTCTTGAGGTCGTACTTGCCGCCGATGTGCGAGACGGCGAAGGCGATCACTTTCTGCACGTCCTCGTGCGACAGCCCGACCGGCCGACAGATGCGGGTGTGCAGCCCCGAGACCGCGGCGAGCGGCACGGCCTGCACCCCGTGGACGATGTCGGCCTCGATCAGCACCTTCGGCTCTCCGCCCTCGGCCGGGGGGCCGAGCGCGTCGCCGATGTACAACGTCGCGTGCGACCAGGTCGACTGGGTCAGGTACTTGATCGCGGTGCTCACGCGCGTGTTGCCCTCGACGAGGAGCACGTCGCCTGGCCGGAGCGCCGCCGCGACGAGGCCGAGCGCGGAGGTCGCGACCTGCGCGCCGCGGACCGGCTGGGCGAGGTATCTCGCCAGGCGTCCGCCCAGCCATCGCAACACGGGGCTCATTTGCAGGATTCGATCGGGAAGGGACCTGCGGCGTTCCTCATTCTACGGAGTTCCGGCGGGAACGCGGTGCCGGGCTCCTTCGTCTAATGCACCAAATCCGTGTACAACACCAGACCTGCATGAATCCTTCCGCCATTCAGGCGATCGACGACAAGACGCCGGACAGCGAGCTCGTCCGGCGCAGCGCGCTTCATGACCACGAGGCGTTCAGGGTCCTGATGAAGCGGCACAACCAGACGCTCTACCGCGCGGCGCGCAGCGTCCTCAAGAGCGAGCCCGAGGCCGAGGACGCGGTGCAGGAGGCCTACCTCCAGGCGTACCGCGCGATGCGGGACTTTCGCGGGGACGCGAAGGTTTCCACCTGGCTCGTGCGGATCGTCGTCAACGAGGCGATCACGCGCCTGCACAAGCAGGCGCGGCGGGCGGAGGTCATCCGCCTGGACGGCGACGCGCCGCAGGACCGGCATTCTTCGGAGGACAGCATGAACGACTCGCCCCCCGAGCTTCCCGAGCGCGCGGCGCTGCGCGCGGAGGCGCGCCGGCTGCTCGAAGCCAAGATCGACGAGCTTCCGGACGCCTTCCGCACGGTGTTCGTGCTGCGCGCGGTGGAGGAGATGACCGTCGAGGAGGCCGCCGCCGCGCTGGGCATTCCCGAGGCCACGGTGCGCACGCGCTTCTTCCGCGCCAGGGGGATGCTGCGGGAATCGCTGTCGCGCGACATCGACCTCGCGCACGGCGACGCGTTCTCGTTCGCCGGCGCGCGCTGCGACCGCATCACCGCCAGCGTGCTGGCGAAGCTCGGCTAGCCCAGCTCGTCGATCGACCGCGGCCAGCTCGCCTTGAGCAGCCGCGACAGCGCGCGGTCGGCGAGGATCCTGCCGCCCGTCTGGCAGCGCGCGCAGTAGTTGGTCTCGTTCTCCGCGTAGACGATCCTCTGCACCGGCGACCCGCACACGGGGCAGGGCTTGCGCCAGCGCCCGTGCACGGCCATCTCCTCGTGGAAGGCGGTGACCTTCTCCGGCAGGTCCGCGCCCGCCGCCTTGCGCAGCCGTTCCGTCCATTCGATCAGGATCGAGCGCGTCGCGTCGAAAAGACGCTTCACGTCCTCCTCCGAAAGCGACGAGGTCTGCGCGAAGGGCGAAAGCTTCGCGCGGTGCAGGATCTCGTCCGAGTAGGCGTTGCCGATCCCGCTGAAGAGATGCGGATCGGTGAGCGCGCGCTTGACGGTGTGCTTGTCGCGCTTGAGCCGCTCGGCGAACGCCGCGAGGCCCGCCTCGAGCACTTCCAGCCCGCCGGGGTCCATCGCGGCGAGGGCCGCCTCGCCCTCGACGACGTGGATCGACGCGCGCCGCTTGGTGCCCGCTTCCGTGAGGACGAGCGCGCTGTCCTGGAACTCGAAAACCGCGAGCGAGATGCGGCCCGGCGGCTTCTTGCTCTTCTCGAGCCAGCGCAGCCGGCCCGCGATCATCAGGTGCAGCACGAGGAACAGGCCGCCTTCCAGCTCGAACACGATGCGCTTGCCGATGCGCCTCACGCCGAGGAGCTTCCTGCCCTCGACCGAGGAGAGCGGCGGAGTCACGCTGCGGAGGACGAAGGGGTTGAGCAGCCGCACCCGCTCGAGCTTTCGCCCGGCGAGGCGGTCCTCGAGGCGCTCGACATACACGGCGACGTCGGGAAGCTCGGGCATGACGCATTTTATCGAGAGAACTTGCTGTAGACTTCGCGCCCTATGGCTCAATACGTGTACACCCTGCGCCGGGTCGGCAAGATCGTCCCGCCCAAGCGCGAGATCCTCAAGAACATCTCGCTCAACTTCTTCCCCGGCGCGAAGATCGGCGTGCTCGGCCTGAACGGCTCGGGCAAGTCGACGCTCTTGAGGATCATGGCGGGCGTGGAGACGAACTTCGAGGGCGAGGTCACGCACCTGCCGAACCTGAAGATCGGCTTTCTGCCTCAGGAGCCGCAGCTCGATCCGGAGCAGACGGTGCGGCAGGCGGTCGAGGAAGGAATGGGCGAGACGACGGACGCGAAGAAGCGCCTCGAGGAGATCTACGCCGGCTACGCCGAGCCGGACGCAGATTTCGACAAGCTCGCCGCCGAGCAGGCCCGGCTCGAGGCGATCGTCAACGCCGCGCACTCGGACAGCGCCGAGCTGCAGCTCGAGGTCGCCGCCGACGCGCTGCGCCTGCCGCCCTGGGACCAGAAGATCGCGCCGCTCTCGGGCGGCGAGAAGCGCCGCGTCGCGCTGTGCCGCCTGCTGCTCTCCAGGCCCGACGTGCTGCTTCTCGACGAGCCGACGAACCACCTCGACGCCGAGAGCGTGCAGTGGCTGGAGCAGTTCCTGCAGCGCTTCCCCGGCACGGTGGTCGCCGTGACCCACGACCGCTATTTCCTCGACAACGCCGCCCAGTGGATCCTCGAGCTCGACCGCGGCTACGGCATTCCCTGGGAGGGCAACTACTCCTCCTGGCTCGAGCAGAAGGAGAAGCGCCTCGAGGCCGAGGAAAAGCAGGAGCAGGCGCGCATCAAGGCGATGCAGAAGGAGCTGGAGTGGGTGCGCCAGAACCCCAAGGGCAGGCAGGCGAAGTCGAAGGCGCGCCTCGCGCGCTTCGAGGAGCTGTCCTCCTACGAGTACCAGAAGAGGAACGAGACCCAGGAGATCTTCATCCCGGTCGCCGACCGGCTCGGCGACTCGGTGATCGAGCTCGAGCACGTGTCCAAGGGCTACGGCGATCGCCTCCTCATCGACGACCTGTCCTTCAAGGTGCCCCCCGGGGCGATCGTCGGGGTGATCGGCCCGAACGGCGCGGGAAAGTCGACGCTGTTCCGCATGATCACCGGCAAGGAAAAGGCGGACAAGGGCAGGATCGCGATCGGCCCGACGGTCAAAATGGCCTACGTCGACCAGTCGCGCGACGCGCTCGAAGGCGACAAGACCGTCTGGGAGTACATATCGGACGGCGCCGACATCCTCACGGTGGGCAAGTTCGAGATGCCCTCGCGCGCCTACCTCGGCCGCTTCAACATCCGCGGCGCGGATCAGCAGAAGAAAGTCGGCACGCTCTCCGGCGGCGAGCGCGGCCGCGTGCACCTCGCCAAGACCATGCTCGCGGGCGCGAACGTGCTGCTGCTCGACGAGCCCTCGAACGACCTCGACGTCGAAACGCTGCGCGCGCTCGAGGAGGCGCTGCTCGAGTTCGCCGGCTGCGTGCTCGTTACCAGCCACGACCGCTGGTTCCTCGACCGCATCGCCACGCACATGCTCGCGTTCGAGGGCGAGTCCAGGGTGACCTTCTTCCCCGGGAACTACCAGGAATACGAGGCGGACAAGGTGAAGCGCCTGGGCGAGGAGGGCGCGAAGCCCAGGCGCATCCGCTACAAGCCGCTGAAGAGGTAGGCGGGCCGTGCCGCTGCGCGTCGCCATTCCGGACATGGTGTCGCCGTCCTATTTCCCCGCGATCGCCGCGGTCGAGCTCGGCTTTTTCGCGAAAGAAGGCCTGGACGCGGCCGTCGAGCTGATCTTTCCGGTAACCAGGACCTACGAGGAGCTGCGCGAGGGAAGGATCGCCTTCGCCGGCGGCGCGGCGCACGCCGCGCTGTACGCTTTCCCCGATTGGCGCGGCTGCCAGCTCCTGTGTGCGCTCTCCCGGAACATGTACTGGTTTCTCGTCGTGCGCAAGGACCTGGGCGCGCGACGCGGGGACCTGAGCGCGCTGAAGGGGCTGCGCGTCGGCGCGGCGCCGGGCCCGGTCGACGGGCTCAAGCGCATGCTCGCCGAATCCGGGATCGACCCGGAGCGCGAGGTGCGCATCGGGCCGGTGCCGGGCAGCGCGGGTGCGGGCGTCTCCTTCGGCATGGCGGCGGCGAACGCGCTCGAGCGCGGGGCCATCGACGCCTTCTGGGCGAACGGCATGGCGGCCGAGGTCGCCGTGCGCGCCGGCACAGGCAGCCTCGTCGTCGACGCGCGCCGCGGCGACGGGCCGAGCGGCTCGCAGGACTACACGTTTGCGGCGCTGGTCGCGTCGCAGGAGCGCATCGACGCGGCGCCCGAAACGGCCGCGGCGGCGGTGCGGGCCGTGGTCGGCGCGCAGGGGGCGCTGAAGGCCGATCCGTCGCTCGCGTCCCGCGCGGCGCGGAGGCTGTTCCCCCCGGCGGAACTCGCGCTCATCGACGAGCTCGTGCGCCGCGACTCGCAATATTACGAGCCTCTAATATCGCAGGCCAGCGTTCGCGCGCTGAACGCGTTCGCGAGGTCGGCGGGGCTGCTGTCGCGAGAGCCGGCGTACGAGGAAGTCGTGGCGGCACAGTCGAGAGCGTGAAATATTCCGTAAAACCCATTTACATCCGCGGGACCTTCGTTGATACTCAGCCGGGCGAAAAAACAAGTACCAAGAAAGCGCGCGATTGAAGGGAGGGCGGAACTCGTGCCGGGACGGCAATGGGACGCCGCGTCGAAAGCCAAGGTCGTGCTCGAGGGCCTCAAAGGCAGGTCCGAGAGGGCCATCTGCAAGCGTCACCGCATCGAGCCCGCCGACTACCGGCGCTGGCGCAAGCAATTCCTCGCCAACGTTTCCCGTCCGTTCCAGCCGCGGCGCGCTCCCCGCGAGCCGGGCAGCCGCCTGCTTCCCGGCATGTCGAAAAGGGTCTGGGAGGAGAGCGCCAAGGCCCTGCGCGTCGCCCAGGAGCTGATCGAGGCGCTGCCGATCCCGGTGTTCTTCAAGGCGCGCGACGGGAAGCATCTCGGAGCCAACCGGGCCTGGGAGTCCTACTTCGGAGTGAGCCGCGGCGCCTTCATCGGCAGGACGGTCGAAGAGCTGTTCGCCGGGGCGCCCGGGGCTGCGGCGAAGCACCGTGAGGCGGACGAGGATCTGTGGCGCAACCCCGGGACGCGCAGCTACGAGCTCGAGGTGCCGGTCCACGACGGAAGCCTGCGCCACACGCTCAACTACAAGGCGACGTTCAACGGCGCCGACGGCGAGGTCGCGGGGCTGATCGGCGCGATCATCGACATCACCGACCGCTGGCGCGCCGAGCAGCGCCAGACGATCGAGCACAGGATCACGCGCATCCTCTCGGAATCCGGGACCGCCGAGGCGGCGATGCCGGGCGTGCTCGCCGCGTTCTGCGAGACGCTCGGCTGGGCCTGCGGCGCGCGCTGGAGCCTCGACGCGAAGACGCCGGGGTTCCACTGCGAGGAGACCTGGAGCCAGGGCGACCCGGCCGTCGAGGCCTTCCTCGCTTCCTGCCGCGAGACTACCTTCCGCCCGGGGAACGCCGGGCTGATCCGGCGCGTGCTGGGCAGCGGCGAGCCGGTGTGGATCGTCGACGTCGCCTCCGACAAGAGCTTCCTGCGCGGCAGGCTGGCCGCGAGGGCGGGCCTGCGCTCGGCGTTCGCCCTTCCGATCCGCCTGGGCGACGAGGTGCTCGGCGCGCTCGAGTTCTTCCACAGGGACACGCAGCCGGCCGACGAATGGCTGCTCAGGACCGGCGTCGCGATCGGCCTGCAGATCGGTCACTTCATGGCGCGCACCCAGGCCGAGCGCGAGCTGCGCCAGAGCGAAGCGCGCTTTCGCAGCCTCACGGGGCTCTCCTCCGACTGGTACTGGGAGCAGGACGAGGAGTTCCGCCTGACGTTCATGTCGAGCCGCTTCGTCGAGCGCACCGGCATCGATCCCGCACCCTACCTCGGCCGCACGCGCTGGGACGAGCCGGCGCGCAACCTGACCGAGGCCGACTGGGCGCGGCACAAGGCGCAGCTCGGGCGCCACGAGCCCTTCTTCGACTTCGAGATGGAGCGCGCCGGCCCGGACGGCAATTCGGTGTGGCTGTCCGTGACGGGCGAGCCGGTGTTCGAGGACGACAAGTTCCGCGGCTACCGCGGGGTGGGCACGGACATCACCGACCGCAAGCGCGCGCAATCCGTGCTGCGAGCCGCTTACGACGAGCTCGCGCGCTCCAACGCGGAGCTGCAGCAGTTCGCCTACGTCGCCTCGCACGACCTGCAGGAGCCGCTGCGCATGATCGGCAGCTACACGCAGCTTCTCGAGCGGCGCTACGGCGACAAGCTCGACGCCGACGCGCGCGAGTTCATGGGCTTCATCGTGGACGGCGCAACGCGCATGAAGCAGCTGATAGAGGACCTGCTCGCGTATTCCCGCGTCGGCACGCGCGGCAAGGAATTGCGCCCGATCCCCGCCCAGGGGGCGCTCGACCGGGCGCTGGTCAACCTGCGGGCGTCCATCGAGTCGAGCGACGCGCAGATCACCCACGACGTCCTGCCCGAGGTGAGCGCGGACGACACGCAGCTCACCCAGCTCTTCCAGAACCTGATCGGCAACGCGATCAAGTTCAGGAAGAAGGACGAGACGCTGCGCATCCACGTAGGCGTGCGCGAGGAGAAGGACGAATGGCGCTTCTCGGTCACCGACAACGGCATCGGCATCGAGCGGCAGTATTTCGAGCGCATCTTCATGGTGTTCCAGAGGCTGCACACGCGGGACGAGTACCCGGGGACGGGGATAGGGCTCGCGATCTGCAAGAAGGTGGTCGACCGCCACGGCGGACGGATCTGGGTGGAGTCCGTGCAGGGCAAAGGCAGCACGTTCGTCTTCACGCTTCCCAAAAATCCACAGAGGTGAATCATGAGCTCAGACATGGACCGGACCGCTCCCCCCGTGGAAATACTCCTGGTCGAGGACAATCTGGGGGACGCGCGCCTCACGCGCGAGGCCCTCAAGGAAGGCAAGGTCTACAACAATCTCCACTGGGTCAAGGACGGGGTCGAGGCGCTCGACTTCCTGCACAGGCGCGGCAAGCACAAGGACGCGCCCAAGCCCGACATCATCCTGCTCGACCTCAACCTCCCGAAGAAGGACGGCCGCGAGGTGCTCCAGGAGATCAAGTCCGATTCGCGGCTGCAGCGCATTCCCGTCGTGGTGCTCACGACCTCGAAGGCGGAGGAGGACGTGCTCAAGACCTACCAGCTGCACGCGAACTGCTACGTCACCAAGCCCGTGGACCTCGAGCAGTTCATCAAGGTCGTGAAGTCGATCGACAACTTCTGGCTCACGGTGGTCACGCTTCCCAACGGAAAATAGGCAATGGCCGGCCGCCAGCGCGTTCTGCTGATCGAGGACAATCCGGGAGACGTCCGCCTCATCCGGGAGATGCTCTCGGAGGGCGAGGAGGGGCTGTTCCAGCTCGACTGCGTGGGACGGCTGTCGCAGGGCCTCGAGTACCTCTCGACGCGCAGCACGGGCGTGGTGCTCCTCGATCTGTCGCTCCCCGACAGCTACGGCTTCGACACCTTCCTCAAGGTCTACGCGCACTCGCCCAAGGTGCCCATCATCGTGCTCACGGGAAACGACGACCAGACCGTCGCGCTCTCGGCGGTGAAGACCGGCGCGCAGGATTACCTCGTCAAGGGCAAGCTCGACCGCGAGCTGCTGCTGCGCTCGATGCAGTACTCGATCGAGCGCAAGCGCTACCAGGAGCAGCTCGAGTACCAGGCGAACTACGACGCGCTCACCGGGCTGCCGAACCGCAACCTGCTGCACGATCGTCTCCGCCAGTCGGTATTCGCCCAGCGCTTCGTGCGCTCGATCGGCGTGGTGTTCCTCGACATCGACCACTTCAAGTTCGTCAACGACAGCCTGGGACACAACGTCGGCGACAAGCTGCTGCAGAGAGTCGCCGAGCGCCTGATGGGCTCGGTGCGCGACGGCGACACCGTGGCGCGTCTCGGCGGCGACGAGTTCATCCTGATCCTCAACGACCAGACCGGCCAGGAGGTCATCTACCGGGCGATGCAGCGCATCATCTCCAAGATCGCCGAGCCCATCGAGATCGACGGCCAGGAGCTGCTCGTGACCGCGAGCGCGGGCATCAGCATGTACCCGCAGGACGGTCCCGACGTGGACACGCTGCTCAAGAACGCCGACGCCGCGATGTACCGCGCGAAGGACAAGGGGCGGAACAACTTCCAGTTCTACACGGCCGAGATGAACCGGCAGGTGAACGAGCGCCTGAAGATGGAGTCCAGCCTGCGCCGCGCGCTCGAGCGCAGGGAATTCGAGCTCTACTACCAGCCGCGGATCTGCGTCACGAGCGGCGCGCTGGTGGGATGCGAGGCGCTGCTGCGCTGGCAGCATCCCGAGCTGGGACTGACCCTGCCCGAGCGCTTCATCGGGCTCGCCGAGGAAACCGGCCTCATCGTCCCGATCGGCGAGTGGGTGATCCGGACCGCGTGCTCCCAGGCGCGCGCCTGGCAGAAGAAGGGCATGGCGCCCATCACGGTGTCGGTGAACCTGTCGATGCGCCAGTTCAAGCAGGAAGGCCTCGCCGCCGTGGTCGACGAAGCCCTGCGGCAAAGCGGACTGGACCCGAGGCGGCTGGAAATGGAGCTGACCGAGAGCCTGGTGATGCAGGACACGGAAGCCGCGATCCACGTGCTCGGCCGCCTGCGCGAGATCGGCGTGGAGCTCTCGGTCGACGACTTCGGCACCGGGCACTCGAGCCTGTCGTATCTCACGCGCCTGCCGATCAGCGCGCTCAAGATCGACCAGTCCTTCGTGCAGGCCGTGATGGGCACGGGAGATTCCGACGAGGGCATCGTCGCCCAGGCGATCATCTCGCTCGGCCACAACCTCAAGCTCAAGGTGGTCGGCGAGGGCGTGGAGACGAGGGCGCAGTTCGACTTCCTGAAGCGGCACGGCTGCGACGAGGTGCAGGGCTATCATTTCGGCAGGCCGATGCCGGCATCCAACTTCGAGCGCTTCGCGGAGGGTGCGCTCACTCGGGCCTGATTCCGGCGCTCCGGGCGCGACGCAGGGAGGCTGCCATCAAGCTCGTCGCGACGCTCGCGATCATCTTCGCAGGCCTGGGCGGCCGCTCCGCGGTCGACAAGGTGCTCAGCCTGCGCGGCGGAGCGGAGCTGGTAGCGTACTGGGCGCAGCTCGGCTCGATCATCGAGCTGGTGGCCGGCGTGGCGCTCGCCGGCGTCGGGACGGGGATTTCGGTCCTGGTCGCCCAGTCCGCGCGGCCGGAGCGCCAGCGCGAGCTGCTGCAGCAATCGCTCAGGCTGGGCTTCGCGACCTCGGCTCCCGCCATGCTCGGCGTGATCGCCGTCTCGCTCGCCTTCCCCGGGGCCCTGGCCGGCGGCGGACCTCCGCAATATCTCGTCGTGCTCGCCGCCGCGATCGGCTGCGTCGCGGTGATCCCGGGGATGGTGAACGGCTACTGGCTGGGCCAGCAGCGCCGCGGGCTGATGCTCCTTCTCGCGGCGGGAACGGCGGCGACGATGCTCGCCGCGGCGCTCGTCGCGCCGCAATCGCAGATCCTGCTCGCGCTCTCGCTCGCCCAGGGACTTCCCGCGCTCGCCGCGATGTTCGTTCTGAGGGAGGCCGGCGCAAGGACGGCATCCGATACGGAGGCGCTGCGGCGCTACGTCCCGCCTGGCCTGACCATCGGCCTGCTGACTCCGCTCGCCACGCTCGCCGTGCGGGATATCGTCGCCGCGCAGATGTCCTGGCACGAAGTGGGCCTCATCCAGGCGCTCTGGCGCGTCTCGGACTGGGTGGCGAACGTCGCCGCGGGGGTGATGGCCGTGTATTTTCTGCCGAGGCTGTCCGCCACCCACGGAACGCCGCGCTTCGCGCCGGAGCTCAGACGGGCCGCGCTGGTCACGCTCCTGCCTTCCGCGCTGGCCCTCGCCGTCGAGGCCGTTTTCCAGCGTCCTCTGCTGAGGCTCCTCTACGACGGGAGCTTCGCGATCGCGGACACGGCGGTCGTCCTGCTCCTTGCCGGCACGCTGGCGCGAATCGCCTCCTGGCTCCCGCTGTACGCCTTGTACGCCATGCGGCGCACGCGCCCTCTGGTGATCGGCGAGTTTCTCTCGATGCCGCTGTTCGCCGCGCTGCTCGCCGCCTATCCGGGGCCGCTGTCGCTCGAGGTCGCCGGCGCATTGTGGCTGGTCGCGTACGCGGGGTACGGCTTTTTCAACCTCTGGGCGGTGCGCCGCGCGGCGTGATTTTGTGGTTGTGACGGCCGGAGGCATTGCGTACCATCGCCGCGGGAGGATCCATGAAGCGAAGCACCGAGCGCTTCCTGACGACGCACACCGGCAGCCTGCCGCGCCCCGACGATCTCGTCCGCACGATGTACGCGAAGGAGGAAGGCGTTCCGGTGGACGCCGCAGCGCTCGCGGCGCGCATCCGCTCGGCGGTCGAGGAGGTGGTGCGCAGGCAGGCCGCCGCGGGCGTCGACATCGTGAACGACGGCGAGATGTCCAAGCCTTCCTACGCGACCTACGTGAAGGACCGGCTGAGCGGCTTCGGCGGCACCGGCAACACCTTCGTCTACCAGGACCTCGTCGACTTCCCCAAGCTCGCCAAGCGCGTGTTCGGCGACCCGGGACGCTCGCGCAGGAAGACGCCGGGGTGCAACGCGCCGATCAGCGTGCGCGACGCCGGGGCCGCGGGGGAGGACGTCGCCAACCTCAAAGCGGCCGCCGCCAGGGTCAGGTCCGAGGAGACCTTCATGAGCGCGGCCTCGCCGGGCGTGATCGGCCTGTTCTTCCGGAACGACCACTATCCGAGCCAGGAGGCCTATCTCTACGCGATCGCCGAGGCGATGCGCCGCGAGTACGAGACGGTAGCGGGAGCCGGCATCGTCCTGCAGATCGACTGCCCGGACCTCGGCATGGGGCGGCACATCCAGTACGCGGACCTGTCGCTCGCGGAGTTCAGGAAGAAGGCGCGGCTGCACGTCGAGGTGCTCAACCACGCGCTCTCCGGCATCCCGCCCGAGCGGCTGCGCATGCACCTGTGCTGGGGCAACTACGAGGGCCCGCACCACTGCGACGTGCCGCTCGCCGACATCATCGACATCGTCTTCCTCGCCCGGCCGTCGGCGGTCTCCTTCGAGGCCGCCAATCCGCGCCATGCGCACGAGTGGAAGGTGTTCGAGTCGGTGAAGCTCCCGGAGGGCAAGGTGCTGATCCCCGGGGTGCTCGAGTCGAAGACCAACTTCATCGAGCACCCCGAGCTGATCGCGCAGCGCATCGGCCGCTACGCCAGGCTCGTCGGCCGGGAGAACGTCATCGCCGGAAGCGACTGCGGCTACGGCACCTGGGTGGGTCAGGCCGCGGTCGACCCCGACGTGGTGTGGGCGAAGATGGCCGCGATGGCCGAGGGCGCGCGCATCGCGACGCGCGAGTTCTGGGGGCGCTAGGGGTGCTCGACCGGTTTCGCGGCATCGTCGAGCGGGAGAAGAAGGTCTTCGAGGAGGAGCTCGCCCGCACCCAGAAGCTGATGCCGCTGCTGATGAAGCCGCGAAACGGCGGGAAATGGACCAGGGAGGAGAAGCGCGAGCTCGCCGACCAGCTCAAGCGCCTCACCGGGATAGGCCCCTACATCGCGCTGCTCGTCCTGCCCGGCGGGCTCGCACTCCTGCCGCTGCTCGCCTGGTGGCTCGACCGGCGCCGCGAGAAGCGCCCGAAGTAGCCCGCCGCTAGCGCTTCTTCTTCCGCTTCGCTTTCGCGCGCTTCGCAGGGCGCTTCTTCGCGGCCTTCTTCTTCGCGGCCTTCTTGACGCCGAAGCTCGCCACGACCTCGCCCGACACGGGATCGGTGACGCCGAGGTCCGCGCCCAGGTCCTCGAGCATGTGGCGCATCTCGTCGAGGAAGCCGATCATCTCGGGGCGCGCGTCGGCGAGGTGCTCGAACGACTGCCACTGCCCGATGACGCAGAAAGTCCGGTCGCCGGTCTGCACCAGCCACCCGCCTTCGAAGCCGTCAAAGCCTTCGCGCGGCTTGCGGTGCGCCTCGATGAACTCCTGCTCGTAGCCGGGCTTCACCCGGAACCGGACTGCGTTGAACGCTCTTGCCATGAGTCCTCCCTTTCTGCTCGCGGTACGAAGGATCGATTGCTGCCAGCTTAGCGTAATTTCGCGCTGCGCAGCGCCCGCCACATCCGGTCCACTGTGACCGGCATGTCGGGGGGCTCGATCCCAAGCGGGTGGAGCGCGTCGGCGATCGCGTTCAAGGTCGCGCCCAGCGCGCCCGACGTGCCCGACTCGCCCACGCCCTTCGAGCCGAGCGCGTTCGCCTTCGTCGGCACCGGGTGCTCGTCGCAGACGATGGCGCTCATCCAGTCGGCGCGCGGCATGGGGTAGTCCATGAAGCTCCCGGCGAGGAGCTGGCCGGTGTCCGCGTCGTAGAGGGCGTGCTCGGCGAGCGCCTGCCCCACGCCCTGGAGCACGCCGCCGTGCACCTGGCCTTCGACGCTGGTGTGGTCGACCACGGTGCCGACGTCGTCGACGGTCGTGTACTTGACGACCTCCACGACCCCGGTCTCGGGCTCGATCTCGACCTCGGCGATGTGGCAGCCGTTGGGATAGGTCGCGCCGAACTGGCCTTCGGCGACGCAGTCCATGGGATGCGGCGAGGACGCGGCGAGCTTCCTCGCGAGCTCGAAGAACCCGATCGACCCGCCCCCGGCGCGGAACACCCCGGCGTCGAAGCGCGCCTCGGCGCCGAGCTCGGCGCTCGCGAGCGGCGTCGCGGTCTCGATGAGCTTTTGGGCGAGGAGCTTCACCGCGCTGCCCGCGCCGTAGAGCGAGCGCGAGCCGCCGGTGCCGTTGCCGACGACCGGCAGGTCGGGGTCGCCCTCGTGGAAGCGGATGCGCTCGGCGACGGATCCGAGCCGCTCGCGGAAAATGCGCGTGAACGCGGTCTCGTGCCCCTGGCCGGTCGACTGCGACACGGTGTAGACGTGCAGGTCTCCGGACTCGTCGAAGCGCGCGTGCGCCTGGTCCTTGGGCGCGATGCCCGCCGCGCTCGCCTCGAGGAAGGTCGCGATGCCGATGCCGCGCAGCTTCCCGTCGCGCTTCGAGTCCTCGCGCCGGGCGGGGAACCCGTCCCAGCCGGAAAGCGCGAGCGCCTTGTCCATGACGCGCTCGAACTCGCCGCAGTCGTAGGTCGTGCCGTTCGCCGTCGTGTAGGGCATCGCCTCGGGCGGGATGAAGTTCTTCCGCCGCAGCGCGACCGGGTCGAAGCCGTGCTCGGCGGCTGCCCTCGCGACGACGCACTCGATCGCGCAGGCGATGTCCGGCCTGCCGGCGCCGCGGTACGCCGACACCGGCACGGCGTTCGAGTAGGCGCAGCGCGTGTGCGCGTACATCGCGGGGATGCGGTAGACGCCGCCCATGGTGATGGTGATGTTGCGCGAGCCGATCTGCGGGCCGAAAGGCGTGGAGAAGGCGCCGAGGTCGGCGCAGTCCTCGAAGCGCAGCGCGAGGAACCTTCCGTCGCGGTCGAGCGCGAGCTCGGCGGTCATGGTGAGGCCGCGCCCGTGGTTGTCCGAGAGGAAGACCTCCGACCGCGTCGCCACCCACTTGACCGGGCGCGCGAGCTTCTGCGAGGCAAGCATGCACGCGACGTGCTCGGCGTAGGAGTAGCTGCGGATGCCGAAGCTGCCGCCGACCAGCTCGGTGATGACGCGGATCTTCTCGACGGGGAAGCCGGTCGCCGCCGACAGGAAGGCGCGCATGTTGTTCATGCCCTGGCTGGGCGAATGGACGGTGAACACGCCCGACGCGGCGTCGAAGCTCGCGAGGAAGGCGCGCGGCTCGATGGGATTGCCGACCAGCCTCTGGCTGCGCAGCGTGAACCGCGAGACGTGCGCCGCTGTTGCGAACGCCGCCTCCACCGCCGCGCGCTCGCCGCTCTCGTACTCGAAGGCGAGGTTGCCGGGGATGTCGGCGTGCAGCTGCGCGGCGCCCGCGCGCACCGCGGCGTCGAAGCCGACGGCGGGGGCGAGCTCGCGGTATTCGACCGCGATGTCCTCGGAGGCGTCCTGCGCGAGCGCGGCCGAATCGGCGACGACGAGCGCCACCGGCTGGCCGACGTAGAGGACCTTGCCCTGCGCGAGCGCGGGCCAGAACGGCTTCTTCTGCTTCTGCCCGCCCACGCCCTCGTAAGTCACGCCGCCCGGGAGCGACTTCCAGCCCGAGGCCGCGTAGTCCTGTCCCGTAAGGACGAGATGCACGCCCCTGCGCGCCCTTGCGGCCGCCGCGTCGATCGAGACGATCTCCGCGTGCGCCCGGTCGGAGCGCAGGAAGAACGCGTACAGCTGCCCGGGAAGGTTCCAGTCCGCGGTGTAGCGGCCTTCGCCCTTCAGCAGCCGCGGGTCCTCGCGGCGTATCGTGTGCTCGCTCACTCATCCCCGCCCGATGAACGGCATCTTCGTCGCCATGATGGTCATGAACTGCACGTTCGTTTCCAGGGGCAGGTTCGCCATGTGCAGCACGGCGGCGCCGACGTGGTCGACGTCCATGAGGGGCTCGGGCCGGATCTCGCCGTTCGCCTGCGGGACGCCGTCGGCCATGCGCGAGGCGAGCGGCGTGCGCGCGTTGCCGATGTCGATCTGGCCGACCGCGATGTCGTACTTCCTGCCGTCGAGCGCGCTCGCCTTGGTGAGCCCGGTGACGGCGTGCTTGGTCGAGGTGTAGGGCGCGGAGTTCGGCCGCGGGGCGTGCGCCGAGATCGAGCCGTTGTTGATGATGCGCCCGCCGCGCGGGCTCTGCGCCTTCATGATCCTGAACGCTTCCTGCGTGCACAGGAACATGCCGGTCAGGTTGGTGTTCACGACGCCCTGCCACTGCTCCAGGGTCAGGTCCTCGAGCAGGATCTTGCCCGGGGTGCCGATGCCGGCGTTGTTGAAGAGCACGTCGAGGCGGCCGAACTTCGCGTGGGCCGCGGCGAAGAGCGCCTGCACCTGCTTCTGCTCGGTGACGTCGGTGGGCACGACCAGCGCCCGCTCGCCCGCGCCAGCGAGCTTCGCCGTCTCCTCGAGCATGTCCTTGCGGCGGCCCGCCAGCGCGACGCGGTAGCCGTCCGTCAGGAACGCGTGCGCGACCGAGCGGCCGATCCCGCTCCCCGCGCCGGTGACGATCGCAGCCTTTCCCGATGAAGCCATGTCTTTTTCCCTCGTAGGTTGGTGTTCAGCGTACCGCGGCGAGCTGCCGCACCTGCTCGACGTTGGCCGCGGCGCGCCTGGAGGCGACGAGCGAGCGCTTGCGCGCGGCTTCGACCGTCTCGTCGGCGAGCAGCGGCACGGCGAGCCGCGCCGCCATGTTCTTCCGGGTCGAAGGATAGGACGCGAGCAGCCGCTCGAACGCCTCCGCCGACACCTGGTAGTCGAAATAGCTCCTCTCCAGGCGGTCCTTGGAGCGGACCGCCTCGTCGATCCAGGCCTTGGAGCGGCGGCCCGCGCCGCGCATGTGCTCGCGCAGCTTCGCCGCGGTCGCGGACACCTGGATGCCGTAGCGGTGGGTCGCCGCCTGCTCTCGCAGGATCTGCCTCGCGGTGAGCAGATAGTCCTCGGCGGCGGCGGCGAGGGCGCGGTCGGGAGACGCGCTCATGTCGTGCAGCTCCATCACGTGCCGGTCCACTTCCTGGGCGTGCTCGTCGATCCTGGCGACCGTCTGAGGCGTCGCGGACTCCGGGCTCAGGGCGAGCGCGGCCTCGAGGCGCTCGCTCGAGTCGCGCACCAGCACGCTCACCGCCTTGTGCAGCTGATTCTTGCGGTACTCGCCCACGCCCCAGTAGGCGAGCGCCGAGAGCAGCACGAGCGCCGCGAGGCCGAGAGCGGCGCCCCGCGTGAGCGCTCCGCGAGCGCCTCCGGCCGCAAGGAATGCTCGCGGGAATTTCATGCGCGCTAGGCTAGCAAGCGAGGCTGGACCGGTCAAACCGCCGCATGCTCTAATGGCGCCTGCCGAGGGAGACGCGATGGGCGTGCTGCAGGTCGTCCTGTTCCTGATGCTGTTCGCCGTGGCGCTGGGCTGGGTCGCGCGCCACTTCAAGTTTCCCTATCCGATCGCCCTGGTGATCGGGGGCGGCGCCCTCGGCTTCGTTCCCCGGCTGCCCCAGCCCCAGTTCGATCCGCAGTTCACCCTGGTGCTGGTGCTGCCGCCCATCCTCTACCAGGCGGCGCTGCTCACGTCCTGGCGCGAGTTCAAGGCGCACGTCCGCCCGATCGGGCTGCTCGCGATCGGGCTGGTGCTCGCGACCACGCTCACCGTGGGGGCGACGCTGAAGCTCCTCATCCCCGACATTCCCTGGGCGGCCGCGTTCGTGCTGGGCGCGATCGTCTCGCCTCCGGACGCGGTGGCGGCGACGGCGATCCTGTCGCGGCTCAACATTCCGCGCAACGTGGTCACGGTGCTCGAGGGCGAGAGCCTGGTGAACGACGCCACGGGGCTGGTCGTATACAAATTCGCCGTCGCCGCGGTGCTCACCGGGGTTTTCTCGCTGTGGCAGGCGAGCCTGGAGTTCGTCGCCGTCGCCGCGGGCGGCGTGGCGATCGGCTTCATCATGGGGCAGCTGTTCGTGTTCATCCACCGGCACCTCGGGGACGCCTTCATCGAGGTGCTGACCACGCTCGCCGTGCCCTACGTCGCCTACATCCTCGCGGAGTCGGTGCACGCCTCGGGCGTGCTCGCGGTGGTCGCCGCGGGCATCGTGCGCGGGCGCTACTCGCCGGAGATCGTTTCCGCCGAGATGCGCATCATCGCCCGCTCGGTGTGGAACCTGCTCGTGTTCGTGCTGAACAGCCTGGTGTTCATCCTCATCGGGCTGCAGCTCTCGGCGATCGTCCACCGGCTCACCGACTACACCATTGCGCAGCTCTTCTTCTACGGCACCTTCGTCTCGGCGGTGGCGATCGTGGTGCGCTTCGCGTGGGTATATCCGGCGATCTATCTGCCGCTCGTGTTCCGGACCATGGTCGGCCAGCAGGTTCCGCCGCCGCAGGAAGGCGAGGTGTTCATCATGAGCTGGTGCGGCATGCGCGGCATCGTGTCGCTCGCGGCGGCGCTCGCCCTGCCGCAGGTGCTGGTGGACGGCAGCCCCTTCCCCGAGCGCGACCTCATCATCTTCCTCACCTTCGTCGTGATCGCGGTGACGCTGGTGATCCAGGGCCTGACGCTGAAGCCGCTCATCCGGCGCCTGCGCGTCGGCAAGGACTGGAGCTTCCAGGAGGAGAACCAGCGCGCCCAGATGTCGCTCGGCAAGGCGGCGATCGCCGCGATCGACCAGGTGGTCGCGAAGGACGGCATCCCGAACGACCTCGCCGAGCGCATCCGCGCCGAGTTCGCCGAGCAGATCACCCTCGCGATTCCCGACGGGCTGGTGCTGCGGCATTCGGGCGCCGACGACGCGAAGCGGCTGCGCGCCGCGGCGGTGAGGGCCGAGCGGCACGAGCTGATCCGCCTTTGGCGCGAGAACCAGATCAGCGACGAGGTGCTGCACAAGATCGAGGAACACCTCGACTACCAGGAATCGCGCATTTAGCTGCAAAAGGAGGTCTCATGACCCGCATCGCGCTTTTGGCGCTCGCGCTCATCGCGTCGCCCGCTCTCGCCCAGTACCCCGACCGTCCGGTCACCATGCTCGCGGGCTTCCCGCCCGGAGGGCTCGTCGACATCGTCGCGCGCGTCGTCGCCGACGGGATGAAGCCGCAGTTCCCCAAGGGCCTGACTGTCGTCAACAAGCCCGGAGCGGGCGGGGCGGTCGCGGTCGAGGAGCTCGTGAGAGCGAAGCCCGACGGCTATACGATCCTGCTCACGCCGCAGTCCTCGCTCGTGATCGCGCCGCAGATGAATCCGAAGCTGAGCTACAAGACGCCGGACGATTACGAGCCGGTGATCAACACCGTCGCGTACTACCCGCTGCTCGTAGTGAACGCCGATGCGCCTTGGAAGACTATCCAGGATTTCGTCGAGGACGCGAAGAGGAATCCGGGGAAGATGCGCGTCGGCACGCCCGGCGAAGGCACCGCGAGCCACCTGAACCTCGAGGAATTCATCTTCCGCACCGGCACCAAGATGACGCCGGTACCCTTCGCGGGCTGGGGGCAGTCCTCGCCCGCGCTATTGGGCGGTCACATCGAGGCGGTGGTGGCGCAACCGGGCGAGGCGAAGCCGCAGGTCGAGGGCAAGCGCATGCGCGCGCTGGTCGTGTTCCAGGAAAGGCGCCACCCCGCGTTCCCCGACGCGCCGACCGCGAAAGAAGCCGGCTGGGACGTCGCGAACGGCGTCTGGTACCTCATCGCCGTGCCCAAGGGCACGCCCGCGCCGGTCGTGAAGCACATCCACGACGCCGCCAAGGCCGTCGTCGACAGCGCGGACTACGCGCGGACCATGGACGCGCGCGGCGTCGACGTCGACGACCGCGACGGCGAGGCGCTGAAGGCGGCGCTGTGGAAGGAGTACCGGCTGAATACCGAGATTCTGAAGCGGA
>Ga0335083_10000814_pt1 | contig 44792 bp, 42 predicted proteins | sample Lox_Sample_42_FD_206716 | JGI IMG/M metagenome (GOLD analysis project Ga0335083, IMG submission 206716) | Soil microbial communities from Loxahatchee National Wildlife Refuge, Florida, United States - Lox_Sample_4.2 | ecosystem: Environmental > Terrestrial > Soil > Wetlands | place: USA...
TGTGGCGGTTATGTCGGGCTGAGTCGCCGAATGAAAAGTGAGGGTAACTTGACTTGGAATGAGTCCCGGTCCTTGCTGAATGATGTATTGGCAGATCGGCATGAGTGGCAGTGACCCGGTCCCGCCGAGGGAGACTTGATTCGGACTATTCTGCCCGCGCACCACCGCGTAACGCACGCCTTCCTTCACCGCATATGCGAGGGTGTGATAAAGCCACATGCCGCGGGCCATCTCAAAGGTGGATATAAGGACGCAGAGCAGCGGAATCGCCACTAGGGTAAACTCGATGGTCGCGTTGCCGCGCCGTTGATTCCTTCGTCCCACGCTAATAGTCCGCGGATGGATCGATTTTCATTTGCCATTTCCGATCCACCACGAAAGAAGGCGGCAGCACGCCTGGAATCGGGATCATCGTGAGCGTCGTGTATTGCACGTCCACCTGGGCGGCGTCGGAACCGTCTTCGCTCGCTGGAACAGTTCCTGCGTTTAGCAGGGTGGTGTTCACCACTAGCGGCGCCGCCTGGCAGTTGGTCTGAACGTTTCTTCCATAGGCGGTCCAGGTCATCTCGCTCAGCACGATGGCGCACGCGTCGATTTGGTCGGTAGCCGCCACTTTACTTCGAGAGGTCAGCAGCGTGGCGGCACGGGCGGCGTTCTCCACCGAAATCAGCGCATAGGCATAGAAGCCGAAGTCCAGCACGCCCACGAACAGAAAAAAAATCCAAGGCGCCAAAAGGGCTACTTCGATGACCGCATTTCCGGCACGGTTTCCTCGGATGGTTGCGCGCATGCTCAGGTCGGCTCCGAAAGCAGGCTAGAAGCAGGAACGAAAACGTTCTTCAACGCCGGCTCATCCGAGTGGCCGTCCCCGGCGGGCGAGGCGGACTTCAGGCCCAGCAGGGCAAGCTCGAAGCGGTCGCGCACCCCGACCTTTTCGAACAGGCGCGAAAGATAAACCTTGACCGTGCCCTCCGAGATTTCAAGCACGCTGGCGATCTCCTTGTTCTTCAGGCCCTGGGAAACCAGCGTGATGAGCTGCTGCTCGCGGCGCGATACGCGCACGGTACGGCCGCTGAGAAACGTGTCGGTGAGCGTCTTTTCGAACCACAGCTCGCCTTCCTGCACGCAGCGGATGCACTTCAAGATCATTTCCGCCGGCAGGCTCTTGCGAAGGATGCCACGCACGCCACACTCTTTGGCGCGGAAGGCGGACTCGGGCGCCACTTCATGCAGCCACAACACGACACGGGAGAGCGACTCGCGCTGCAGCGTGTGCAAAAGGCCCCAGTCGATGAGGCCGTCCACGGAAAGCAATATTACGTCCGGCTTGATTGCCAAAACGTGTTTGGGCAGCGCCGCTAGCTCGGCTACAATCGATACGCGAAACTCGCCGGGACACGAGTCCACCAGTGAGGTGAAAGCCATCGCATTCAGCGGCTCCGTAGTGTAGACGACCAGCGAAATCACTCCGTCAACTCCTGTAAGTCTGAAGCGTCCATCGCCGGTCAGCGAGCGCGCAGTGAAGCTCTCCACATCCCCACTGGTTTTCTACAACTGTTGGCTTATTGTAAGCGGAGTTCGGTGGGAAAACAAGTTTGTGCGGTACCTATACCCTAACCTTGGTTAACGGTACCCTGTTATCCTTCGCAGCCTTGTTACCAACTTAGTAATCAGCTTAAAGTTCTAACTTCAGCAATGGAACGAAGGCGTGGGGTGCGGTATGAAATGCGGCTGAGTTGTCGTCTAAAACGGCACGGCAGTTGCGATGCGGTGGAGGCGACCACTGTGAACTTGGGCCGGCTAGGCGCTCTGGTGGTAACAGGGAAGCCGGTTCATTTCACTACCAAGCTAATCCTCCGCCCCGGCGATCCAGTCCTGCTCGAAGTAACCCTGCCAGCGCATCAAAGCTTTGGACGGCGGTGCCTTTCTTGCGATGCCGTCGCGGTCCGCTGCGCCAACCAGGACGAAATTAGCGTAGTGGCGCTGCAATTCCAGCGCGTGGAAATTCGCACCCTGCTGGCTGACAGCCCGCCGACGCGCCGCGTGGAGGTCATGTGACGCCGGCGCGTTCAAACGGGCGCGGGGCCGTGCGGCTGCTTCCGTCCCTTACCGACATCGCGTTCCTGATGCCAGCCGTTTTTCTTTTTACGCGCATGCAAGGCGCTAAGTCCATGTTGGGCGATGGGGATACAGGTTGGCACGTTCGCACCGGCGAGTGGATCTTGGCCAACGGACGAGTGCCGCACCAGGACATCTTTTCATTTACTAAGTCGGGCGAGCCCTGGTACGCGTGGGAGTGGCTTTGGGATACCTGCTTTGCATGGCTCTACCATCATGGCGGCATGGCAAGCGTAGTATCGGCCAGTATTTTGGTACTATGTCTGACCTTCGCGTTGCTTTACCGGTTGACACTCCGTCACTGCCGGAATCCGTTTCTGGCCATCGGAGCGACGCTGCTGGCGTGCGCTTGTTCGGCGCTGCATTGGCTGGCCCGTCCGCATTTATTCACGCTGTTGTTTGTTGTGCTTTGGCTCATGATTATCGACCGTGTCTATGAGCGCGGCCCGCGTTGGTTAATGCTGACGCCGTTCTTGATGATCCTCTGGACTAACGTGCATGGCGGATTTCTGGCCGGCTTCATTATTTTGGGCGGCTTCGTGGCCGGGGAAATCTTGCGGGCCTTGTTCACTCCTGAGCTTGCAAGCCGGCGTTTAGCGCTCGATCGGGCGAAGTGGTTCATCCTGGCTGGCCTGGCGTGCGCGGCGGCTACGCTGGTGAATCCCTACGGCTATCATTTGCACGCGCACATCTATAAGTTTTTCTCCGAGCCGTACCATTTCCAAAACGTCAACGAATTTCAGTCCATCAGCTTTCATGAACTGTGGGGATTGTACCTGGAGGTGGCACTTATCCTCGGCGTTCTCAGCGCGCTGTGGTTTGTCGCCAGACGCCGCCAGTTTGTGCCGCTGGTACTGGTAGCCGGTTGGGGACATCTGGCTTTGTACTCCGCGCGCAATATCCCATTGTTTGGGGTCGTCGCGGCCCCGGTGATCGCCCAAGCGCTGGCGGAGATGCTGGAAGGCCTGGAGACCGCGCCCGTGGCGGCTTGGATCAGGCGCATGGCGGCCGGCCTTCGCGAGATTGCCTCCGAGTTCGAAGTAATGGACCGGCCCTGGCGAGTTCATGCCGCCAGCGTGGCGGGCATCGCGCTGATCGCGCTTCTGGTGGGCAGTCCGGCCGCCACCGGAAAGCTGAAGCCGGAATACGATCCAACACGCTATCCCGCGCGGGCGCTCCCCTTGTTGCGCTCGAATCCCTACGCGCGGATCTTCACCGACGACGAGTGGGGCGATTACTTGATCTACCAGCTCTACCCCGGCCACAAAGTATTCGTTGACGGAAGAAGCGACTTCTACGGGCAGGACTTCGAGGAGAAGTACCTGGATTTGATGAACGTGAAGTACGACTGGCAGCAGTATCTGGACCAGTACAGGATCAATACGATCGTGCTCTCGACCACCGCGCCGCTGGCCGGCGCCATCAAGGAGTCGAGCCGCTGGCGCGCGGTATACGACGACACGGTCGCGATAGTTTTTCTGCGAGCAGGGCTCGCCGAACCCGGGGTTTCCATGGAAGCAAGTGGGAAGGCGATAATCCCACGGATCACCAAAGCCGGACCGCCTGTTCTCAGGATGACTCCGGAAAAATCAACGAAAGGAGCATAAGAGCCAAACATGAATCTTCTGAAGAATTTTCTCAGAGACGAACAGGGCCAGGACCTGATCGAGTACACGTTGCTGCTAGCCTTCGTGGCGTTGGCCTCGGCCGCGCTGTTTATCAGCGCCGGTCAGAGCGTCAACACGATTTGGACCATCGCGAACTCGCGGCTGAACAACGCTGCGACAGCCGCGAATACCAGCAGCAGTTAGCGAGCAGCCGGCGAAGTGGAGAATCCGTAGGGGCAGGGCCGCGATGTTCGTGAGCTCGCCACGAAAGCCCTGCTCTATTTTCTTTCCACTGCCCGGCATGAAAGGTGGAGGCGTGAAGAGTTTCCTCGGAGACGAGACTGGCCAGGACACCATCGAATACGCGTTATTGCTGGCGCTGATCGCGCTGGCCGGCGCGGCGATGTTTCTGGGCATGAGCGGCAGTGAGAGTACGTTGTGGTCGGCTGCCAACAGTAACTTAGCGGCCGGGAACGCGGGGAGTTAAGAATGAACAAACGTCTATTATCCGTTCTGGTTTTTGCGCTGGCGATCTCGGCGATCGCAAGCGTGGTATTGTATCGGCTCATTTCCACTAAGCTGGCGGCCAGCGCCAAAGGCTCATCGATGCAAGTCGCGGTGGCGAGCCATGACCTGGTGGTCGGCACGCTGATCAAAGACAGCGACCTCAGAGTGGTGGATTGGAGAGGCCCGGAGCCGAAGGGCGCGTTAGTGAACGCTCCGGACTTGATCGGGCGCGGCGTGGTGGCCACCATCTACGAAAGCGAGCCGATCCTCGATAATCGCCTGGCGCCGAAGGGCGCGGGGGCCGGATTGGCAGCCACGATCCCCAAGGGGATGCGCGCGGTGGCGGTGCGCGTGAACGATGTCGTGGGCGTCGCTGGATTTGTGCTGCCCGGGATGCGCGTCGATATCCTGATCGCGGGCAATCCGCCCGGCGCCGCGACGGGCCTCGGCACTCAGACCCGGACACTGTTCCAAAACATCGAAGTCCTGTCGGCCGGCCAGGATATTCAAAAGGACTCTGAAGGTAAACCGGTGAACGCCCAGGTGGTGAACCTGCTGGTTACCCCGGAGCAGGCCGAGACCCTGAGCCTGGCGAGCAATGAGACTCGGATCCAGTTGGTGCTGCGCAATCCGCTCGATACGGACAACGTGAAGACGCCCGGCACGACAATTGCGAAGTTGTTTCCGGGCGGCGTGGGAGTACGGGAGCCGGGGACCACGAAGCTGAGTGCTCCGCAGTCGAGGCCGCGGCTGGTCGCAGAAACGAAGCCGGTTCCCGCGGTGGCGGCTCCGATTGCGCTGCCGGTCCAGGTGGTGGTGCCGGTGACGGTAGAAGTTATTAGAGGCAGCGCTCGGGACCAGGTGAAGGTGCAGCCCGACAACCGAACCATCAAAGGTCAGTCGGAAGGAGAAACCCGCTAGTGAGCCCCAGGCAGGCAGCGGAGCTCTTTAATTCGATGCAGGAGGTCCGGTGTATCCGCTGAGCGCAGGTATCGTGGTCCATTCGCGGAGCTTGCGGGAGGAACTCGAAGCGTCTCTGCGCGATCTTCCCGTTCGGATCGTGATGGAGCAACCCGAGATTGCCGATCTGGCCGCCCTGGTGAACCGCATGGAAAGAGTGCGGCCGGATGTGGTCTTCCTGGAATTGTCCGGTGCGGGTCAGTCTCTGGACAATGTGGTCGGGAGAATTCGCACCAGCCCGAGCGCGCCCGCGGTCTTGGTTTTGAACCAGACGGCGGATTCCGCGGCGATCCTGGAGGCCATGCGTGCCGGAGCGGCCGAGTATCTTTATCCACCCATACAGGAACAGGCCCGCGCGGCGCTGCAACGGATCGCCGACACGCGCCAAGCCACGCATCATCCGCTGCACCGGAGCGGACGCAACCTCGGGTTTTTGTCGGCCAAGGGCGGCTGCGGCGCCACCACCATCGCCTGCCACACGGCCATACAGCTTCCCAAAGTCAGCAACTCGAAAGTTCTGCTCGCGGATCTCGATTTCGAAACGGCCATGGCAGGGTTTCTGTTGAAGACGCCGGCCAAGTACAGCGTGGCCGACGCGGCGGTGAACACCGAGCGCCTGGACGAAAATTACTGGAAAGCGCTGGTGACCAATGGCATCCCGGGAATGGAGGTCATTGCAGCCGCGCCACACAACCGTCCGTCGCTGAAGCCGGAGCAACTGCGATTCGTGCTGAGCTTCGCGCGCGCGCAGTATGACTGGGTGCTGCTGGATCTGGGCCGCGGCTTCAATGCCATGGCGCTGGCCACCCTGGATGAAATCGACAAGCTGTTCCTGGTGGCAACGCTCGAGGTGCCGGCTCTGCATCACGCGAAGTTGATGATCGAACGGCTGCTGAACGACGGATATCCCTCCGAGCGTTTACACCTGCTGCTCAATCGCGCGCCAAAGCGTTTTGAGATTACGGTGCGAGAGCTGGAGGGCATGCTGGGCGTAGCAGTATACGCCGTGATTCCGAACGACTACGCGCCGCTCAACGAATGCTATTCGGAGGGAACGATGCTCCCCGCCGGCAGCAATTTGAGCACACATTTTTCCAGACTGGCGCGGAAGCTGGCAGGCGTTCCCGAGCCGGTTGTGCAGCAGAATAAGTTTGCCCAAAAGTTTGCGAAATGGACTGGTGCGTAATGACATCGGCAACGGAAGCGTTACAACGCGAAAACGGCTGGGTGGGGAGGCTGTTCAATCCCCAATCCTACACGCCGGAATACCAGGAGCTGAAGTTCGCGGTGCACCGCAAGCTGCTAGACCGTATCAATCTGGAAGCTCTGTCGTCGGTGGCGAGCGACCGGGTGCGCAATGAAGTGCGTACCGCTGTGTCGCGCCTGGTGGAAGACGAGCGCACGCCGCTCAGCGTAGTCGAAAAGAACCGCCTGATCGATGAGGTGCTGGACGAGGTCTTCGGGCTGGGGCCGCTCGAGCCGCTGCTGGCCGATCCGACCATCTCGGATATTCTGGTCACCACGCCGCGCCTGGTTTATGTAGAGCGCAATGGCAAACTGTATCGGACTCCAGTGGAGTTCAAAGACGATGCCCACCTGTTGCGCATCATCGAGAAAGTGGTGTCGCGCGTGGGCCGCCGGGTGGACGAATCGTCGCCGCTGGTGGACGCCCGGCTCCCCGATGGATCCCGCGTCAACGCGGCCATTCCTCCCGTGGCGGTGGACGGCCCGCTGTTGTCTATCCGGCGATTCGGACGCGACCGGCTGACCGCGGCAGACCTGGTAAACAACCTGACGCTGACCGGCGGAATGATGGACCTGATCGTGGCCTGCGTGCGATCGCGGCTGAACATCGTGATCGCAGGCGGCACGGGAGCCGGTAAAACCACTTTGCTCAACGTGGTGTCGACCTTTATTCGCGACGACGAGCGCATCGTCACCATCGAGGATGCGGCGGAATTGAAGCTCAATCAAATTCATGTAGCGCGGATGGAGACCCGCCCTCCCAATATCGAGGGCGCCGGAGCCGTCAAGATGCGGCAGCTGGTGATCAACGCGCTACGCATGCGGCCGGACCGCATCATCGTGGGTGAGGTGCGCGGCGAAGAAGCGCTGGACATGTTGCAGGCCATGAACACCGGCCACGACGGATCGCTCACCACGGTTCACGCCAATTCAGCGCGCGACGCGATCAGCCGGTTGGAAGTAATGGTGGGAATGGCGAACTCGAATATGAGCATCCAGTCCATCCGGCAGCAAATCAGTTCCGCGGTGGACCTGTTCGTTCAGATCGCGCGCATGAGCGACGGAACTCGCCGAGTAACGGGAATTACCGAGTGCGTCGGCATGGAGGGCGAACTGGTGACCATGCAGGATATCTTCATCTTCGAGAAGAAGGGCGTGAAGGAGAACGGGCGCGTCACGGGAAGATTCCGCGCCACCGGCGTCCGTCCCAAGTTCTACGAGAAGCTCAAGGCGGCCGGCATCGTTATTCCCACCTCGGCATTTCAGACTGTCGTGGAGATCTCCTGAGGATCTATGTCGCAGAGTGTTTTCTTTCTCTTCTTCTGTGTACTGGCGATCGTCCTGGTGGCCACCGCAATCGGCCTGAATTTCATGGAGGCACAGCGCCGGAAACAGGTCAGGGAAATGCTCCGGACCGTGGAAGGCAGGCCGGCCGAAGAGAAGCTCGCCAACATTCTGAATGAGACCGGAGAGAACGAAGATGCCTTGGCGATGGCGATCTCGCGTTCCCCTGGGGCGCAGCGAGTGGAAGAAACGCTGCGGCAGTCCGGATTGAACTGGTCGCCTAAACAGCTGCTCGCGCTGACGGCCGCGGGCGCCCTGGCGGGCTTCCTTCTGGGCTGGCGGTTTCATATCCTGGCGTACTCCTGGTTGAGCTTGCTCGGATTGGGTTTCGCCGGCGCCTCGCTCCCTTATCTGTTCGTGCGACACAAGCGCCGCACGCGTTTTGCCGAATTCGAGGAGCAGTTCCCTGAGGCGCTCGACTTCCTGGCGCGGTCTATGCGCGCCGGGCACGCGTTTTCGATCAGCTTGGAAATGGTGGGGCAGGAATCGCCCGACCCGATGGGAATCGAGTTTCGCACGCTGTTCAACGAGCAGAACCTTGGCGCGCCCTTGGATGTCGCACTGGCCAACCTGGAGCGCAGGCTCCCGCTCGTGGACGTGCGGTTTTTCATTTCGTCCGTTCTGTTGCAGAAGCAGACCGGCGGCAATTTGAGCGAAATACTGACGCGGTTGGCGCACGTGATTCGCGAGCGATTTCAATTGAAGGGCCAGGTAAAGGCGGCCAGCGCGCATGGCAGATTGACCGCCACGATCCTGACTCTAATGCCGCTGGCGCTGCTGATGGGGCTGCTGGTGGTCGCCCCCGGTTATTTGGAGGGCCTCGCAAACGAGCCGGACGGCAAGTGGCTCATCACGGCGGCGATCGCCGGCCAGCTCCTGGGCTATTACTTCATTCGCCGGATCATCCGAATCAAGGTCTGAGTATCCACCATGGCTGTTTTGATCTCATTCGCATTGTTCGCCGCTCTGATGGTGGCCATCTCCATTTATGGTTACCGGCGCTACGCCAAACCCGGCCGTCTGTACGAGCAACTGGGCGGCCCGACCGCGATGACCACTCCGATTATCGAGGAACTGCCGGGCGAGCAGCCCCATTTCGCGGTGAACGTGATCGAGGAAATCGGCAAGTACGTTCCAACTTCCCCGCAAGACGCGGCGCTGGCGAGACGCGAGCTGATTGCCGCCGGATACCGGAACGAGAGCGCCGTCGCGATCCTGTTCGGCCTGAAAATCGTTCTGTGCGCCGCGCTGGTGATTCTGGGCTTCCTGTTCCGCGCACAGGTGACGTCCAATCCCGTGCTCGGACTGGTCCTGGTGGCCGCGGCCGGATTCGTCGGCTACTTCGGGCCCAACTTTTATCTGGACCATTTGGTGGACCAGAGGCAGGAAGCGCTGCGGCTATCCTTGCCCGACGCGCTCGACTTGCTGGTGATTAGCGTAGAGGCCGGTCTGGGGCTGGATCAAGCCATTCAGTATGTCGCCCGGGAGCTGAGCATCGCGCACCAGGCCCTGGCCGAGGAGCTCGGTCTCTTGCACCTGGAAATCCGCGCCGGAAAACGGCGGGCAGAGGCGCTGCGAAATCTGGCTGACCGCACCGGCGAGCGCGAGCTGCGCAAACTGGTGGCCGTTTTGATTCAAACCGATAAGTTCGGCACCAGCATGGCCGAATCGCTGCGCACGCATTCCGATTTCATGCGCGTGCGCCGCCGGCAGGAGGCCGAGGAGCGCGCCGGGAAGGTGGGGGTCAAGCTGGTGTTTCCGATTTTCTTCTTTATCCTGCCGTCGATGCTGTTAGTGGCGGCCGGTCCGGGTCTTTTGCAGGTGTTCAAGCATTTGTTCCCGATCATGCGTCAGTTTAAGGGGTAGGCAGAAAGTAAAACAATTAGAAAGGAAAATGTTTCGTCATGGATAACACAATGCTTTCAACGGCCCTGTGGGTTGCGGCCGCGCTGATTCTGGTTCTGTATATCATGCGACGCCGCAAGCGCCGGTCGCTGCGCTAGTGACCGCTACCGCTACTCAAGAAAAACTCGAGACGCTTCAGAATCCCGACGGCGGATGGCCGTACAACCGCGGAAGATCCTGGACAGAGCCCACGGTGTTCGCCCTGCTGGCGCTCTCGTGCGAAACTGCGGTCTCTTCTGAGGCGGCGAACAAGGCCGTCCGGTGGTTGAGGACGATGCAGCGCGCCGACGGCGGCTTTGCGCCCAGACCGGGAGTCGAGGAGAGCACCTGGGTGACCGCGCTGGTGTTGCTTCTGCCGCCCAGTTTGCTCGCACGGCTGAACGCGGCCGGGGCGCTGGGCTGGATCTTGTCGCAGACTGGCCGGGAGTCTAGCTGGTTGCAACGGATGAGGGTCGCGATGCTGAGCGGGCAAGTGCACCGCAGCGGTTCCGAAGGTTGGCCCTGGTTTCCCGAGACGGCGGCGTGGGTGGCGCCCACGGCGTTCGCGATCCTGGCGCTACGTGAGGCGCAAAAGCGCGATCCGCGCCACGAGATCCACGAGCGAGCGCGAAGCGGCCAGGAGTTCTTGATGTCGCGAATGTGCGCCGACGGAGGCTGGAATCACGGCTCCTCCAAGGCGCTAGGCTACGATGGACCTTCCTATCCGGAGACGACCGGTCTAGCGCTGCTGGCGCTGCGAGATCTAAAGGACGCGCGATTGGATCGGTCTCTGGAACGCGCCGCGCGGCATCTCGAGAGCTGCCAATCGTCGGAAGCGGCCAGTTGGCTGCAATTGGGACTGCTGGCGCACGGCCGCGGGGTGCTGAGTTCCAGTTCTGCCAAGCGCTCGGGCGTCCAACAAGTCGCGCTTGGAACGATCCTCGAACATGCGCTCCGCGGCGGCGGCGTGTTTGTGTCCTGACCTTTCCCATGCGGCCCCACACCATAACGCGCCGGAATCTGCTGGCTGGAGCATCGTTGGCGATGGCCGCGTCTTCCTGCTCGCGTCGCCTCGCACCGGCTCGCGCAACGGTTTCAATCCTGCGGCAACCAGTCTACGACCAAACCATCTACGATACGGTGCGCCGGCTCCTCGCAATTCACAAGCTCGACGTTCGCGGGAAGCGTGTCGTTCTCAAGCCAAATCTGGTGGAGTTCGATTCGTGCACCACCATCAACACTCACCCCATGCTGGTTCACGCGGCTTTGGAAGCTTTCCGGGAGTTGGGCGCGACTGTGCGCATCGCCGAGGGCCCCGGGCACCGCCGAATCACTCTGGATCTGGCCGACGCGGCTGGATACTTTCACACCATTCCTTCGTTTGAAGACTTGTTCACGGATTTGAATCTTGACGAGGTCGCGATGGTTCGCCTGAGGCGGCCGGCATCCAAGCTGCGCAAGCTTTACTTGCCGCATACTGCGCTAGGCGCGGATCTGCTGGTCTCCATGCCCAAAATGAAGACGCACCATTGGGTGGGCGCAACGCTCAGCATGAAGAATTTCTTTGGCCTGGTTCCGGGTGGTGTGTACGGGTGGCCGAAGAATGTATTGCACTGGGCGGGAATCGACGAATCGATCGCGGATCTGCACCAGGTTTTCCCAAGTACGTTCGCCATCGTGGACGGCGTCGACGGTATGGAGGGCAACGGGCCGATTCAGGGAACGCCGAAGCATGCCGGCGTGCTGGTGGCGGGTCGTAATCTGCCCGCGGTGGATGCGACCTGCTGCCGGATCATGGGGATCGACCCGGCCAAGATCGGCTATCTTCGCTTGAGCGCCGGGAGTGACGCGGTGGCGGAAGCAAGGATCTTGCAACAGGGCGAATCCGTGCGTTCGGTGCGGACCGATTTTCAGTTGCTGCCTGAATTTCAATCTTTACGGTGGAACGAGTCATGACGCTGGCCGAGGCTCCGACGCTGGTGGACCGGCGAACTCGGGTATGGGCGCACAGGCAAATCGCCTACTTCGCCACCGCCGCGCTGCTCGTTCTCCCCTGCGTATGGCTGCCGGATATCCAGGCGAGCGACCTTGGAAGCCACCTGTATAACGCCTGGCTCTCGAATCGAGCGGCGGCGGGAGAGCTGCCGGGACTCTATCTCGTCCCGCAGTACACCAACGTCCTGTTCGATATTCTGCTGAGCTGGCTGCTCAAGAGCTTCGGCGCGGTTGCGGCTGAGCGCATCGGGGTGATCGCCGCGGTCGAGATCTTTTTCTGGGGCTGCTTCGCTCTGGTATCGGCCGTGCGAGGCCGGGCCGCGTGGGCGCGCGCGCCAATGCTGGTGTTGCTCACTTTCGGCGCCGTGTTTCGAATGGGCTTCTTCAACTTCTATATATCCGTCGGGATTTGCTGTCTGGCGATAGCGCTGATTTGGAGCGGCGTGCGCCGTTGGCTTGCGATTCCGCTGTTGCTAGTGGCAGCCACAGCGCATTTTCTGCCTTGCTTGTGGGCAGCGCTCGCCATCGCCTATGTCTTGACCGCGCGCCGGCTCAGTCCAGCCCAGCGTTGGTGGCTGCTAACCGGCGGACTCATTGCGATCGGCGGGTTGGCGGCATTGATCGCCGCGAGGCTGCCGTCGGTGTGGGTACATGGCGTACGCATCGAGTCGTTCTTTGGAGCCGATCAGGTGCTCACTTTCGGAGCGAAATACAACATCCTGGCGGCGGCTCTGCTGTGCTGGTTCGTCATATTCTTGGTGCGCCGTCTTGAATCGGATGATAGACCCTGGGCCGATCCCGTGTTCCATTTGTGGATCTTGCTGGGCGCCGCCACGATCTTGTTACCGGATACGATTTGGATGCCCTGGTACACCGGCGGCCTTGCCTATATCGGACTCCGGCTCTCGTTATTGTCCGCGATTCTGTTGTGTGCAGCGGTCGCGAGAGTTGCGTCGAAGCCCGTTGAAACGGCTGGGCTGACGCTGCTACTCGTGATCTTCCTGTCGTTCAGCTATGTCGATGAGCGCCAGCTCAACCATGTCGAACAGGAAATGAGCGATGCTATCGCAACCTTGCCGCCCTCCGCCCGCGTCATCTCCGCCGTTAAGGATTCCCGCCTGTACATTCCAGCGCTGGAACATGTGGCTGCCCGCCTCTGCATCGGCCGCTGCTTCGACTTCGCCGATTATGAGCCCACCACCGCGCAATTTCGGCTGCGTGCGCGCCCTGGAAATTCCTTCACGCTAACGGAACTCAGCGATATCGACAACCTGGAGCATCACCAGCTCGCGTTTCGCGGAGCACCGGTCGCGGTTTATCGCCTGTCTTATTGCCCCAACCAGCCGAAGATCTGTGTCGATCGCCTGTCGGCCGGTCAGCAAGTCGTTAAAGAAGACATCCCGCAAAATCAGAGCTTGCGCCTTATGGGCAGCAGGCGCGGTCCCACAAAGACCAGCGCGAGCGTGCCCCAGCTTATGACAAACAAAATTGGCCAGCCTGCCGGGCGATAGTCGAACTGAATCGTGCTCTTTCCCGCCGGTACGCGAACCGCGCGAAAAATGAAATCTCCTCCGAACACCTCAGTGGGCTGTCCATTCACTTCCGCCCTCCATCCCTGAGACCAGCGGTCCGTTACCAGCAGCCAGCCGGCCTGCGGGCAAGATACCTCCAGGTCCAACGCATTGGGCGTATAGCGAATTACCGTGGTGTTCACTCGTTGCGCAGCCGGCAACCTGGAGATCTCGTTCACACCGTCTCGATCGGCGGTGGTCTCACGCGCCCGCTCGCGGATCTTCGCCATCTCCAACCGAGGATGCGCGACCAGCACCGGAGCACCCAGCGCTTCGCTCCGCTTCACGAACGCGGCATAGAAAGGATCCGTCGGGCTGACGACGGCCGCGTCGGTGGAAAACCAAATGCGACTAGCGCCGGTGGCCAGATCCACAAGCACCGGGTGCTCTTTGAAGTCCCTGTGGACGCGGTTGCTCAACGTGGCGTAATTGAATAACGTGGCCACCTTCAGGGGAACGTTCTCATTGTGGTTTGCGATCCCATTCCAATCGGGATCGGTGCAGACACTCCACCAGGCCGGGCAGCTTCCATCGATCCACGCCGGTGGACGCGCATCCCGCTGTAGTCCATTCGGACCGAGATCCAGACTTGATCTATGATTCCGGTCGACCCGCGTCCAAATCTGGCGTTCCAGACCCGTGGAATAGACCGTAGGGCTCGCAAGGCGGATTGTGAAGCCAGCGTCCAAGATCGCCAGTATTCCGGCTAGGATTGGTAACAATTTTCGAGAACCCGGTCGAAATAGTAAAAGCGCGGCGACGCCTATGGATCCGAGCCAAACGCACGCGAGAGCAGTGTTCGCCGTAGCAAGCCGATTCTCAATGTTCCTAGTGTGGACCTGGTGAATCACAACGTAGTAAGAGGTCGTGGCAATGACGGCGACAAAGAGCGCGGCGAATAGAAAATGTTTCCAGATGCGAGTGCCAGTGTCCTTGATTGCAGTTTGCAGATCCTTCGCGGCCAGAAGCGCAAGCAGCATAAAACAGAACATGGCATAGACGCGAAACATGGCCGGATTTCGAAAATAACGCATGGGAGGGAAGTAGTCATACAACCAGCCGCGGACGGGTAGTTGATTTCCCAGTGCGCAGGCTAGGAAAAACGCAGCCACAGCGAGTAGCCACCACCGCCATGAAACCCGGGGCTGGTTGATGATCGCCACCAGACTAAGTATGGATATCAAAGCTCCCAGGTAAATGTTCGTTAGGGAAATATCAGTACGGGGCCATAGTTTAGAATTGTCGTCACCAAACTTGAGGGTCGTCAAATACGGGCTAGCGAACGTGCTCAGGGCGCCGGCCTGGAGCACACCCTCTCCAATCGCTTGGTCTCGAGGCCGCACTCCAATCCCCCGGATTGCGGTGTTGGCGATGCCACGATCGCTGTATCCGGTGCCTCCTTCAGAGAAGAAAGCAATGTAGCTGGGTGCAAGAATCAGCAGTCCCACGCATAGGATCAGCGCCAGGGCTGCGAGTCCGAAGGATAACCTTGACCACAAGACGGCAGCCGAGAAAGTCGCTGGCGAGGCCGGTTTGCCTCTGGGGCTGAACCAACACCATCCCAGCATCCATAGGAATAAGAAGCCGCCACTCAGGATCGTCAGCGCTGGATAGCCGCCGAGGGCGGACAGGCCCCACAGAGCGCCTGCTTCGACAGCGGGCCTCAGCGCGCGGGCTTCCAGTGCCGCGTCAATCCGCCAAAGAATCCAGGGCAGAAATGAGATCGAGTAGAGCGAACTGGTGTGTTCCGCCTGGCCGTTATAAAAGCCGCAAAAAGCAAAGCCTAAAGCGACTGCGAATCCTGCCCAGGGTGGAGCCCGCAAATGGCGAGCCAGCAACAAAAGGCCGAGAGGTCCCAAGAACCAGATTAAGAGCCAGTACGCACGAAATCCCGCCCCAGTGCCGCCCATGATCGCGCCAACGAGTATGGCGATGGGCGAGGCAACCCCAAGCTCAGGCTCGGCATAGTCAGGGGCGCCCCCGCTGACCCACGGATTCCACAGAACGATCCGACCAGCTCGAGCATGGTCCGCGATCAGCGTGAAGGAAGGCGCAAAGAGTTCTTCTGCATCCCATATAGGAGCTCCGCTTCCATTCACGATCTGTAGATTGCAGATCATGAACACGACAGCGAGCAGGAGCGCCGCCAGGAACCAATCGCGATCCTTTGGCTTACTTTCGGGTTGTTGGTTTGCTCGGCCGGTGCTCATGGGGCGAACTAAGCGCTGTGCTGTTTTCTCAGCGTGTAAACACCGTAAGCGGTCTTGGTTACGAACATGCCGAACTGGCCGGCCAGGCCGGCGAGATCCCCATCACTTGGCGCCCACCCTCCTTCCGGTGAGCAGTTCAGACTTTCTCGCGCTGTAATGATCGAACCGGCTGGGGCAAGAAGTTCAACATAGTTCTGCGCCAGTGCCTTCCAATGCCGCTGGCAGCACGGTTCGCTCGCCAAACTGCTATCAACGATGACGTCGTAGGCATCCAGCGGCAGGTGGGTCCGGAGCTCCTCGCTGTACTTGTTGCAAACCACCGGCCGATAGTTTCCGAAACCGAGGCCGACAGCTCTTGCTTGTTCCGTCTCTTCCATTGTTACTCCCGTGATATGCCGGCAAGACGATGCAATCCGCGTTGCCAGCCTGGAATTCCCGATGCCGACGTGCAGAAGATCGCAGTTCAAGAGCGAAGATTTCTTGAGCTCCGCTTCCAGCAGTAGCTCGTCAATTGTGACAGGACGCTTATCGGAGTCGCGAGGTTTTGGGCGAGGCGCGCTGTCTCGGTTGCCGCAGTCTGGCGGGCCGGACAGAGAGATCTGACTGAAAGCTGCGATGGTTCGGGCCTCGTGAGCTGCAACCTCGGGATTCGCCTCAGTGACTTTGTCGGCTGCCCATGCCGCATCGGAACAATATGTTCCTAGAAACAAACCGTTGCTGTAATTGCGGCAGCACTTGAGAAAATTTAGCCGATCGGACCGGCCGCCGGAGCCATGCAACGCTCGCCGATCGTCAGCATGAGTCAGATGCAGGGCCGCTCCCCTCTGATCCCTCTTCAGCCGGAGCGCGTATTGCAGGCGAATCAAGATGTCATCGTCTTCCCATCCCCAGGTTTCAAGATTCGAGTTGTAACCTTGGACCTCGAGAAGATCGGACTTCTTAGCGAGAAGAATTCCCGGACCGGCCCGCATGTTGCCGCCTGCATTTCGACGGCTCGCCTGATAGTGAATCGTAGTGCCGTCCGGAAAAGTAAACTCCAGAATGGCGGTGTTCACTAACGCAGCCCCAACACTGCCCGCAACCGCAAGCGGGTTCCCAGCGGATCTCGCAGGCTGTGATTCATGAACCCACTCGACGGTTACGAAGGATCGATCGCCCATCGGCCCGCTTCGAACGGCGAGCCCATCATCCAACAACACGATATCGGCGTCCAGCGTAAGCACGATATCGGACTTGCTATGCGAGATGCCGATATTCAAAGCCAGGGACTTATTGAAGCGCGCAGCGGAAATATCCAATTGACGGACGCCGGCGGCTTCCGATGAAGCAATCAGTTCACGCAAGCGCCCGCTGTCGCCGCCGCAGTTGAGCACCAGCACTTCTGCCGCTTGTCCGCGGAAGAACGGCGCGTTCGCGGCGAGAGTCAGCCGCAGTTCGTCGCGCTCGAACCACGGGATTAAGACGGAAAGTCCCGGCTTATCACTCATCACGTATCTCCCAGCGCGACGTTTCGAAGAGATACCGTGACCGCAGTCTCCTGGATTTGGCGCAACAAGGAAAGGAGATGCACTTTATCCGAACGACACCTGAGACAGCGGGGATGCAGCACGATACCGGCGTGTCCGTCCAGGGTGTATTGCGCCGCCAGCTTGAGCCTCACTCGCTCTAGACTGAGGGCGCGGCCGTTCTCCCAATCCCATACATCCACTCCAGCACGTCTGACGGGCACTGGCGCACCGGGAACGAAGTTAGTGGAAAGGCAGGAGACGAATGCACCGCCCAGAGAATGCCAGGCCGCTGGCAGCCAGGACGGCAGGGCATCAAAGGGCGCGGAGAATCCGCCGCTGAAGCGATTCGGGAACGTCGTCTCAAGCTTTTGTTTGCCCGAGGCGATCATGTGGAGCTCATCCAGCGTGGGTGCCGCGCTCTCGGGAGCGAATTCGCACCGCCGGCCGCCATCCGTGCTGCGCGGAACATGCGCATACCCGTGCTGCGAAACTTCAAACAGCCCGCCTGACGGATCAAAGCGGTCCAGGAGCGCCTGGTCGAACTGCATCAGGTACGGGACCACCTCCAAGGATGCGCGCAGCCCTCGCTCGGCCAGCAGCTCGAGCAGCCACGAGAGCGCGGGCTCTTCGGAGACCACGTCGTCGATGCGAATCACCAACGGCATTCCCTGTTTCACGCTGCTCACGCGGATCGCGCGCTTCTTCAACTTTGGCGTCACGCGCGTGATCGGCCGGCCGAGAATCAAGCGCCGCACTTCACTCGCCTCGGGCACCCCGGAGTGCTTGGCGACCATGCTGTCGGCAGTACGGCGATACTCGGCGCGCCACTCGGCATGAAACCAGAAGCTCTCGATGTTTGGCGGCACTAGGCCAAGCGATCTCAGGCGGTTCACTCGCTCGTCTACGGGTTCGGCGTACGTCGTGCCAATCAGCGGCATAAAGGGTGTGCCGCCGGCGAGACATTCCCAGGTCGTGTTGAAGCCCGCCCGGATCACGGCTCCTTTGGCAATCTTCAGGAGCGCCGGCATTTGCTCCTCGTCACGCACGATCTCGAATCGCGCAGGGATTGGGATGCGCGCCGGAAAGTACGGTCCGCGCACGAACAACAGCCGCACACGTGGTACGGCCGTCTCCAGAACATCGGCCACTTGCGAGGCCAGCCTCAGAAAACGAATGATGTCTTGGCCCTTCGAGTCAAGCACGTGCACGCCCCCGCCGCCCATGCTGAAGACGCACACCTCCTGATCGCCGGATAAATCGTAGCGCGCCCGCACTTTCTGGATCGCATCCTCAGTAGCCGTGCGGTAAACCGGACCGATAACGCGCCAATTTTTCCAGCCGGCCAATTGCCGGGTCTGGGGTCCATCATAGGGCCAGGTAGGAGAATCCGGCGAATCGCACAAAAGGAAGACCGAATAGATGCCCTTGTATTTCTCTTCCAGACGGACCAGATATTCGAACGAAGTTGGACGAACCAGGAGCGCACGGCGAATTGCAGGCGGCAATTGAATGGGCGCCGGGTGGGTATCTTCGACCACCACGGCCGGCAACGAAATACTGGCCATGGAATGCAGTTCGGAGGCTACGCGTTTTCGAACCTCATCCGTCGCGCCCCACAGCGAAGGCACCCCCCTGAATGGAAACTGCGCCAGTCCCGCGGGTTGGTATTCTCCGCCTGAAAAGATCACCGGCCGTTCGCCCACCGAAGCGAGCGCCTGGCTTACGACGGTGCTGCGGATAAGATGGCCCAGACCCTGACCGTTTATGGCGAGTACCACGACTGCCACGCTAGCTCCCAACCACTCCGCGGCGGCGGTCCAAAAGATCCTTCACAGCTCGAAGATACAGGCGGTGCTGGTTTTTGTTTAGGCGTTGAAAATTGCTGGCATGAATGCGGCGATAGACCACCGTCTCCGGCAGCATTGCGATGTTCATTCCCGCCAACATCGCGCGGCCGTACCAATCGAGAAAATCGCCCACCGGGCGCGCTTCGGAAAAAAGGCCGACGCGATCGAACGACCGGCGGCGGGCCAGCATGGCGCCCTGCAACAACCCGGGTAACGGCCGCAGCGGAACGGCCATGCGTCTGCGTTCCTCGGGCGGCATCTCGGGACTGAAAAAATTCAGTATGTGCCCGAAGACCAGATCGAGCGCCGGATCGCGCTCGAAGCAAGCCATCTGAAGTTCCAGCTTGTCAGGGCTCCACAAGTCGTCATGATCCAGAAAGGCCAGATACTCGCCGGCGGCCGCGCGTATGCCCGTATTCCGCGCCGCCGGATGTCCCCGCCGTTCCTGTTCGATCAGGCGGACTTCCTGAGCATAGCCGCGGACGATTTCCGCCGTGGAATCGCTGGAGCCGTCATCGACAACCAGGATTTCAAGCGGCCTGTGTCTCTGCGCGAGCACGCTGTCCAGCGTTGCGGCGATGTGCCGCTGCCCATTATGCGTCGGGATTACAACGCTGACCAGGCCGTCCATTGGCTGGCGCCTTCCGGATCGCCGATGTATTCCCGAAAATCAAACCGCCGCTTCTCGTTTCGATCGACTTGGCCCGATCGAATCCGGTCCACCCGCCGTTTCATCACCATGAGATGAGATCGCAAGTTGTTTCCGCGCGTGATATTGCCACCGTGGCGGCGATAGATAAACGACACCTCGTCGACGTTGATTTTGACGATGTCTTTCTCCCAGCAGCGGTACATCAGATCGTAGTCCTCTCCGAGAGGCATGCTTTCGTCCAGTCTGCCACACACCTCGAACACTTCGCGGCGGAACAGGCAGCTTTGAATATAGGGCATTCGATAGGGGCCGCTGATCCGGTCGCCAGAAAGCTGGCGCATGCGCCCCTGTGCGATGCCTGCTTCCGGATGGGCCACCAAAGCGGCGTGCAGGCGCGAGAGATGTCCCGGGGTCCACATATCGTCGATGTTGAGGAAAGCCAGAAACTCGCCGCGCGCCTCGCGGATGCCTCGATTGTATGCCGCGGCCGGTCCCTGGTGCGGCTGTCGAATATATCGCACGAAGGCCGGTGGTTTCAGCGGCGTGGGGGAACCATCATCCACCAGCAGGACTTCCTGGCCGGCGTACTGCTGCGCCTCGATCGATGCCAGTGCCGAATCCAGAAACTCCGCGCCGTTATACGCCGGAATCACAATGCTGATCACTACGTCCGGCTGCACAGCCAACTCACTACTCCGCCTCGATCGTTCGGTATCGTTTCACGCCGTCACCGCTCCTGAAGGCGGAGGCCACCCCTCCTCATCGACTTCGTGAATCGGATCCAGAAGGAGCAGACCTTCCAAGTCTTGGAAAGCTTCCAGGCTGGGCGCAACGAATGGCAGCCCGCGCTCATCTCCCGGAATCCGCAGGCGGCTCCGAGGTTGGCGCGTCTCTACCGGCGCGATCAATTCCTGCTTTTGAAGCTGCTCTAGAAATGGATCCAATGCCGCCAGGATCTCGCTGGACGTGGCCGCGTACCTGGTTGCGAGCGCTTCAGCCAGCTCAGCCGGCGTGGCTTCTTCCGACAACAAATCGAACGCATCCGCGGCTACCCCAACCATGCTGTGATATGCGCCGGTGCCCATCTGGATCGCCACCAACTCATTGTCGAATCGCTCGTAGACCACTGATGGCGTATTGATTCGGAAGCACGACTCTTGCATACCGCTATTATCTAATCCACAGTGGCAGAGATTCAACGGATTCCGAGTGGACCGAAGGTACGCTACGTTCTAGTACGTTGAACGCAAACTCCTGGCAAATCGGGCGGGCCGCGACCTCGATCGAGTGGCTGATGTCTGGCATCCAGCCGGACGAACCAAGCGGGCGAATGAACACGGTATAGGTCCCCGGCACCGGCGGCTCGAAATACACGGCGTGATCCACGCCGAAGCGAAACAGCCGGCCCGCACTCTTCCATGCTGGAGACCCGCCGGCGCCTGCGGCGATTGATACCTGGGCGAACCTGACCGATGCATCAGCCTGGAGCTTGATCCCCGCAGTATAGCGTGGGACGCAGTTCTGCCGGATTTCGTCAGCGCGCAGCCAGTGTCCGGACTCGCGGATCGCGGCGTACTGATAACAACTGGTGCAGGGGATATCGTCCCGCGGATCGGCCTCGCCCGTGAGCATCCGCCGCGCATATTCCAGTTTGGGGCTTGCCATGGCTTCCGCCAGGCTGGAGGTGAAGGCATTCACGCCAAAGTCACTCCAGTAATTCACACAGCATCCCAACAACGCTCCGTTCCAATTCAGCACGGGCGCATTCCACAGCTGCAAGCAAATGTGGCGTGTATACTCGGCGCCGCGCCGCTCACGATACTCTGCGCGGCTCGCAGCACCCAGGCCGGTTTCGATGCGAACCAGATCGCGATTCCCCACCGGTGAATAGTCCGCGTCCCAGTTTAGCTTTGGTACAAATTCCATGCCCCGCTCGGCTGCCATCGCGCGCGCGATGCCGATCTCGTGCTCGTTGTGTCCGAACACTACGAACTGCCAACCGAGCAACGGGAACGCCGACTGCAGCCTGGCACGATGCTCGCGAATCTTGTCGATATGCGCAAGCACTCGACCCAGATTTCCATTGACGCGATAACGCGCATAGGTCTCCTGCGTGGCGCCGTCAATCGAGCACATCAGCGCGCGGACACGGTATCGGACCAGGGCCTCCAGCACATCCTCGCGCGCGTAGTTGAGATTGACGCCGTTGGCGCCGCTGACTGTCACTTTGTGCTCGAAGGCGCAGGCGAGAATATCGCTGAGCTGAGGATTCAGGAACATCTCGCCATAATTGGAAAGTTCGACGTGCGCAATCTGCGGATTGCGCTCCAGCAGCGCTTCAAAGTCGGCCAGCTTGAGATGACCTGCGCCCAGCGCCGGCCGAACCCTCCCGTCCGCGGTTGGACATAACGGGCAGGCGAGCTGGCAATGCAACGAAGCATCCACCTGTAGCGATACCGGCGTGGAGGTGGTCATCAGTCTGGTTCGTCCTGGCCGCCATTATAATGGACGCGAGCATGCGTCACGTTTCAGCTTCCGCCGATTCCGCCCAAAGGCGATACATGCTGGCCAGAGCCTGGCATAGTAGGGGCAAGCTCGCAGCGGCGATTGCCGGTTACCGCGAGGCGCTGGCTCTGGATCCTGGCCACGCTGGGTCCGCGCTTCTCCTGGGCGCTCTGCTCGAGAGCCAGTTGCGGCTCAACGAAGCCCTGCAGGTTTACCGGCAAGCGCTGGAATACAATCCTAACGAAGCCCGGTTCCACAAACATTTGGTGAATGTCCTGTTAACAGAGGGGGGTCCGGACGCGGTCTTCCAGCACTACCGGCTCGCCCGCAAGGATTCAAGATACCTCAGTCTTGGGCCGGCGGAAATTCTCTGCTGCACCGTGGTGAGGAACGAGCTTCCACGTCTGCCCTACTTTCTTGAGCACTATCGCAAGAAAGGAATCCGAGCATTTCTCGCGGTGGACAATGGCTCCTCGGACGGTACTCTTGAATACCTGCTCGAGCAGCCCGACGTTTACCTATGGCAATCGGATCTCTCTTTCAATCGGGCCAACTTCGGTGCGGGTTGGTTCGAGCCGATTCTTCGCATGCATGCGCCAGATCACTGGTGCCTGATTGTCGATGCCGATGAGCTGCTCTACTATCCCGAATGCGAACGCCGAAGCATTGCCGACCTATGCCGCCATTTGGATGCGAAGGCAAAGAGAGCATTCAACGCGATTCATCTCGACATGTACTCGGACCGTCCGATCCGGGACACGCAGTATACGCCGGGCCAGCCATTTGAGGAGGTGTGCGGCTACTTCGATCGCCGTTTTTACCACAAGTGTGAGGAAGAGGCCGGGCCGTTTCACAACCAGAAGGCCTATTACGGCGGAGTCCGCCAGCGAGTGTTCGGGGAAGCCGGATATTATCTGAGCAAAGTTCCGTTGCTCAAGTATGATGAGGACTGCATCTTGGCCGGCGGCCAGCACTGGACCAATCTGGCGCCGGCGCAGATTGCGGATGAGCGTGGATGTCTCCTACACTTCAAATATTTCTCGTCGTTTCCCTGCCATGTCTCCGAAGAGGCTCGACGTAAAGAGCATTATGGCGGAGCCATGTTGTACCAGGAATATGAGCGCGGAATGCGCGAGCAGCCCTCGCTCAGCTTCTACGATCCGGCGCATTCGGTGAAGCTGGAGGACAGCGGGCAACTGGTCCGTTTGGGAATCATGCAGGCGGAGGAGAACGCGGATACTACCGGCGCGGTGGTGTTTCCGAGAATTGAACCGATTCAGTCGGGGAATCGCCCATTCTGGTCGGTGATGCTGACGGTGTACCGCCGAACCTGTTATCTGGAACAGGCGTTGTGCAGCGTACTTGCGCAGGCGCCGGGGCCGGATGAAATGCAGATCGAGGTGATCATCGACGGCCCGGATGAGCCGGCTCAGGCCGAGATCGAAGCGCTGGCTCGGGCAATTGGGGGAGATCGGGTTAGTGTTCACCGGCACCCGATCCGCGCCGGGCAGCCGGAGATATTCAATGTCTGCATAAGACGGGCGCACGGGCTTTGGGTCCACATTCTGCACGACGACGATTGGGTAGCTCCCGGTTTCTACCGGGCTTTGTCCGCTGGCATTCTTCGCGAACCCGCGATCGGCGCTGCATTTTGCCGCCATACCGATGCCGGTGCAGAAGGGCAAAACATTGGTTTGTCGCTGCTGGAACGGGAAACCCCCGGTATCATCGTCGGTTGGCTGGACCGCATCGCAGTCTTATGCCGCTTGCAGACCCCGTCCATTGTCGTCCGGCGCGAGGCTTATGAGCGGCTCGGCGGGTATTGCCCTCAAGCGCGTTCTGTTTTCGATTGGGAGATGTGGCAGCGCATCGCCGCGCACTATCCAGTTTGGTTTGAGCCCCAGCCGCTTGCATTTTTTCGGAGGAGCAGTGGATCCGAGAGCGCTCGCGCCATCGCCTCCGGTGAACAGATCGCGGATACGCGCGCTGCCATCGAAATCGCCCGGACGTATTTGCCAGTCGACAAGGCGGACGCCTTGTGCCGAAGAGCCCTCGAGAACTACGCGCTGAAGGCGTTTGAGCTGGCGCGGCGGCAAATGGAAACAGGCAACATGAAGGCGGCGATGGTGAATCTTGCAGAAGGTGCCCGCTGCAGTCGCTCGGAGGAGGTGACACAGAAACTCTTTTCCCTCTTGCGCGCGCAACTAACGGGATCATGAGGCAGCCGGACAGCTCACCCGCCACGGAACAGGAACAGGCAGAGTTCTTCGATCAGCTCTGCGAAGGGTTCCGGGAGGCGGCTGCGCGAACTGGCGAGATCGTGCGCGATTTCCGCGTGGCAGGCACTTCGGTTCGTCTCCGCTTTGCCGGCCAAGCGCTAATGTCCTCGATTGTGCCCGGGCTTGCCAACGCCGTGTCTGAGCTAGAAGCCGGACCGCGTTGCGAAGTCTGTCTCTGGGATTCGGAGAGCACTGGCGCTCCGCTCGCACCCCAGCCCCGGCCCGCCAAAGACTTCACCGAGCGCGGGAACATTTGGGGCTTCGATAGCCCTCGCTGCCGCTCCGCTTACCAGTGGGGCGAGAGCTCGGTCAACGTGATGGATCGCGCGACCGGGCGGGCCGTGTACTGGGTTCCCTCACCTAAACACGTCCCGGCATGGGTGCTGGCTGCACCGCTTCGAAGCATTCTGCATTGGTGGATGGAGCTCAACGGCCGGCAACTGGTGCACGCCGCCGCGGTTGGGCATCGCGGCCATGGCGTGCTGATCCCGGGCCGGGGAGGATCGGGCAAATCCTCCACCTCTTTGGCCTGTCTTCTCGACGGGTTCGATTTTCTTGGGGACGATTATGTGGCGCTGGCGCTAGACCCGCAGCCACGCATCTACCGGCTCTATTCGACCGCGAAGTTGGACCCTCGAACTTTGACTCAGTACCCCGAGCTTCAAAAGCGCTGCCACACGGTATATCAGCCGGGCTTCGACAAGGTGGTGCTGTTTCTCGAAGACCACTACCGCGAGCAGCTTCGAGAGAGTCTTCCGCTCGAGTTAGTTCTGAAGCCGCGGTTTTCGGGATCTCCCGAAACGACGCTGGGACCTGTGAAGCCGCTCGAAATCGAGCGGGCTCTGGCGTCGGAAACTCTGGTGCATCTGCCGCACGCGGGCATGCGCACCCTGGAATTTCTGAGTCGCGTCTCACACCAGGTTCCGCGGGCCGCGATTCACTTGGGAACCGATCGCGCGCGCATCCCAGCCGCCATCCCTGCGGCGCTGGAAGGAGAGGCCAGCGTGGATGCGTCCGGGCGACCTCCCTCGGATCCAAAACCTTTTGTGTCCGTGATTGCCCATCTCTGGGAAGAAGACCGCGAGGAATTAAGAACGCTTGCGGAAGCGATCGAAGCGCAAGGTTATCCCAGAACGGAGTTCCTGGTGATTTTGGACGGCCGAGCTTGCTCCATGGCGGGCGAAAAAGCGACCCTCCCTGACAACGTTCGCTTTCTCTCTTTCAACGATCCGGTGGTGAGTGCAGAGGCGTGGAACCGGGGGATTCGAGAGTCCTTTGCGGATTTGCTGCTCTTTCTCGAACCGGGCGATCGGCTTCAGCCGGGTGCACTCGAAAGTCTGGTGAATGCTTGCGAGCGCGTACCCGAAGCTTCCTGGATTCAAGGCCGGGTACTTTGTGAGGGGCTGGAGAGTCCATCCCCGAGTTCCCTGCGCGGCGCGTTGATTCGAAAAAGCGCATTTCGCGAGTGCGGACTTTTTCATACAGAGCCATTTTTCCAGAGCCGCGAGCATATCAAATGGATCCAGCAAGCGAACGTAAAGGGACTGAGCGGGAGCGCGATCGACAGCCTAACGCTGCGCGTCGCACGACCAGCCGCAATGAAACCCGGCCCACCTATTCTCAAGCCTGACCTTGGCTTCCTGAAAGGAGAACTGGCCCGGCGCCGGAAGAAAAAGCCGGAATGAGCGGGACGATCACTTCTTGCGATTGCGGTACTCCGCCATGGCTTTCTCATGATCGCTGGAGCGCAATGACTGCTGCTGATAATCGAGGTACTCCGAAAACGCGCTATCGAAATCGCGTTCAAACGCGGCGGTCACCAGTTTCTTAGAGAAAGCTTGCGCCGTCGGGCTGCCTTTGAGTACACCGGCGATGACCGAATCGACGGTTTCATCGAGCTTCTCTTCCGGCACCACCCAATCGAGCAGTCCGATGCGCAGGGCTTCTTCGGCCCCCATCAGTTCGCCCGTCAGAACCAGGCGGCGCGCGCGACCCAAGCCGATGAAACGCGGCAAACGGTAAGTACCCATGCCAGGAATCAGCGCTTCCATTACGGCGGGAAGCCCGACCTTGGTATCTGGTGCGGCGATGCGCAGATCGCAGGCCAGCGCAATCTGGAGCCCGCCTCCGATCGCGTAGCCGCGCATCTTGGCCACCGTCAGTGCATCCAGTTGTTCCAGCCTGCGCATGGCTTCATCGAAGCTGCGAAACCAACTGATGTCCAGTTCCCCGCCGGCCAGCGCCCGCAAGTCGATACCAGAGGAGAACGATCGTCCTTGCCCGGTCACCACCACCGCGCGTATTTCCGCGGTTTTCTCCAATTCGTCCAGCGCGGCGTGAAACGCATGGGCCATCTGCCAGTTCTCGGCGTTCAACACTGCCGGCCGATTCAAGACCAGTTCCGCGATGTGCCCGCGCTTTTCGAGATAAACCGCGTCGGATCGCGTCACTTGCGCGCCCGTCTGTGTTTCCATGAACCCGAGTGTATGCCGGGCGTTCATGGAAGCGCAACCACGCTGAAGCGCGCGGCAATGCATAGCCTTCCCGCTATACTGGTCGTTTAGAAGTTCGCGCGCCGGTGCGCGCCGCCCGGTTTGCGCTTGAAAGGACGCGGCCTTCGCCAATCATCTCGTGCAACCGGAACGAGGTCCGAGCACTACTCCCAAGACCGCACTGGAAGCCGTCGCGTACCAATCGCTGTTGGATGTCTCTCAGGCCATCCTGCAGCACCGCGACCTGAAGGGACTTTTCCGCGATCTTTCCGACCGGCTGCATTCAATTCTACATTTCGATTTTCTGAATTTGATCCTGCACGACCCGGATCAGAACGTAATGCGGTTGCACATCCTGGCATCGGCTACCGGCGCCGAAGCTGACCTCCCTGCTCTCGAATTGCCGCCCGAGGAATCTCCCTCGGGATGGGTGTTTTTGCATCAAGAACCGCTGGTAATTCCAGATGTCCGCAAAGAGACGCGCTGGCCGGCCATCATGCAACTGCTGCAGCAGAACAGCGTGATTAGCTCCTGCTTCCTGCCGTTGACTACGGCGCAGCACCGGCTAGGCGCCATGTTGTTTGGCTTTGGTTCGGACGGCCATGCCGAATCGCAATTGGATCTCATGCGGCAAATCGCGGCGCAAGTCGCGGTGGCAGTCGACAATACGCTGAACTTCGAGAAAGCTGAAAAGTTTCAGCAGCAGCTGGCGCGGGAACGCGACCGGCTTCAGATCCTGCTGGAGATCACCAATACGTTGGTTTCCGAGCTGGACATTAAGGACCTGTTTCCTTCGATCATCGGCTGTTTGCGGCGGGCCGTCCCGCACGAATATTCCAGCTTGGTGCTGATCGTGCCGGGAACGGATCAACTGCGAGTCCACGCGCGGGTGTACGAAGGCGACCAGGGGATTGTTCAGGAACGCACCACCGCGCCGATCGATGAGGCGCCGGCCGGCCGGGCGGTGGAATCGAAGCATGCGGAGCTATTCGACCGGGAAGCGCTCCGGCGGTTCCCCACGCCCGTGATCCAGCGGCTGATCGCGGCCGGAATTCAGTCGGTTTGTTGCGTGCCTTTAATTACGCGGACCCGCGTGCTCGGCACGCTGAACGTCGGGAGCACGCGCTCGAACGCCTTCGGCCCGGCGGATGTTGATTTCTTGAGCCAGGTGGCAGGCCAAGCGGCCATCGCTATCGAGAACGCCACCGCCTATCAGCAGATCGCGGAGCTGAAGGATCAATTAGCCAAGGAAAAATTGTACTTGGAAGATGAGATCCGGACGGACCGCAATTTCGGCGAGATTATCGGCGACAGTCCTGCGTTCAAACAAGTGCTGGATCAAGTGGCGACCGTGGCGCCGACGGACGCTTCGGTCCTGATCCTGGGAGAGACCGGAACCGGCAAGGAGTTGATCGCCCGCGCCATCCACGAGTTGAGCACGCGGCGCGAACGCACGTTCGTGAAATTGAATTGCGCCGCCATTCCAACCGGGCTGCTCGAAAGCGAGCTGTTCGGCCACGAACGGGGCGCGTTCACCGGCGCCATCGCGCAAAAAGTGGGCCGCTTCGAACTGGCCCATCGGGGCACCCTGTTCCTGGACGAGGTGGGCGACATCCCTCTGGAATTGCAACCCAAGCTGCTGCGCGCACTCCAGGAGCATGAGTTCGAGCGCTTGGGCGGAACGCGCACCATCAAAGTGGATGTGCGCCTGGTGGCCGCCACTAACCGCGATCTGGCGCAGATGATCAACGACCGCCAGTTCCGAACGGATCTGTACTACCGGCTGAGCGTTTTTCCGATCTCGATCCCGCCTCTGAGAGAACGGGCGGACGATGTTCCCAAGCTGGTGCGTTACTTCACGCAGAAATATGCACGGCGTATGAACAAGCCCATTGAGGACATTTCGCAGCAGACCATGGAGGCGCTGGCGCGTTACCCTTGGCCAGGAAACGTGCGGGAGCTGGAAAACCTGATTGAGCGCGCGGTGATCCTGACGCGCGGCTCAACGCTGCAGATCCCGCTTTCGGAACTACGCGGCGCGCCAGACGATAAAGCCGGACCCACGACGCTCGAAGACGCCGAGCGCGAGCACATCCGGCGAACGCTCGAACAAGCCAGCTGGGTGGTGGGCGGACCAAACGGAGCTGCGGCACGGTTGGGCATGAAGCGCACCACGCTGCAATCCAAAATGAAAAAACTCGGAATCGCGCGCTAGGCTACTTGGATCGTGTCGTCGGCCTGAATTGTTGCATCGTTGACGAAGCGCCGCAGAGCCTCCAACGTTGCCGCGATGCCCGCTTCGCTGATTTCCTCGGCCGCCCGCTCCAACTCCCTGCCCATCTGCTCCATCTCCGCGAAACCGTAACCGCGTCCGGTGCCTTTCAGGTTGTGTCCGAACCTGCGGATGGAATCGAAGTCGCGCTGCCCGAGGCGGGCGCGGGCCTCGTCGATCTGTCTGGATTGCGAGGCAAGATACTTTGGAACTAGCGCAGCCACTTCTGGCGAGACGCACTGCGGTCCGGCTTCAGAACTTCGCCGTGCCGCGGAACGCGCGTAGCGCGTTATGGTCTCAAGTAACGTCCGCCGGTCTACCGGCTTGGACACGTGTGCGACACAACCGGCATCCAAGCTGGCGCGAACCGTCTCGTGAATAGCGTGCGCGGAGAGAGCCACGATGGGTGTCGGAGCAACTTCGTGCTTTGCTTCCCACGCGCGCACCCAGCGAGTAGCTGTGTAACCGTCCACCAGCGGCATATCAAGGTCCATCAGAATCAGATCGAAGACCGCGCCATTCTCGAGGGCGTCGATCACCTCCTGGCCGTTCTCGGCGAACCGTATGACCAACGGTTGATTCTTCAAGTAGGCTTGGAGCAGCAAGCGGTTGTCCGCGCCATCTTCGGCGATGAGAATTCGAAGGGGATGATTCGCCGCTGAAACGTGCAGGCGCTCCACCGATTTCGAGCCGGGCGGCACTGCGACGGGTGGAGCTGCCTCTTCGAGCCGAAGGTCGAAATAAAACGTGCTCCCCAAGCCCGCCTCGCTCAGCATGCCAATGCTTCCGTCCATCAGCTCGACCAGCTCGCGGCAGATGGTCAGCCCGAGGCCGCTACCTTGAGCCGTGGCGCCGGAATCCTTGAGTTGTGTAAAGGGGGCGAAGATTCTCTCCCGGTCCGCCGCACGAATGCCCGGTCCTGTGTCGGCCACCTCGAATCGCAACCTGGGATGATCCGGCCCGGCCGCAACGAATGCGCGGATCTCCACGTGGCCCGCCGGGGTGAACTTTACCGCGTTGCTCACCAGATTTATGAGCACTTGTTGCACGCGATGCCCGTCGCCCAACTGCCACGCCGGGACATCGGGATCAATTCGAGCTTGGAGCGAGAGTCCCTTTCTTCCCGCCGTTTCGCGAAACGTTTCCACCACGTCGTAGATGGTCTGCCGAACAGGGAATGGAACTCGATCTACGCGCACCGCGCCCGCTTCGATCCTGGAAAAATCGAGGAAGTCGTTAATGAGAGCGACTAGGCGGCGGGAGTTCCGTTGAAAGATTTCTACGTACTCGGCCTGATCGCAGGTCAGGGATGTTGCCGCCAGCAGGTCGGCGCTGCCCAAAATCGCATTCAAAGGCGTCCGGATTTCGTGGCCGATTTTGGCCAAGAAGCTGGTTTTGGCGAGATTCGCTGCCACCGCGGTGTCCTTGGCGCGAACCAGAGCAGCCTCGGCGCTTTTCTGGACGCTATTGTCGCGCAGGAAAACGTAGTAGCCTTCCTGTTGTTCTCCAGATATAGGCAAAACCGTCAGGACGGCCTCGAGGACGGACCCGTCAGGCCGGACTATTCTGGCCTGTGTTTCGGCCCGCCCCTCGGAGCGCATCCGCAGCAGAGCTTCCTCCAGCTTCTCCCAATCGTCGCCGTGCACGCTGGCAAAGACATTGGTGACCGGCTCGTGTTTGGAAATGCCTAAGATTTCGGCGTACGCCCGATTGAACGACAAGTAGCGGCCGGAACTACCGGCTTGGGCGATACCATGCAATGCATTTTCGAGGACTAGGTTCTTTTGATGGAGGCTCTCGGTGGTACGCACCAGGCTCTCGCAGACCGCCTTTAACTGGTCACTCGCACCGGGGTCAACGAATTGACCGCTTCCGATCGCGGCCAGGCCATCTTTCAGGACTCGGATGCGGTGGCTGATTCCGTACGCGAACAAAATCCACATGAGCAGGATGCTTCCGGCCGCGATACCAAGAATTTGCCAGCTGCCGGCCGTGGCCAGAACGCGCAATCGCCCCAGGCGGGCCAAGTGCGCGGCTAACAGCTGCTTTTCCTCCTGCTCCATCGCAGAGATCAAGTTTTCCAACCGCAGGCGCTCGTCCTCGCCGGCCAAAAGGCTGCGGCGCAATTCTGGGCCTGACAAAACGCCGGAGCGGAACCGGCCAAGTGCGTCGAATATGCGCTCCACGCGCGATCGCTCGATGGCCGCGATTTGAGTTAGCCGCTGGCGTTGCCCGGCATTGTCCTGCGTCAACTGCACTAGCTTCTGCATGGCGCTATCGAATACCGCCAGGTCCTGGCGGACGGCTCCCGCAAACGCTTCGTCCCCGGTAATCCAGTAAGCCCGTATCTGAGCGCTCGCGTCCGTCGCGCTGGCCCTCATATTCTGGATTTGCTCGCCTGCTTGCAGCGCGTGACTCACCCAGACCTCATCGTCGGTGGCGCTGATTGCGATCGAATACGCAACACCGGCGGCCACTAACAAAGCGGCCGCCGACAGGGTACTCACGATGAGGCCCTTGGCCCGCAGGGAGAGGCTCATCCACTTGGACAAGAACGTCACTTTGATCTTTCGAGCAGGCGCTCGACCAGGGGGCACAGGCGTTCGACCTCGGATTTCGACAGAACCGCATCCGCACCCGGCGGCGTTGCGAACTGAAGATAGAGGCCGGTGGCGATGAGGACCTTCGTTTCAGGAAAACCAGCTCTAAGGAAGCCCAAGGCTTTGATCCCATCTTCGCCCGGCAGGACCACATCCAGAACCACCAGATCGATCCGCTGGGCGTGCATGCAATCCAGGCCCTCCCGCGCGCTAGCGGCCTCGATCACGGTCATGCCGGCCGCTTCCAGAAGGCTGCGGGCCAGCGAACGAAAATGCGGATCATCGTCGACCACCATTACTTGCGCCCCGATGCTGCAAGGCGTCGGGACTGGGATGCGGATTTGAAGAGCTTGCTCGATCATAGATCCCGCATCGACGCTTCTCCAGAGATTAAGAGCGCCCTCGGCTCACTTTTTCTCAAGTGGAGTCGATAAGCCTTATCACGTGCGCAAACGCATGCTCAAAGGGGCACGAAGGAGGATCTTGTGGTTCTGATCACGGTCTCATCAAATCGTAGCTTCCACCCGGAAGTGCTGAAAGCCCTGGGCGACCGCTTCGGTTTTGAGACGGCCTGGGAACTGGGCTACGGCGATGTGGCCCGGCTGCGGACCGTCCAAGCCGGCAAATACCTTCTGGTCATCGATTTTAGGGATGCCCAGCGCGCCTTGGGCGTGGCCGCGGCGGTAGATGGGCAGCCGCAGTTTGCCAGCATCGCAGTCGGCTCAGGAGGCACGCGCGAGGAACTCCTCGGCCTGATGCAGGCCGGAATTCGCGAAGTCTCACCGGGCTTCAGTCCTGGCGATATCCTCGATGCCGCGAATCGGGCTGTCTTCAAACTGGAAGCCGGGGAAGACCGCCTGGGGGAACTGCACGCCTTCGTGCCGGCCAAACCTGGATGTGGGGCAACCACGGTGGCGACCAGCGTTACCGCGGCAGCGGCCGCGCTGAATCAAGCACCCACCCTGCTGCTGGATTTCGACATCCGTTTGGGAGTCACATCTTTCCTATTGAAAGCCGAAGGAACCCACACCATTGTGGACGCCCTGCAGCAGTCCGACCGTCTCGATAACGACCTCTGGTCTAACCTGGTGGCGCAGCGTGGGAACCTGCATATACTCGGATCGGGTCCCATGGATTTCGCCCAGACGGTGCCCTGGGAACGCTTCAGCGCAATCCTCGATTTCGCTCTCCGAAATTACTCGCGTGTGTCCGTGGATCTGCCCGGCACCGCCGAAAACCATGAATGCGAGACGCTGCTGCGGGCCAAGCGCATCTTTCTGGTTTGCACTCCTGACACTGCCGCGCTGCACCTGGCGCGCCGCAAGTCCAACTGGCTGCGCGACCTGGGATTGGCCGATAAGGTCTCCGTGGTACTAAATTGCGTGGAGCGCAGAAATACTCTGTCGGTGGCCGATATCGAGCGCATCATCCAACTCAACGTTCACTACCTGTTGCCGGATAGCGCATTGGAGGTTTCGCGGGCGGTTCAAAAAGGCGTCCCCATTCAAGGCTCATCGCCGCTGGCCAAGCAGATTGCACGCATTGCGGAGGACATCTCCGCCAAAGAGATTGTCAAGAAGCGCAACCCGGTGCGCCGGTTTGTGGACTATTTTTCTATCAGCGCGGCCCGCGACGCGTAGTCCTAAGAGATTCAATCATGACCAACCAAACGACCCTAAAGCTCTTCGATCTTCTCTGTAACGAGGCTAGGAACACTTTGCATGTGACGCTGGGCCTTTTGGAAAGCCGTTGCGATTGTGTCAAGCCAACCAATGACGCCGGATGTAACCACTCGAATCGGACCAGCGTGGACAGGCTGCTGCAGCTCATAGATGACATGCGGGAACTATTCGTGGACGCGCCGCCTATGCCAGGCGCAGTCGAAGAGTTCGATGTTTCACTGCGGCTCGGTGAAACCATCGAGCTGCTCAACATCGCCCGCGGAAGCGGTGAGAGCCGGCTCATGTGGGAGCATCCGCCGCAAACCGTGATAGCCTGGCAAAACGCCGAGGCCCTCGATCAGGCCCTAACGCCCATTCTCGATCTGACCCTGAAATTGGCTCGCCACGGGGCAACACGGATTGGCCTGGACGCCGGTCCAGACGGCGGAATCAAGCTGGATGTTACGCCGCCCAACTCGGAACTGGCAGAGCAGCTGGCGCAGTGGCTGAGCGCGGACCCGGATCAGGTGGAGTTCCAAAGCGGGGACGATATATCCTTTGGCGTCCCGCTGCTGGTGGCGGGAAAACGCTGGCGCCACCTCGGAGGGGCGATTACCTTGGCGGATGACTCCAGCGGCCCGCCGCGCCTGGTTCTGTCTCTTCCGAATCGGATTGCCAGCGGACTTCCGCCCTGGCAGGATCTGTCGCCCCAAGAGGTCCTGAATGTTCTCGTAGCCGAGGACTGCGATGAAAGCTACGCCCTGGCCGAACTGCTGCTGCGAAAAGAAATGCTGACTCGGGCAAAAACGGGTCTGGAGGCTATCGACCGGGTGCGGGAACGCCGCTTCGATGTCATCTTCATGGATGTTCACATGCCCGGCATGGACGGATACGGCGCCATTCGCGCCATCCGGGAGTGGGAGACGCGCACCGCGAACGCGCGGACGCCCATCGTCCTGCTATCCTCCGATGAAATCAGCTCCCAAGCTCGCGGCGCGGCCGAGTCCGGCTGCTCCGGCTTTCTACGCAAGCCTGTAAAGCCGCGCGAAATGCTGGATGTGCTCGAGCGGCTGCGAGCGGCCCGCGCGCCGGTATTTTAGGCCAGCGCGCGTTGGCTGTGGCTGTCCCTATTGCCCCTGCGCCGCCTTCTTGTGCGCCAGACGGCTGCAGGCTTCGTCGGCGCCTGTTGTGTCGATCGCCTCGTTGCCTTCCTGGATATTGGCGATCTTGCCGTCCTTATCGATCACAAATGTCGCGCGGTTGGAAACGCCCATCTGTGTGATCAGGACGCCGTATTGCTCGGAAACCTTACGCATATGGTCGCTAAGCATCGGATACGAGGCGCCAAGTTCCTCTTTCCAGTGAGCCAGCGTGGGGCCGAAATCCGTACTTATCGCCAATACCTGCGCATCATTTGCATCGAACTTTGAGATACCAGACTGGTATCCGGTGAGTTCCTTCGTTCAACCACCAGTAAATGCGGCCACGAAGAAGGCTAAGACTACTACCTTCTTTCCGCGAAAATCCGAGAGTTTCACGGGCTTGTTATCGGTGTCGGGAAGCGTGAAGTCGGGGGCTTCGTCGCCGACTTTTAGGGGAGTTTTCGGGGGCGTGAACCGTTGTTGCGCCGAAAGAACAGTCGCAAATAAGGCACATGCCGCGAGTGCGCGAAGTGGTTTCATAGTTATCCTCACTGGAATCGATACTATATTACGTAACGATACCACGCTCCCGCGCCAGCAGTCTTGTATATGGTATGTGCGGGATGAGCCTGCCGGCAGCTAGGCGGTGGGGTTGGGCTTGCTGCGATACAGCACAATCGAACCCAGAGCCAGCACCCCGAACGCCATGCCGAGGATCCAGTACAAGCGGTCGTAGATGCGCGGCTTCACTTCTTGTATGCCCGGTGCGCCGTTGTCTTCTCCCGACGATGCGCCCGCGGCCGCCTGCGTCAACGCTCCGGTGCCTTCGACTTGTACCGTGAAATTGGCGCTCTTGATGCGATAGATGCTGGCCTGCGTGGTCGGCTCCGTGCCGGCCAGCTCGATGTCGTCACCCTTCAACGTGACGCCCTGCGGCGCCACCAGATCCGAAGACCCCTCGGTGTGGAGAATCTTGGTAGAGAACGTCATCGGATTGGTCGCGGGAACGACGTAATTCAGATCAAAGCGCGTCTCGCCCGGCTTGATGGGATAGTCGATTTTGTAAACATTGGCCTGCTTGGTTTTCTCCGCCGGCCGCTGGATGGGCATCCCACCCGGCGAATTGATAGTCACTTGCACCTTGCCGTTCGCTTCGGGTGGAAGATAAAAACGGAACGAGCCGTTCACCGGATCGCTATAAGCGAGTTTTGGATCGCCCTGATACAGGATGCCTTCGCTGACGGTGATGTCCGTCGCGGTGGGTTGCAGCACGATGAAATGCTGGGTCACTTTGGCGATGCCGGGTTTATTGGTAGCGTCGTAAACTTGCACGTGCATGCCGCTTCCCGAGCCAGGCAGCACGGGCTGATTGTAAAGGACGCCTTGATAGAGCGTTTGAAGTAAGATCGGCCCGGGCGGCGCTTCTTTGTCGAACTTGAACTTGCCCTGCGCGTCGGTCTTGACGCTGAAGAGCGTTTGCATCCCGCCCTGGCCCGGCTGAACCAGGGAAACGATGGCGTCGGGTTGCGGCTGGCCGGTGGTGCCGTTGGTCACCACCCCGTCGACCGCCGCGAACGTGGGCGCAAGTATCGCTAGCCCGATGAGCAAGGACCGAACAGCGGAACTCATGACACCAACACCTTTCCACATTCGCCACAGAATTTCATGGCCAGCGGGAATTTTGCGCCGCAGTGCGGGCAAATGTGCGCCTCCGGCTTGTTTCCGTTTCCGGCTGCGTGTGCCGGAGATGCTGGGGCTTTCGCCACTTTAGCCTGCACAGCCTGTACCGGCTGCAGCGCATCGATCTCGGCCAGCACGCGCGCCAGCTCGCGCTGCAAATCCAGCTTGGTTTTCTGATAGTCGCTATCGGAAAGCTTGCCGACGCGAAACTCGAATTGGAGATCGCGCAGGTTCTCATAGATTTGCGCCTTGCGTTCTTCCAGGTGTGCCGTGGGCGAAGGCGGAGCAGGCTCGGGAACATCCTTGGCGCGAACGAACAATGTGAAAATGATCGTTCCGATGGCCAGAATCACTGCGATAGAGAGCGTCATCAATCCAGCTTTTCCACTTCTTTCTCGATTTTCTCGTGATATCGGTCCAACACGGCCTCGTCAGCCACGTCAGTCGGCCCCGTGACGGGCACGGGAGCCGGGCGCGCATATCGTCGGATCACCCACAAAACCAGAATCAGACCCAGCGCCGCGGCGGTGTAAAACGAAATCGAACCCAACACGCCGGGATGCACGGCCACCACGTCCTCACCCATGTCCTTCTTGAACTGATCCAGGATGGCCTGATCCGATAGCCCCGCCTTTTGCATGGAGAAAATCTTTTTCTTGTTGCTCCAGCAGGTCTGGCAAGGATATGGATCCATGCGGCAGGTCATCGTCATCTTGCACCCACATGGACAGAGCAGTTTATCTGCCACTCGATTGACCGCAGGGCTTTCGAGATCCTCGTATGATTGCGCGAACAGCGGTGCCCCCGCCAGCGCGATCACAAAAATACTAGTTCGTAACCTTCGCATGTTTTTCTGCCATTCCGAGAACTTGCGTGCGCGCGTAAGATAGCCGCACTTTGCTGGGGATCAAACAGACCAGCGTTCCCATCGCCAGCACCCAGAAGCCGATCCAGATCCAGGACACCAGCGGGAAAACGTAAGCCTGCACGACGGCGCGCTGGTTGTCGGTTGAAACCCCGGCGAAATTCAAATACAGATCCTCATTCAGCCGCCGGCGGATCGCGACCTCGGAAGTGGGCTGCTGGCTGGCTTTGTAGAAGCGCCGCTCGGGCTCGAGCGTGCCGATCGACGTGGAACCGCGCGATGCGTCGATGGTCAGCCTCTGCCAGGTGTAGTTATCGTTCTCGCCCTGCAGCATGTTGGTGACTTTCAGATTGTAGTGCCCCAACTGGAAGCTGCCTCCCGGCGCTACTTCCTTGGTAGTGTCCTGGTTGAAGGCCGTGCCGGTATAGCCAATGAACATGAACACGATGCCCATGTGAACCAGGTAGCCGCCGTAGCGCCGCGTGTTGCGATGCGTAAGCTCGACCGCCGCTGGGATCAAGCCGACTTTGCTCTTGACGCTGATCGCTGAGGCGCCCTTCCAAAACTCCGCAAAAATCGTGGCCGCCACGAACATACATAGTCCGAACGAAATCAGCGCGTAAGGATGCTCATAGACGCCGAACACTGCCAGCACCACCATTAACACCAGCGCCGCGATGGACGGCCAGAAGAAGGCGCGGCGCAAGCTTTCGACCGAACTCCTGCGCCAGGCGATCAGCGGACCCACGCCCGTCAGCAAAAGCAGACCGAAGGCGATAGGAACATTAATCCGATTGAAGAACGGCGCGTCCACGCTGATCTTTTCGCCTGTCACGGCTTCCGAGATCACCGGGAACAAAGTGCCCCACAGCACCGCGAAGCAGCTGGCCAGCAGGATCAGGTTGTTGAACATGAAGCTGGATTCGCGCGACACCACGCTTTCCAGGCGCGCTTCACTCTTGAGGTATTTGGTGCGATCCAGAATCAGCGCGAGTGTGGCCGCGATTCCGATCGCCAAGAACCAGACGAAATATTTTCCAATGGGCGACTGCGCGAAAGCGTGCACCGAGCTGACCACGCCGGAGCGCGTCAGGAACGTGCCGAAGATGCACAGGAAGAAGGTCCCTGAAACCAGGACCATGTTCCAGACCTTCATCATGCCTTTCTTTTCCTGCATCATCACCGAGTGTAGAAACGCCGTGGCGGTGATCCAGGGCAGCAGGGAGGCGTTCTCCACCGGGTCCCAGGCCCAATATCCGCCCCAGCCTAGCACTGCATACGCCCAGCCTTGTCCGAGCAGAATTCCGGTGCTTTGGAAGAGCCAGGTCACGATGGTCCAACGGCGCGTGGTGTGAATCCAGGCCTCGCCCGGCTGCTTAGTAATCAGCGATCCCATCGCAAACGCGAACGGCACCGTGAATCCGACGTAGCCCAGGTACAGCATGGGCGGATGGATGATCATGGTCCAATACTGCAAGAGCGGATTCAGCCCGCGCCCCATGCCCTCGACGATGTTTCCGCGGCCGGCTTCAAGGATTCCGAAGGGCGTCAGCACGAACGCGATCAGAATCAGGAAGAAGGTTTCCGTCGTCATGAGGACCGCGGTAACCCAAGGCATCATGTCGCGGAACTTGTGGCGATTGGTGAAAACCACGATGGCCGAATAGGTTGACAGCAGCCAGGCCCACAACAGCAAGGAGCCCTCTTGGCCGCCCCACCACGCCGTGAACTTATAGATGGCGGGCATGGTCTGATCGGTGTGCGAGGCTACATAGCCAAGCCTGAAATCGCCGGTCAGAAGGGAATAAATCAGAAGCCCGGAAGCAGTAGTGAGAAGGATCCAGACACAATAAGTGGCGCGCTCGCCGCTAATCACTAGAAAAGGATTCTTCTTGATCTTGCCGATCACCGAACCGATGACGGCATACACTGCCAGGCAAAACGCCAGCAGAATTGACAAGGCGCCTATATTTTCCATCCGAGTTTAGTCCTCTAGAACGGAGTGCTCGAGCCTGCTACATGCCTGCGCGAGTTGCGTCCGTCTTCAACTGTGGCTTGGCTTCGTACTTCGATGCACATTTGGCCTGAATCTTATTGGCCTGGAAAACTCCGTCCGCTCCCAGCTTTCCATCCGCCATAGCTTGCGCATCATCCTTGAACGTGTCGGGCAGTGGATCGATTCCGCTGTACACAACCTTCAGCCGGGTGGCGTCTTGGCCGCGCTTGGCGGGGTCCTGGTGCATGATGAAGGAAACTTGCGCGCCGTTCCGCACGATGGAGCCCGGCACGACATATCCGTCGACGCGCAGCCGCTTGACGTGAGCCTGGTCGCCCATCTGCTGAACTTCAGAGATGGTCTTGTAATAGGTTTTGCTCTCACTGACGCCGCCTAGGGCGAGCCAAGCGAGGACGCCCACGACTACCAAGACGATCGCGCCGAACTTCACGTAAGTCTTCATCGTTTTAGCTCCTCAAACTATCAGTATAACGCTGCTTTCGGTTTGCAAGGCCAAGATATGCAATCGGTCGGCCAGGTCGTTCAAGGTAGGTGCCGGGACATGTATCCTATTGCAAAATAAGGTCATATAACCTTGGAGACGTGGTGATTGCTGCGCCGGTGAGGTGTGAGTCAAATGCCCCACCTTGGTCTTGACGGCCTTAACCAAGGCACTATCCGCCCACATGACACATCACACAAGCCTTGAAATCCTGAGGTTCGGCGCAAGCCAACAAGTACGTTTGTCCGCCGGACATCCAGGAAACAGACCTTCCGTTTCGCCGGGCGGAGGGTCGGGCGTCCGACACCACTAGTGATACGTCGCGGCCGGCGACCCTATAGGCGATCTCGGCCGTGTGTGAGGAAACCACTTTTGCCCCGGCCAGATTACCAGCATGCAAAGGGACATCGAGTCCCGTGTTGGCTTTCACCCAGGAGCGAATTTCCGCCGGATCGCTGGAATGGAGCTGAATGGCTGGATTGTTGCGCGAATGAGTGCCCCATACGGCTACGAACATCAACATCGGCACTGCGGCCCACGCCATGAAGCGCGTTCGGAGGCGAGCGCGCGCCTGTTGCGGACTTTGAACGCGATCCCAGAGTTCTTCGGGAGCGGAGACGCGGCGCAGGGACCGCTCCAGCTCTTCCTCAATCCATTGCTTATGAGTTTCGGGTTTAACCATTTTCTTACCTCCCTGCGCGCAAATGCGCCAGCCGCCGCTCCAACACTTTATGCGCCCGATTCAACCGCGAGGCCACGGTACCCGCCGAGCAGCCCACGATTTCAGCGATCTGGTCGTAGGAAAGCCCTTCGGTGTACCGCAAAACAACCACAATGCGCTGCTCGGGTGGCAGCCTGGCCACAATTTCCTGCACCGTCTGTTCTTGCTCGGCGCGCACTAACCGATTCAAAACGCTTTCGGCGGGCGTGGCAACCGCGTCCAGCAAGCCATCGAGAAACGGGATCACCCGCCGGCCGCTGCGTTTGTAATCCAGGCACGTATTCACCACGATCCGGTACAGCCAGGAATCGAAGCTGGAATTGCCGCGAAAATTCTGGATCGAGGAGAGCAGCTTGAGAAACGTATCCTGGGCGATATCCATGGCGGCTGCGCGATCGCCGGTGTAGCGCAGCGCGATCGAGTACACGCGATCCTTGTGAGCTTCGAACAACGCGCGGAAGGCGTCGTAGTCGCCGCGCCGGCAGGCCTCGATTACCTCATGGTCGTTCGCGTCCAGCACCATGCCAAGTTGGTTAGACGAGCGAGGCAGGCGAATCCTTCCCGGTATTTCGAGATCGCCAGGGTAGCAGGGAGGCATTCCGGCGTCCATTTTACACCTCGGGGATTGGACCCCGGCGACGGCAGAGGACGGACCTCCGGTTGGAGATCCGCGCTTGCGGCTTGCGAGTTAGGTTGTCCTGGCTGCTTCCTTCTTCCGCCGCCATCCCATGGTGGCGATGCCGAGCAAACCGACGGCCAGGAAGCCGAGCTGGGAAGGTTCGGGGACTGCCCCGGTGCCAACGTTTACGATGATTTCGTTGCTGGCAATCAAATCGACACCAGAATATGCCGTAAGGGTGAAATCGTAGGTATCGTTGGCATTGGGGTTGAACCCGGGTAAAAATCCGGCGAACGAGAGGTTCTCGGCGTTTTGCATCCCATAGGCACCCACCGGCGGAGGAGAGCCGACGGTTTTCCCTCCTGTACCGTAGTACGAGTTGTCCGGGATGGCTTCCGGATCGAAAGAGTTAGATGTGCTAGTGCCTACGTCTAGGATGGTCAGCATGAACGTGTAGTCGGATAGGGTATTTGTCCCACCGCCCGCCTGCGTATTCACGGAAAATTCAAAGTCCCAGTAGGCGTCATTGCTGTGGCTGGGATCGCCGCCGATCGGGGCGCTGTAAATATTGGAATTGGTCGGGCTAGGGTCTATTGGCCCTACGAAACGAAGATTTGCGCCCAGTCCAAGTTCCAAGTTTCCGTTGGTGTCGATAGTGAAGCCCGAATTCGGGTTGCCCGTGCCGTTGTAGAAGCCCGGAGATGCCAGGCTGCCATCGTATGTTATGGTATCGCCCATGGCTGAGATGCTCGCCGCGGCAAACATCGCAACAGTAAGAAGAGAAATAACCAAGCATTTCATCAGTTCTCCTAAATCTGGCTTGTTCGAGATAGCGCGGACTCGAGTCGGCGAAAGGTAACTCCCTGTAAAGCCGCCAGTGTTCCTAGCGCGCTTTTTCTTGCAGCTATCGCTTTCATGTTGAGTCACGACCAGAGCAGTCTCGGAGTTTATCTTCAATTACCAGCCAGGACCATACCGCTAATCTGGTATATCCGCGTTCGAAAGTACTATGCGATCTAGAAAATGACTGCTAAATGCGCGGTTTCGACTTTGCGTTTCCGAGTATTTGCATGAGAAATTACGCGAAGCGTGTTACTAAAGGTGACAAGGTAATTCCGCCGAAAAGCTTGCGAATGGGGCCGCTACTTCGTTAGGTAGCTGCGATGAATCCAGGCATCGCCTTGGGCCCGGTCGCGCGTTTCGAATAAGATGTTGTGCGGGGTTTCTTTGACCAGGACGTTGGTGCGATCAGTCAACTGGCGCGCAGAGGCTTTGCCCGCCTCGGCATCCTGGAGCGCGGCCTTGACTGCGGCTAGCGTGGCCGGACTGAACTTCTTAGCCTGATCGTATTCCGATACCGCCTCCACCGCGCTCGCGCGCAGCAGCTTCGGCCAGAGTCGCATGAAGAGATCGTGCGAGGAATAGACATCGGCGCTGTTAACTTTGCCGTTAACCGCAAACGCGTAGCCGATGACATCGCTCTTGCGATCGACGACGCTCTTCAGATCGCGAAGATAGCCGTCGATGGATTTCTGGACGACGGGGGTCTGCATCGTCATGGCCATGCTGGTGGGCGCGGGCGCGGCGCGAACATCGAAGCGAAGAGCGTTGGAGAGGCTGGCTTGTGCGGCGGCCACCTGGTCCCAGACCGAACGCTGATCGGCTTTCATTTTGACCGCCATTTTGAGCTCCTTGGTGGCGAGCGAATCGGTGGAGGCGTTGAAGGTGGTCACCGATTCGTTGCCGCGCGGGCTCCAGCGGCCATGCTCGACGCAGAAGGCGCTGATGTTCACGCGGCCCGACTTGGTGGGCAGGATCATGTCGTCCTTGAACGTGCGATCCTGTGCGCCGCCTTTGACGATATCGCCGGATTCAATGAACACGTCTTCACCGGAAACGTTTTCGATGGTGAGTTCGTTGACATTACGCGTCTCGTAAACAACCACTTTGTGCTGCGCTAGCGCTTCCTCGAGCGTGAGCAGGTTCTTGGCCGGCCTCGCCGAGCCGTGGATTAGAAATACCGAGAGGTTGTCGTGCGTGAACGGGCCGCTGATGCGATATTCTCCGCTGCGCTGCGTTTGTCCGGACAAGCTGCGAAACGAGAACAGTGCCACCACCAGCGCTCCCAGGGCGAGCGCAAACACACTACTACCGGCTACTTTCATACAAAATCTCCTTTGGACCACTTGGAGGGCGTGTGGTCTCAACCAATGAATGCTTCCAACCGCGTGCGCCTTTCGTCGAGTGCGTTCAAGTTCACGTCAGGTTGGGTTAAGCTGTGTTCATTCCTATGAAACCGGAATCGTTCGATCCAGGATTGACAACTCAGTTTTCGGGCGAACTGCGGAGGGCCATCAATCCCGACGGCTCGTTCAATGTCCACCGCAAGGGTTTGAGACTGCGCGACACAAATCTTTATCTGTTGCTGATCGACACCACCTGGCCGCGATTTTTCGCCGCCGTGCTGTTGATTTTCCTGGCGATCAATGTGTTGTTTGCCTTCGTCTATTTAGATATTGGGATACAGTACCTGCGGGGCACCGAGCCGGAGATGAGCGCGTTTCTGAATGCGTTCTTCTTCAGCGTTCACACTTTGACAACGGTCGGCTACGGCAATGTCTTTCCGGCCGGAACCATGGCCAATGCTGTGTCGGCGCTGGAAGCGGCTACCGGCCTGATGGTCTTCGCGGTGGTTACCGGCCTGCTGTATGGCAGATTTTCACGCCCGTCCGCCAAAATTCTGTTCAGCCGGCGTGCTTTGATCGCACCCTATCAGGATGGAACGAGTTTGCAGTTCCGCATCACCAATGCTCGCAGCAATGTGTTGATGGATCTGGAAGCGCGTGTCCTGCTCATGACGGTAACCCGCGCCGATGGGCAGCTTAAGCGGGCGTTCTTTGATCTATCCTTGGAGCGGCGCCGAGTGTACTTTTTCCCGCTAACCTGGACGGTTGTGCATCCCATCGATTCGGAAAGCCCGCTGTCCGGAAAAACCGCGGAGGAATTGCGCGAGTTGGAGGCCGAGCTGTTGATTCTGATCAAAGGCTTCGACGATACCTTCAGCCAAAACGTCCACCAGCAGTATTCTTACCGTCACGATGAGATTTTGTGGGGCGCCAAGTTCGAGCCGGCTTTCCGTGTGGATTCGAAAGGCGACCTGGTCTTGGATGTGAATCGGGTTCACGAGCTAAAGATATTGGGATGAACATGCGAATTTGGCTGGCTTTGATGATAGTCTTGATGGCTTCTCTGCCCTGCGCGGCGCAGTTCACGCAGCCGCCTTTTGCAGCGGACAACACACTGTTCGGAAAAGCTGAGCTGGGGGAGATCCTCGGGCTGTTGTGCCCGGGTCAAGAGTACATGGGCCAGGAAAGCGGCTGCCGCGTCTGCCCTGCTTCCAGCGCCAAGGCCGGAGCGCGAGCGAATGCCAGTATCGTGTCGGCGCTGCGCGGGCATTTCTTGAAGCCGGATTCCGACGATTTGCTGCTGGATCTGGATGCCTGCGGTCCAGCGCTTCTAACGCATTCCTCCAGCGGCTGGTTCGTGGATCACCAACAGGGCTTGCCGGATGGCGCTTGCCGCAAGGTGTTGAGCCGCGGTGGGCACGACGGCCTGGTTTGTTATGAAGCTTCCTCGACCCCGGATCGCGAGCAGGCGCGGCTCACGTTATCGTATCTTCCGGAGCAAAAAATCGACTTGCTTGCAGCCTTCGACAACACCGGAGGCGCTTGTGATTCGCCCAAGCGAGTGGTAGTGGAGTCGGCGATTCAGGACGTGAAGTTCGTTCCCGGTGCGCCTGGGAAGCTGGGCATTTCAATCTCAGCGCGTTGCCGCAGGGGACCGCTCAGCGAAGGCTCGCGCAAGGCCTGCGCGCGCGGCGCCGGCTTTCTGGATGACATTCGGCCCGCGGCACTTTTCCGGACGTTTCGAGTGGAATACACATTCAACGGGGACACGTTTTCACTGGCGCCGGCCAGCCGCCTGGCGAAACAGGCCTACGATACGTGCGC
>Ga0335083_10000817_pt1 | contig 44714 bp, 33 predicted proteins | sample Lox_Sample_42_FD_206716 | JGI IMG/M metagenome (GOLD analysis project Ga0335083, IMG submission 206716) | Soil microbial communities from Loxahatchee National Wildlife Refuge, Florida, United States - Lox_Sample_4.2 | ecosystem: Environmental > Terrestrial > Soil > Wetlands | place: USA...
TGCTGTACGACGCCGGGGCGCTCGGGCCGCGGACCACGCTGGTGCACGCCACCCACTTGACCGAACGCGACATCGAGCTGCTCGGCGGGTCGCTGTCCACCGTGTGCATGTGCCCGCTCACCGAGGCTGACCTGGCCGACGGCGTCGGCCCCGCCCCTGCGCTTGCCGCCGCCGGGTCGCCGTTGTCCCTGGGCAGCGACGGGCACAGCGTCATCGACCTGATCGAGGAGGCGCGCTGGCTCGAGCTGTCGCAGCGGCTGGTCACCAGGCGGCGCGGGCACTTCGGCGCGCCGGAACTGGCCGAAGCGGCGACCGCGTCCGGGCACGCCTGCCTCGGCTGGCCGGATGCGGGCGAGATCGTCCCCGGCGCACTCGCCGACCTGGTGACGATCTCCCTTGACTCGCCCCGGCTCGCCGGCGGCGGGCGTGACCCGCTCGCCGCGGTGTTCGCCGCGGGCACCGCTGCCGACGTCAGGCACGTGGTGGTGTCCGGCGCCGACGTGGTGCGCGACGGGCGGCACCTGCTTGTCGATGACGTGCCACGCGAACTAGCCGCCGCCATCGGCGCGGTGCTCGGCTAGCGGCGGCGGGGATGCCTCGTTCCTTGCTGATCACCAGGATCGGCGAGCTCGTGACAAACGCTACCGACGGGGCCGCCAGCTCGTACGCCGCGATCGGCGACGCCGCCCTGGTGATCGAGGACGACCGGATCGCGTGGACCGGGCCTGCTGCCCAGGCGCCTGCCGCCGACGAGGTGGTTGACGCGGCGGGCCGCGCCGTGCTCCCCGGGTTCGCCGACTCGCACGCGCACCTGGTGTTCGCGGGGGAGCGGTCCGCCGAGTTCGCGGCGCGGATGGCGGGCCGCGAGTACACCGCGGGCGGCATCAGGACCACGGTCGCCGCGACCCGCGCCGCGACAGACGCCGAGCTCAGGGCCGGCCTGCACCGGCTGGCGCGGGAGATGCTCGCGCAGGGCACCACCACGTTCGAGTGCAAGTCCGGCTACGGCCTCACCGTGCCCGACGAGGCCAGGGCGGTCGCCCTGGCGGCCGAGATCACCGCGGAGGTGACCTATCTCGGCGCGCACGTGGTGCCCGCCGAGTTCGCCGGCGACCCCGGCGGCTACGTCGACCTGGTGTGCGGTCCGATGCTCGACGCCTGCGCGCCGCACAGCCGCTGGGCCGACGTGTTCTGCGAGCGCGGCGCGTTCGGCGCGGACGAGGCCCGCGCGGTGCTCACCGCGGGCCTGGCGCACGGCCTGCTGCCGCGGATTCACGCCAGCCAGCTCGCCCCGGGCCCCGGCATCGCGCTCGCGGTCGAGCTCGGCGCGGCCTCCGCCGACCACTGCACCTTCCTCACCGACGCGGACGTGGACGCGCTCGCGTCGTCGGACACCGTCGCGACCCTGCTGCCTGGCGCGGAGTTCAGCACGCGGCAGCCCTATCCGGACGCCCGCCGCCTGCTCGACGCCGGCGCGACGGTCGCGCTCGCCACCGACTGCAACCCTGGCACGTCCTACACCACCTCGATGCCGTTCTGCATCGCGCTCGCGGTCCGCGACATGCGGATGACCACGGAGGAGGCGGTCTGGTCAGCCACGGCGGGCGGCGCACGCGCGCTGCGCCGCACCGACATCGGCTACCTCGCACCCGGCGCGCGCGCGGACCTGATCATCCTCGACGCCCCGTCCCACGCGCATCTCGCCTACCGCCCGGGCGTCCCCCTCATCCACGCGGTCTACAAGTCCGGCGGCCGCGTCGTCTGACCCCGCCGCCTGATCGCTGCGGCCTGCTCACCGTGACCGGCTTAGCCTCCGCGGTATGGAGCGTCCGCGTAAATTCCGCGCATCGCGTAAGAAAGGGGGCGTCAGGACGCACCCTTTCTTACGCGATGACCGCTAATACCCGGTGATGCATGACCGAATAGCCTGACGGCACCCCGGGCAGAGCAGGACAGCTACCCGAAGGTCGGGTAGCGGCCGCGGAAGCGGACGAGCGGGTCGCCGGACTCCGCCACGTAGGCCACCGACTCGACGGCGGAGATCACCAGCAGGTGGTCGCCGGCCGGGACCCTGCGGGCGACCGAGCATTCGAGCGCGGCCAGGCCGCCGGACGGGATCAGCGCACCGGACGCGGGACCGCGCTCGTGCGGCACCGCGTCGAGTATCAGCCGCGCGCTCGGCCGGCCCTCGGCGGCGAACTGGCCTGCCAGCAGCTTCTGCGCCGACGCTAGCAGCGTGACCGCGAACCGCGCGGCGGGGAACGACGGACGGCTGAGCACTTCCGCCGGGTAGGCGTCGCCGATCAGCGACACCGCGATGAGCGGCGGGTCGAGCGAGACGGGAAGGAACGCGCTGACCGTGGTGCCGATGTCGTCGCGGCCGTCGGCGATGGTCAGCAGCGTGACACCGGCCGCCCACGCCGACAGCGCCTCAGGCAAGCCGCTCACTGGGACCGAACCGCCGCTTGGCCTGCCAGCATCGGCAGGATGAAAGGAGTTCGCGGTCACCACGCACCCGTTCGGTAGCTAGCTGATGGTCCAGACGCCTGGCAGGGTCAGCGGTCCGTACGGCGGCAGTCCCGCCGCCGCGGCGAACCGCCACGCCGGGCCCCAGCCGTCGGCGAACAGCGCGGCGAGCGACCCGGCGCCGACGGCTGACCGCGCCGCGGGCCGTGCCTCGCTCGACTCGGCGGGCCGCAGCTGGTCGAGCGGGCCGAGCCGCGGGTAGACCCGCACCGGCGCGTCGTCGGGCAGCCCGGCGCGCTTGCGCGCGATCGCGGTGGCCTCCCGCATGCCGCCCGCCTCGTCGGCCAGTCCCACGGCGATCGCGTCCGCGCCGGTCCACACCCGGCCGCGGGCCAGCTCGTGCACCCGGTCGACAGGCATCCGCCGCCCGGACGCCACCTTCGCGGTGAAGTCCGCGTAGATGGCGTCGAGCCAGGCGTTGATCCTGATCCATTCCGCCTCGGAGAACGGCCGGGCCGCGGAGAACATCGTCGCCTGCGCGGCGCCGGCGCCGTCGGTGATCGAGTCGGTGGTGACCCCTGCCCGCTCGAACAGTTCCTGGAGCACCGGCTTGCCCATGATGACGCCGATCGACCCGGTGATCGTGCCCGGCTGCGCGACGATCACGTCGGCCGGGGCGGAGATGAAGTAGCCGCCGGACGCGGCCACGTCGCCCATCGACACCACGACGGGCTTGCCCGCCGCCCTGATCTTGACCACTTCGCGCCAGATGACGTCGGACGCGACAGCCGAGCCGCCCGGGCTGTTGACCCGCAGCACGACCGCGCGGGCGTTCTCGTCGGCCGCCGCCGCGCGCAGCGCCGCCGCCACCGTGTCCGAGCCCATGCCGCTGCCGCCTGGACCGCCGCGGCCGCTGCGGCCCTGCCTGATCGGGCCGTGCGCGTAGATCATCGCGACGCACCGCTCGTGCTGTCCAGGCGTGATGGACTGGACGCTGCTGCCGAGCCGTCGCCTCAGGTCGCCAAGGGACTGAGTGCGCTGATAGCGCTGCAGGTAGAGCAGCATCGCGTCGTGCCCGGCGTCCCTGCGGACCTGGTCGTATACCTCGTCCCGGTACATCAGCCCGTCGACGAGGCCCGCGTCGAGCGCCTGCGATGCGAGGTACGGCCCGCGCGCGATCAGCGCCGCGGCCTGCTCGACGGACAGCTCGCGGCCGGCCGCGATCGCCCCGGCGAGCTGTTCGGTCACCGACTCGGCGAGCCGCGCCGCGGCCTCCCTGGCGGGGCCGGTGAACCCGGCCTCGGTGAGCTGGTCCGCCGCGGACTTGAACTCGTGCCGCTTCGCGCTCTGGAAGTCGATGCCGAGCTTGCCGAGCGCGTTGCGCAGGAACACCTGCTCCACGGCGACGCCGGTGAGGCCGAGCGAGCCCGACGGCTGGAGGTAGATCTTGTCGAATCCGGTGGCGAGGTAATAGGGCAGGTTGCCGTGCAGGAAGTCGCCGAACGATTCCGACCACGCCACCGCGAGCTTGCCCGACTTCCTGAAGTCCCCGATGGCGGCGCGCAGTTCCTGGATCTTGGCGAGCCCGATGCGCGACCCGCCCACCTTGACCACGAGCGCCCGCACCCTGTCGTCGGCGGCCGCCCGCCGCAGGCCGTCGAGGACGTCCTGCAACCGGGTGCGGCGTATGGTCAGCAGGGCAGCCAGCGGGTCGGCGGGCTGGCCCTCGGCGATGCCGTCGGTCAGGTCAAGTTCGAGTATGAGTGGCCCAGTCCTGCGCTGCCGCATGCGGGCGATCTGCCCGGCAAGCTTCGCCTCTGCCATGCGGACAGCTTACGCGGGTAGGAAGATCAAACAATCAAAGAAGTCCTCCGAACGTAAGGTGGTGACTCCGTATCGCTATCACCGCGTCTGTGGTCGTCGTCGACGTGGCCAACGTGATGGGCGCCCGTGCCGACGGGTGGTGGCGCGACCGGGCGGCGGCTGCGCTCCGGCTGTGCCGCGAGGTGACCGGGCTCGCACGCGACGGCCCGGCTGGCGCCTGGGTGCTCGTGCTCGAGGGCCGGGCCAGGGATGCCGTGGCGCCTCTCGAGGAGGAGGATCCGTCGCTCGCGGCGGACTGGGCGCCTGCCGAGGGGGAGGGACCCCGGCCGGTGCGGCTGGTGTCCGCGCCTGGTTCCGGTGATGACGCGGTTGTCGGCGTGGTCGCCGAGGCGGTGGCGCGCGATGAGAGTTGCCTGGTGGTGACCGCGGACCGGCGGCTGCGGCAGCGCTGCGAGGAGCTGAACGCGTCCGTCGTGGGACCCGGGTGGCTCCTCCGGCTGCTCTAGCCAGGTAATATCGAAGCCAATCCCTTTCTCACGCATCGCACGATGTGGTTGTCCTGTTCGCTATCGACCGGAACCTGATGCGCATGTACGTGATCTTGGCCATCGCCGCCGTGCTGTTTCTGATCTGCCTGATCGTGTTCACCGACCGCTACGTCAAGAACCGCAGACAGGTGATGGAGGAACGCAAACGCGAGGAGATGGCCGCGCGGCTCGCGCCCGTGGTGGAGCAGGCCGCGCAGGAGAAGCAGGCGCGCAGCACCGCCGCGGAGACGAGCAGCGCGCTGACCACGGTGCTGCCCGCCATCCAGGCCGAGGAGCGGGGACCCCGCCGGGTCGCCTAGATCTCCGGGGCCAGCCTAGATCTCCGGGGCCAGCCTAGATCTCCGGGGCCAGCCAGAGAACGGACATCGGCGGCAGCACGATCGACGCGGACGCCGGCCGGCCGTGCCACGGCTTGGGGATCGCGGTCACCGCGCCGAGGTTGCCCATGCCGCCGCCGCCGTACACGGTGGCGTCGGTGTTGAGCACCTCACGCCAGCGGCCCGCAAGCGGCAGGCCGACCCGGTAGTCGTTGTGCGGCATCGCGGAGAAGTTGGCGATGCAGGCGAGCACCGGCGCCCCGTGTTCCTGCGCGCCGAAGCGCAGGAACGACAGCACGTTGCCGTGCGCGTCGTTGGAGTCGATCCAGCCGAAGCCGTCGGGAATGGCGTCCTGCGACCACATCGCCGGCAGCTTGCGGTATGTGGTGTTGATGTCGCGGACCAGTCGCTGCATGCCCGAGTGGTAGTCGAACTGGAGCACCCACCAGTCCAGGCCGTTCGTTTCCGACCACTCGCTGCCCTGGCCGAACTCCGAGCCCATGAACAGCAGCTCCTTGCCCGGGTGCGCCCACATGAAGCCGTACAGCGCCCGCAGACCGGCGAACTTGCGCCACTCGTCGCCGGGCATCTTGCCGAGCAGCGAGCCCTTGCCGTGCACCACCTCGTCGTGCGACAGCGGCAGCACGTAGTTCTCGGAGAACGCGTACACCATCGAGAACGTGATCTCGTTGTGGTGGTACTGCCGGTAGACCGGGTCGAGCTTCATGTACTCGAGGGTGTCGTTCATCCACCCCATGTTCCACTTGAAGCCGAAGCCGAGCCCGCCCAGGTAGACCGGCTTGGACACGCCGGGCCACGCGGTCGACTCCTCGGCGATCATCATGATGCCGGGGACCCGTTTGTAGGCGGTGGCGTTGACCTCCTGGAGGAACGAGATCGCGTCGAGGTTCTCCCTGCCGCCGTAGACGTTCGGCATCCACTCGCCGTCCTTGCGCGAGTAGTCGAGGTAGAGCATCGAGGCCACCGCGTCCACCCGCAGGCCGTCGATGTGGAATTCCTCAAGCCAGTAGATGGCGTTGGCGACGAGGAAGTTCCGTACCTCAGAGCGGCCGAAGTTGAACACGAGCGTGCCCCAGTCCGGGTGCGAGCCGAGGCGCGGGTCGGCGTGCTCGTACAGGTGCGTGCCGTCGAACTCGGCCAGGGCCCAGGAGTCGCGCGGGAAGTGCGCGGGCACCCAGTCGACGATGACGCCGATGCCCGCCTGGTGCAGCGAGTCGATGAGGAACCTGAAGTCGTCGGGCGTGCCGAACCGTGCGGTCGGCGCGTAGTACGACGTCACCTGGTAGCCCCAGGAACCGCCGAAGGGATGCTCGGCGACCGGCAGGAACTCGACGTGGGTGAATCCCATGTCGGTCACGTACGCGGTGAGCTCGCTGGCCAGCTCGCGGTAGGACAGGCCGGGACGCCACGAGCCGAGGTGCACCTCGTACACCGACATCGCGCTGGTCAGCGGCTGCCACTTGGCGCGCTCCGCAAGCCAGTCGTCGTCTGCCCATTCGTAATCTGACTGGTAGACGACCGACGCGGTGGCGGGCGGTGTCTCGGCGAGTATCGCCATCGGGTCCGCCTTCTCCCGCCAGGCGCCGTCGGGCCCGCAGATGGAGAACTTGTACGTGGCGCCTGGCCCGACGCCCGGCACGAACAGCTCCCACACCCCGGCGCCGCCGAGTGACCGCATGGGATGGGCGCGCCCGTCCCAGAAGTTGAAGTCGCCGGTGACGCGCACGCCGCGCGCGTTCGGCGCCCATACGGTGAACGCGGTGCCTGTCGCGCCGCCGGTCTCCATCGGCCGCGCGCCAAGCGCGCGCCACAGCTGCTCGTGCCGTCCCTCGCCGATCAGGTGCAGGTCGAATTCGCCGATGGTCGGCAGGTGCCGGTACGGGTCGTCCTGCACCCGCGGCTCGCCGGCGGCGTAGGCGACCTCGAGCAGGTAATCCGGAACGGTTTCGGCGGTACCCGGCACCCGCACCTCGAACACGCCGAGGTGGAGGTGCGTCATCGGGTGCCTGCTCCCGTCGGCGAGCACGGCCGTGACGGATGCGGCGAGCGGGCGCAGTGCCCTGATCGCCACCTGTTCGCCAGGGACGGCGTGCGCGCCGAGTACGGAGTGCGGGTTGTGGTGCTGGCCCGCTACAAGTCGTTCGATCTCGCCGAGGGAGATCGTTTCCTCTTTTTTAAGCACGTTAGAACTCTGCCAGTGAGTCAAGCGGGATGGGCAGCCAGGACGGTCGGTGCCTGGCCTCGTACAGCACTTCATAGACCGCCTTGTCCAGCTGCAAGGCGCGCAGCAGGACCTGGTTGGCGGCCGGGTCGAGCCCGCCCGCCTGGGCGTACCCGGCGCAGAACGCGCTCGCGTTCCTGCGGGCCCAGTCGCGCGCGACCTCGCTGAGCGCGGCTTCATCGGGATGGCCGATGAGCTGGTACCTGGACGCGTAGTCGAAGGAGCGGAGCATCCCCGCGACGTCGCGCAGCGGCGAGGAGAGTGCGCGGCGCTGCAGAAGCGGCGTCGCGGGCTCGCCTTCGAAGTCGAGCACCACCCACCCGTTCTCGGTGCGCATCACCTGGCCCAGGTGGTAATCGCCGTGCACGCGCTGCACGGGGACCGGGCCGCGGAGCCTGGCGAGCTCGTGGTAGGCGTCGCTGATCTTGTCGGTGTGCTTGGCGAGCTCGGGCACCGCGGCGACGGTGAGGTCGAGCTTGCGGAACATCTGCTCGCTCAGCTCGACCAGCTCTTCGGCGCCGAGTTCCTCGGTGCCGAAGGCCGCGGCGAGGTCCGCGTGAACTGTCGCGGTGGCGATGCCGAGCCGCCGCGACTCGCCGGCGAAATCGCCGCCCGCGTCTGCGGCGTGGATGTTCTCGCGGTCCGCGTTCGTCTGGCTCGTCTCTCCCGCCCTCGCGTACAGGTCGCGCACGCTGGTCGCGGCGAGCGTCCAGCCGTCGGTGGCCAGCCGCAGGTAGTGGGACAGGATGGCCAGGCTGGTGGTCACGCCCTCGAGGCTTGTCTCGATGTAGCCGAGCGGCTCGGCGATCTGCTCCGAGCCGAGCCGCGCGAGCGCCGTGGTCACCTCGAGGTCCGGGTTGGGGCCGGGGGAGAGCCTGCGGAACACCTTGAGTATCGACTCGTCGCCGAAGACGAGGCTGGTGTTGCTCTGCTCGCCGCCGAGCACCAGGCTGTCGAGCCCGGTTGAGAAGCTGGTGCCGGAGATCGTCCCCATCCGCAGCGGCCCGGCCTTGCTGCCGGCGGCGATGCCCTCGAGCAGCGGCCTGGTCAGCTCCGCGTCGTGCAGCGCGTCGTAGGCGATCCTGCCGTCACCTGACGGCCCGATCCGCACGTGCTGCAGCCGGACGGGAAGCCGGCGCCGCAGGCCGACGAGGATCTGGTAGTAGTCGACGGCGGTGCCGTGCGAGGCCGCGACTATCAGGTGCCGTAGCCCCGGCTCGCCTGCGACGAGCTCGGTGTCCGCGACGATCGCGAGATCGTGCAGCCCCTGCCCCTTGCCGGCGAACCATCGCTGGTCACCTAGCCACGTGGCCAGTACGTCCTCGATCGCCATCGGCCTCTGCCCTCTGCTCTGTCTCCCGGGGGGACGACCCCCCGGACGAGTACTCTAATTTTTCCCTTAGCTGGGAAGTAACTTCCCCGGCGGGGCGGAAAAATTAGAGCACTCGACCCCCCGATGTCTCTCCTGGCGGGGCCGATGGCAAAGACCGCCATCTTATCGGCCCAGCCAGGAGAGACCAGATCCCCGAAGGGTTCTGCCTCGCCTGACTTCCGGGGGATCGACAAATTAGATCACATGCGGTTCATCGGTCTTGTTCCTCCCTCGCGGGAGGCAACTGAAACCAGTAGAAGCCATGTCCGGGCAGAGTGAGGAGGTACGGAAGCTCCCCAATCGGCGGAAACGTGACGCCGCCCATGCACTCGATCGGGGTGACCCCGATGAACCTGCGCAGGTCGAGCTCGACCGGCTGCGGGAAGCGCGACAGGTTGTTGACGCACAGGATCCGGTCCGCGGAGTCGTGCTCCAGGTGGCTGCCGTGCTCGCTGGCCAGCCGCTGCGCGGCCATGGTGCCCGCGGCGTCGTACTCGCGGACGAACGCGAGCACGCTCGGGTTGCTGCTCGTCAGCTCCTCGTAGGCGCCGAGGCCGAACACCGGGTGCCGCTTCCTGATCTCGATCATCCGCCGGGTCCAGTGCAGCAGCGACTGCGGGTGGCGCTGCTGTGCCTCGACGTTGAGCGACTGGTACCCGTAGATGGGGTCCATGACCGGCGGCAGGTAGAGCCGCTGCGGGTCGCTGCTCGAGAAACCGCCGTTGCGGTCGGGCGTCCACTGCATGGGCGTCCGCACGCCGTCCCTGTCGCCGAGCCAGATGTTGTCGCCCATGCCGATCTCGTCGCCGTAGTACATGACGGGCGAGCCGGGCAGCGACAGCAGCAGCGCGGTGAACAGCTCGAGCTGGTTGCGGTCGTTGTCGAGGAGCGTGGCAAGGCGCCGCCGGATGCCGATGTTGGCCTTCATCCGGGGGTCCTTGGCGTACTCCTTGTACATGTAGTCGCGCTCTTCGTCGGTCACCATCTCGAGCGTGAGCTCGTCGTGGTTACGCAGGAAGATGCCCCACTGGCAGGATTCGGGAATCTTCGGCGTCTGGGCCAGGATTTCCGAGATCGGGTACCGCTGCTCCCTGCGGACCGCCATGTAGATGCGCGGCATCAGCGGGAAGTGGAACGCCATGTGGCATTCGTTGCCGCCGGTCTCCTCGTCGCCGAAGTACTGCACCACGTCCGCGGGCCACTGGTTAGCCTCGGCGAGCAGCACGCGGTCCGGGTAGTTCGCGTCGACCTCGGTGCGGACGCGCTTGAGGTACTCGTGCGTCTCCTTGAGGTTCTCGCAGTTGGTGCCCTCGCGCTCGTAGAGGTAGGGCACGGCGTCCAGCCGGAACCCGTCGATGCCGAGGTCGAGCCAGAACTTGAGTACCTCGATCATCGCGTCCTGGACCTTGGGATTCTCGAAGTTCAGGTCCGGCTGGTGCGAGAAGAACCGGTGCCAGTAGTACTGGCCGCGCACCGGGTCGAACGACCAGTTCGAGGTCTCGGTGTCGACGAAGATGATCCGCGCGTCGGCGTACTTCTCCGGAGCGTCCGCCCAGACGTAGAAGTCGCCGAACGGCCCGTCCGGTTCGCTCCTGCTGGCCTGGAACCACGGGTGCGCGTCGCTCGTGTGGTTCATGACCAGATCGGCGATGATCCGGATGCCGCGCTTGTGCGACTGCTCGATCAGCTCGACGAAGTCGGCGATGTTCCCGTACTCGGGCAGGATCTCCAGGTAGTCCGCGATGTCGTAGCCGCCGTCGCGCAGCGGCGACTGGTAGATCGGCAGCAGCCAGATGCAGTCGATGCCCAGCCACTGGAGATAGTCGAGCCGCGACGTGAGTCCCCTGATGTCGCCGGTGCCGTCGCCGTTGGCGTCCTGGAACCCGCGGATCAGCACCTCGTAGAAGACCGCGCGCTTGTACCAGTCAGGGTCTCTTGGACGGTCGAGGGTGAAGTCGGGAACGCGCTCCCCCGGCGGCGCGGCGAACGGCGGCGTGGTGACCGCCTCAGGTGCTGCGGGAAGATCGATAGCCGGCTCGTGCTCTGACACGGCGTGACTCTCCTGGATGTGCGCTACCGCCGCGTGCCCGGCCTACCAACGTCTGGGGACTACCCCGCTCTGGTCAGCCTTGCGCACGCGAAACGGTGAAGATGTGTGCGGGTCGCACCGCAGGATCCAGGCGCACGTAGTTGGCTTGGCCCCAGCTGAAGATCTCGCCGGTGAGTTCGTCCGTTACGGACAACCCATCGTGCCAGTCCATTCCCAGCGCGGGCATGTCAAGCCACACCGTGGCCTCCCTGGCCTGGTGCGGGTCAAGATTCACAACAACTAGGACGGTGTCTGCGGCGTCCCCGCCCTGCCCCTCCGCTCGCGGCGCCGCCTGTACGGAGGGTCTCTCCGTCTTCGTGGCCCCGTCGACGCGTTTGGAGAAGCAGATCAGCTCCGGCTGATCTACGTGATGAAAGCGTAGATTACGCAGCCAGTGCAATGCCACATGCGACCGCCGGATCCGGTTAAGGTCAGCGATATATCCGCTTATGCCCAGTCCGTCCCGTGCCGCGGTATCCCAGTCGCGCGGCCGGTACTGGTACTTCTCCGAGTCGAGGTACTCCTCGCTGCCCGGACGGAGCGGAGTGTTCTCACATAGCTCATAGCCGGAATAGATACCCCAGCTCGGGCTGAGCATGGCAGCGAGGACAGCACGAATCTTGAACGCGGCAGGACCGCCGTGCTGCAGGTACTCGTGCAGGATGTCCGGCGTGTTGGCGAAGAAGTTGGGCCGCATGTAGGCGGAGGCGGGTCCCGACAGCTCGCGCAGGTACTCGGTCAGCTCGTCGCCCGTGTTGCGCCAGGTGAAGTACGTGTAGGACTGGTGGAAGCCGACCATGCCGAGGGTGGCCATCATCGCCGGCCTGGTGAACGCCTCGGCGAGGAACAGCACGTCGGGGTCGGTCGCCCTGATGGCGGTGAGCAGCCGCTCCCAGAACCGCACCGGCTTGGTGTGCGGGTTGTCGACGCGGAAGATGCGCACGCCGTGGCTCATCCACAGCCGGACGATCCGCTCGATCTCGGCGTAGATCCCCTCGGGGTCGTTGTCGAAGTTGAGCGGGTAGATGTCCTGGTACTTCTTGGGCGGGTTCTCCGCATAGGCGATAGAACCGTCGGCGCGGGTGGTGAACCACTCCGGGTGCTCCTTCACCCACGGGTGGTCGGGCGACGCCTGAAGCGCCAGGTCGATCGCCACCTCCATGCCAAGCTCCCTGGCCCGCGCGACGAACACGTCGAAGTCGGCGAACGTGCCGAGGTCGGGATGGATGGCGTCGTGCCCGCCCTCGGGCGCGCCGATCGCCCAGGGGACGCCGGGGTCGCCGGGGCGTGCTTCGAGGGTGTTGTTCCGCCCCTTGCGGAAGGTGGTGCCGATGGGGTGCACCGGCGGGAGGTAGACGACGTCGAAGCCCATCTCGGCGATCGCCTCAAGCCGGCGCGCCGCGGTGCGCAGCGTGCCGGAGATCGGCTCCCTGCGGCCCATCGGGTCGAACTGCACGCCCTCTGAGCGCGGGAAGAACTCGTACCAGGACCCGTAGAGCGCCCGCAGTCGCTCCACCCGCACCGGCAGCCGCCCGGACCTGGTCACCAGGTCGCGCAGCGGGTACTCGCGGAGGATGGCGGTGATCCGCGGCGCGCGCGTCGCGTCGAGCCGGTCCCAGGGCGGCAGGCTCCGGTCGCGGAGCCTCCTGGCGAGCGCCATCAGGTCGGTGCGCGCCGCGGCGGGACGCGCGGCGCCTGGCGGCTGCCTGATCGCCCTGGCCGCGCGCTCGAACAGCAGCGCGCCCTCGGCGAGCATCAGCTCGACGTCCTGGCCGCGCGGGATCTTGATGCCCGCGTCGTGATCCCAGTGCGCGATGGGATCCGACCACGACTCGACGTGGAAGTACCAGATGCCCTCGCTCGTCACCGTGACATCGGCGCCGTACCGGTCCGTGCCAGGTGCGAGCTCGCGCATCCGGACCAGCGGGCCCAGCCGGCCCTCGGGATCTCGCAGCACCACGCCGGCGCCGAGCGCACCGTGCCCTTCCACGATGATCGTGGCACTGACTTGGAAGGTCTCGCCGACGACCGCCTTCGCCTGGCGGCGCCCGCATTCCACCGCGGGCTCGATGTCGAGAATGGGGATGCGTCCGATCACTTTGTTAACGTACCCAGTCTCGATTCAGGAGGGAACGCGGACCCCGTCGTAATACACACGCCATAAGATGACTCACCGTGAGAGCGATCCGACGTTTCACCGTCCGCGTAACCCTGCCGCAGCCGCTCGCGCCGCTGCATGACCTGATGCTGAATCTCCGCTGGTCCTGGCACCAGCCGACGGTTGAGCTGTTCAAGTCGATCGACCCGGCAGGCTGGGCCGCCTCGGGCGGTGATCCGGTGGCGATGCTCAGCTCGATGCGCCCGGCGCAGCTCGCTGAGCTCGCCGAGAACGGAGATTTCCTCCGCCGCATCGACGAAGCAGTCGCTGACCTGCAGGTTTACCGGGACGAGCCACGCTGGTACCAGTCGGCGGACGCCGCGAAGAACGACGCGGGCGACGTGAGTGCGATGCCGAAGGCGATCGCCTACTTCTCGCCGGAGTACGGCATCACCGCCGTGCTGCCGCAGTACTCGGGCGGCCTCGGCATCCTCGCGGGCGACCACCTGAAGTCGGCGAGCGACCTCGGCGTCCCGATCATCGGCGTGGGGCTGCTGTACCGCCATGGTTACTTTACGCAGTCACTGTCGGCCGACGGCTGGCAGGCCGAGCGGTACCCGGCCGACGACCCCAACGGCCTGCCGCTCACCCTGCTGCGCCAGCCTGGCGGCGAGCCGGTCAAGGTCTCCGTGGCACTCGCCGACGGGCGGCAGCTTGCCGCGCAGGTGTGGCTCGCCCGGGTGGGCCGGGTACCGCTGCTGCTGCTCGACTCCTACGTGGAGGAGAACGAGCCGGCGCTGCACGAGGTGACCGACCGGCTCTACGGCGGCGGCTCCGAGCACAGGCTCCGCCAGGAACTGCTGCTCGGCATCGGCGGCGTGCGCGCGGTGCGCGCGTTCTGCGCGATCACCGGGCATCCGGAGCCCGAGGTGTTCCACACCAACGAGGGGCACGCGGGCTTCCTCGGCCTCGAGCGGATCAGGGAGTACCTGGCAGGCGGGCAGACCTTCGATGAGGCGCTCGAGCTGTCAAGGGCGGGCACCGTCTTCACCACGCACACGCCGGTGCCCGCGGGCATCGACCGGTTCCCGCGCGAGCTGATCGAGCGGTACTTCACCGAGGTCGACGGCGGCCTGCCGCTCGACCGCGTGCTCGCGCTCGGCGCGGAGACCTACCCGGGCGGCGACCCGCACGTGTTCAACATGGCCGTGATGGGCATGCGGCTGGCGCAGCGGGTCAACGGCGTCTCCGTGCTGCACGGCCAGGTCAGCCGGGAGATGTTCGCCGGGCTCTGGCCAGGTTTCGACACGGCAGAGGTGCCGATCGGCTCGATCACCAACGGCGTGCACGCGCCGACCTGGGTGGCGAGCGAGGTGTCCGACCTCGGCGATTCGCAGAGCGCGGCGTCGGCGGACGCATCGCTGCTGTGGACGATCAGGCGGCAGCTGCGCGCGCGGCTCGTGACGGAGACCAGGCGGCGGCTGCGCGAGTCGTGGCGGCAGCGCGGTGCCTCGGGCGCCGAGCTGACCTGGATCGACGACGTGCTCGACGAGAACGTGCTGACGATCGGGTTCGCCCGCCGGGTGCCGTCGTACAAGCGGCTGACCCTGATGCTCAACGACCCGCAGCGCCTCGCCGGGCTGCTGCTCGACCCGGACCGGCCGATCCAGATCGTGATCGCAGGCAAGGCGCACCCGGCGGACGAGGGCGGCAAGCGGCTGATCCAGCAGATGGTCAGGTTCGCCGACTCGGAGACCGTGCGGCGCAGGATCGTCTTCCTGCCCGACTATGACATGGCGCTCGCCCGCTTCCTCGTCCAGGGCGCCGACGTCTGGCTGAACAACCCGCTGCGCCCGCTCGAGGCCTGCGGCACGTCCGGCATGAAGGTGGCGCTCAACGGCGGCCTGAACCTGTCGGTGCGCGACGGCTGGTGGGACGAGTGGTACGACGGCGGCAACGGCTGGGAGATCCCCACCGCGGACGGCGTCGAGGACCCGGCCCGCAGGGACGAGCTCGAGGCGTCCGCGCTTTACGAGCTGATCGCCAAGTCGGTGGCGCCGCTGTTCTACGACGCGGGCGCGGACGGCGTGCCGCAGGGCTGGGTGGAGATGGTCAGGCACAACCTGCGCACTCTCGGGCCGCTCGTCCAGGCGGACCGGATGGTCGGCGACTACGTGAACAGCCTGTACACGCCCGCCGCGCGCTCCTCGCGGGCCCTGGCCGCGGACGGCGCCAGCGCCGCCCGCAGCCTCGCGGCGTGGAAGGCGCGGGTCCGCCACGCGTGGCCGGCGGTGCGGATCGAGCATGTCGAGGCCGACGGCACGGAGCCGTCGCTCGGCGCGGTGCTCGACGTCCGGGTGATGGCCTCGCTGGGCGACCTGTCGCCGCACGACGTCCAGGCCGAGCTGGTCTACGGCCGCCTCGGCGACGATGACGAGCTCACCGAGCCGTCGTACGTGGCCCTCGCCGCCGACGAGTCCTCGCCTGGCCGGTTCTCCGGTTCGGTGGAGCTGGGACAGCCGGGCCCGTTCGGCTACACGGTCCGGATCCTCCCGTCGCACCCGCTGCTCGCCAGCCGCGCCGACCTGGGCCTGGTCACCTACCCGGACGCCCCGGCCGGCATGAGCACCGGCGACCTGCGGTAGCTGCTTCGCGCGCCGTTTGCTGAGCGCCCGATGGCACAAATCGCCATCGTATCGGGCGCTCAGCAGACTCTTCTCCCGGGGGGACGGACTTCCGGCACGGGGGGCTCCCGCCCCCCGTCCCCCCTGGCCCCCGTACCCCCTGGCCCCCGTACCCCCCGAGGTCCTCGCGAATAGCCCGATGGCAAAGCCCGCCACCGGGCTATTCGCTGCGGCAACGTGCTGCCCAGGCTCGGACGGCCGGGTGATGGTTGCGGGAGCCCCAAGCTCACCACCAGCATCAGGCGTCACGTGCCGGGCCCACCTGACGGGCTGACGCCTGAAGGCGTGGCATCCGGGGCGTATGGTTGCGGCAGCCATACGCCTATGACCGTATGGTTGCGGCAACCATACGGTTGGCTGCCTGCCGGACGTGTGGAGGGTGGGGAACGTGGGCGAGTTCGTCCGGGTTGAGGTGGACGGTCAGATCGCGACGATCCGGCTGGACCGGCCGAAGATGAACGCGCTCAACGCGCAGGTCAGCGGCGAGATCGCGGCAGCCGCGGCGGAGGTCTCGGGCGACGACGCGATCCGCGCGGTGATCATCTACGGCGGCGAGCGGGTGTTCGCGGCCGGCGCCGACATCAAGGAGATGGCGCCGCTCGGCGTCGCGGAGATGGCGGCGTACGCGGCGAGGCTGCAGGCCGCGCTCAACGACGTGGCGGACATCCCCAAGCCGGTCATCGCGGCGATCAGCGGCTACGCGCTCGGCGGCGGCCTTGAGCTCGCCCTCTGCGCGGACTTCCGCGTGCTGGGCGAGTCAGCGAAGGTGGGCCAGCCGGAGATCCAGCTCGGCGTCATCCCCGGCGCGGGCGGCACGCAGCGGCTGCCCCGGCTGATCGGCCCGGCCAGGGCCAAGGACCTGGTCTTCACCGGCCGGCACGTCGCCGCCGCCGAGGCGCTCGCGATCGGGCTCGCCGACAAGGTGGCGCCGGACGCCGGGGTGTACCAGGCGGCGCGGGACATGGCCGCGCAGTATGCCAACGGCCCCGCGGTCGCGCTGCGCGCCGCCAAGCAGGCGATCGACAGGGGACTCGAGGTTGACCTGGCGACGGGGCTCGACATCGAGCGGCTCCACTTCGCGTCCCTGTACGCCACCGAGGACCAGAAGAACGGGATGCGCAGCTTCATGGAGAACGGCCCGGGAAAGGCAGTCTTCGAAGGCCGGTAGCGGTCAGGGCGCGTGATTGAGGGTGAAATACTCGGTACGTGACTGAGCCTGCAGACGACGCGCTCTCGCTTGAGATGGTCACGGCCGCATTGCGGCTGGACAGCGCCGACACCGCCATCTACGCGAGTGTCCTCACCAAGTCGCTGAGCGAGGCGCTGCCGCCGGAGTACGTGACCGTGGAGCGCGAGCGGTCCATGTCCGACCGGATGCGCGGCCGTCCCGGCGAGGTCTCCAGGGTGGAGGTCCGGCTCGGCGATCAGGTCATGACGCTCGCCGTGAAGAACGGCCGGCCCGTCGCGGAAATCTGCCGCGAGGTCCGCGGCGTGGTGCTGTCCAGGCAGTCCGTCCCGATACAGCAGTGGGCGAGCGCGCTTGCCAGCGCGCTGATGGACCACGCGAAATCGAGCGCCCAGGCCGCCGAGGCGCTGCGGCGTCTTGTAATCGGTTCGTAACTTTGCTCACCAGGTACCCCGCAGCGTTACGGGGGTATTTAAGAGTCACTGCCCATGCTTTGTCGCGCTGGAGCGGCGCGCTGAGCTGGCCGGTTCTGCCAGCGCGCCGCACCAGCGCGACATCGGGGGGTACGGGGGGTCGCCCCCCGGGAGAAAACTGCGCCTACCCTGAGAGCACGATGGCCGCACTGGATTCGCTCCCGCGCAAGATCGGCCCCTACCGCCTGATCGACAAGATCGGGGAGGGCGGTATGGGCGTTGTCTACCTTGGCATGGACCCGGACAGGCGCCGGGTCGCGGTCAAGGTCCTCGGCCCCGCCGTGGCTAACGACCCGAACGCCAGGCAGCGCCTGGCGCGCGAGGTGGAGACCATGCGCCGGGTCAGGAACCGGCACGTCGCCGAGGTGGTCGATGCCGACGTGGCTGGCGCCTCGCCCTACGTGGTGACCAGGTACGTCCCCGGCAGGACGCTGGAGGAGACGGTCCGCGAGATAGGGCCGCTGCGCGGCGCGGCGCTCGACCGCCTCGCCGAGGGGCTCGCCGAGGCGCTCACCGCGATCCACGCGGCGGGAGTGGTGCACCGCGACCTCAAGCCGGGCAACGTCATGCTCGACGACGGGCAGCCGGTCGTCATCGACTTCGGCATCGCGCACGTGCCCGACGCGACCCGGCTGACCCAGACCGGTCTCGTGATGGGCACGCCCGGCTACCTGGCGCCCGAGGTGATCCAGGGCGGTGCGGCAAGCGGCGCGTCCGACGTGCACTCCTGGGGCACCACGGTGGCGTACGCGGCGACCGGCCGCCAGCCGTTCGGCAGCGGCAACTACCAGACGATCTTCTTCCGCGTGCTCGAGGGCCAGGCGGACCTCGACGGGATGCCGCGGCACCTGCTGCCGTACGTCGCCGCCGCCCTTTCCGTCGACCCGCAGGCCAGGCCGGCCGCAAGGTGGCTGGCCGGGCGGCTCGGCATGCCGCCGCTGAATGGCGTCAATGGCGTGAACGGCGCGTCGGCTGTGCTGCCCAGGATGGCCGCGACCCTGATGGACTACCCGCCGCAGCCGACCCGCCTGGACCCCGCTGCCGCGCCTGCCGTCCCGGCGCCGGTCATCCCCGCGCCCGTCGTCCCCGCGGCGTTCCCGGCACGGGCCGAATACCGGTCGCCCGCGCAGGCCGCGCGCGACGTGGCCGACCTGCTGCCGCCGGTGGCACCGCCGCCGGCGCCGGGCAGGCGAGCGCCGAGCGCGCCGCAGCAGGCCCTGCCGCAGCAGCCGGACTGGCAGCCGCGCGGGCTCGGGCTGCTCAGCCTGGCAGCGGGTGTCGCCGCGGTGGGCATCAGCGTGCTGCTGCCCGTCGCGGGCACCGCGCTCTCGCTTGCCGTTATCACTCTGCTGCGCGCGGTCGACCGGGCGCAGCACTCGCTCGACGAGCGGCGCAGCCTGCGCGGCGTGCGGCCGAGCGACATCGTGATCGTGATCGTGACCGCCCCGTGGACCGTGGTCCGCGCCGCGCTCACCACGGTGCTGCTCGCACCGCTGGCCATCATCGCCGCGGCGCTGGCGGCGGCCGCGTCCGTGGCGTTCGCCAAGACGACTACGCTTCCCGGCGCGGGGAGCTGGGCGGCGGGCGCCGCGGTCGCGCTCTACTGCGTCGGGCCGGGCTCCGCCGCGCCGCGACGGCAACTGCGCCGGATGAGCTCGGCGGTCATCAAGACCAGGGCGACCCTGGCCGTCGCCTTCATCTCCTGCTGGGCCCTGGCTCTCGCCGTCGTGTCCTCCATGCTCTCCCAGCCGCCGCTCATCTGGCCGGCGACGAGCTCAACGATCCCGCACATGCTGCCCGGGCTGCCGTCCCTCGGCGGAACCCTGCATTCCGTCCAGGGATGGCTGCTGAAGAACACCGTGGGCATGCTGCACCTGCCCTGAGCCGTGGTCGGCGAGCGGCCGGACGAGGCCGAGCGCGATCACCTCGTTGGCGAGCCTGGTGCGCCTGTTCGTGCCCTCGGGAATCCGGAACTTTACGTAGAGCCGCAGCAGGTGCTGCTTGACCGCTGCCTCCGTGACCACCAGGTCACCGGCGATTTCGCGCGCCGTGGCGGGGGTGACGAACGCGTCGTCGGACAGCGCGGGACGGCACAGCGAAATCAGCACGTCGAACTCGCGCCTGGTGAGCTCGGGCGCGGCGGCGCGGCGCAGCTCCGACTCGGCCGCGAGTTCCTCGGTGGCGAGCCCTTGGATACGGCACCGCGCCGAGCCGAAGCTGAGCACGTCACCGTCGTCGAGCACACGCCGGGCGACGGGACGCCCGTTCACTCGTGTGCCGTTACGTGATAATCCGAGATCTGCCACGTAATAGTAGGGGCCGCGGCGGACGATTTCCGCGTGCAGCCGGGAGACGCTCGGGTCATCGAGCCTGACATCCACGGCGAGGCCGCGCCCGACCGTCGTGACCTCGCGGAGCAGCGGAATTACTTCGCCGCTGTCCTCAATTCGAATGGAAGGAGTATCCACCCAGACTCTCCCGTCTCACTATGACGTGACCCATATCTCACCCTAGCGTTAGTGTCCCCCGCACATCCGAACCGCGAAACGGTTCCAATGGAAGGCGTAAGGCGGTATTTGCCGGCTCCGGCCGCGAGGCGCAGGCCGCGGGACTGCACGCGGGTCCAGCCGCGCCGCCGGTAAACTGCGAAGTGAGCAGCCAGAGGGCAGGCCGCCGGCCTGCGGCCGGCCGTGCGGGAGACGATCATGACACCCGACATGCAGCAGGGGCGGGATGGCAGCCCCCGGTCACGAATCCCGCGGCCAGACGGAGACGCCACCACCCGTTCCGGGGCGCAGGGAACGGAAGCGACGCCGAACGGCCGCTGGGGCGCCGTCGCGCGCCCGCCGCTGGCCGTCCCCCCATCGCAGCCGTCGCAGCCGTCGCGCTTGCCGCAGCCATCGCAAGCCGCCGGTGCTCCCCCGTCTGGCACAGCGGTCGGTCCGTCTGGGACGGACGCGGGGCAAGCGCGGGAGGACCGGAGTATCGTCGGGGTCGTTCCGTACCTGGCTGTCCTGGTCTGTGCCGTCGTCGGGGTGTACGTCGCCTGGCGCGAGGGTTCCGCGGGCGGCGGTGACGGCGCCGCAGTCCTCGGTGCCGCGCTGCTTGCCGCCGCCGTCGCCCGGCTGCTGCTGCCCGCCCGGCTCGCGGGGTTGCTCGCCACACGGAAACGGGCGACCGATGTGCTCACGCTCACGGTCTTCGGCGCTGGCCTGCTTGTCGCGGGCCTGGTGCTGCCGCGATAGGGCCATGGCCGGTTAGCCGACCGGGCTGCGACGGCAGTTCCGCCGTGATAGGGGCGTGACGCCGTTTTCTTTTGGCGGGTCCGGCAGGTATCTTGATGTCGAGAAGAATTTTTCAGAGCAGGAGCGCACAACGCGATGGCCGCGATCATCTACACAGAAACCGACGAGGCGCCGCTGCTTGCGACGTATTCCTTCCTCCCGATTGTCTCCGCCTATGCCCATAAGGCAGGCGTCGAGATCGAGACGCGCGACATCTCGCTGGCGGGACGTATCCTCGCTCAGTTCGGCCTGGCCGACGACGCGCTGACCGAACTCGGCCGGCTCACAGAAGAACCCGGGGCCAACATCGTCAAGCTGCCCAACATCTCCGCCTCGGTCCCGCAGCTCAAGGCGGCCATCAAGGAGCTGCAGGGCAAGGGGTTCGCCCTGCCGGACTATCCGGAGGTGCCGGCGACGCTGGAGGAGGCCGAGATCCGCGCGAAGTACGGCAAGGCCATCGGCTCGGTGGTCAACCCGGTGCTGCGCCAGGGCAACTCCGACCGGCGCGCCCCGCTGCCGGTGAAGGCCTACGCGCGCAAGCATCCGCATCGCAACAAGCCGTTCGGCGGGGACTCGAAGACTTCCGTGGCCACGATGGGCGGCCACGATTTCCGTGCGAACGAAAAGTCGGTCACGCTGCCCGCAGACGACACACTCAAGATCGTCCTGCACACCATCGCAGGTGAGCGGAAGGTGCTTCTGCAGTCGCTCCCGGTGCTGGCCGGCGAGGTCGTCGACGCCACGGTCATGCAGGCCGCCAACCTCCGGGCCTTCCTGGTCAACGCGCTGGCGACGGCGAAGGCCGAGGACGTCCTGTTCTCGGTGCACCTGAAGGCGACCATGATGAGGGTCTCCGACCCGATCATCTTCGGCCACGTGGTGAAGGCGTATTTCGCCGACGTCTTCGAGAAGTACGGCGATGATCTCGCGGCCGCCGGCCTCTCGGCCAATGACGGCCTCGGCGCGATCCTGGCCGGGCTGCCGTCGCTGCCGAACGGCGCGGAGATCAAGGACGCCTTGGACGCCGCGCTGGCGTCGGGCCCGCGGCTGTCGTACGTGAACTCCGCGAAGGGGATCACCAGCCTGCACGTGCCGAGCGACGTCATCGTGGACGCCTCGATGCCTGCCCTGATCCGCAATGGCGGGAAGCTGTGGGGAGCTGACGGCGCCGAGGACGACACTCTCGCGGTCATCCCCGATTCCTCGTATGCCGGGGTCTACGCGACCGTCATCGAGGACGTGAAGCGTAACGGGCCGCTCGACCCCGCCAAGATCGGCACCGTTCCCAACGTCGGGCTCATGGCGCAGGCCGCGGAGGAGTACGGCTCGCACAACAAGACCTTCGAGATCCCGGCCGACGGCACCGTCATCATCACCAACAAGGCCGGAGATGTCCTGCTCAGCCATGACGTCGAGGCCGGCGACATCTGGCGTGCCTGCCAGACCAAGGACATCCCGGTCCGTGACTGGGTGAAGCTTGCCGTCACGCGGGCCCGCGCCGCGCAGACACCCGCGATCTTCTGGCTCGACGAGTCCCGCGCACACGACGCCGAGCTCATCAAGAAGGTCAACGCCTACCTGCCCGAGCACGACACGGCCGGCCTGGAAATCAGGATCCTCTCGCCCGAGCTGGCGACGGAGTACTCGCTTGAGCGCATGCGCCGCGGGCTCGACACGATCTCCGTGACCGGCAACGTGCTGCGCGACTACAACACCGACCTGTTCCCGATCCTCGAGGTTGGCACCTCGGCGAAGATGCTCTCCATCGTTCCGCTGATCGCGGGCGGCGGCCTCTTCGAGACCGGCGCCGGCGGCTCCGCGCCGAAGCACGTGCAGCAGCTCGTCGAGGAGAATTACCTGCGCTGGGATTCACTGGGCGAGTTCTTCGCGCTCGTGCCGTCCTTCGAGCAGTACGCCGACTTCGCCGGCGCGCCGGCCGCGAAGGTGCTTGCCGACACGCTTGACCGGGCGACCGGCACGTTCCTCGACGAGGACCGCAGCCCGGGCCGCCGACTCGGCACGATCGACAACCGCGGCTCGCACTTCTACCTGGCGCTGTACTGGGCCCAGGAGCTGGCCAGCCAGACCGAGGACGCCGAGATCGCCGCGGCGTTCAAGGAGCTAGCAGAGACGCTGGCGGCGAACGAGACCGCCATCGTCGAGGAGCTGCTCGCGGTCCAGGGCAAGCCCGCCGACATCGGCGGCTACTACCTGCCCGACCCGGAGAAGGCAGCCGCCGTGATGCGTCCCTCGAAGATGTTCAACGACGCCCTCGCCGGCCTGTGAGGTGACAGCGGAGGCCCCAGGAACTCACAAGGTTCCTGGGGCCCTCGCTTTGGTTCTTAGATGAGGCCGAGCTCCCTGACAGCGTCCCGCTCGGCGGCGAGCTCGGCGACAGAGGCGTCGATCTTGCCGCGGGAGAAGTCATTGACTGGCAGGCCCTGGATGATTTCCCACGCCCCGTTGGCTGAGCGCACAGGGAAGGAGCTGATCAGGCCTTCCGGCACGCCGTAGGAACCGTCAGAGACGACGCCGGCGGACGTCCAGTCGGTGCCGTTCACCCAGTCGTACACGTGGTCAATGGCGGCACTGGCGGCGGAAGCGGCCGAGGACGCGCCGCGGGCCTTGATGATCGCCGCGCCCCGCTGAGCGACCTCGGGGATGAACGTCCCCGTCAGCCATTCCTCTTCCACCTGCTCGGCGGCGCTGCGGCCGTTCACCACGGTGTTGTAGAGGTCGGGGTACTGGGTGGCGGAGTGGTTGCCCCAGATGGTCAGGTGCTCAATCGCGGTCACCGGAACCGACAGCTTGGCCGCGAGCTGCGAGATCGCGCGGTTGTGGTCAAGCCGGGTCATCGCGGTGAACCGGCTCGCGGGCACGTCAGGCGCGTTCTGCTGGGCGATCAGCGCGTTGGTGTTGGCCGGGTTGCCGACCACGAGAACCTTGATGTCGCCGGCCGCGTGCTCGTTGATGGCCTTGCCCTGCGGCCCGAAGATCCCGCCGTTGGCCGCCAGCAGGTCGCCGCGCTCCATGCCCGCCGTGCGCGGCCGCGCGCCCACCAGCAGGGCAACGTTCGCGCCGTCGAAGGCGGCCTTGAGGTCATCGGTGATGTCGATGCTGGACAGCAGGGGGAAGGCGCCGTCGTTCAGTTCCATCGCGGTGCCCTCGGCCGCCTGCAGGGCCGGGGTGATCTCCAGGAGCCGCAGCCGGACCGGCACGTCAGGCCCGAGAAGCTGCCCGGAAGCGATGCGGAACAGCAGGGCATAGCCGATCTGCCCGGCTGCGCCGGTCACCGTCACGGTTACAGGAGTACTCATGACAGGCAGGCTACAGTCTGCTATTGCGGCGGGGTACGTATGGTCCCTCACACCGGCGCCGCAATAGCACGCCGGGCGATTCTGCCAGCTAAGACGACAGGGAGATTTCACGCAATGGCACGCAAGGGCAAGGTAACCGTCATCGGAGCCGGCTTTTACGGCTCGACCACCGCGCTGCGGCTGGCCGAGTACGACATCTTCGACGAGGTCGTGCTCACTGACATCAGGGACGGCTGGGCCGAAGGCCTCGCGCTCGACCTGAACGAGGCCCGGCCGATCGAGGGCTTCGAGACCAAGGTGACCGGCCAGACCACCGGCGCGAGCGGTGAGGGCTATGAGGTCATCGCCGGCTCATCCATCGTGGTCATCACGGCAGGCCTGCCTCGCAAGCCGGGCATGAGCCGGATGGACCTGATTGAGACCAACGCGAAGATCGTCCGCCAAGTGGTGGAGAACGTCGCCAAGCATGCGCCGGCGGCCGTGATCATTGTCGTCTCCAACCCGCTCGACGAGATGACCGCGCTTGCCGCCAAGGTCTCCGGCTTCCCGTCTGGCCGCGTGCTCGGCCAGGCAGGCATGCTCGACACGGCCCGCTTCTCCTTCTTCGTGGCGGAGAAGCTCGGCGTCCCAGTTGGCTCGGTCAAGACGCTGACCCTCGGCTCGCACGGGGACACGATGGTCCCCGTCCCGTCCGCCTGCACCGTGGACGGCAAGCCGCTGTCCTCGCTGCTTTCCGACGCGGAGATCGAGCCGCTCGTCACCCGCACCCGCAACGGCGGCGGCGAGGTCGTCGCGCTGCTCAAGACCGGCTCGGCGTATTACGCGCCGTCGGCCGCCGCGGCCCGGATGGCGAAGGCCGTGGCCGAGGATTCAGGCGCGGTCATGCCGGTCTGTGCCTGGGTCGACGGCGAGTACGGCATCGAGGGCGTCTACCTGGGCGTCGAGGCGGAGATCGGCGCGGGCGGCGTGCGGCGCGTGGTCGAGCGCGACCTCACCGAGTCCGAGCTGGCCGGCCTGCGCGAGGCCGCCGAGGCGGTCCGCGCCAAGCAGGCCGACGTCGCCTCGCTCTGACCGCTGCCGAAGGAACGCACCCGGGACTCGGCACGAAGATCACCCGGCTAGGGTGGGGCGAGTAGCCAAGCGACCGCGCAGCGCCGCGGCCGTAAGGGGCCAGCCAGCGACGAGGGGATGTGGTTATGCCCGACTCCAGGAAGCATGAGTCACAGGACCTCGGGGACTACGAGGTTCTCGACGGCAGCGACACCCTGGACGGCAACCCGGGCGACGATCCGCTCGACCGGGGGGTCGCCGCACCGGACCGGTGGACCGCGGCCATGCGGTACGCGCTGAACGGCGAGGAGGACTCCGAGTCGCTCGACGAACTGCTCGCCGAGGAAGAGCCCGACCTCGACGACGAGGCCGACGATGACGACTGGGACGAGAACGCGACCAGCCGGGACGTGTCCCGCTTTGAGCGGGACTACGACCCCGACCCGCGGGCCGGGCGGCTGGTGACCGGGGACGAAGACACCGACGACCCCGAGGACACGCTCCGCGACACCGAGGCCGAGCTTGTCGGCGGGGACGCCGGGATCGACGGCGGCGCCGCGAGCGCCGAGGAGGCGGCGGTTCACCTCATCGGCGACCCGGACGACGAAAACGACGAGGACGACGAGCAGTAGGCCCGCGCCCCAGGCTTTCCTGAGACCGCCAGCGGCATCAGGAAATCCTGCGGCCCGGCGGGGACGGGATGGCGTCGAGGAACTCCGGTGAGAGCCAGCCGCGGCTGAGGTAGGTCTCGGTGAGCACGGCGCGCACCTCGCCCTCCCGATCGGCGGGGACAAGCGCGAGCACCGAGCCGCCGAAGCCGCCGCCGATCATCTTCGCGCCGTAGCCGCCCGCCGCGATGGCGGCTTCGACGGTCACGTCTGCCTCCGGCCAGGAGACCTCGAAGTCGTCGCGGAGCGACACGTGCCCCTCGGTGAGCAGCGCCCCGACGGCGCGCCAGGTTTCGTCTCCGGATGGTCCGTCTCCGGTGTCCTTGAGCGCCTCGGCGATCGCCATGGCCCGCGCGCTGTCGGTGACCACGTGCCGCGCCCGGCGCCGCAGCACGGGGTCGGCGAGCCGTTCCGCGAGCACCGCGTCCGGGTCCGTCCGCGCCAGGGGGCCGAGTGACGGCACTCCGAGGGCCAGGGCTGCCGCCTCGCACTCGGCGCGCCGTGCCGCGTACTCGCCGGACACCAGGGCGTGCGCCACCCGGGTGTCGATCACCAGGATGGAAACCCCGGCCGCGGCGGGCCGCAGCGGCACCTGCGTGGTTTCGAGCGTCTGGCAGTCCAGGAGCATCGCGTGCCCCTCCTGGCAGAGCAGGGCGGCGGACTGGTCGATGATGCCGGTGGGCGCGCCGACGAACTCGTTCTCCGCCCGCTTGGCGAGCGCGGCCAGCGCGGTCCTCGGCACCGAGATCCCGGACAGCGAGCACAGCGCGAGTGCCACCGCGCACTCAAGCGCCGCGGACGACGACACGCCCGCGCCCACCGGCAGGTTCGAGTCGACGTCCACGAACGCGCCGCGCACGGCGAGGCCCGCGGCGCCTAGCGCCCAGGCGACGCCCGCCGGGTAGGCGGCCCAGCCGGTTACCGATCCGGGCGCGAGCGAGCCCTGGTCCACCGTCACCGTCTCGGCTGGCACCTGCTTGGACCGCAGCACGAGCAGCCTGTCGTCGCGGGGCGTGGCGGTCGCGGTCACCCCCTGGGCGAGCGCGAAGGGGAGCACGAACCCCTCGTTGTAGTCGGTGTGCTCACCCATCAGGTTGGCCCGCCCTGGTGCGAACCAGGCTTGAGTCTCCACGGGACGGATACGCTACCGGTTCTAGACTTGCCGGAGAACCTCAGGCAGCGGGGGGCGCCCCCGGGAGAGAACTCGTGAAAGTCGTCCTGGACGTCGTCATCGTCCTTGTCATCGTGTCCATTGGCGGCTTCTTCGCCTCCGCCGAGATGGCGCTTGTCTCGCTGCGCGAGGGCCAGGTGCGGTCCCTGGCACGGCGCGGCAGGCGCGGCGCCAAGGCGGCGAAGCTCGCATCCGATCCCAACCGCTTCCTCGCGTCCGTGCAGATCGGGACCACACTCGCGACGCTGGTGACTGGCGCGTACGGCGCCGAGACGCTGGCCGGGCTGCTGAGCGACTGGCTGACCGGCCAGGGCATGTCGCACCACGTGGCGAGCCCGCTCGCCTTCGCGATCGTGACGGCATGCGTGACCTTCCTCACCCTGGTCTTCGGCGAACTGGCGCCGAAGCGGCTGGCGCTGCAGCGCACGATGCCGATCGCGCTGTTCGCCGCGCCAACGCTCGACCTGATCGCCCGGCTGGCCCGCCCGGTGGTGTGGCTGCTGTCAATCTCGGTCAACGTGACCGTCAGGGTGCTCGGCGGCGATCCGCGGCAGGGCCGCCAGGCGATGACCGAGCAGGAGGTCAGGGAGCTTGTCGCCGGCACGCAGACGCTGAGCGCGGACGAGCGGCGCATCGTGGGCGAGGTTTTCGACGCCGGGAAGCGGCGCATCCGTGAGGTGCTGCTGCCGCGGACGGAGGTCGAGTTCCTCGCGGCGGGCACGACCGTCGGCGAGGCGGCCGGGATCGCCGCGAGCGTTCCGTACTCGCGGCTGCCGGTGTACCTGGGCTCTTACGACAACGTTGTCGGCTTCGTGCACATCAGGGACCTGCTCGGCCCCGGCGCCCCGCCGCGCACGGCGCTCGTCGACGACGTGGTGCGGCCCGTCAAGTTCCTGCCGATCAGCAAGACGGTGCTCTCCGCCCTGTCGGAGATGCGGCGGGAACGCGCGCACCTCGCGATCGTGGCCGACGAGTACGGCGGCACCGCGGGCATCGTCACGCTCGAGGACCTGGTCGAGGAGCTGATCGGCGACATCAGGGACGAGTACGACCAGGGCGAGGCGCAGGCGACCAAACTGCCGCAGGGCGAGGTCGACGTGGACGGCCTGCTCAACCTGGACGAGTTCGCCGAGCAGACGACCATCAGGCTGCCCGAGGGCCCCTACGAGACGGTCGCGGGCTACGTGCTTGCCGCCCTCGGCGAACTGCCCGCGGCCGGCGCCACGGTGCAGATCCCCGGTTACACGATCGCGGTGACCGAGATGGACGGCCGCCGCATCGCCAGGCTGCGGGTGACGCCGGTCCCCGAGCCGGCAGACGACGGTGTCGCCCAGCCCGACCTGGCCGGGGACAGCTCCGCGGGGACCGCGGCCGACTAGCCGCGGTCTGGATTCCGCGCGCGCTCCCGGCCGTTGCGGGCATCGCGCACCGCGTCGCGTATGCTCTCTGCCGGCCTGCTCATCTCCCTCTGCGAGGGCTGCTCAGCGGGTTATAACGATTCAGTTTCGCGTTACCTGACCCCCATTGACACTTTTCCTGCCCCAGCGAAAACTACAGGCAGTTGAAACGTTCCAGAAATCGGAACCTGCCGCACGTGGAGGTGCGCTCGTTGGACGCTGCGGGAAGCGAACCCACGCCCGGGAGCGGCGAGGGACCGGTGATCCTCGAGCTCCAGCACGCGGCCAAGTCGTTCGGGGCGGTGCGCGCCCTGATCGACGGGTCGGTCCAGCTGCGCGCGGGTGAGGTGCATGCCCTGCTCGGCGAGAACGGCGCGGGCAAGTCGACCCTGGTGAAGATTCTCGCCGGGGTGCACCAGCCGGACAGCGGCACGCTGACCGTGGGCGGCAAGGAGGTCACGCTGCACGGCCCGGCCGCCGCGCGGGCGGCGGGCATCGCGGTGATCTACCAGGAGCCGACGCTGTTCCCCGACCTCACGGTCGCCGAGAACATGTTCATCGGCCGCCAGCCGCTCCGTAAGGGCCGGCGGATCGACAGGCGCGCGATGCAGGCCGAGGCCGCCGCCACCTTCAAGCGCCTCGGCGTGCCGCTCGACCCCGCCCGGCTCGCCCGCGGCCTGTCCATCGCGGACCAGCAGGTGGTCGAGATCGGCAAGGCCCTGTCGCTGGACGCCCAGGTCATCGTCATGGACGAGCCGACGGCGGCGCTGTCCGCCGCCGAGGTCGACCGGCTGTTCGAGGTGGTGCGCACGCTCAAGGCGCAGGGCTCGGCGGTGCTGTTCATCTCGCACCGGCTCGAGGAGGTCTTCGCGATCTGCCAGCGGGCCACCGTGATGCGCGACGGCAGCCACGTGCTCACCGATGACCTCGCCGGGCTGACGGCCAAGGACCTGGTCCGTGCGATGGTCGGCAGGGAACTCGCCGACCGCCCGTCGGAAGCGGGGGCAGGCACGCCGGGCGAGCCGGTGCTCACCGTCAGCAGGCTGACCCGCGAGGGTGTCTTCACCGACGTCTCGCTGACCGTGCGGGCCGGCGAGATCGTCGCGCTTGCTGGCCTGGTCGGCTCGGGCCGCAGCGAGGTGGCGCGCGCCGTCTTCGGCATCGACCGTTACGACGCCGGCGAGGTCATGGTGGGCGGCCAGCGGCTGCGCCGTGCCGCGCCGACGGCCGCGATGGCCGCGGGCATCGGGTTCGTCCCCGAGGATCGCAGGCAGCAGGGCCTGGTCATGGACATGTCGGTGCAGCAGAACGTGGCGCTCGCCTCGCTTGGCAGGCTGCGCAAGGGCGGCCTGATCCGCTCCTCGGCCGAGCGCGCGATGGCCGCCGACTGGGCCGCCAGGCTCAAGATCAAGTACGGCCGTCTCGCCGACCCGGTGGCCACCCTGTCCGGCGGCAACCAGCAGAAGGTCGTGCTGGCGAAGTGGCTCGGCCGCCGGCCGAGCGTGCTGATCGTCGACGAGCCGACCCGGGGCATCGACGTGGGAACCAAGGCCGAGGTCCATCACCTGCTCACTGAGCTGGCAAGAAGCGGCGTGGGCGTGCTGATGATCTCGTCCGAGCTGCCTGAGGTGCTCGGGGTGAGCGACCGCATCCTGGTGATGCGGGAGGGAGAGCTGGTGGCTGAGTTCAGCCATGCGGACGCCTCCGAGGAGGCCATCATGTCGGCGGCGATGGGCCAGCACGAGGCGGCAGGACACGAGGGAGCACAGTGAACACATCACTACTCCCCGGCCGCCCGGCGCGTCCGGAACAGGGCCCGGCCGAGGGCGGCCGCCGCCCGGGCGAACTTGCCGAGCGGGTGTTCCGCATCCGCGAGTCCGGCATCCTCGTCGTGCTGATCGTGTTCGTCCTCGTCACCACGGCCGTGCAGCCCCGCTTCCTCAACCTGTCCAACATCCAGTTCGTGCTCATCGACACGGCCACCTTCGCGCTGCTCGCGCTCGGCGAGACGATGGTGGTGATCAGCAGGAACGTTGACCTGTCGATCGGCTCGGTGGTGGGGCTCTCCGCCTACCTGTCGACCCAGCTGTTCGGGCAGCATCAGGGGATCAGCATCGTGGTGGTGTTCCTCGCCGGCCTTGGCATCGGCCTGGCCTGCGGGATCGCCAACGGGATCATGGTCGCCGCAGGGCGGGTGCCGAGCCTGGTGGTGACGCTGGCCACGCTGTACATCATCCGCGGCATCGACATCCTCATCGTCGGCGGCAACGAGGTGACAGCGGCGTCGCTGCCCAACGCCTTCCTCGACATACCCAAGGACACCATCGCCGGCATCCCCACCCTGGCCATCGCCGTCGCCGTGGTCGTCGCCGTCGGCTGGTACTACCTGCGGACCTTCCGCTCCGGGCGCGACCTGTACGCCATCGGGTCCAGCCCGGACGCGGCCCGGCTGGCCGGCATCCCGGTCGGCCGGCGGGTCTTCACCGCCTTCGCGGTCAGCGGCGCGATCGCCGGCGTCGCCGGCGTGCTGTGGGGCGCGCAGTACGGCACGATCAACTCCATCGCGGGCACCGGCTACGAGCTTCAGGTGGTCTCCGCGGTGGTGGTCGGCGGCGTGGCGATCTTCGGCGGCAGCGGCAGCGTCGTCGGCGCGGCGCTCGGCGCGCTGCTGCTGTCCACGATCAGCTCGGCGCTCTACGTCCTTGGCATCTCGCCATTCTGGGACCAGGCGATCTGGGGCGCGCTCTTGCTGCTGGCGATCGCACTCGACCAGACCATTACCGAGCGCCTCACCAGCGCCCTGCGGCTGCGGAGGACCCGCCATGAATAACCTCGCGGAACGCCCCCTCGCCGAGGCAATCCGGCCCGCGCTGCGCTGGGAGTCCGGACTCGCCGTCGTCGTGGTGCTGATCGTCATCATCGGCTCGTCCGCCTCGCCGAGCTTCCTGACCGGGAACAACCTGTTCGACCTCGGCCTGTCCAACGGCGAGGTCGCGATCATGACGCTGCCGATGACGCTGATCATCATCAGCGGCGAGATCGACCTGTCGGTGGCGTCGATCCTCGGCATGTCAAGCGCGCTGCTCGGCTACCTGTGGTCGAAGGGCTGGCCGATGCCCGCGGTCTTCGCCGCGGTCGCCATCACCGGCGTGGCGGCGGGCGCGTTCAACGGCCTGCTCGTCACCCGGCTGCGGCTGCCGAGCCTGGCGGTGACGATCGGCACGCTCGCCCTGTACCGGGGGATCGCGACCATCCTGCTCGGCCCCAACACGGTGTCGAACTTCCCGACCGCCTACACCAACCTGGGCATCAACGCGGCTCCGCTCACCGGCAACGACATGACCTGGTCGACGCTCATTTTCATCGTCGGCGCCATCATCTTCGGCGTCGTGCTGCACGCCACGCCGTTCGGCCGGTCCATCTACGCGATGGGCGCGAGCGCGGAGGCGGCGCAGTTCGCCGGGATCAGGGTGAAGCGGATCAAGACCATCCTTTACATGGTCTCCGGCCTGGTCTGCGCGCTGGCCGGCGTGCTGTGGACGTTCCGGCTGAGCACGGCCGTGCAGAACAACGGCCTCGGCATGGAGCTCAACGTCGTCGCGATCGTGCTGCTGGCCGGGGTGTCGATCTTCGGCGGCAAGGGCTCGATGATCGGCGTCGTGCTCGCCGTGCTCGCCTTCGCCGGCATTCAGAGCGCCCTGCTGCTCACCAACTTCAACCCGGAGGCGACCGGCATCGTCACCGGCGCCCTGCTCCTCGCAAGCGTCTTCCTGCCCAACGCCGGCCGCTGGCTACGCGGCCTGCGCACTCCAGGCGCCCGGACATCGGTGCCGCCACCCGTCCTGACCGCCGGTCAGGCAACTCCACCCGCCGCCTGACCGCCAGGGCGGGCGCCCCACAGCCCGCCAGGGCACACGGTCAGGCCGACCCCGAATCGACCACTGGAAGCTCTGCAGCACCGAATTGAAAGGATACAAGGAAATGCATCTCAGACGGGCAACGTGGCTCGCTCTCGCACTCCCGGTCGCGACCACGGTCGCGCTATCCGCTTGCAGTTCAAGCTCATCCACGACAGCGACCGCGCCGAGCTCTTCCGCTCCCGCATCGTCCTCGTCGGCCGCGGCGAGCACGTCCGCGAGCGCGCCGGCCGGCGGCTCATCAAGCGCGGCGGCCGGCCTCAAGACAGGCCTCAAGGTCTTCGTGATCCCGAAGAACCTCGGGAACTCGTACTTCACCACCGCCGACAGCGCCAACTCCGGCGGCGCGATTGCCGCGCTGCAGACGCTCGGCGAGACCGGCACCGAGACAAGCGGCACGACCGCCACCCCGGCCTCGCAGATCCCGGCCATCCAGGCCGCGATCTCCAAGGGCGCCAACGCGCTCATCGTGTCCGCCACCGACCCGACCGCGCTGTGCCCGACGCTGAAGTCGGCCATGAGCCGGGGCATCACCGTCGTCACCTACGACTCCGACGCCCCGACCTGCCGGTCCATGTTCATCAACCAGGCGTCCACCGCGCAGATCGGCACCAGCGAGGTTGACGTGCTCGCGAAGCAGATCGGCGAAAGCGGCCAGATCGCCATCGTGTCCGCGGCGGCCAGCGCCACCAATCAGAACGCCTGGATCGGGTACATGAAGCAGGAGCTGAAGAAGTACCCGAAGATGACCCTGGTCTCCACCGTCTACGGCAATGACGACCCGACTACCGCCACCCAGGTCACCCAGGGCCTGCTGCAGCAGTACCCGAACCTGAAGGGCATCATCTCGCCGACCACGGTCGGTATCGGCGCCGCTGCCGCCGTGCTCGACGCCGCCAAGTACCGCGGCAAGATCGCGCTCACCGGCCTCGGCACCCCGGACGAGATGAAGAAGTACGTCGCGGACGGCACGGTCAAGCAGTTCGAGCTGTGGAACCCGGCCGACCTCGGCTACCTCGCCGCCTACGCGGCGGTCGAGCTTGCCTCCGGCAAGATCACCGGCGCATCCGGCGACCAGTTCAGCGCCGGCAAGCTCGGCAACTACACCGTCGGCGCGGACAACACCGTGCTGCTCGGCCCGCCCTACGTCTTCGACTCCTCCAACATCGCCAAGTTCAACTTCTAGTCCCAAGCAAGAACCTCAACCCATCATCCAGAACGGGTGCGGCTGACTCCGCCAGGCCATGAACCTGGCAGGGCGGGGTCAGCGCGCATCCCGGCCACACCCGGGGCCAGGCCCCGCACCCCGCGCCGACCCATCCACCCAGCGAGCACCACCGGCCCCCCACCTACCTACCGCAGCCGCCGGAACAAGGAGAACGGTCATGGAGCGCGTCTGCTTTCTCGCGCGCGTCCGGCCTGACCGGCTGGACGAATACCGCGAACGGCACGAAAACGTCTGGCCGGAGATGCGGTCCGCGCTGGCGGCCGCCGGCTGGGGCAACTACTCGATCTTCCTGGCGGACGACGGGCTGCTCATCGGTTACCTGGAGACCGAGGACTACAAGGCCGCGCTCGACGCGATGGCCGCGACCGACGTCAACACCCGATGGCAGGCGGAGATGGCCGGGTTCTTCGTCGCCGAAGGCCCGCCCGACCAGTCGTTCCAACGAATGAAAGAAATATTCCACCTGGACTAGAGCGCCCATCCTCTTCCGCCGGGCTTGCCCGGCAGCGGGGGTTCCGGGGGGTCCTCCCCCGGATGGGCACAGCCGCACACATTGCTTTAGGAGATGACCCCGAATGCGTGACCTGACCGCGGTCAAGGACGCCCTCAAGGACCATCGGATCGAGCTGCCGTCCTGGGCGTTCGGCAACAGCGGGACCCGGTTCAAGGTGTTCGGCCAGCCCGGCGTGCCGCGTGACCCGTTCGAGAAGGCCGACGACGCCGCCCAGGTGCACAGGTACACCGGGGTGGCGCCGGCGATGGCGGTGCACATCCCGTGGGACAAGGTCGCCGACTACGACGCGCTCGCCGCGCACGCCAAGGCGGGCGGCATCATCATCGGCGCGGTCAACTCCAACGTGTTCCAGGATGACGACTACATGCTCGGCAGCGTGTGCAACCCGGACCAGAAGGTACGCAAGAAGGCCCTGTCCCACCTGCTCGAGTGCGTGGACATCATGGACGCGACCGGCAGCAGGGACCTGAAGCTGTGGTTCGCCGACGGCACCAACTACCCCGGCCAAGATGACATCGCGGCCCGTCAGGACCGGATGGCGGAGGCACTCGCGGCGGTGTACCAGCGGCTGGGACCTGACCAGCGGATGCTGGTGGAGTACAAGCTGTTCGAGCCGTCGTTCTACACCACAGACATTCCCGACTGGGGCACCGCTCTGCTGCACTGCACTGCCCTCGGCCCCAAGGCCAAAGTCGTGGTGGACACCGGGCACCACGCGCCAGGCGTCAACATCGAGTTCATCGTCGCCATGCTGCTCAAGGCCGGCAAGCTGGGCGGATTCGACTTCAACTCCCGGTTTTACGCCGATGACGACCTGATGGTCGGGGCGGCGGACCCGTTCCAGCTGTTCCGCATCATGCACGAGGTCGTCAAGGCGGGCGCCCTCGCACCGGATGCGGGGGTGGCGTTCATGCTTGACCAGTGCCACAACATCGAGCCGAAGATCCCGGCGCAGATCCGCTCGGTGATGAACGTGCAGGAAGCGGTCGCCAAGGCGCTGCTCGTCGATGAGGACGCGCTGCGCATGGCGCAGCTCGGCGGTGACGTGCTGGCGTCGAACGCGGTGCTGATGGACGCCTACAACACCGACGTCCGCCCGCTGCTCGCCGAACTGCGGCAGGAGATGGGGCTGGCGCCGGACCCGGTGCGGGCCTACCTCGCCTCCGGGTACGCAGAGAAGATCATCGCCGAACGCGTCGGCGGCAACGCCGCAGGATGGGGAGCCTGATAACCGTGGCCGACTTGAACTGCCAGACCCCGGCCAACGAAACTGCCGCCGCGCTGATCGGCCGCAGCAACCGGCTCGGCGCAGACCCGCGGAACACCAACTACGCCGGAGGCAACGCCTCGGCCAAGGGCACCGCTGCCGACCCGGTCACCGGCAAGCTCGCGGAGCTGCTGTGGGTGAAGGGCTCGGGCGGCGACCTGGGCACGCTGACCGCTGCCGGGCTCGCGGTGCTGCGCCTTGACGCGCTGCGCGCCCTGGTGCACGTGTACCCGGGAGTGGAGCGCGAGGACGAGATGGTCGCCGCGTTCGACTTCTGCGCGTTCGGCCTGGGTAGGTGGGGGGACGGCGGGCCAGCAGAGCGCGGCGCGGCGCCGTCGATCGACACCGCGATGCACGGCCTCGTCGAGGCCGCGCACGTGGACCACCTCCACCCCGACGCGGGCATCGCGTTCGCGACCGCCGCCGACGGTGAGAAGCTGACCGCCGAGTGCTTCGGCGGCCGGGTGGCCTGGGTGCCCTGGCGGCGCCCAGGCTTCCAGCTCGGCCTGGACATCGCCGCGATCAAGGCCGCCAGCCCGGACGCGATCGGGGTCATACTCGGCGGGCACGGCATCACCGCCTGGGGCGAGACGAGCGAGGAATGCGAGGCGCGCTCGCTAGAGATCATCGCCACCGCGCAGAAGTTCATCGAAGAACGGGGGACCACGAACCCGTTCGGGAAAATCGTCACAGAGCCGCTGCCTGAGGCCGGGCGCCGGGCACGGGCGGCGGCCCTCGCCCCGGTGATCCGCGGCCTCGCCTCCACCGACAAGCCGCAGCTCGGCCACTACACCGACCACCCGGCGGTGCTCGAGTTCACCGGCAGCGAGAAGCTCGCCGCGCTCGCCGCGCTCGGCACCTCCTGCCCCGACCACTTCCTGCGCACCAAGGTCCGTCCCATGGTGCTCGACCTGCCGCCGACGGCGGCGCTTGCGGAGACGGTCGCCCGGCTGCGCGAGCTGCACGCGGCCTACCGCGCCGAGTACCAGGCGTACTACGAGCGGTACGCCACGCCGGACTCGCCGCCGATGCGCGGCGCCGACCCGGCGATCGTGCTGGTCCCCGGGGTCGGCATGTTCAGCTACGGCGCGGACAAGCAGACCGCCCGGGTGGCGGGGGAGTTCTACCTCAACGCGATCAACGTGATGCGCGGCGCCGAGGCGATCTCGTCGTACGCGCCGATCGCGGAGAGCGAGAAGTTCCGCATTGAGTACTGGGAGCTTGAGGAGGCCAAGCTGCGCCGCCGGCCCAAGCCGAAGCCCCTGCAAGGGCGCGTCGCGCTGGTCACCGGCGGCGGGTCAGGGATCGGCCGGGCGACCGCGCAGCGGCTGGCCGCCGAGGGCGCCTGCGTCGTGGTCGCCGACCGGGACGCGGAGTCGGCGAAGGCGGTCGCGGAGGGGATCGGCTCTGGTGGAATTGTCGCTGGCGATGTCGCGGTCCCGGTGGCCGCCGACGTCACCTCCGAAGACGAGGTGAGCGCCGCGATCGCCGCCGCGGCGCTCGCCTTCGGCGGCGTCGACCTGGTGGTCAACAACGCGGGGCTGTCCATCTCCAAGCCCCTCGCGGAGACCACCGTGGCGGACTGGGACCTGCTGCACGACGTGATGGCGCGCGGCTCGTTCCTGGTCTCCCGCGAGGCCGCCAAGGCGATGGAGGCCCAGGGCATGGGCGGCGACATCATCTACATCGTGTCCAAGAACGGCGTGTTCGCCGGGCCGTCCAACGTCGCCTACGGCGCCGCCAAGGCCGACCAGGCGCACCAGGTCCGGCTGCTTGCCGCCGAGCTCGGCGGCATCGGCGTCCGGGTCAACGGCATCAACCCCGACGGCGTGGTGCGCGGCTCCGGCATCTTCGCCGGCGGCTGGGGCGCCAAGCGCGCCGCCGTCTACGGCGTCCCCGAGGAAGAACTCGGCGCGTACTACGCCCAGCGCACCCTGCTCAAGCAGGAGGTGCTGCCCGAGCACATCGCCGCTGCCGTGTTCGCGCTCACCGGGGGGGACCTGCCGCTCACCACCGGACTGCTCATCCCCGTCGACGCGGGGGTGGCCGCGGCGTTCCTGCGATGACCGGAGGCGGCGTGTCGGCGTCCATCGAGGCCGTCGTCTGGGCGGCGCGGCGAGGCCTGGTATGAGCGGGGGACAGCGATGAGCCCGGGGCATTCGTTGAGCCCTGCGGCTTCGATAAGCACCGTCTCCGTCGCCGCCGTCGACCTCGGCGCGTCCGGCGGGCGGGTGATCGCCGGCCGGGTGTCGCGCGACCTGGTGGAACTGCACGAGGTGAGCCGGTTCGGCAACGAGCCGGTGCGCGCGGGCGGCACCCTGTACTGGGACATCCTGCGGCTGTACGCGTCGGTGGAGTCGGGTCTGCGCGACGCGGCTGCGGCCTGCCCGCTGAGCAGCGCGGGCATCGACTCATGGGCCATCGACTACGGGCTGCTCGACTCCTCGGGCACGCTGCTCGGCAACCCGGTGCACTACAGGGACGGGCGGACCGACGGCGTGACGGTGCCGGTCCCCGCGGCCGAGCTGTACGCGGCGACCGGCATACAGCACCTGCCGTTCAACACGATCTACCAGCTCGCCGCCGCGCTCGGCACGCCCGCCATGGCGGCCGCGCGGACGCTGCTGCTCATCCCGGACCTGCTGGCGTACTGGCTCACCGGGACGGCGGGCGCCGAGGTCACCAACGCCTCGACGACCGCGCTGCTCGACGTGACCTCGCGGACCTGGGCGACACCGATCATGGAGCGCGCCGGGATCCCGGTCGCGCTGTTCCCCGCGCTGCGCCAGCCGGGCGAGGCGATCGGGCCGGTGCTGCCGGCCGGCATTCCCGCCGCTGACGGGCGGCCGCTGCCGCTGATCGCGGTGGGCTCGCACGACACGGCGTCCGCGGTGGCCGCGGTGCCCGCCGCCGGGCCGGACTTCGCCTACATCTCCTCGGGCACCTGGTCCCTGGTGGGGATGGAACTGCCCGCGCCGGTGCTCACCGAGGCGAGCAGGGCGGCCAACTTCACGAACGAGGCGGGGATCGACGGGACCATCAGGTACCTGCGCAACGTCAGCGGCCTGTGGCTGCTCCAGGAGTGCCAGCGGCACTGGGGGGCGGCGGCAGGCTCGCTCGAATCGCTGCTCGCGGGCGCGGCCGCCGCCGGCCCGTGGCGGTTCGTCATCGACGCCGACGACCCGGTGTTCCTCCCGCCAGGCGATATGCCCGCGCGGATCGTGTCCTGGCTGGCCGCGCGCGGGCTGCCGGCGCCGTCGACCCCGGCGGAGATCACCCGGTGCGTGCTTGACAGCCTGGCGCTCGCCTACCGGCGCGCGCTGCGCGACGCGCAGGCGCTGTCCGGGCGGCACGCGGACGTCGTGCACATCGTCGGCGGCGGGTCGCGCAACGAGCTGCTGTGCCAGCTCACCGCCGACGCCTGCGGGCTGCCCGTCGTCGCGGGGCCCGCCGAGGCCACCGCGCTCGGCAACGTGCTCGTCCAGGCCCGCGCGCTCGGCGCGGCCCCCGGCACGCTTGACGGCATGCGGGCGCTGCTCCGCACCTGCCTCGGGCTGCGCCGTTACGCGCCGTCTGACAGCACGCGCCGCTGGGAGGAGGCGGCGAGCCGTCTGGGTCAGGGAGCAGAATTTGACACGTTCCAATACCGCACCCGAGACTGAGGCATGTCTAAAAAGTGTGGGAGAAGCTGCTAACAGGCCTGTGGAGTCACACCTGTCAGGCGCTATGACCAGGGACGGCTGGGACTTTTTAGACATGCCTTTCAGACATTCCATTCGAGAATCGGGTTAACGGTGCCGGTCAGCATCAGGGAGGTCGCCGCCCACGCCGGGGTGTCCGTCGCCACGGTTTCCAACGTGCTCAACCGGCCCGACATCGTGGCGCAGCGGACACGGGACCGGGTGAACGCCTCGATCAGGGAACTCGGCTTCGTGCGGAACGAGTCGGCGCGCCAGCTGCGCGCCGGGCGGAGCCGCACGATCGGCCTCGTGGTGCTCGACGTCGCCAACCCGTTCTTCACCGACCTGGCGCGCGGTGTCGAGGACGAGGCGAACAAGGCCGGCCTCGCGGTCATCCTGTGCAACAGCGACGACCAGGAGCGCAAGGAGAAGCGCTACCTGGAGCTGCTCGAGGAGCACCGGGTCCAGGGGGTGCTGATCACGCCCGTGGTTGGCGCGGGCCCCCGGCTTGACCGGCTCCAGCGGCGCGGCACGCCCGTGGTGCTCGTGGACAGCCGCTCGCCGCTGCGCGGCCAGTGCTCGGTCGCGGTCGACGACGTGCTCGGCGGCGACCTCGCGATCTCGCACCTGCTGCGCACCGGCCACGAGCGCATCGTCTACGCCAGCGGCCCGCCGGGTATCCGGCAGGTCGCCGACCGGCGCGAGGGTGCGCTGCGGGCGCTCGCCAGGGCCGGCCGGGCGCCGGACAGCCTGCCGGTGATCGAGGCGGGCGCGCTGAACGTCGCCGGGGGGCAGAAGGCGGGCGGCGAGATCGCCGCGCTGCCCGCGGAATCGCGGCCTACCGCGGTGTTCTGCGCCAATGACCTGATCGCGCTCGGCGTGCTGCAGGAGATGACACGCAACAAGATCCGGGTGCCAGAGGACATCTCCATCATCGGCTACGACGACATCGAGTTCGCCGCGGCGGCGGCTGTGCCGCTCACCTCGGTGCGGCAGCCGCGGCAGCAGCTCGGCCACACCGCCGCGCGGATGCTCCTCGAGGAGGCGGCGGCCGCCGACGGCGATCACCAGCACCGGCAGGTCATCTTCGAGCCGGAGCTCGTGGTCCGCCAGTCCGTCGGCCCGCCGCGCGGGAACTAGACTTAAGCCCTTACCCGGGGATACACCCTGGTGGAAGGGGTTGGTGTGTCAGGACCTGGTGGGTTTGACACCGTTCTGGTCGTTGACTTCGGCGCGCAATACGCCCAGCTCATCGCCCGCCGGGTGCGTGAGTGCCACGTCTACTCGGAGATCGTGCCATCCACGATGCCGGTCGGCGAGATGCTGGCCAAGCGGCCGAAGGCGATCATCCTGTCCGGCGGACCCGCCTCGGTGTACGCCGAGGGCGCGCCCGCCGCGCCGGCAGGCCTGTTCGAGGCGGGCGTGCCCGTCTTCGGCATCTGCTACGGGCACCAGGTCATGGTCAGCGAGCTTGGCGGCACCGTCGAGCGGACCGGTGCGGCCGAGTACGGCGGCACCCCGCTGCGGATCGCTCCGGAGCCGGGACACCTGCTCGCCGGGCTCGGCGCCGAGCTGAACGTATGGATGTCGCACGGCGACACCTCCACCGTCGCGCCGGCCGGCTTCATCGTGACCGCGCAGACGGCGACGACGCCTGCGGCGGCGATCGAGGACGAGCGGCGCGGGTTCTACGGGGTGCAGTTCCACCCCGAGGTGATGCACACCGAGCAGGGCGCCAAGATCCTGCGCCGGTTCCTCGATGCGGCGGGCTGCCGCCCGTCGTGGACGATGCTGAACATCGTCGAGGAGGAGACCGGGCGGATCAGGGAGCAGGTTGGCGGCGGCCGCGCGATCTGCGGCCTGTCCGGCGGCGTCGACTCCGCGGTCGCCGCCGCGCTCGTGCAGCGGGCCATCGGCGACAGGCTCACCTGCGTTTTCGTCGATCACGGGCTGCTGCGCAAGGGCGAGGCCGCGCAGGTCGAGCAGGACTTCGTCGCGGCGACAGGGGTGAACCTGCACGTCGTCGACGCCTCGCAGGAGTTCCTCGCCGCGCTTGATGGCGTCACGGACCCTGAGGACAAGCGCAAGATCATCGGCCGCGAGTTCATCCGGGCCTTCGAGCGCGCCGCGCGGGAGATCACCGCGGACGCGGGCGCGCACGGCGAGGCGACCGAGTTCCTCGTCCAGGGCACGCTGTACCCGGACGTGGTCGAGTCGGGCGGCGGCACAGGCACGGCCAACATCAAGTCGCACCACAACGTGGGCGGGCTGCCCGATGACCTCAAGTTCCAGCTTGTCGAGCCGCTGCGCTGGCTGTTCAAGGACGAGGTGCGGAAGGTCGGCGAGGAGCTCGGCCTGCCGCAGGAGATCGTCTGGCGGCAGCCGTTCCCCGGACCTGGCCTGGGCATCAGGATCATCGGCGAGGTCACCGGGCAGCGCCTGGCCATCCTGCGTGAGGCGGACGCGATCGCGCGCGCGGAGCTGACCGCGGCCGGCGTCGACCAGACCGTATGGCAGTGCCCCGTGGTGCTGCTCGCCGACGTGCGCTCGGTCGGCGTCCAGGGCGACGGGCGCACCTACGGTCACCCGGTGGTGCTGCGGCCGGTGACGAGCGAAGACGCGATGACGGCCGACTGGGCCAGGCTCCCCTACGATCTGCTCGCCAGGATCTCTACCCGGATCACCAACGAGGTCCCCGAGATCAACCGCGTGGTCCTCGACGTCACGTCAAAGCCGCCGGGCACCATCGAGTGGGAGTAGCTGCGGGGCGGCCAGAGTAAGCCGCACCCGTTCGGGATAGTCCTGTTAGTTCCATCACGCCGCTTCGTGCCCGGACGGAGTACTCAGCTTCAGTAGCTCAACGTGTTTGTACGCGCACAAGCTGCTAAATCGAGAGGTTAAGAGGGGGGCTGCGCCGCCGGACGGCCCCCCGTGTTGACGCGGTCGCATGGGGCGGTTAGTGTTCGGGATTAGCACTCACTCATGTAGAGTGCTAATGCGACGAGGCAGGTCTGACACCCGCGACGGCAGGCCACCCCTGGTCGCCTCGCATATGCAACTCACCCATCAGCCATTTCCGGAGGGGGAGGTCAGATCGTGACGACCGCCACCAAGGTTGTTCTCAAGCCGCTCGAGGACCGTATCGTGGTCCAGCCGCTCGAGGCCGAGCAGGTCACCGCGTCCGGGCTTGTCATCCCGGACACCGCGAAGGAGAAGCCCCAGGAGGGCAAGGTCCTCGCGGTTGGTCCGGGCCGTTTCGACGAGTCCGGCAAGCGCATCCCGGTCGACGTTCAGGTCGACGACGTAGTGCTGTACAGCAAGTACGGCGGCACCGAGGTCAAGTACTCGGGCCAGGAGTACCTCGTGCTCTCGGCCCGTGACGTGCTCGCGGTCATCGAGAAGTAGTTATCGTCGTGCGGGCCTTCGGCTGCCCACAGCGCGGCCGGGGGCCCGTCGGCGTCCGATACCTGAATCCAACCGTAGGTTGAGGTAAGTCAATGCCCAAGATTCTGGAGTTCGACGAGGACGCCCGCCGCCACCTTGAGCGTGGCGTGGACCGGCTCGCCGACGCCGTGAAGGTGACGCTTGGCCCGCGTGGCCGCAACGTCGTCATCGACAAGAAGTGGGGCGCTCCCACGATCACCAACGACGGTGTCACCGTCGCCAAGGAGATCGAGCTGGAGAACCCGTACGAGAACCTCGGCGCCCAGCTCGCCAAGGAAGTCGCCACCAAGACGAACGACATCGCCGGTGACGGCACCACCACCGCGACCGTGCTCGCCCAGGCGATGGTGCACCTCGGCCTCCGCTCGGTGGCCGCGGGCGCCAACCCGATGGACCTCAAGCGCGGCATCGACGCGGCCGCCGCCGAGGTGTCCGAGCGGCTGCTCAAGTCGGCCCGCGAGGTGACCGAGCAGAAGGAGATCGCGCACGTCGCGACCATCTCCGCGCAGGACGCCAAGATCGGCGAGCTGATCGCCGAGGCGTTCGACAAGGTCGGCAAGGACGGTGTGGTCACCGTCGAGGAGTCGCCGACGATGGGCCTCGAGCTGGAGTTCACTGAGGGCCTCCAGTTCGACAAGGGCTACATCTCGCAGTACTTCATCACCGACCAGGAACGGCTCGAGGCCGTTCTCGAGGACGCCTACGTCCTGGTGAACCAGGCCAAGATCTCCTCGATGGCGGACTTCCTGCCGCTGCTTGAGAAGGTCGCGCAGACCAAGAAGCCGCTGCTCGTCATCGCCGAGGACGTCGAGGGCGAGGCACTCGCCACCATCGTCGTCAACAAGATCCGCGGCCTGCTCAACATCGCCGCGGTGAAGGCCCCGGGCTTCGGCGACCGCCGCAAGGCGATGCTCGCCGACATCGCGACCCTGACCGGCGCGACGCTGGTGACCGACGACCTCGGCATCAAGCTGGAGTCCGTCGGCCTCGACGCGCTCGGCACCGCCCGCCGCATCGTGGTCACCAAGGACAACACCACGATCGTGGACGGCGCCGGCGACTCGGTGGCGATCCAGGAGCGGATCCGCCAGATCAAGACCGAGATCGACGCGACCGACTCCGACTGGGACCGCGAGAAGCTCCAGGAGCGCCTCGCCAAGCTGTCCGGCGGCGTGTGCGTGCTGCGCGCAGGCGCGGCCACCGAGGTCGAGCTCAAGGAGAAGAAGCACCGTCTCGAGGACGCCATCTCCGCGACGCGCGCCGCGATCGAGGAGGGCATCATCCCCGGCGGCGGCTCCGCGCTCGTGCACGTGGCGGTCGGCCTTGACGACCTCGGCAAGACCGGGGACGTCGCCACCGGCGTGACCGTGGTCAAGAAGGCCCTGTCCGAGCCGGCCCGCTGGATCGCGCTCAACGCCGGTCAGGAGGGCTCGGTCATCGTGGCCAAGACCGCCGACCTGCCCGCCGGCCACGGCTACAACGCCGCCACCGGCGAGTACGGCGACCTGATGGTCCAGGGCGTCATCGACCCGGTCAAGGTCACCCGCTCCGCGGTGCAGAACGCCGCCTCCATCGCCGGCATGCTCCTGACGACCGAGACCCTCGTCGTCGAGAAGCCGGCGGAAGAGGCTCCGGCCGCCGACGGCCACGGCCACGGCCACAGCCACTAGTTCGGCTAGATCGGCAGCTTTACCCGCTTTACCTGCTTTGCCCGCGAATGCGGGGTGCACGGGAAACCGCGCGCCCCGCATTCGCCGTTTACCGGCGACTTCAGTGAGGGATGCCACGCCGCGAGCCGGAAGGCGGAGCGCGGCGAGCGTGTTGGCTAGGATAGATCCATCCCACCGTTACCTGCTGCTTCACAGTTTCCCGACGACGAGGGCAGCGACGAGCCGTGAGGGCATCACTCATGACGGAGAACCCGAAGTTTTCCCCGGTAGGCCTGACTTACGATGACGTGCTGCTCCTGCCGGCCCATTCGGAGCTGATGCCAAGCGAGGCGGACACAAGCACCAGGATCACCCGCAAGTACAGCCTGCGGATGCCGCTGGTCTCCAGCGCCATGGACACGGTGACCGAGGCGCGGATGGCGATCGCGATGGCCCGGCACGGCGGTGTCGGCGTGCTGCACAGGAACCTGTCCATCGAGGAGCAGGCGCAGCAGGTGGACCTGGTCAAGCGCTCGGAGGCCGGGATGGTCACCGATCCGGTGACCTGCGGCCCTGAGGCGACGCTCGCCGACGTGGAGCGACTGTGCGCGCACTACCGGATCTCCGGTGTCCCGGTCACCACCGAGGACGGCACGCTGGTCGGCATCGTCACCAACAGGGACATCAGGTTCGAGACCGACCTGTCCCGTCAGGTCAAGGACGTGATGACCAAGATGCCCCTGGTCACCGCCACGGTCGGGGTGGCGCCAGAGCGCGCGCTCGCACTGCTCAAGGAGCACAAGGTCGAGAAGCTGCCGCTGATCGACGA